>Ga0193738_1000429_pt1 | contig 22623 bp, 36 predicted proteins | sample L2a1metaG_FD_144927 | JGI IMG/M metagenome (GOLD analysis project Ga0193738, IMG submission 144927) | Soil microbial communities from a riparian zone of the East river system, Colorado, United States - L2a1 | ecosystem: Environmental > Terrestrial > Soil > Riparian zone | place: USA: East River...
GCTACGTTGGGGTTGCGACCAGTAGTGAGAGGATTGGTGATGTCGTAACCACCATCCTCGTAATCGACGCGATCGTTGGCGAAAGCCCATGCCATTAGCGCATTGCTGCGTACTGACGCCATGATTAGCTTCCGCCTCGACTTAGTAAGCGTCGAGTTAAGTACGGTTGCTAGTGCCACTTCATTCTCCTAGATGTTAAGGCCACTTTCTCTCATCGCTTGTCGCACGATGTCTCCAGTGTCCATATCGTCGGATGCGAGAGTGGTTACTTCAGCAGAATTGATTGGTGCATTCGCCGCGTTGTTTCCTGCGGGTAAGGGTGCTCTATTCTGATGTTGTTGACCACCTGCATTTGCTGGATCAGCGCCCACCACTCCAACATTCTGTTCGAGAGTGAGGGACCAGTCATAACCCTTCTCAATGAAGGCGTCTCTGACTTGGTAATACGCGTCCTCTAAATCGAGGCCGGGGTGATCTCGCAAGACAGTCGCAAGTAGCTTATCATGCGGTCTAGCGTCGGGGTGTCTACCAAAGAAAGCATTTGCTTCGTTAGCAGCTTCGTCAAGTATTTCCTCGTCGCTTTGGTACTCATTGTTGTCTTGTTGCGGTAAGCGTTCGTCAATCATGCGCTGTATTGCGGCCATGTCAACACCGCTTCCGATGTCGTCAATACTATAGCCTTGTGCCGCCGCTTCTGCAAGCAATTTCTTCAACGTCCCCTGGGGGTCTCTTTGAAGATCCACAATGATACGTGCTCCCAACGCAAGTTGATCGGGCGCAATACCATGTAATGACTGCACAGACTGCTGAACAGCAGCTAATTCGTTCTGCACCTGCGCTAGTTGGTTGCGTGTATTGTTAAGCTCTTGTTCCTTTGTGTGTAGCTGCGCTCGTGCGACCTCACGCTGTTCATAGAACCTACGTTCCGGCCCGCCCTTGACTACTGTTCCATCTTGTAGCTTTAAGTCCTTGGGATGAGGAGCACTTGGTGCTGGCGGCGCTCCTTCTTGCTTAGGCTTCGGTTGTGTGCCACTGTCGCCATCACCGCTTGGGCGATCTTGAGGCTGCTGCTGTGTACCATCTTCGCCCTCTTTGTTTTCTGTTGGCGTAGTCTCAGCTTTGCCATCCTGTGCCTCAATCGCAATGTCGATGTTGCGTTCAATGTTGTCGGTGATAGTGTTTTCATCGGGAAGCATTGTATTCGTCCTTCTCTCTTACGAGGGTTGTAGTCCACCCAACTGTGCCTCAATCTGTTGTAATGCTTCGCTTGGAGGCACACCAGCTTGCACCATTTCCTGCAACTTAGCTTGCGCTTGCGGCGGGAGTTTAGCTATCTTCATCTTTAGTTGTTGCAGCATTGCTTCGTCTGTTAACGGAGGTCCAGGAGGTTGTTGTCCCGGCGCACCTTGCCCCTGTGCACCGGGACCACCGCCAGCTTTCTGAAGTCCCTGCATCATCGTTGTTTCGACGCGCTCCCAATCTTCATCAGCGACAGTGAACTCATCGAACGCACGTTCAAACATCTTAAGCATCAACACAACAACAGCAGGAGAAGCAGAAGCAAACTGCCCCATCACCTGTCCCATTTCAATTGCTTGTTGCTTTTTCTCACGGCTATTTGGTTTCGCACTAGAGCCACTCTCCACTCTAACTGCAAACTCCTTCTCAAACTCTCTAGGAGAGTTAACCTTCTGCCAAGTTTTCGCAAGTTCCGGTCCTATGAACGGAGAGACATCCTCTGCATCCCACTCTGTGCAACACAGCAAGCAGATGTTCCAACTGATGTCAGCGATGAAGTCCTCAATCAAGTCCACTCTTTCCTCAACACGGATGTCTGTGTTCTTGTTGTAAGTCTCCACTGCTTTGTTCGTGGTGTTGGTCTTGAACTGAGCACCACGTTGTGCTTCATTGATACCAGTGATCCTGTTGATTGCTTGGAACTTGCTATCAGGAGAGAAGAACTCAGGAATGTTCAATCCCGGTGGAATGAAGCTGAAGATGTGATCTGCAAGCTTACTACCTTCTGGAAGGTCAATACCACGCGCAGTGCCATCATCACCTTTCAGTACCTTCTCAACGTCCTCTTGGTTGATTGCGTTCTTGTTATACAGCACGTTGCGACGCGCCCACTGTCTGCCGCGCCTGACTTCATCTGCAATCTCGTTGATCGCATCCTGTTGATCTAAGTAGTACGTGACTTCACCCTTCGGTGCGTGAGAGTTAGTGCTCTCATGGAACCACAAGCGGAAGTACGGGAAGAAGCGAGGCAATTTGTGTGGATCATCCCACACCCACAGCGGCCAAGTCCAGTGGTTGTCAGCATACATCAGGACTCGTCTTGTGGCTTTGTCCCAGATGTACCAAACCTTCGTGTGCTTTGCTTTGTCGAAGGCAACTGTGTTGTCGTATCCGTAAGTGGCGGCGTTTGCGTCCTCAGCAGAGGAGAAGAGTGAAAACGTGTTGACCTGCTCTTCAACATCACTAGTGCTGCCAGTTCCGGCGTCAAGAATGTGCGTTGGCGAGTATACCGACCGCGTTTCTTTACCATGTTTGCTTCCATATACTGCGTTGATGTAACTCGTTGGTAGATAGTCCCACTCCATCATCCACATAGCATCACTGCCATCAGGCTCAGTAGAGCTAGGATCAACTACAACACGATCAGGTAGAAGGTTCTTCATGAAGGGGCCAGAAGGATTGAGCAAGGCAATCTTCTCTTCGAGTGCCATCAACTCACCTTCAAGCTTCACTACTTCCTTCTTGTCCGTTGCATTCTCTAAGTCCTGCGAGATACGCTGCAACTCTGCAATAGCAGCTTCATTCCCATCCTGCTTCAGTGTAAAGCCGATCTTGATGAAGCCAGAGTTGGTTAGCAGTGTCGTGAGAACGGTGCGGCGTAGCTTCGGCTTTGCGTTAAGGCCGGGGAGCGACTTCTTCGCAAGCAGCGTGTTGATAAGTCGTTCGATCCCTTTGGCACGTTCAAGGTTAGCATCAATATCTGAAGTGATAGTGATGGTTGGGTTCTTTGCATACAGCATTGGAACCATGATAGAGCAATTAGAGAACACCACGTTCTCAGTCTCTCTCCACTCGCCACTAAGTCTTGTTCCCGGCTTGTTACCTGCGCGTTCTTCGCTTGAAGTGCGATGGATGAGTTGGTCGTTGTCGTAGTAGCGGATCGCTTCACTCCAGGCATCTTCTGATCCCTTACGGTTGCGTAGTCCCTGCTCCTTACGACTGTTCCACACCAAGCCAACTGCTTTGGTTACAGGTATCTTAGTGTCACCGACCATCTGATAGACAGGCTCAACTACAGCCTTCTTCTTGCCGCCGCGACCAGCACCGACCCGCTCTAGGTTCTTTTCAATCGGATCATATTCTTCAGCCATAACGGTGCTTCCTATTATCAGGAGTAGTGTTATCGTTCACTTCACCCCAACGCATATAGCTAGGCTTAGAGTTGAACACTCGACGCGCATACAACGCTAAACGAGGTCGATTGGTGAAGAAGTACTTAGTCATGTCCATCGCGTGATCGTTCTTGTCGTTGGGCACATCCTGGACTTGTCCTGCGGTGTCCTTCTTCCAGTAGTAGTCAACGATCTCTCGATCCCACCAATCCAAGTGATTAGAGATAAAGAACCGTGGTGATCCTAACTCTCCTGTCATTGGATGAGGATGCTTCAGATCAATCTCCAAATAGCTCTGTACCTTAGCCAATCCACTCACAATGTTGTTGTTCGCTCTAGTGCAGCCTACTTGGAGTTCCCTAAGCATCCCGGCGACTGTAACACCGACCGTTTGAGTACTACCTGGACCTCTTCTGAAGATAGCCGGGTCTGCGAGTACAGGGCGGAAACTTGCATCGAAGCCGATCTCTCTGGCAATTTCTCTACGATGATCCTTGATGCGGGTGGCGATCTTTTCTGGACTAAGTTCTGCTTCATAGAAACCTCCCATCAAGAACGCGTTGCCGTAGCTGTCGCTAAAGCCAATGCCGTAACAAGCAGGAACCGCAATGCCATGATCGTACGCTTCGATAATCTCGGGCCTAAGACCTTCTCTAACCTGCCTAGCAAAGTAATCAATGATTTGATCTTGAGGGAGTAGATGCACCATCTGATTATATTGCGGATAAACCAAGCCCTCAAAAGCACCCCACCCTCCCATCAGGTAGCGTTCGCGCATTTGTCCTTTGTATGCACTCTCCAGCCCCTGAATGTAATCTTCTGGAAGGTTCTCTGCATTTGTGTAAGTTGATCCCTCGAACAACTCGATGATTGGCTCCTTAGTGTCTCTGTCAACCAGCAAGTCAGGATTGTACAAGCCAATGCGATGATCCAGCACAGGCTTGACAAGCTTACGGTATACCCAATTACGTGTTGGGTTGCACAGCACAAGCATCCAACGTGGTCCAGTGCGAGGCATAGTAGGATCGTCGCCATCATAGATAGCATTGCCACGCAAGCGGCCTAACAGATCGAGAAAGTCCTTCTCACTAATCTCAGGATCTTCTATCTGATCTACGACAATCCAATCATAAGTGGCACTGAGTAGGTTGGAACTGGAGCCTTCACCGCTCTTACCATGCTGTTGCACGTAGCGGAAGTTAACAACCGTTCCGTTCTCTAGCTCAATCAGGTTCTCAACAGATAAGGCTCTACGCTTGATCCAACTGTCAGGACACCAATCTAGGAACTCTTTCCGAATGGTGTCATTGAGTTTAGGATAAGTACTACGAGCAATAAGACCATTAGACCCAGGATAAGCCTTAGCGAGCTTGAGTGCTTTGATGACACCTGCTGTCGTCTTTCCATTGGCGAAACCGCCGCCAAAGATTTGCACCTTCGCACGCGAGTTCTGAAACTGGTCCTGTAACGAACCTCTTATCTGTTTGTACTGCTTCACTTAGCGACCCAACCAGTGTTGCCACTTCCACTCTCTTTAACATAGAACGAAGTGAGAGCACCACCATCGGAGCGATGATAGTGAGCACCTACGTTAGCAGTGATAACACCGTTAGGTGATCCTGTGCCTCTGTACACAACACCACCAAGTGCAGGGTTGTCGATCAGTGCACCGCCACCGTTACCGCTCAAGTCACGATAAAGAACCATCTTACCCTCCTATATCTCGACTGTTGCGTTGAAAGCTACTTGAGCATTGTCAAGCAACACGCTGTCACTGATGCGACGAATTTGCAGTTGCATCTGAGCGTTAGCAACTCCTGGAGCTGTTCGAACGACTGCCCACGAGCGCGTTGTACTTAGAGGCAACCATGATCCGAAGGTGCCACTAAAGAAGCTGCCACTAGTAACAGTCGCTAACGCAGCGTAATCACCTGCTGCACCACTTAGTAACCATGCCCAAGGCGTAACACCTGATCCAGATGTCATGCCACTTGCGTTCAAAGCAAAGTTAGCGTTAGCATCAGCAGGGTCGATAGCGATGGCATCACAAGACACATTATATATATCTACAAGCCCTGTCGGTGTTCCTGCTGAACGGCCAAGGAAGTCTAAGAAGCCTAACACTCCTGATGCTGGAGCACCACCTAAGCCATAGAAAGCTCCTGGGAAGATTGAGGTTGCAGGGATGCTAAACTCAGCAGCTATCTGAGTAATTGTGATCGGCGGTGCTAATGGCAGTGTCACCTAGCAGCCTCCAACTTCTGTACTCTGTTGGTTAGCTCCTTAACAGCTTCAATGAGTACAGCAGTAATGCGTCCGTAGTCTACAGACAGCATTCCCTCTGCATCCTCGCTCACCAATTCAGGCAATAGCTTCTGTACTTCCTGGGCTATAACTCCTAGATCTGGCTTATCATCCTTAATGAACCTCACACCACGCAGAGCGTTCACAATCCTTAGCCCGCTGGTTAGCCCCCGGATATTAGTCTTAACTCTCCTGTCTGACAGCGAACTGATGTTACCACCAGCAACAAATGCACCACTATGGTACATTTCACCGCTTGGCGCCCAACGTATAGCCGACCATTGCGTTGAAACCGGATTGTCGGTGATCTGCATATAAGCATAACCACCCTGTCCACGAATACGAACGCCACCAGTTGATCCAGAGTTAGGTGATAAGAAGTCACCAATGCCGTTAAGTGCTAAACCAGTAGCATCAAGGATACCAAAGGTTGCGTCAGCGGCAAGGTTGTAGAAGGTGTAGTTATTCGACCGATACTGGAAGCCAGCGGATGTGATAATCATTCTGGCCCGCACCGCCATTGCGCCGCCAGCGGCAACATTATACTCATGAAATTGATAAAAGTTTGATGAGTAATAATTCATTACGAGATCAGACGCCGCGCCTGTCTGTGGGCCAAGCCAGAACGTGTTTCTGTCTACACTCAGACCAGCAGAACCGAGAGCCATATAGGTGACGTTTGCTGCGCTGCGGAAGTTGAAATTGTTGCTGCCAAAATAAGAGGTCTGATTGCCACACTGTAAATTAAGTCCCTCAGTAACCAGTCCGGTAGCACCTTTCAGTTGCAGGAACGAATAAATGTAACCGGGAGAAGGGCTAACGGTCAGCATCCCATTATCGCCACTCGCAGGCGGAGTAACATTCAGCACACCTGCAATAGTTCCACCCGTTAGCGGAAGGTAATTCGCCAGTTGGGAAACGGTGGCAACTGCGTTACCGCCTTGAGTGATTGTGCCAGTGACTGCGAGATTGCCTGCGTCGCTTAACGTGGCGCGGGGTGCTCCAGCGGAATAGAAAGTGAGAATACCACTGGTGTTGACCGAGAGGATGAAATTGTTCCCAAAGTCACGAGCGGTGAGGTTCATGCCCGCACTCGTGCCCTGTGTAGTGATTAGGCCAGTGACTGTAGTGTTTCCGTCTACAGTGACGGTAGAACCAGTAAGGACCAATGGTGCAACTGCACCAGCCGTTCGATTGTAGGAATTGACATAGCTATTACCAGCAGCTTGATACAACTCCAGGCCAATACCAGACGCTCCAGTTGGTGCTCCAGCCCCTCCACATTGGATACGTGTAAAGATAGACCCAGAATGGAATTGACCAGCAGAAGTGTTGAGTTGTCCAGTAACAGTTCCACCTGCCAGCGGTAGATAGTTGCCAAGCTGTACAACAGTCGCTTTAGCATCAAGTGCAGCTTGCAATCCTGTTACATCAGTTATTACGTGCGTATGTACTGATGCAGCCTTGCTATCAAGTGCGGCTTGCAGTCCAGTCACGTTAGCTATTGCGTGAGTATGGTTGAGTGGTGCAGCACCAACAGTGTTGTAGCTAATGGTGCGAGCTACAGAGCCATCGAATGTTGCAGGACTGGCAGCAGCACCACCATCACTGTTAATAGTGAGTGGGAAGGTTGTAACACCACCACCAGGAAAAGAAGGAGCAGCCCAAGCACCATCGGCACGAAGGAAGGCAGTAGTACCACCGGGACGCGTTGGTGCTAACCCTGCTGCACTAGTTGATACAAGTGCAAGGCTGGCCTTCGCATCCAGTGAGGCTTGCAGATTAGTCACATCAGCAATGACATGAGTGTGAACCAATGGAGCCTTAGCATCTAGCGTCGTCTGCAAGTTGGTTACATCAGCGATCACATGGGTATGCACGAGTGGTGCTTTACCATTCAGTGTCGTCTGTAGATTAGTGACATCTGCAATCACGTGAGTGTGTACTAGCGGCGCTTTACCAGCTAGCGCAGTGTCCAATCCACTGATGTCAGCAGTAGCTAATGACTGTATCTTGTCATACACTGCGTTCTTGGTTGGAACTTGTGTTGAGTTGTTCCAAGCAACACCATACACTTGATCGGTGACTGATATGTTGGCAACAGCAAAAGTTCCACCAACAGTCAGGTTGCCACTTACACTGACACTACCATTGAATGTCTGATCGCCAGTGAATACATTACCACCTGTGATGTTCGCCTTGCCAGACATTGCTGTCATAAGATTATTCTCAAGATCAGTTAGATCTTGAGTGAAGGTATCCATGTCACTAGTGAAAGCTACTTCATCACCACCAGGAGTATAACCGTCACCAACACGCAACCGCTGCGAGGTCCGTGCATAAGCAAGCTCACCCTGTTCTAGAACAAAGGTGTCTAGTGGAACAGGATCATCTGCGATTGGGATACGGTTGTCAGAAGGCCACACATTCAGCGCAACACCCTTACCGTTGCCGCTTTCATCTACAACATCAGTGACGCCATCATACGGCAGTCCAGGAATATCAACCATGAGCAACTTCCTCTGGAGTTACGTCGATCATTGGTACATCTTCGTTGGCTTTCTTCTCGATGTACACAATGTTGAGGGCATCCTCCATCTTGTGACGGTGCTCTACCACATCAGCAGGACGATGGCCCGCACGATCCAACACATCCTTCGATGCAGTGAACGCAAGCACATCATTGTCTGACTGTGATAGGTTAATGATCTTAGTAGCTGCGTGACTAGCATGGGTCTGGAACATTTCGCGCACGGTATCCGATTGCGTGTGTATCATGTTAGCCTTAGCAGTTTCCATGAACTCGATGTAAGCATCAAGCGTACGAATGCGCTCAATCTGCTCTATAGTCAGAGAGCTGTCCAACGCGATGCTGATGTCTTGGTCATTCAACCCAAACAGAGTGTAGAACGCAACTAGGGCAACGCCACTGAGTTGCTTAGGGGGTAGTGGCAACTCAGTGACGCTCTTACGCGTACGGGCCACAATCCGCTGTGCTTCCCCTGGGCTAGGAATAAGCACAAGCGGTTGTTCTTTAATTGGCTTACCAGTTGACGGATCAATCTTCGTTCCATCAGCAAGTACCAGTGGTTCGTCAGCTTCGGGTAGCACAAACTTACCTCTTCATTAGATTGTTCTTGCTCCAATCGACACCCTTACCACTCCATTTGTATGGACGGGGTTTGGGCTTGGGCTTAGGTGCATTAGGAGTGAGCAAACGCGGTGGACGACTAAACTTCTCCACTCCTTGCGCTTGCTTACTAGTTCCAGCAACATTCACCGGACTAGTAGGACGTACTCCCATCACAGGAGCACTGCTACGCTTTCTAGCAGCGATTGGTGCAATGATAGCAGGAGGCGGTGCAATCGTAGGAACATTAGTGAGAGCAGACACATCTACAGGCACTTGTTCCGGTACAAGCGGGCCAGTGTTCTGAACACGGTTAGGATCAGGGGGCTCTATTCCCATCGAAGTGTTAAGCGGTAAGCCCTGTGTCTGTATCGGTCCCTGCGACAACACACCGATCGGATCTTCTGGCGGTACTAAGTCGTTAAGCTTAGGACCGTTATCCAATACGTTGACTGGTGCAACAGAGGTATCTACCGCACCGGGAGCTATTGCTGGAGGCATCCCAGGAACAGGAGCAACAGGAGCAGCGACGGGAGCACGAGGAGCACCGATGTTGCCACTACCGATTAGCTTCTCTAACCACTCTAGGATGTTTGCCATCTACTTGCCCTTTGCCTTCTTGCGTTCAGATAAAGTCTTTGGCGTTGTCTTGCCTTTACGCGCAGTTTCAATCTTGCGTTTGGCAAGCACTTGAGCAACCGCAGGCTTTGGTGGACCTTTGCGCTTTGGCTTCGGTCCCGGCTTCTTCTTCGGTAACTCTGGACCTACATAAGCTTTCTTCGGTTCCTTAAGCCAAGGCTTTAGATCTTTCACTGCTTCCTTTAGTGGTCGCTTCGCATCACGAATAGCCTCTACGACTTCATTAAAGGATTTGCGTTCGCCTTCTTCACGCGGAACTCTGCGGTCTGGCGTGAATTGCTGAGGAGGCTTGCCAACAGCACCGGGACGCCTTCTGTTTATGCGTTCCGTCTTTGCAGCAGACCGCGCACGATCACGCGCAATCTGGCCTGAAACTCTAATCGCTTTCGCTAACTCACTGCCACCAAGATCAGCTGCTTCATCTAATGGAGCCGTATAAGTGGGGAGTATAGGACGCGGTGTTACAGGCGGCGGCGGCGGTAATTGGCCTTCACCGGGAACACGAATGTTGCCTCTTGCACGTTCCGCAAGTGCTAATGGTATCTCTGATGTTACATCAGTGCGCGTAAGTGTTGGCGGCGGTAATGTACCATCAGCATTAGGTATAACAGAACTAGCAGCAGCACCAGGAGTAGGCACAACATCTGTTAGATCTAGTGGAGGTTCAGCACCAGCAGCAGGACGGTGAGGCCCATACACAGGAGGTGAAGGGGGATAGTTGTGTGGTTGCGTTGGACCGTAAGTACCTCCCGGTCCCGGTTTTGGCGGGGGGCGTTGGGGTCCGTATGGTTGGTGTGGTCCGTAAGCACGACCGGGATGCTTAAGCGGAGGCTTACGCATTTCACCAGCAGCAGTGTCTACAGTTTTCTTACCACCTTTAGCTTTGCGCGCAAGTCCTTTGCGTCCCGCTAGTGCAGCAATAGCAAGGGGTAACATCCACCAAGGACTAATCCCTCCACCGTCACCTTCAGCAGTTTTCTTGGCAACGACTGGTTCTTCTGGAGCTAGTTCTGTTGGTGGAGGTGCAGCAGCAGGTGGAGGCGGTGCAGCAGCAGCAACCATTGCAGCACGGCGCTTATCACGCTCTGCCATTATAGCTTCAACAGCAGATTGCGGTTGGGGTTGTCCACCGACAAACTCAGGTGGAGGCATCACAGAGGGAACACCCTGTGACATATTCAACCCCAGACGCCGCAACTCTTCTTCTATTGCTGATATTGGTACAGCAGGATCAATTGCGGCGCCTGAAGCTTGAATTGGCATTATAGGTTGATCCTCTCCAGAATGAGAAGAAGAAACAAGATCGAACCTAGCAAATAGAACGCTAGAGTGAACAATCTATCAACAGTCACTGGATCACCTCCTCTCGGTTATGAACGCGTAAAGGCGGGACCACCATTCCCACTCAAATCCTTGGGAAATGCGAAAGAGGGTTTCTTCTTCGTGAACCTCTGCTTGAGTGCAGTAACATCAGCAGCAGTAGAGTTGCGGTTGATGAGGGTTTCACTCTCAACAGCACCAATCTCTTCGTTCACGTTAGTAGGATGCTTGCGGCGACTCTTTACAACACTTGTTGCGACACCTGGAGCAGCACCCGTTGCAGTGTCTACGAGTTTGTTGCGTACAAGGCGATGAGTGAGAGGAGTAGTGTTACGAGGGAGTATGCCACGTTCCGTACCACCTTCAAAACCGGGAGCATTCTCTGCCATTTGTGTCTCCTGTGTATGTAGTTGAGTTGAAATAGTGTAGTACTATTATATACCACCATCCCCTCCCAACCAACCTCAGCTTATCTGTTGTTTTTACATATAGCAAGGGGGGTGTCAAGCAAAATCGACCATCAGCACAGAAAAAAGGCGGGGGGCTAGGGGGGTCGTTTGGTGTTTCGAGGCAATGGCGAAGCCTTTGCCGAGGAACTTCACCTCTATACTACTACAAACAACACTAAACACACTACAATAGCACTATACAACACTAGTAACATAAGGAAGTAGTACTCCTGGAGCGTAATGCGGGGAGTTAGGGGGTGTTCGATCTCAACTTGTGTCCCTACGGGGTCACTTGCGGTGCCCTTTTGGTTTTGGGGCGGGGATATGGGGGTTGGTATTGTATATTAGGCCCCTTATAGCGGAATGTGCTTGCATCGTGCAGCGTTCGCAGTCATAAGTAAGGGGCAGGGCGACAACAGCACTGCGCTTTTGGTAACAAGTGTTAGGAGATTGTTATGCACTGTAAGTTGAGAGGGTTTATCGCAATGCCCTATCCGGGTTTCCCATGTGATAAGCGTTACGTTGATCGCCGCACTGGCGATAGATACGCACTGATCTGGGTTGGCACTGGCTATCGCTGCTATTGTAACGAGTGTTACCAGACGTTCAGACGCACACAGGAGGAAGGGTTGAATTGGATTGAAAGTGAAGCGAGAATTGCTCGTTAAGTGGCAACAACTGTTGCGAGTTGCGTAACAGGGTCGTTTGACCCAAAAGTTGATCTATGTTATATTACAACAATGGGCAATGTCGCCCATAGCACTAGAAGGAACAAGCAAATGGTTACGAAGAACAAAGAAACGAAGATTGCCGCTGCTATCGCTGCTAAGTCGGCGGAGATTAACGCAACAACTGTTGCGAGACAGACTAACTCCGCTCAAGTTGCGGCAATCGGCAAGAACGCTGTCGTTCGCTGGACAGAGGGCGACAAGCAAACGAAGGCAGGTGACGCTTGCGGCATTTACGCTTTCCTTGCGGCGCAATACACCATGACGTTCGACGCTGTAGTGGAGCGCAAGAAAGAAGATACGAGCGAAGCAATCTCGTTCGATGTCCTAGACTTGCTCGACGAAGGCAAGTGGATGGCAGCCGATGGCAAGAACGATCGCGTCAAGAAAAGCGCCGCGATGGAAGCCGTGCTAGGCTCGTTGTTCGGCATTACCGACGCGACCAACGCGCAAAAGCAGGCAATCTTTCAGCGTTGCTTGCCGACTGCTGGCTATGTTGCCAAGGCGCTTGCACTCAAGAGCTTCGAGGAGTTGTCGGAGCTTGTCACGCTGGAAACGGTTGGCGATATTGAGATGCTGTCGCTTCCTCGCTTCCTCGTTAATGAGGAACCCGGCGAAGATGCGAGCAAGAACGAGAAGGCGCTTTACGAAGCAACAAAGAACGTCCCCGTTCAACTCGATGGCAGCACTGGCAACAGCGTTGCAACATTGCGGGAACGTGCCAAGCCCAAGCGCCAGCCCAAGGCGCCTGTTGCTGCTGCTGACAAAGGATCATCCTTGCTTGGCAGCATCAAGCAAGTGGCAACAGTTGTTGCGGAATGGAACAACGCTGATGCGACAACTGATCTCGCGCCCAATGAGGAAATGCGGCAACAGTTGTTTGCACTTGCTCAGACGATTGCGGCATACTTCGCCGCTGATCCGCTCGACGTTGAAACCAGCGTTGCAGCGTAACTAAACAATCCCCGGTGGGCTTCGGCTCATCGGGGATTTTTTTTGTCGCTTCGCTTGCGTCGGTTGGCGTGCTCTTGTGCGTTGTGTGTGTGCGAGCGCGTTGTTTGTGCGATTGTGCGCGTGTGTGTGTGCTCCTGGACCTACCCACTAGAGGTGGTATATATCTAATTAAATGACCCCAAGACCTTGCGTTTTCCGCCAGTTATGGCTACCACATATAGCGATCTCGCAACGCTGGTTGCCAGTTTTGGAGGGGGTCCATTTGACATAAGCCTCGTTCTGTGCTACACTTAGATAATGGGTTCGCTCGTCCTGAGCACATCTACCCATTGCCCCAAGTCGCAACACCTGTTGTGATGTTCTGTAGGAGGAACAAACACATGACAACAAAACGACAACTCGTGTTGACACCTGTTCAACACAATCTGCTGCTGAACCTAGCAGTGGATGAGTTCAACTGCGCCCTGAAACATGGCGACGAAGAGGAGCGCGTTGAGCGCCTTCGTGAAATGGTTTCAATCATCGACAACGCAGAAGAAGTGGAGACTAACTAGTGGAACAAGTACATCACAATCGCCTTCGCAAGTTGGCTAATCACCTGCTCTCCTTCACCGCAGAACAGAACGCAAAGCATTTCCGCATGAGAGTGTTCCTGGAGCACGATCAGAAGGAACTTCAGCCTCTCGAAGCACTCGCGCAACAGGTGTTGGCAGATTGCTACTGCGAGACTATTGCTTGTGCAATCGGACACGCACCTGTGCTGTTCCCCTCCTTGATGAAGAAATTTGACAAGGAGCACGGTTGGTGGAGCGATACTACCGTGTGGGATAGCGTCGCTGGTGAGTACGTAGACAAGAAGGTGTGGACACTCCCATCCTGGCGTGAAGTGGCGCTGTTCCTGTTCGACATTCCCGCTGGCTCGGATGAGTTCGAGTTCCTGTTCGGTGGTGTTTGGGACACTGGCGGATACCATGATTACAAGTCAACGTCATGGGCTGTAGCTGACCGCATCTACTACTTCCTCGACAATCCCGACACGTATAGTGACAGCCACTACGGCTGGCGTTACTACGCAGCACGTAAGGGCAAGGCTTCTGAAGCTGTGCTTGAGAAGATGATGGATGAGTTGACTGCTCTCGAACAAAGCGCACCTGCTCCTCTTGCACTCACACAATGGGACCGCGAATAATGATGATCCTTCGCTACAACACAAAGAAAGAACTCAAGCAGAACATCGGTCGGCCTCTCAAGTACGTGGAGACATCACTCCACGGCGATGAGTACAAGCGCGACGGCACGTTCGTTGGGTGCAATCGTCCTCTCGATCCTCGTGGCATGGGATCGCGTGAGTTCTTCGCTCAAGTGACCATGAAAGATGGTCTTATTCATAAGGTGTCGTAATGGAACACATCACTTCTGAACAATACGCAACACGTGTTGCGAACCGCAGCTCGAAAGAGTTTCACGATGATCTAGTCCCTGGCCCTGTGCTTGCGACTGTCCTTCTTGAGATAGTGGAGAACGCCAAGCTCTTGGATGTTGTCAAGAAGGCTCTGTTCTATGGGCAGCTTGGCATGGAGTGGAGGCTCAAGTACAGCATCATCGCTTCCAAGTATGGTTGGGAGGCTGGTGATGGTGTGTTGGCAATGGAACCAGCACAGTCTATGCCTGTAGATATACAGCGCACACTCCATGCTGTCATTGGCATCATCACTGAAGCGGGTGAGTTGGCTGAAGCTCTTATCAAAGGCTTCGGTAGTGTGCAGATGGGTGAGTGCAGCCTCGAAGATGCGTTCGACCACATCAACTTCCGCGAGGAGTATGGTGATGTGCTGTGGTACACGCAACTTGGGTTGTCTGCCATTGGGAGTAGCATCCCTGAGTGTATGACTGTCAATGACAACAAGCTAGAGAAGCGGTATGGCCCTGCCTTCAGTGCAGACAAGGCTCAGAACCGTGACCTCGATGCTGAACAAGAGGAACTGAAGAAATGCTGAACTGGCGCAAGACCGGACACGGTATCGAACGTGGTGTTACTGCTGAATGGCTGGGTTTCATTCCCATGCTGATTAGTGGGCATGACACAACACCTGTTGCAGAACAGGTGAACAACAGCTATCAACACGGAGGGGGGTGGCGCCCTCTCCCCGGTTGGAGTATGGATGAGGATCATGTACTCACCTATCCCGGTGGTGATCCACCTCTCAAGCCGCTGTTCAGTGCTGAACATGATCGCGGTGAGGGTGTCATGGAGAAAGTGTTCTTCTATGACAGTGCGTGGGTGAATGTCGTGCAGCCCGATGGTTCCTTTGAAGTGAGTAGGATGGACTAGTGCCTGAGTGCATTGTCCTAACCTTGTACGATCAGGAAGGGAACTTACAATCCCTTCCTGTTCGTCGCACGAGAGAGATGGAGCTACTCGCTGAGTGGCTCCGTCGCTTTGACCGCTACACGAAACATGAAAGGGTAGAGTAGTGAGCAGGTTCCTCATCGAAGCAATGATCCAAGTGCAGCGCGGTGTAGCATATACCAAGATATGCTTCATCAGCAACAATGGCGACATTGACTACCATAAGCAGGGATTGCAACACGTGTACTACAAGGTGCTCAGTGTTAAGGCAGTCCCTGCTGATGATGCGTTGCTCCTGGAGTATGGTGATACACAAGGCAACACTGACAATCCCGATGCTGTAGGTGCAGCATTCGAGCCAAAGGAAGAGATAGATGAGCCAACACCTAGCCAGAGTGGGAATACCCCGTAGGACAGGTGTTGCAGAGGCTATCGACTTTGTAGGTGGGGGTGTGTGGCGATTGTGGCTGCACACTCCTAACTACGTTCATGGCACATACCTGTTGTTGTACTCAGATGGAAAGGTAACACGTGTTACCGAATACGCTGACGAACCACCCGAAACACTTGTTGTGAGATACGCAGATGGATACGATGCCACAACCCAAGAGAACGTATAACGAAACGCAACAGATCGCAATGATTGCAGGGCGCTTGTGGGTGCGCGTTGCGGTCGTTTGCGGTGCAATGTTTGCGTGTGGCTTCGGTGCAGGTGCGTGGCTCTTTTAGGAGGAAGAAATGGCTGATAACCTCAATAAACTGTACGATGCCAAGATCGAGCCAAAGGCGCTGGTGTTACTCGAAAACCGCTTCTCTGTAGAGACAGTGCTCCTGGCCTCGATTGCTATATCCCTGCGTAAGCTCGCTAAAGACAAGGAGGATTGACATGGCAGCACTCTTATCCCTCGTCCCCGCACCCAAGCATCATCAGCCAACACTTGTTGAGCTTCACTCAATGCCCATCGCACATAGCGGTGAGTTCGAGCTTAGTGACAAGGAGTGTAAGCAGACACGGCGCTTGATCTATTCAATCAACAAGCAAGGCGTGTTTCGCTATCGCACACTGCGTGAGGGGCGCTACTTGCAAGTGTGGAGGATTAAATGAGCAACGGTCTAGAGGAGGTTTTAGCCTCTGTTGAGGAAGAGAAAGAACACAAGAGACAGCAGCAGCGCGCTAGGCGTGCGAGACAAACTCCTGAAGAGAAAGCCAAGTCCTATGAGAAAGCTGGTGAGTATCTAAAGAACAACAGAGAACAATGGAACCGTGTAGCACAGCAGCGACGAAGAAGGAACAAGGCCAAAGCTGTTGAGCTAATGGGCAACACGTGTTACGACTGTAAGCAGTCCTTTCATCAGTGTGTGTATGACTTTCATCACATACACGGCAAAGAGAAGGTCGTCGGAAGGTTGATGAACGGCACATGGGATAAGATCGCAGAAGAGTTGAAGAAGTGTGTTATGATTTGCGCCAACTGCCACAGGATCAGACATCATGCCGAGGATAGCGAACAAGAAGATTGACGTATTCAGAGTTGTAGATATGTCTGGTGGGCCGAACAGTTGCTGGCCGTTCAAAGGCAAAACTAACAATAAGAATAGGCCATACTTTACCGCTGAAGGCAAGAAGTACTTGGCGTACAGGCTTACGTACGAACTGATGCACGGAGAGGGATCACTAGAAGGTTTCCTGGCACGACATCAGTGCGATAACGAAGTGTGCTGCAATCCGAAGCACATTGAGAAGGGCGACCACCAGAGCAACATGGACGACATGAAGGGAAGAGAGAGACATGGCCTTCCGCATCACACAGTACGCGCTATCCGCAATCTCGGTGATGCGGGTATCAATCATCGTGCTATTGGTGATCGTTTTGGTATTGCTCGTAGCACTGTATCTGAAATAGTAGAACGTAAGAACTATCAACACGTAGGAGATGTTGAAGAAGATGGAACACAAGACAATTAGGTTCACTGATAGTAGTGGCGTCATTCGTCCGTTCGATGTAATCGTGGACGACATCATCAATCTCGCGCTTGTGCACAGCGATGGGAACAAAACCATTGCAGCCAAACGATTGTCCATGCCTCGATCTACGTTCTACAGGAAACTCAAAGCAGGAGAATGAAATGGAAGATTTACTGACTAAGCGGCAACTCCACAAGTCACGCCAGTTGGAGGATGGTGAGTGGGGCGACATTGTAGTTGTGCATCCCAATGGGCAATACGTGTTGTACAACTGTCCACCTACGCTGGAGAACTTGCAAGCGTTAGTGGGTGGATACATCGAAGTGATCCCAGGCTTCACGAAGTTTGGCAACATAAGTTGCATTGTGCTTGGTGATGAAGAAGGGAGACTGAAGCATAAACCAACAAACAACAGAGCCACTATTGAGTGGGCGCGGTGCATGAATGGCAGCGGCGACTATTTAGTTGGTGACATTGTTGTGCTCACTGGTGCAGCAAAGACACACTTTGAGCGTGACTAGATATAGTGGTCCTTTTGAGGGTGGATACCACTAATAGATGTTTGACTTAACCCTCTTTCCATGCTATAAAGACTTATACACCAGGAGGAACTAATGCTAGATATTAAGACTATTCGTGATGATGAACTCGCAACAGTTGTTGACGAATATGTGAAGCGTATCATCGCTCTTGTTCGTGAGAACCCTGAGCTTAACCGTGACACTGTTCACATCACAGTAGATGCTTCGCAGTCTTACTATGATGGTGAGTTTACTGTGAAGCACAAGATACAGATTGGTGACAGCTACAGCGGTGATGGATACGCACAGGCTGTAACCAGTGATGCTATTCAGGGTGCTCGTTCGTGCATCAATCGCTTGTTCGTAGATCGCTGTGTACCACCGAAGAAGTACAGTGCAATGCTTCCCGCACCCGAAGCACAGCTAACAAGTGTTGCGAATGATCCACTCACATTCATGCAGGAGGAAGTTGATGCTGACGCCGCTGAGTTTACTCCGATCGAGGATCAGGGAGAAGAACAAGTACATTCCGACGAAGAAAGCGGAGCGTCCGATCTTGCCGGGGACGAAGCAAACAACTAAGCTCCCAGGAGACTTAGTAATAGTTGGAGATCGGGTGACTATCATTTGACTTAAGCATCAAAGTGTGCTATAGTTAGATAATGCCCGAAGTTTGAGTTTCGTCCTGCTGTTGTCCTCCTACCTCCACGCAGGGCGGAAGTGGGCCGCGCACTACCATACCCCGTCGTGCGCGGCTCACAACACTTATTGTCACACAAAGAGGAACATCCCATGAAAGTATTAACTGTTAAGTTCGTCACTTCAGGCACTGGAGTGTTAGCCGCACAGGCTTATAGCTACCTATATGATGGTAAGGCAGATGTAGAAGTTGGTGACTTCGTTGTTGCCAATAATGCACTCGCTTCCGTCGTCAAGGTCTACAAAGACAAAGAAGAGTACGAACTCACTCCCGGTGCTCTCGCTCTCTCCGATCTCAAAGCAATAAAACACGTGTTGTCACTTAAGGCAGAGCGTGAAGAGGCTGCGCGTCAGAAACGCATCGCTGAGATTAAGTCAACTCTGCATGAGTTGAAGGATAAGGTAGAGCTTCGCCGTGCTCTCGAAGGTGCTGCTGATAGCATCGGTAACGAAGGCAAGAAGCTCATGGCCGAACTCAGGACGCTGGAAGGTGATCTGTAATGAAAATCATTCACTTGAAAGCTGCTATCCAGAAGCAGCTATCCAACATCGGTAAGAAGAATGGCTCGGCGCCGCCCGATAGCACTAGCAATGCTTTCGGTGCGGCGTACGAGCTTTTTGTTGCGTCTGAGATACGCAGTGCAGCCAACAAGCGTTACGATGTTGCTAAAGTTCTCGCAACAGATGTTGGCGTCCTTGACGATAGCAAAGTCATGGAAGGTGCTGAGATTGCTGTGCACTCGAATGAGTACTTCGATGTCACAATGAAGCAAGCGAGTGCATCCAGCACTATCGACAAGACTAAGCTCAAGTCTACGCTTATGGTCGAGCTTAATCTCGATGATAAGAAGGCTGAAGCTATCATTGCTAAGGCATCGAAACCTCGTAAGGGTGCAGTCACCATTGGCTTTGCGCTGAAAGGATAAGTTTGGTGCCGAAGATAACCCAAGATCACATAGGTCGCCGCGCCGTATACACAGGCCGTAATGGAATTGCGCGTGTGGGCGAGATTATTGGTGTTACGGGTTCACCTTCGGCACCATTCGTAGATCTGAGATTAGACGACAGCAAGAGAGAACACTTCTTCGTTCCCGAAGATGCTTGCATACTGATCCCAGATGAGTTGTTGCCACTACTAGGGGATGATGACGGTAGTGGTGACGACTCTTAATACTCTGTCTGCTCGGTAGACAGAGAAGGCGTTGGTGCGCGGGCTGTTCCCCTGCGTGGCGGGTCTACGGGTAGTGTGCCGTTTCAGCGCCAGCCACACTGCCCACCAGTTTTGTTTCCGTCTGCGCTCCGCGTTGTAAGATTTGTTCTGCAACAACGATAGATCGGAAGCCGTAGTATAAGCAGACTCCTGCTACGGACAGGGCTGGCATACCCCTGTATAACGTATGCCACCTACAACACGTGTTGCGATAAAGGATTAACGATGTGCCAGAAACTAATGTTGTCGAGCTTCGGGTCAAGCCAAAGACACTCAATCGCATATACAAGACCCACAAGTACAAAGTTACCTATATCCCCTCTACAAAGAAGTGGAAGTGGACAGTCTCCGTCGTAAGTCGTATGGAGTACTCCGACGTTGCAGACACGCAAACCAAAGCCTTCAAAGCCGCTGAGAAGTTCATCGACAAGACGATGAAGGCGGTATGACATGGCTACAGTCCTTCCACAAGACACCCCCATAAGACGCGCCTCTATAGGCGACATGACTTTAGAACAAGTGTTGGCTCTCGTTGAGCAGATGCAAGAACGCAGAATGAGACAACACACGTTGTACGAAGCTGCAATGGCTGCTAAGGCCAAGATCAAGGAAGTGAAGGATAAGGAGAGGTTTGAGCACTTGCTACGCATGACAGAGAAGAAGCTCAAGACAATTGACACTAATCTGGAGAGCGTGAGCAAGTACTTGAATGAGTTGAAAGTCCTGGAGCTAGTGTTAGGAGGAGTGAATGGCTAAACCAGTCTTTCTCAAGCAACGTGACGCAACAGGTGTTATGCGCGGTCGTGATGTGCGTGTGAAGCTTGAAGGCAAGTGTGACCCTGTGTTACTCAATGTCTTGTGTCAGCTTGCAGAAATCAATCACGGCAATGTGTTGCATCTAGCATCACTAGCAAGCATGGTCGATCAAATGACCAATATCATGCAGCAGTTTACTGATGTTGCAGGAAACCTAAAGGAACGCACGGATCAAATGGCGCGGGCGATGGGTGATGAACTCGAAGGAGCGCCAACTGATGAATCCGATACGACCACGCATTAAGTCTGTGAGTGTGGAGTTGACTACTGACTTCACGTTACCAGCATACGACAACACGAAGCTTGTAGCAATCAACACGTGCCCAACCTGGGGTATTGTTCGCTACGGGATGCACAAGACAATGAGCTTGCCAGCATCCCAAGGTGGCACTAGGCAAATGGCACTAGAATGTGGGAGTGCAGCACATGACTTGTTCGCAGCGGTGCGCTTGTGGCAGTTACGCAAGTATCAGGGGAGAGCCGACCTTGCGGATTACCACGGCAGACGACTGTTTGGAGATACACGATACCAACAAATGTTGGGAAGCGTATCACACACGGAGGACGAGCGTATTCAGTCACTGCAATTCGGGCTTACTGCGTTGGAGACGACTGGATACTACGACGATCCCAGAGATAAGCGTCGGACCTACACAAACCTAGAGGAAAGCTGCATTGCGTATATTGATAGATGGGACTGGCATCGTATGCCAGTGTGGATCAGAAGCGAGGATGATCCTTGTTCCGACGTTGGGATTGAGTTACCATTTGATGTTACGCTGTCATTCGTGTTGGAGAGCGGAGATATTCACCGATACCGATTTATCGGTAAGGCAGATGGGCTGCATCAACGCAATGGTGAGTTGTATCTACACGAAAACAAGACCGCTTCTAGATTGGACGAAGCTTGGCAGCAGTCGTTTCTTCTCTCTTCTCAGATCACCGGATACTGTCTCGCACTCGGAGTGTGGGCAGGACAAGCAATCGAGAAAGCAGAAATCTTCGGAATGTCGATCCCTCTTCCAAAGAATTACGACTTTGGAGGAATTGTTCGAGAGGTTGTCCCAAGGTACACACACCACTTTGAGCGATGGTTCGACTGGTTTTTTCATACCGTACAACTAGAACTCGCATTTAAGGATGATCCTATCCATGCACCGAAATACACACACTCCTGCAACCGCTATTTTCGGCCTTGTGCTCTGATACCGTTCTGCGATGCTACGGATGAGGAACAGACTTTGATCTTGGAGGAAATGTATAGTGACGAATGGAACCCGTTACACGAAGTCGGTGCCTCTGACTAACTCAACACGTGTTGCGTTGGTTTCAGAAGAGGATTACGGCAAAGTGATACAACATGAGTGGCGCTTAATGAACCACGGCTATGTTGCAACAGGTGCTGTAGAGAATAGACCTACCAAGACAGCAAGAAACGACTTCATGTTGTTACATCGCTTCGTGTTGGGTCTACCTCAAGGACGGAAGCCTGTAGTAGATCACATCAACAGGGATAAGTTAGACTGTAGGAGGGAGAACTTGCACGTGGGTACACAAGCAGAGAATTTGCAGAATTGTGGAGACGATACCAAAGGCATATATGCACAACCCAACGGTACATATAGGGCAATGATCCGTCACAACGGGGAGCTTCTTCACATAGGCTTGTTCGATACACAAGAAGAAGCTATCCAAGCTCGCAAAGATAAAGAGAGTGAGTTAGGTTGGCGTCGTATTCCTGGAACCCTAGCACCCAAATATAGGGAGGCGACTGATGTTCGAGAATGACAACAGATGTTGCCTGACACTGATCCCCATTGGTGAAGGTAAGCCGTTCGACTTGATTATCTACGGGAGAACAGCAGCAGAGCTTATGACTGTGCCTAACGAGGTCGTTCAAAGCATTGCGCGCCGTTATCCTGACTACACATCTTCCATCTTTCTATTGAAGGATTATAGCAGTGCAGATCGAAGGGATAGATGTTAAGTCGCTCGCAGAGAGTGAGCAACGCTTTTCGCTCCTACTTTGGGGGTTGGCAGGGTGTGGGAAAACTACCCTCGCAGCTAGTGCTCCTGGTCGAAAGTTGCTCATCAATTTTGATCCTGACGGTCCTGTTAGTTTGGGTG
>Ga0193738_1000430_pt1 | contig 22598 bp, 19 predicted proteins | sample L2a1metaG_FD_144927 | JGI IMG/M metagenome (GOLD analysis project Ga0193738, IMG submission 144927) | Soil microbial communities from a riparian zone of the East river system, Colorado, United States - L2a1 | ecosystem: Environmental > Terrestrial > Soil > Riparian zone | place: USA: East River...
TAGCCAAGTATGGTTACCCACTCTGGTACACCTACGAATGTGTGGGCCATAGTTGATTTGTATAATGGATATGCTCTAAGAAAGCTTCCATGAAATGATGCTGCCACGAGAATAGGAAGCATGATCAGGATCATCTGAAAATACGGTCGGGTGTCGAAGTTTTTTGCCCATAGTCCGTATAAGTGTGTTTCATCCCTTTCATATAGCTGGAAGAAGATATACAACGGTAGAAGTATTGTAAAAAAGCTGATGAGATTGACTGATACTCTGTATGCCCAGTATTGAATTTGAGCTGATAGCATTGTGTCAATCCATCCCTGGAGAAACGGAACGCTGCTGTCAAGACTCAGCAGGGACAAGGCAAGAATACTTTTTATCCAAAATGAGGCTTGAGTGAATATTTTGCTTTCACCTTTCAGAAGACATGTTATAATGAGTGTTGTAAAGTAGGCTGTACTAAAGAAGATTAGCCGGAAGAAGAATTCAAGAAATCCTTTTTGTACATCCAGAAAACTGTCCTCGAAATCAGTAAGGTAATTGAAGTAAATGGCGGCGGCGAGAAATATACCGATCAATCCATACTGCAGCGCGTTAAAGTCCCTTCGAAGATGACCGGAAAGGTATTTCCAAATCGAAAGCATCTACCAATTTGTCAGGTGCTGGTAAACTTTGTGAATAGGCAGGCCCATGACATTGAAATAGCTTCCCACAATATTTTGAATTGCCACCATGCCGATCCAGTCTTGCGCACCATAGGCACCAGCTTTGTCGTAAGGTTTGTAGTTGTCAACATAGAATTCAATTTCCGCCTTCTTTAACTCCTGGAAAGTAACTTCCGTAGTGTCGTCAAAGCCTTCTTCTCGTTCTTTCGACAGGATACAAACCCCAGTCATCACGAGGTGTGTCTTACCTGAAAGGTCGGATAGCATCCTGATGGCTTCATTTCGGTCTTCCGGTTTGTTAATTATCCTATTCTGTAATATAACGACGGTATCTGCGGTCACAATGATTTCATCCTTCATGGTGAGTCTGAAGTATTCGGCTTTTTTCTCTGCGAGATATCTGGCCACTTGTTCTACTGGCAGTTCTTGTGGAAAGGATTCATCCACTTCCGGTTTTTCTGTGGTGAAATGAAAACCAGCTTCTTTCATTAGATACTGGCGGCGTGGCGAGCTTGAAGCCAACACGATTGGACGGTTCGTCAACATGTGGTTCGGAAATTATTTGAGAGATTTAATATCACTCAATGTAATCATATTAGCGAAATTCAGAAAGGAGGTGAGCGGCTAATAGAAGCAACGTGGCAAACAACGCATGTCGGTCAGCCAACGTGCCTATTTGATGACCAGTTTTTCGGTTTGTATATGATTTTCCTTTTGAACGCTAAGAATATACAGTCCCGCTGATGCATTGTTTAGAGTGACTTTGTGATCGTCACCGGCTTCTTGCATCGAAAAAATTACCGGATGTCCTGTAACTGTGGTGATGTGGAGTTGATCGAACTCACCTCTGATATAAAATTCACCTGTGCTCGGATTTGGAAAAATGCTTATTGGATTGCGTTCTTCTTCGACACCCGTAACGATAGATCCACTTCCAAACACAGGTCTCATCATCAAGCTACCTGAAATATTCGAACTCTGTGTCCATGTTCCATTGGTGTTTACAAATATCTTGTCACCTGCATTGTTGCTTACATCAAGTCCAATCTTTAGCGTAGGACCGACCGGCGCTTTCCACCCGATGTAAAATTTGCTTTCAACCAGGATGGGTTCAATGATCTTAATTCGCTGAAAATTATTGAGACCTTTGCGTTGAACACCAAAGCTGGGAATAACATAAAGAGGTTCGCTAGGAACCCCGCCGTTATCGCCGTACACATAGAAATCGGCTGTCAGGTTCGCGCTGAGTCCGTAATCTGGAACGTATATATCAATACCAACCAACGTGTCAGGCACAGTAGAAACCATTTCAAACAAGTAGGCCGCACGGTTTCCTGGCTGAGTAAGTCCGGCTGCATATTCGGCTATACCGTCGTCGTATGCATAATAATCCTTCAGAAAGTAGCTTACATTAATTGTGTCATTGGTCCGGAAGTCGATTGGCTGGTAGTTGAGGTCATAGTCATTGGCGAAATCACCAGTTTTTGGATCGAACGTGTCACCGGTGAACAACTTGACCTTTAAATTAAAAAGCACTGAATCTGCAGACGGATCAAATTGACCCGGATCTAATGGGTCTGGAGGATATTCAAGGTTGACAGTCCTTTGTTCGAGAGGGAATATAATACCGCTGCCATTGTCATTAATTGCAGATGTATCGGTACCTCCCAGGTTACTGTAGAATGTTTCAGTTAAGTTGCCATTGATATAATTTTTAAACGTTCCCTCGGTGATGTAGCTCAGATCCGTGAACTCATCGAGGTTGTTTGACACCACAAAGGTCGGCCGTACAATGGCATTGTTGTCGACGAGTTGATGATAGGGAATGGACTGATACATACCAAAAAGCGATGTAAGAGGCGTTGAGATGGCCTGGTCTGGAAAATCGGTATCGTCCGGAGTTCTATTCTTGTTGAGGTACACGTAATCAAGATTCCAGGTATCATACGGTCCGGAGAGGCGTCCGTAATTACGAAAACGGAATTGGAAGACGTCGTGAAAGAAACGATCGCCGTCAACCTTGACCAGAGTATCGTAAAACTCTTCACGTTGGAATGATGACTTGGGGTAAATTGTTAACACGGTCTCCCAGTCTCCGGAGTCATTTCTGAATTCGACACTGAAATAATCCGCCGGATCCGGCGCCTCCCCATTGCCTTGCCACTGATATGCAAAACTTAGGAATACAGAATTTCTTTCAGCTAGGCTCACTTCGCTTTCGTCAAGAATTATTCCTTGCGAGACGAGGCTGTCCCGCAGCCCATTCGTTAGCACGAGGTCCGAATACTGCAGGAAGGCAGAATCAAGTCCATCAAAAGTAGCAACGTTCACAGACGGCGGATTAATGGCCATGCCGTTGTTAATCCAGACCGTGTAGTTATTTACGGCATCGTTCTTTGTTACCCAAAGCGAATCAACGGGGTAATTGGAGAGAGCAAATGAAGTATCATTTACCGGTGTGAAAGAAAAGTCGTCCCAGAAAGGAAGGGATCTTTTAATTACAGACTTTGTACGAGCCGCACTAATGTTCTTTTTAATAGGGGCCGAAACTTTCCCTGGGTGCGGATGAGGGTACACTTTTAACTGACCAATGGCAGGGAACGAATCAACTAGAAGGACCGCAAAAACAAGCAGCGCAATAATTGGTATTTGTTTCTGCATCCACATCTAATTAGTCATTATCCACGTCCTCAATTCCGTCTTCGTCGTCTGGGACCAAAGTTCCAGGTTTGCCTATCCAGAGATCAACGACATCACCCACCTTTATATTTTCATTGGGAGCAGGCTTTTGTTTCAGTACAATTGCATCGCCTCCCGTGGTGTCTCCTACTATAGTCACCTTTCCAAGATTCAGGTTCGAACCAAATATGACTACCTTCGCGTCCTCCAGGCTTACTCCCACATAGTCTGGCGAGTCGAAGGATGTGCTTCCGCCGTCCATTACGACAAGGTCGATAATAGAGCCTTTAGGGACCGGTTGGCCTGCTTCAATAGTTCGGCCCTGATATTTCATTTCTTTAACCACGTTGAACGGGCCGGCTACAAGCTCGATCCGGCCGCGTTTTAGTTCATTGCTTCGAAGTACCGCATCAGCATTTACAACGGAGCCATCGACGAGCGCTGGTACAGGTACGGTTGGTGGGCTAACTCTGTTAATGGAAATAAATATCTTCCGCCCTTCTTTCACTTTGGACCCTGCCTGCGGATATTGTTTCAATACCGTTAGTGGTGGATACTCCGACGAGTACGAAGAGTCATTTACCTCATAGCGCAGATTCCGCTTTACGAGAAAATCTTCAAGCTGATCCATCTGCATGCCTTCGATACTTGGCACTGTTATCGTCTCGCCGTGATTAGTCGCGGCAGGCAGGTAGGCGAAAAAGTACAACAAGAATAACACGAGAATTATAATGCAAGCCAGTAGGAAGTGAAGTAACAATCCCCCCAACGTGTCCTGCTTTAATTGGCGAATATCAAATTTCATAGCTGTTCTTCCTGACGGCAATTCCCACCGCTTTGCCGAAGCACCAAACGGTACGATGCACAATCAAATAAATAGTAAATATACAAGTCTCAGAATTTCAGTCCAGATTGAAAATCGCGTTCGATCCGTTTGCTTCGGTCGTAACGCTCCAATGCGAGGTTAAGCAGACGAGTTATCAGGTCGGAAAAACTTACGCCACGTTCCTTCCACATCATTGGGTACATACTTGAATTTGTAAAACCCGGTATAGTGTTGATCTCATTGATATAGATCTTTCCCCTTTTATCGAGGAACAGATCGACCCTTGAGAAATCTTCGCAATGCAGAGCTTCATAGGCCTTTTTCGAGATCTTGCGGACCTTCGCTACAATCGTCTTGGGTAACCGTGCAGGAACGTCAATTCGAACGGCGTCAGGGTCCACATATTTTGCATCAAAAGTGTAAAAATCATACTTCTTGCTGATCACAATTTCGCCAGGCTTTGACGACTCTGCAGGATAGTTGCCCAGTACAGCACACTCGATCTCACGACCTGTTATGAACTCCTCCGCCAGCATCTCATTGTCGTACTTGAAGGCTTCATCAACAGCGCGTTTGAAGTCTTTTTTGCTTTTTACCTTCGTTACTCCGACGGAAGATCCAAGGCTTGCAGATTTTACCATGAACGGCAGGCCAAGTTTCTTCGAAATCTTCTTGAAGCTTATATCATCTTTGTCCTCGAAATTGAAAGTCATGAAGTCTGTTACCGGAAGACCTGCTTCTCGCAGCAGACGTTTTGCGACGATCTTGTTCATGGATAGTGACGAGCCAAGCACACCGGTTCCGACCATAGGAAGATCCATTGCCTTTATTAGACCCTGTATACTTCCGTCTTCACCATCAGTGCCATGAAGTACTGGAAAGATTATGTCTACCTTGACCGACGGCTTGCCGGATAACAAAATAAATTCGGGGTTTCCAGGATGAAGAGTCAGTCCGATGGGATCCCCATTTTCAATCTCTTTGTTTACTTCACTTTTAATGAACCATTGACCTTCCTTGCTAATCCCAATGGGAACGGGTTCGAAAAGATTCTTGTCAAGAAATTCAAAGATGTTACGTGCTGAATTGACGGAGACTGCGTGCTCCACGGACCGACCACCATATAGGATCGCTACTTTCTTTTTCCTGGCCATTAAGGGAATATTTTCACGTTGCAAGATAGTGAAATCATCTTACGCTTTTTACCAGGTTCCGCGCCGAAGATTTTTTTTCCGATATGGCTTAATTAACCACGATAAGTCTCTTGTGATAAACAGAACCCCCAGTAGTAACCCTGACAATATAAACTCCAGCTGCCTTACCCGTTAGGCTAAAAGGAAACGTCTGGTTTAGAATATCAGGAAGAGTTTCAGTTATTAGCGTTTTCCCCATGCTATCTATCACTTCAACAGTAACTGGGCCTTTTTCAAGGAGATTGAAGGATATAACGGCGTTGCCGTCAATAGTGGGACTGGGATAAACAGAAAATGTTTCTGTAAGTCTGACCGGCGAATTCGACACGTAGAACTCGATATTATCAATATATATGTTATTACCGTTCCCATTCTTGAAGACGAAAGCGATGCGGACGTTCGATTCTCCGGCAAGTGATTCAAGCCCCCGAGCGTCTGGTGTCCAGTCAGATTCTTCATTGGGTTTCCAACTTCCGGCAGAAGTACGGCCATTGGCCAAAACGGCTCCCGAAGCGGCATAGATTGTATCGTTATATACGTTACCGCAGTCAACTGACGCCAGGATATAAAAATAGTCTACAACATTTCCTTTCATTGCGTAGGAGAGTTCATAATAAAGGCTGGCTTCTTCCGCAGCACTTAGATCAAGAACAGGACTTACAAACCACGATTGATCACCAATGCTCGTATTGGTAAATGCATTGACGTAGAGCGAATTGTTACCATTGACAATGATAGGTTCCCACATCATGCCCTCAGCTGGATTTGCTGCTGTCCATTGATCGTCAAATTCCGATTCGAAATTCTGACGTAGCGGGATATTTTCTTCTGCTTTGTTCACGATAGAAACGACCTCACTAGTGTTATCGCCGGGATTGAAATCAGGTTGTCCGTCTGGTTCGCTCAACGTGAAGCTAACCTGGTTTTCTCCATCGGCTAATATTATCGGCGGAAGCTGTAACTCCATTTCGTCATTGCCATTCAGGTTAAGGTCATTAACAGTTTGATTACTGGCATTGCCGTTGATCGTAGTTGTGACTTCGACTGAGTTTATCAATGTCCCTGCGTTCCTGATCAATAGGGTGGGGGTTATTTGATTCTCGCAGGTAACGGGACTTGGCTGCAACACGTTTACGAGCGCAACATCGTGAACGGGCGTAGTGGTTAATGAGACGTTGTCGATATAAAGGTTATTACCCCAATCATTAAGCCCCACAAATGCGATCTGGACATTTGATTGACCGATGTAGGCACTCAGGTCAACTGCTTCATTGCGCCATTGATCGTTGGCGGGAACAAAATCTGAACTGGAGTTCGGCGTCGTCGCCAATGATGCTCCCGATTTATCATATACAATGAGTCCCGTGGAAATATCCATACTACAATTATTAAGAAGGACAACCCTGAGCCCGTCATTACTTGATTGAAAACGTGCGTAAGCAACATCGAACTTGAGAAGTGCAGCCGGCGCGGTGGCTAAGTCAAATACCGGAGATATCAGAGCGTCAAACTCGCCAAGGTGATCTTCATAACTATAGAACTCCATTTTCATGGCAGTGTTTGTACCTCCCTCGGGAGTTGCAGCAAGATCCCATGTGATATTTTGATCAGGATTGACAATGGACCAATTGGGTATGGTATTAAACATTTCAATGAATGGAACAGCAATACTTTCAGGGACAAAAACATCCTGACCCATTGTGTTATTCGAAGTGTTTGGATCGGTAACTGAGTTCGTTAAAAGGACCTGAAAGGACACGTTGTGATTTCCGTTCGAGAGTGAGATAGGAGCGAAGGTGACGATGGAGGACTCAAGCGGAGAAAGCGCCGGATTGAAAAGGAAGTCTTTCGTCTCTGTGTTTACACCGTCTTTTTTAAGAAGCACACGTGCTGAGGTTATCGTGTTGTTTCCATAGTTCTTTACTTCAAGGGAAGGCGCAAATGGTGCTGAACATTGGCCTGTTTGCGGGGCAACGATGTTTTTTATACCAAGGTCATTTGTCAGTGGCGCAGGATCTTGCAGACCATGAGAGGTTGTGAGACTGGTCCGTCTTGGACTATTCCCAATGATGATATCCATACGCCCCACCTGTCCTTGCGTAAACAGGTTCATGCACTCGTCATTGGTATAGTCAAGAAAGTTCTGGAACATAGCTGTTACGTCGGTACAGGTAATTCGGGGATGCGCCGGACAACCGCTTGTGCTTCCGGATTGATTAGGCGTGTCGTTCACATAGTCGGTTCCGGAGCAGTCTCCGTTGTCATCTCCCCAGATATGTTTCAAGCCAAAGAAATGTCCGACCTCATGCGTTGTCGTGCGACCTTTCTTAAAATTATTTTGAAGGTTGAAAGGGCCGTCGTCAATGGATCCAAAAGCTTTGTAGGCGACCACCACACCATCCGTTAGCCGGTTAGTTGAGGAATTCTCCAGGCCGGGGAGGCCTGACACCGGGAACTGTGCGTAGCCCAGGAAATCAGTTTCATTACAGACCCAGATGTTAAGGTAATCCTCAGCAGGCCAGTAACTTTGAGCTTTAAGCGTATAGTTGTCATTCATCGTCCACGATGTCTTGCTGCCCTGGACGCGTAAGATCCCAGTAGTTGAAAGACCTTCTGGATCTTGCTTTGCTAACACGAACTCGATGTCAAATATTCCAGCAACTGGTTGAAACTCGGGGGGTGTATTACTTGCATCGGCATTCAGTCTTTTGTAATCCTTATTAAGAACACTGATCTGTGAAAGGACTTGCGCATCGCTTATATTCGTTCCAGATCCAACAGCCTCACCGTTGTGGATGACATGTACAATCACTGGTATTTGGTAGGCAGCTTGCGTTCGTTGCGTTTTATTTTGTCGCTGTTTCAGTGATTGCTTTTGTTGCAACCATTTTTCGAAAGTGTTTGAGTTTTCAAAGAGGAGATTTTTTGATTTGAGAAGCTCGATATATTCAACTGTTCCACACCGTTCCTGGGCTTTCACGGCGAACGAAGCAGCGCAAAAAGTGAGCACAAGAAAATAAACAAAAAAACGCTCTGGCAGCCGCACGAAAATCAGGTTTGAATACGAGTAATTTATCGATCAAATATAAGAAGAGTAACCGACTATCTTCTCAATCCTACGACGCCTCAGGAGGAAAAGATGACAAGGAAGGCGTTTTTGAGTATGAATTTTGAAAAGTCTCCTGATCCATTCCCCCTATTGATAACTACCGGTGCCTTGTGAATTTTTCAATCTTTTATTTGTTAGCTTTCCTGATTAATTTCTCCGTCATGAAATCATTAAGGATCCTCGGCATTGTGGCGTTGATCGGTATTGTAGTTGGAGTGGTCTTGATACTCTCTCAGCCAAAAGTTACTCACGTCGAAAAATCGATTGTTATTCAGGCATCGCCGGAAGATATTGCGAGGGAAACGGAAAGCTTTCAGAGTTTTAATGCATGGTCCCCATGGAATAAGGCAACTCCTGAAGTGCATTACACCATCGTCACCTTCGAAGGGTTTGACGGAACGTTTTATAGCGATATCAAACTAGAACCTCAAGGTGATTCGACAAAAGTGACGTGGATATATAATGGCCATAACAACACCTTCAAGGAAAAGGCAATTTGGATTCTTACAAAAGGCGATTTGAACGAACAGTACGATGAAGGATTGTCTGCATTAAAAGAAATTGTGGAAAGAAAAATACTTGAAAGATCTACAGCGGCTGATTCTCTTATAAGCCAGTAAAAGTAAAACAGGTCACCGTATCTGTGATCTCAATTCAACCGTTTGGGAGTTATGAGTTATGAGATATGCCTGTCCGCCGCAGACGGGTTTTATATTCGAGGATGAGCTCTTAAATTAGAGATAATACCTTTTTCACGCAAAGGGTTTCTTGAATGCATCACTGCGGCTTCTTCGTGTGAGGCACCGTGCGGTCCTTTCATCTTTAACTTGATAGCTTACCTGGATACGCGAAGGCCGCCAAGTGCAGGTCTCATGGGGCGTGCTTAAGCTTCGCTTGGATTAAGTGTGTTAGACCTTTCTTTCCTTTCCAGGGAGGTTCGGACAAACCAATTCAAGCTTGCGCGACTGCGTCCGATAACGAAGGCGCTTGGCGGCCTTTGCGTTTGAGATGCACTTTCAAGCTAAGGCAAAATAATATTCTCTTCTTCTCAAGAATGAGTGCTGCTGATGGACTTGAATTTTCTTTGCGTGAAAATGCATTTTGTATCGAGGATCAGCATTTGAATTAGAAGAAAAAAATACCTTTTAACGCAAGGGGCTTTTGAATGCATTACTGCGGCATGTTCGTGTGAGGCACCGTGCGGTCCTTTCATCTTTAACTTGATAGCTTACCTGGAGACGCAAAGGGCGCTGAGGGCAGGTCTCATAGTGCCTGCTCAAGCTTCGCTTGGGTTTAGCGGGTCCAGAACTTTCTTTGCTTTCCAGGAAGGTTCGGACAAACCAGGTTCAAGCTTGCGCGACTGCGTCTGATAAGAACTGCGCTTGGCGGCCTTTGCGTTTGAGATGCACTTTCAAGTTAAGGTAAATAGTATTCTCTTCTTCTCAAGAATGAGTGCTGCCGATGGATTTGCATTTCCTTTGCGTGAAAAATGCATTTCGAGCACACCAAACAATTATTTCAATTCAGCAAGCCATGTTTTTGCAAACGTCCGGGCTGCCTCCACTGCCGGTCTACCCGCTCGATACGCCATCTTCCACTCGTCAGGTTTTTTTTCGTAGGCCCGATTTACAAATTTCTTCACTCGATATTCTTCTTTCAACGCAGCATTGAAGTCTACGTCTCCGGTAATTTGCAGAAATGTTTCGAGTCGTGCCTTGACCATCATCTTATGATCAGCGGGATAATCTTTTTGCCATTGTTGGAGCTGTTGTTCATATTTCGTTACAGCGTTTGCGTGCATGTAATTTTCTGAAGTTACCAATAGTGCCAGCATTTCACTGTCGGGATTTTCATAGTCTTTCTTTTGATCGTTAAGCATTTGCTGAACCTCCTTAAAAGGTTCAATAAGGTCCTTTGGCAAGGACTTCATTGACTTTTCGCCTTCCGCTATTGTTTTATCAAGCTCTGCTATTTTTTCATTCTGGATCTGTTCCTTTGTTTTTGGCGGAAGGGGCTTTAAGGGTGTAGCTGTTATACGTGCATTCTCATAGGCCTTGATGAAGGCGGGACTGGCGACATAGGATTTAGTATAGTTCAATACATCCAACGCGATCGCGGCGCGATCACCTGATGCAATATTCTTCGCGGATGATGCACCGTATGAATAGAGATAGCCCTCAAGGAAACTTTGACGAATATTTTCAGTTGCTCGGCTTTCGGAGATTCCAAGCTGATTCCAGGGGCTTGATGGCTTGTTTAGGGTGAACCCTGCCGAAAATATACCGACGATGACTGCGGCAGGAACAGCTACGGCCAGAAAAAGAATTCGTTTCAAGAGTGGGTTCGTTTTCATAAATGGCGGGTTTTTAGGTGATTGTAACGGGGTTAGACAATATCAAGGCCTACGCTAAACGGATTTTTACTTACCCTAAATGGAAATCGTGGCGAAGAACTTGTCCTGTCTCTGGCCACACTTTAATGGCAGCCAAAATTTCAGTCTGCAAGACCTTCGAAAAATTCAAGCGTCAACGTGCGCCCTGACCGTTTCCCGTCTTCAAAAACCCCTCCTCATGAATAAAGTCGGATAATACGACCGGTTATGGCAAAATTTGACTGGGTTAGACGCCAAATTCGTAGTTTTAATGAAACCGTTATTATCATCGACAACGGCTTTTTTTATGACTATTTACTGTGAATTCAGGAAGGAAAGGATAAGGATAAAGATTAACGGAGACGAGATCGCTGTTCAACTTCGCGATGATTTCTACCCGCGGAAAATGTTCAAGGATGCCATCACAAACAACAAAATCGAAGGATTTGTGTACTATCACCGGAAGAACCTTGGCATAATCGACCGGTTGAAGTATCGATTTGAAAAAAACCGCGTGCTGCTCCTCATAAACCGCGAGATACAGGAATTAGTCACCATCCGGCAGATGTATAACTACGCCTCCCTTTTTCTCGAAGGAAAATACGTGTATGTTATCCGAAAGCGTGATGACTTTAACAGCGACAAACTTGAAGAACTGGAAAAGATCAGCGACGAGTACATCAACAGCCGTTATCACGACGACACAATTATCGCGTCACTGACAGAGGGAAATCGGACTCGAACCAGTGATGTAGAGGATAGCGGTTTATAACGTTACTACTCTAGCTTCATGTATAACTATTCGCTGCGAAGAGTGTCTACTGGATTTGTTTTCGCTGCTTTCAAAATAGTGGCGCTGGTCGTGAAAATTCCGATACCGAAAATAGTGGCTGCGCAAAGGACGACAGGTACTATTCCGACTGGGATATGATATTTATATATCGCGCCGAGTAGTGTTCCCGTTAAAAAATATCCTCCGACAGATCCAAGAATCACGGCAATAGTCAAGATTATTATGAATTCCCGATTCAACAATCCAACGATATTATTTACCGATGCGCCCAATGCTTTTCTTATCCCGATTTCCTTGGTGCGTTTCGCAACATTTAATGACGCGAGTGCAAAGATTCCTGAAGCGGACAGCAATCCTCCCAGTAATGTTATGAACAAGAATATTTTCTCAAGGTTGGCGTTAAGCTCGCGACTGCCTGCCATTACCAAGTCCTCCTGATACTTGCTTTCAAAAGGTTTTGTAGGGTAAAGTTCTTTCCACGTTTTCTCAAGATATTTTTGAATTTCAGGCAGATTTTCATGCTCCGTTTTGACCACCAGGTTCACGTATTGATTTTTTCCGGCAGGATAAAAGATAAACGGCTCCATCTCTTTCGAACGGTAAACGTTGTCAAAATGATTTTCGATTACGCCAATAATATGTCTTCTTAAATCATGAAGAACAACGATCTTGTCAATAGGATCTGTTAAGCCAGTTTTCTCAACAAAAGCTTTGTTTACGATAACGGCTTCATTCTGGTCGTTAACATTATTCAAATCAAATGTCCTGCCCTCCACTAATTTCAAGCCCATGGTCTCGAAATAGTTTATGCCAACTCCGGCTGTCTGAACATTGTACTCACCAGTGTCGATCTTGACAGGAGTCTGATACGTACTGCTTCCAATGTTTCCATCGCTCACACCAATGCTAAGGATCTTTGGATTGCTTGCAATTACAGCCTGCATTGCCTCGTATTCGCGCTCGCCTTTCAGGGCCACAGTAACGATCATATCCTTATCGTAACCGACCTGGACGTCACCCTGATACTTAGTGTTTTGGATGAACACGACGCCTCCGATCAAGACAATCACTGACATGGCAAATTGAAGTGCGACAAGGGTCCGCGTAAGGAAATTTGTACCCTTAATTTGTACGGTACCTTTCAGCAGAGCAGTTGGCTTAAACTTACTGCTGTTCAGCGCAGGATAGATTCCCGCCAACAATGACGTCAGGAACACCAACATGATTAGCGTGATAAAAAGGTTTACGCCGCTAAGGTCTTTTAAATTGTACGGCAGCTTCCACATATTTACAAACGCCGGGACTATTATTTGAGCCATCAGGAGGCCGACAACAAGAGACATGGTAATGGTTATCACAGTTTCGAGTAGGAACTGCGAAATGATCTGCGTTCGAGCGGCCCCGATTGCCTTTCTCACGCCAACTTCTTTCAACCTTTTCGCTGTCATTGCTATTGATGTGTTTGTAAGATTGAAGCATGCGATTAAAAGTATTAGTGCCGCCATGGAAGTAAACACAATCAATGGTAACATGCCCATCCGAAGATTCACCCAGTTATAACGAATATCGTCTTGCGTAAAATTTGATTTAAATGGTTCCAGTCGGTAACCATCCACGACCATGTCTGTTCTGGCTTTGTTACGAGTGGGTATATACTTGTCGAATTGTTTTGCGATGTTATCTGCATTTTCAGGAGATGAAAGCTCGACGAATGTTGCTGGATTCCGCCAGTCACTCCAATCATCGATCCTAATCTTATTTATCTCCATAAAGTTTTCCATGCGCATTAACACTTCGAAACCAAAGGTGTTGTTGGGCGGTACTCGTTTCAGGACGCCACCGACGAGCATCTCTATCTCCGAATCATTTACAGAGCTGAGCACCATGATTTTTCCAACCGGATCTTCATCGCCGAAATATTTCTTTGCCATTTCCTCACTTAAGAAGATGCTGTTTTTTTCCTTGAATGATTTGTGACTTCCTTTCAGCAATGGATAATCGAACAGATCAAAGAATGAACTATCGGTAAAAGCTATTCCTTCATTGAAGGCCTTGTCTTTATAGCTGAGTGCGCCTCCTCCATATAAAAATCTCACATAACGGTTGATTCCGGCAATTTCATCGGCGACGACTGGCGCCATTACAATGGGAGCTTGGTTGTCCATGACTTTCGTACCACTCTTTTCAGTAGACAGCGTATGGATCTTGTAAATATGAGAGACCTTTTTGTCATCGTGGAAATTATCGAACTCGATGTTGAAGGCAAGAAGGAGATAGGCTGTTATACAACAAGCCAGCGATATGCCCAACCCAAAAGTGTTGATTACAAAGTAACTTTTGTTTTTTAGTAGTCCCCGGTAGGCTACACGCAGGTAATTCTTGATCATGATCTATAAAATTATTTGAGGGTCGAAAAATTTCCCTAGTCATGCCAATATTCGGCCAGAAGCCGACATCGGGCAATTGCAGCTAAATGATAGCTTTGTCAGCCGTCGTTGTCCGCAAAGCAGATTGAAGTGCACGAAATCGGACAGCTTCTTTCACCTTCGAAGGGTTATATTGTTTTGACGCTTAGGGAATGCAAACAGTTGCACCAAGTCACATTGAACCTTGAATAAATTAATACAAATCCGCGGTCAGCATTACCGTGCGATGACCTGATAGGACTTTTCGCCTTTGGCCTCAACTTCCTTTACCACCCGAGCCTGGACCAGTTCTCCAAGCATCTGTTTTATCGCCGCCTCATTTGTGGCTCCAAGGTGGCTGAGCAGAGATGAATACGTCTTAATGTCGTTGGGGGCTTTACGATTGTCAGTGATAAAATTAAGAATGTCAATCTTTCTCATCGTGGTAAATTTTATAACGTGGTCATAGTTTTCCGGAAGTGTACGGATTTGTCCGATCTCCGGTTGTACTTTTAATGTGGATTAATAATCAGGCTGATTGATCGGTCGCAGATCGATGATACTTGCGATTATTGATTGAGGGGGATCATGTTGACCACCTCGATAGACTTTATTTCCGGAACATCGCGTTTGATCGCAGCTTCAACTCCTGCTTTAAAAGTCATAGTAGACATTGAGCAGTTGCCACAAGCTCCTACAAACTCCAGCTTTACAACATGATCGTCGCTTATATGGCTAACCTTAACATCGCCCCCGTCGGCCTTGAGGTATGGTCGTATGGAATCGAGGGAAGCTTCAATTTTCCTGGCTAGCTCTTCTATTGTGGCCGTTGTGCTCATTATACTTTTAGTTCTACTCGTTGTGTCTGTGCAAAGTTAGCATTTCTAATGGCAATTTGGCGTGCAAGCGACCTTCCTAATTCCATAAATGCTTCGGCAGTGATGCCCTCCTTCATAACAGCTGGCAGTCCACTGTCTCCGCTCTCACGAATACCCTGCACCAATGGTATCTGCCCTAGGAGGGGAACGTGGTGCTTTTCTGATAAGTTCTTCCCTCCGCCTTCTCCGAAAATATAATACTTGTTGTTTGGCAATTCCTCTGGAGTAAAATACGCCATGTTTTCTACGACCCCCAGGACAGGTACATTGATTTGCGGCTGTTTAAACATCGCGATTGCTTTGTTTGCATCGGCAAGGGCGACCTTTTGTGGCGTTGTTACGATAACGGCGCCAGTGACCGGGACAGTTTGAACCAATGTCAGATGGATATCGCTGGTACCAGGAGGTAGATCTATAAAGAGATAGTCGAGTTCTCCCCAATCTGCATCACCGAAGAATTGTTTCAACGCAGCGCTGGCCATCGGTCCTCGCCAAACCACCGCACTGTCGGGGGGAGTAAGGAACCCAATGGAAATCAGCTTTACGCCATATTGCTCGATCGGCACAATAATGTTCTTTCCATTCACCTGTTTGATGGAAGGCTGCTCAAATTCACAGTTGAACATGGTCGGTATCGAAGGGCCGTAGATATCCGCGTCGATCAAACCTACTTTAGCTCCGGCCATTGCCAGCGCAACAGCAAGATTTGTGGTGACTGTGGATTTGCCTACGCCACCCTTGCCTGAAGCCACGGCAACGATGTTTTTGACACCTGGGAGCAAAGGCGCATTGTTCCGCGACGTAGTGACGGAAGAAGTCATATTAATGTTGATAGATACACCCTGCCCAACAACCGCGATAACCGCATCTAAACAATCCTGCCTAATCTTCTCCTTTAATGGACATGCAGGTGTGGTCAGGACGACGGTAAAACTCACGCGTCCTGGCTCCACTTTTACATCTTTGATCATGTTGAGAGTGACCAGATCGCGTTTAAGATCCGGGTCCTCAACCGTGGACAGTGCTTTTAATATATCAGTGGCCGTGAAACTCATCGAATAATGGCAAATTTGGGGGCAATGTAGCCCTAAAGTGTTAATCGGTAAAATGGATTTACTGCTCGTTTTTTTATTTGAACCAGTATCTTTGACCCAAGGTTCATAAAGACGAATTCTCCCAATACCTGGTGATTTCCCGCGAAACGATAGATGAAGTAAAAAGCCGCGTTGACATCGTTGATGTGGTGGGTGATTTCGTAACCCTGAAGCGTTCTGGCCAGAATTACAAGGCATTAAGCCCGTTTACTAATGAAAAAACCGCGTCGTTCTATGTTGTGCCCTCAAAAGGCATATTCAAAGACTTCAGCAGTGGTAAAGGAGGCGACGGAATAACCTTTGTAATGGAACATGAAGGGATGAGCTATGTCGAGGCTATTCGTTACCTGGCTAAAAAATTCGGCATTGCTATCAAAGAGGAGGAATCATTAGAAAGCACGACGCAACAAAGCGAACGCGATAGCTTGTACATTCTAATGAACTACGCGAAGGACTACTACAAGTCTTCCCTGTTCGAAATGGACGAAGGGCGAAGTGTTGGCTTAAGCTATTTTCATGAACGCGGCTTTAACGATCGCATAATTGAAAAATTTGAACTGGGTTATAGCATTAATGAGTGGGATCACTTTAGCAAGAAGGCGTTGCAGGATGGTTATAGTCTCGAAATGCTTGAGAAGGCAGGCCTTGTCATCAAAAAGGAAAAAGAAAAGCCAGACAGCTTTAGAATTTATGACAGATTCCGGGGACGTGTGATCTTTCCCGTGCACGGAATCGCCGGCAAGGTCATAGCATTCGGTGCACGCATACTCACAAAGGAAAAGGACCAACCCAAGTATATCAACTCGCCCGAAACGGAGATCTATCATAAGAGCAACGTTTTGTACGGAATGTTCCAGGCGAAGAATGCCATACGCCGTGAGGATTTTTGCTATCTCGTTGAAGGTTATACCGACGTCATCTCAATGCATCTTGCCGACGTCGACAATGTGGTTGCTTCATCGGGTACGGCGTTGACTGAAGAGCAAATAAAGCTCATCAGGAGATTTACGGAAAATGTGACCGTATTGTTCGACGGCGACGCTGCAGGAATAAAAGCAGCCATCAGAGGAATCGATCTTGTACTGAAGGGAGGACTCAACGTTCGCATTGTGCTATTGCCAGATGCGGAAGATCCTGATAGCTACTCGAAAAAGATGGGAAGCTCGGACTTCAAGAAATATCTCATCGGGCACACAAAGGATTTTATTTCATTCAAGATCGATCTTTATGCAAAAGATTCAGCACACGATCCTATAAAGAAGGCAGAAGCGATCAGAGATATTGTCACCAGCATTTCCCTAATTCCTGATCCGATAAAACGGTCGGTTTATATTCAGGAGACAAGCCAACTGCTCAAAATTCAGGAATCAGTCTTGCTCAGTGAGTTGAACAAGATTGTAATCGGCGACAGACGTAAAAGAGCGGAAGACCAATCGCGTGAGGACCGGAAAAAAACCGACTCAGCTCCACTTATTGAAGAAATTACCCATAGTAAGACTGATATAAATGCAATAGTTCGTCTTCAGGAGAGAGAATCAATGCGCTTGTTATTGAACTATGCTGAAAGTCATTACGATGATCAACGGCTGTTGGATTTTATGCTGACAGAACTTGAGGACGTTGACTTCACTGATCCTATATATAAAGAGATCTATGAGGCCTTTAGATCTGGGGCGGCCCGTGGTGAAGCATTGGACACTCTTTATTTTATGGAGCATGGATCTGCAGAAGTTAAACAAGCCGTTGCAGATCTGACTACTTCACGTTATGAGACCAGTAAACATTGGAACGATAAGTATCATATTCACTTTCTGCATGAGCGTGAGATGATACATGATCTGGCGTACAGCAATGTCCTTCGATTGAAATTCAGGCTAGTTCAAAAGTTAACGGAGGATAACCTGGCTCAGATGAAGTTGGCCACCAACGATGAAGACCTCGAAAAATATTTTACAATCCACGAACAATTGAAAGGTGCCGAAAAGGATCTTGCCAACCTACTTGGCATTGTGGTGCCAAAATGATAATAAATGAAAGTCACCCAGGACGGCAAAGAAATCAGGAACACGTAATGGTGTTTTTTTGTTGAATGGCAGGGACATTAAGAAGACCGAAACCAGAGTAAATATGAGTCCAATCAAGCTTGATAGCATCGAGGAGGCCATTGAAGAAATAAAGAATGGCAAAGTTATAATAGTTGTCGATGATGAAGATCGCGAAAATGAAGGTGACTTCATTTGCGCCGCTGAGTGCGTAACGCCCGAAATAGTCAATTTTATGGCAACACATGGGCGGGGGTTGATTTGCGCACCCCTCATTGAAGATCGTTGCGAAGAGCTTGGTCTTGAATTGATGGTAGGGGAAAACACGGCGATTTTCGAAACCCCGTTTACGGTGTCGGTAGACCTCAGAGGCCACGGCTGTACTACAGGTATCTCTGCACACGATCGGTTTAAAACCATTAGAGCCTTAATTGACCCTGAAACAAAACCAGAGGAGTTAGGGAAGCCGGGACATATATTCCCATTGAAAGCGAAACGCGGTGGCGTGCTGCGGAGAACGGGCCATACCGAAGCTGCTATCGACTTCGCTCGACTTGCAGGTTTCAAACCTGGTGGTGTACTGGTCGAAATCATGAACGAAGATGGCTCCATGGCACGTCTGCCGGATCTTGTGAAGGTTGCAAAACGCTTTAACCTGAAACTTGTTTCAATCAAAGACCTTATTGAATACCGTTTTAAGAAAGAGACACTTATAAAACGCGAGATCGAGGTGGATATGCCCACAGAACACGGCCATTTTAAACTCATCGCCTTCGATCAGGTCAATACGAACGAAGTTCATCTGGCGTTAGTAAAAGGAACCTGGGAAAAAGATGAGCCCGTATTGGTGAGAGTTCATTCATCGTGTGTAACGGGCGATATCTTTGGTTCATGTAGATGTGATTGCGGTTCTCAATTACACAGAGCTATGGAATTGGTCGACAAAGAAGGAAAAGGAGTTGTTCTGTATATGAAACAGGAGGGAAGAGGAATTGGCCTATTGAATAAGTTAAAAGCTTACAAGCTGCAGGAGGATGGATTGGATACTGTCGAAGCCAACATTAAACTCGGCTTTGACATGGACGAGAGAGACTACGGGATAGGCGCACAAATTATTCGTAACTTGGGTATAACCAAAATCAGGCTTATTACGAATAATCCTAAGAAGCGCGTAGGTCTTATGGGATACGGGCTGGAAATTGTTGATAATATTCCTATCGAGATAGCCCCTAACCAGCACAATGAAAAATATCTTTTAACAAAACGTGACAAGCTAGGCCATACTATATTAACGCATAAATAACATTTGTTCGAATTGTGAAAATGAGCGATGTCGGAGTAATAAAGGGTTTCGGAGCAAGGCTGATCGCCTTGGTGCTTTTTTTCACCTTAGCCAACATTAAGGTCAGTGCACAACAATGGCCATTTGAATTGTGGCATGAGGGCAAGATCATTCTCGAAAGTGGCGATACACTTCGAGGTCTTGTTAAATACGATTTCGCGCAGGACTTAGTGCAATATAATTTCGACGACAAAAGAACGGAGGCCTTCAGCGCCCGCAAGGTCCTGTTCTTTGAGATATTTGACAATACCGTAAACAAATATCGCCAGATCTTTGCTTTGCCATTTACCAATAGCACAGGTTATCGCGCTCCCGTTTTTTTTGAACTCCTTGAAGAAGGCAAAATGACTTTGTTATCTCGTGAAGTACTGGAGTATAGAAATTATACTTCTCCTTATTATATCGGCTCCTTTACACGCCAGGTGTTGGTCAATAAATATTTCTTCCTTGATCAAAAAGGTAACATCGCCGAGTTCACAGGCAATAAAACTGACTTACTTAACTTGATGGGCAAAAAGTCGGATGATGTTGAAAAATACATCAAAGCGAACAAGCTTAAGTATGAAGATAAATACGACTTTGCCAGAATTGTGGCTTATTACAATTCGATATGACAAAGGACATGTACCCTTCAATTCACACCGCATTCTCTCGCTGTTAAACTGATCCATGAAGCCACTTATACTTGTATCCAACGATGATGGAATCACATCTAAAGGAATCCGCACATTAATCAATGTTATGAAGACCATCGGGGAAGTAATTGTCGTTGCTCCTGATGGTCCACAATCTGGAATGGGTCATGCAATTACTGTAGGAGAAACCCTCAGACTTGAAGAGAATTTTATTTTTGATGGGGTCAAGGCGTTTGAATGTTCTGGTACTCCGGCCGATTGCGTGAAGATTGCACGTCATTTTGTGTTGAAGGACGGCAGACAACCGGATGTTGTTGTAAGTGGAGTCAATCACGGAAGTAATACTTCTATCAGCGTCTTGTATTCGGGGACAATGTCAGCGGCAATTGAGGGAGCGATCGAAGGTACTCCTGCAATCGGTTTTTCGCTGGCAGACTTTGGTCACGACGCAGATTTTTCTCATACAGAAGAATACATACGTAAAATCACTCTCCAGGTATTGGAAATGGGACTTCCGAAGGGCGTCGCGCTAAATGTAAACTTTCCTCCTAAACGAAATGAGCCATTGAAGGGTATTCGCATATGCAGACAAGCTAATGCAAAGTGGGTGGAAGACTTCGATCAGCGGGTTGACCCCAACGGCCGTCGTTATTTCTGGATGGTGGGCAATTTTGTAAACTTTGACAAAGGCGAGGACAACGACGAATGGGCGATCGCTAATAATTATGTTGCAGTTGTTCCTTGTCAGTTTGATCTTACTGCACACAGCGCAATACCCTCCCTTAATGAAGATTGGGATATCCTTTTGTAATCAAAGGCGAATAATTAGTGGAATTATATTAGCCGGAACGCCGGGAACATTGTATTTTTTCATGAACGTTGCCAATTTCAAATCGTTGATCGTTAATTGTTAATCGTTAATTTTTCGCCCCTTGCTCGGAGGAGAGATCAACAATTAACAATCAACGATTAACAATTTAAGATTGAGATTGTAGATTGCACTTCAATTTGATATATCATGAAAAAAATTCTAATATTCGTTTGTGCAGCAGTGCTTTTTGTCGGTGCCGCTAAACCACCAAAAAACATTCTGATCTATACGCACAATGGTAAAGGTTATGTGCACGATAATATTCCGGCTGCCGTTGAGGCATTGAAGAAGCTATCCTCGGAAAATGGATACAAGGCTGAGTCCACTGACGATCCAGCTTTCTTTACCGAAGCGAACCTTAAAAAGTTTGACTGCATAATTTTCTCAAGCACTAATAATGAAGCGTTCGATACAGAAGCCCAGAAACAGGCGTTCGTCAATTATGTTCATAGCGGCCGGGGATTCGTAGGTATCCATTCTGCATCGGGTTCGGAACGGCAATGGCCTTGGTTTTCGGCGATGTTGGGCGGAAAATTTGTAAGGCATCCCGAACTTCAGCCATTTACCATCAAGGTGATCGATAAGACACATGCGTCAACTAAATTCCTTGGCGATTCATGGGCATGGGAAGACGAATGTTATTACACTAACCAGTTGAACCCGGATATCCACGTGTTACTTGCGGTCGACCTCACAACAATTAAGGATGACAAGAAGGTTGAATACCCAGGAGCAACATTCGGCAACTATTTTCCGCTCGCATGGTGTCATGAGTTTGAGGGAGGTCGTCAGTTTTATACCGCATTGGGCCATAAATCGGAATATTACAAAGACGAAAAATTCCTGAAGCACCTTCTCGGCGGCATCAAATGGGCAATGAATGAAAAATAATTACTGAGTACGGTTAGGCTACTGGAAACTGAATGGAACTTCTGCCGCTGTCGTATCCCAGGCTAGCCGCATAACGCCGTTCTTATCGCCCTTCGACTCGAATTGAATGCTGAAATTCTCCTGTGGCTCTGTCAACGAAATGACCGAGCCGGGTACGCGAACCACGTCGTTCTTTTCATTGTATTTATACGCTCCCCAATAATCGAGATCACTGTTAAGGATTATCACCCATTCTTTTTCCCCAGGTATTGTAAACAAGGAATACGAACCTGCCCTGACCTTCTTGCCGCCAAAGTCAACATCCTGATAAAACTTTACCTCTGTTGCTTCATTGGCACCTGTTCGCCAAACTTTTCCGTACGGAACTAGCTTGCCAAATACCTCACGTCCTTTTTTTAACGGTCTGCTATACGTAACACGTATTATCGCTTTTTCACCTTCTTTGCGGTCATGAGCAAAATGATCGGGAAAATAAGCCATGTCCATCGGGCTCTGGTCGGGTTTGCGAAAATTCTGTGCTTCAGCAGTACTAAAAGCGAGCGCAGTCAGGATAATGGCGGTAAGAATGCTTTTCATATAAAATTGATTTAACTGTGTTATCAGCCTTTGTAAACGACAAGAGGCAGAACCGAATTTAATAAACCAAAGCTAGTATTCAAACAAGGAAATTTTAGCATTAAAGTTCGACAACGGTAAAGGCGAGTCTAAAATCAATTGAATCCATTCTCACGCTGGGATTTTAGAATGGTGCGTTGTGATTTCAGATTTGCAATTTCTTGCTTGCTGTTCATAACTTAGTTTGTCGAC
>Ga0193738_1000431_pt1 | contig 22530 bp, 34 predicted proteins | sample L2a1metaG_FD_144927 | JGI IMG/M metagenome (GOLD analysis project Ga0193738, IMG submission 144927) | Soil microbial communities from a riparian zone of the East river system, Colorado, United States - L2a1 | ecosystem: Environmental > Terrestrial > Soil > Riparian zone | place: USA: East River...
TAGCAACGGCTCCAGCCCGAATTGTAGGCGTTGGAATAGTTGTCGACAATTCCTACCCCCAACATTATTGCCAGCTCTATCATTTCAGCAGTTGTGGTTTCTGGATCGACAACTATTCCAACGCCTACAATTCGGGCTGGAGCCGTTGCTACCCCTACTGCGGTTTTAGGCACAACTAATATTCCCACGCCTATCATCGCGGCTGGCGCTAGGTCTGTTCCTACGGTTGTCTTGGGCACTACAACTATACCCACGCCAACAATTAAAGCCAGCGTTACAGTCGCACCCATCGTGGTTAATGGTACAACCACGATTCCGACTCCCACCCCATCTGTGGGGGCTCAGGTCACCGTTTCCACCGTGGTCGCCACCACGACCATTCCCATACCTGCAATAATTGCTGGCGGAAGTGCCACAGTTGTCGCGACAGTCGTTTCTGCTACTACGTTGATTCCAACGCCAACAATTCAAACCGGCGTAACGATCTCGGCCGTCGCGGTTTCTGGAACTACAACTATCCCTACGCCTGTGATTCGTCTTGGTGCGGGGATCATACCTATTGTCGTTAACGCGGTTACAGTAATACCAACCCCCACAGTGGCAGCCGGGTCGAGAGTTTCAGCCGTAGTTGTTTCTGCCACTACGACTATCCCTACGCCATCGATAATCGCAGTGACACGTGCACTGCCCACTGTGGTGATTAGTACTACTACAATTCCAATACCTGTTATTAATGCAGGTTCGACTGTCACCCCGAACGTGGTTCTTGGTACAACGGTGATTCCGTTTCCATCGATCACGGCAATTGTTCCACCACCGTTGCCGACTGACTACGACATTAACGTGGCCACATTCCACCTTGCCCGTATTGGTCAAGCGATAGGCTCGGTGGAAACGGGGGAAACGGTAGGTTCGGATGCTACGGTTTCAGTTTAGCCCAATCAATCATATCGTGCTTCTCCTGATACACCAGTCGATGGCGTAGTGCGTCCATAGCGTCTTCATGGTCTTTCCCGGGGACAAACAATCCAAGCATCTTAAGCTTCTGGTTCGGCCAGCCCTGTTTCATGCCACGGTTCTGCATAATCAGTTGGATCACTTCTTTTGAAGCATAAAGCTTCACTATACCGATGAGTTCTGAGGTGATCATGCTGAGCTTCATGTACCGAGGAATATGGTAGAAATCCTCACAGATAATTACATCCGGTCGCTGTCCATGAAGTAGTGCCCAAAAGATTATATAAGGATTAGTATCTGGGCGATATTGCCAAGACATGTCTCGTCCTGTTTTAGTGTCAAGGAAGGAAAGTCCTACATCTTCTCCAGGATCGATGGCAAGTATTCTCATGGTCTTTAAACTCCGCTAAATATCTTCTCGGAGAGGTCCTAACTCGCGGTGGCCTAGGGTACTTGTACGGTCGCGAAGTCGGACTAAACGGGCAATGTGGACATCGAGTAATGGATCTTGAAAATTCATAAGACGCTTAGTTTTCCTCAGGTGATTGATCCTGTTGTTTAGCCTTTTGACGATGGCTGCCCTTATGTCGTCCACGAGCCAACCTCCATAGAGCGCGCCATAGTCGTTCTCTACGCCACCAACCAACTCTGGTGGATAGGAAGGTGCCTGTCCGATCATCAAACCCTACATAGCGATACACTGTTCCACAGTTGATAGTCCACCACCATTTCCAGTTGGCTGGTAGAACCATAACCCACTTGTTATACGGTTGAATCATCTTGGAGTAAGCAGCTTTTTGGACTTTTTCGGCTCCCTTGCGAGTCCACGTATACTCAATAACCTCTGTAGGAGTACCATTATCGTCTGGTTTGTCTTCGTGGACAAGTACCGCGTAGAAGGGTTTGATTTTGGTTAACATTTACTACTCTACCATCGTGAACGACTGCATAGCGTTATTCCATCCAGCGGGCATAGGACTGTACGACTGTCCCGGGGATACCAGCCATGAATTGCGTTGGTCGCTACACGGACCTTCGTGGATGTACGTGCTGAGTGGCCTATTGTTGCGAACGGAACTGGCAGTGTTAGACAACGCTGAATTAATACATTGGCCTGTTGGGTAAAGAACCTGACTAAACGTGCCCCAGTAATTCTCGTTGTTCCACATGCAGAACCGGCCCCAGTCGCAAGCGTTCCAAGACGCTAGGGCGGGAGCAGGTGCGCCAATGATAGCTAAAGCTAGCACAGTGAAAACGACTAACAGCTTCTTCATCTTCTACTCCAATAGATAGCGCCATAAACCATAAGTGTGGCGACACCAATACAAAACAGATAACCAATAACTGCTGACAGTCTCATCTAGAGTTGTCCCAGTCGTGTGCCAATGGTCGAATCGACAGCAAATGGCACGTAGTCAGTAAACCTCTCTCCGGCTGCGATCATTTCTTTCTTCATGACTTCGATAACTTCGCTCGATCTATCTTTATGACACTCCGTAACAATGGCATCGTGGATTGTGAGTCGAAGCGTTGCCAGACCGACCAGCATTGGTCGCAAACGTACGAGTGCGGAGAGACAGATATCTGATGCGATGGATTGGGGCAAGAAGGACAGGGCCTCGTTGAGGACATCACGCTTATTCTCATCTGTGATCAGGTGGAAGCTACGCTTCCGGCCGAATGGGGTAATCAGGTCTTCGCCGCTGAGGACCTTGTGGCTGATGGCGGACTGCCAAGCGACTGTTGCAGGAATGAGATTCTTAAAACTACTAAGTAGTTCATGGGCCTCATCGAGGGGCATGTCGAATTCACGAGCGATAGATGGCGCTTCTCGCCCGTAGGATAGTCCATAGAAGAACGTCTTAATCTTAACACGTTCTTCTTTGGCCCAATTTCCTGCTCCATAGACTCGCTCCGTTAGTTCATCGAATATATCACGTGTAGGGTCTTGGAAGATATCGCGTAGGTATTCGTCCTGGGCAAGGGTCGTGATAACCCGCCCTTCAGCTTGCTTGTAATCGAGTTGGATAAGTACGTTGTCTCCAGAAGCAACTGTAAACTGGTTGCGGATTGGCTTATTGCGAACAATGTTTTGCATGTTTGGATTTCGGGAGGCAAGCCGACCAGAGGTTGTTCCATGGAGTAAATACGTTGTATAGATATTCCCATGGGTTGTCCTCTGCGATAGGCCCTTAATGTACGTGCCATACAGCTTGCTCGCCTTTCGGTTCTTTGACAGGACGTCGATGAACCGACCAACCTCTTCCTTTGTATCTGTCATGAACGGGCGGATCTCCGCAAGAAAATCCTTGTTGGTTGTTTTAGTGCGAATACCCTTCTTCAGCAAGTACGCTTGGATTTGCTTGGGTGATCGGGGATTAACGTAGTATCCAACAGTGTCTACGATCTCTTTTTCCGTGTCATTGATTCGTTCTAGGTATTCTTCAGCTAGGTCTGCACTATAGTCATGGTCAAAATGGATTCCGGCCAGTTCGAGATAAATGAGTTCGTTTGCGGCGGCGACCATAAAGTCGTGTGCCTGTCGGCCACGCTCTCCCAACTCGATGGCGAACAGTTCGTACAAATCCCATGTGCAGCAGACGTCATAAGCATTGTACTGATAAAGGATGGGTCGAGGAATGTTTCCATACGACTTGCCCTTCCCTTTCCCTACATACTGCTTGACGTCATCGTCATACGCTGGTGCCCCCAAGCGCTCAATAGCGAGGACTTTGAGGCCATGTTGTCCAGGGCGTTCGTCAATTGCGTAGGAGGCAAGCATTGTGTCAAACCAAAGCTGCTGCACGCCCACCACTGGGGAAAGTCCGCGTAGGTCAAATTTGCCATTGTGAGCAACGACTTTAACTCGACTGAGTAGTTCCCGTAGTTTATCGAGTACTCGCCGGTCTTTAAGTGAATTTTCACCAAGAACCACAGCCTTGCCTTTGGTGTATGCGATTCCAACGCAGAGTAGAGCATAGTCTTCTGGGTGGGCATAATTGAAGTCTTTCTCAATACCGACCTCAATGTCAACGACCACCAGTCGTACTCGCTCAATAAGCCGCTGTAGCGCCAATAAGGCAACACTAGGGTCGTCAAATACTTTGTACTCTGGTTCAACCCATGGGCCATGTTTTACTCCGTTGATCTTTCCGATGTCGCGGACGAAAGACGGGAAAGCATCAGGGGATCTAAGGCAGAAAGCAGGGTGCCAGGTTGCAATGATCTCGACGTCGTCTCGATGAGGACTCGGCTTCGGCGGTCCCACACGGAGGCTGGAGATTCTACGATTATCGTCCAGTAACGCTTTGGCTGCCGTCCCACCCACAGCGACAATCGTACTTCTAGCTTCTCCGGTTCGTGGGAGAACGCCATCGATCTCGCGATTGAGTCGGTTTGCACATGCAGCAATCGCATCTTTCGGAGGAGCTTCAGTAGGGCCAGAAGGACGACAACTGCAAATGTTGGTGAGGAAGACTTCTTCACGTGCAACTCCATGATGTTTGAGAACTGCGTTGAGAAGATCACCCGATGGTCCGGTAAATGGTATTCCCGTCCTAGCCTCCTGTGGCCCAGGGGCTTCGCCGACAACGGAGAGCTTAATCGGTTTAGTAGGAAAAAGGCTGGGGACGTACTTGCCTATGGTCTTATAGGGGCACCGCTCGCATTCAGCGAGGGGGTGTTTTCTTCCCAGGCTTTCCGTCACGCCACACCAGCTTATTGAGACGATCGACAATCCAGATCAAAACGTCGAGTATCTTACTCTTCATGAGCCATCTTAGCGCGATGAACTACATAGAGAACTTCAAGGGAGTTCATTATATCCGCGACGAGTGTTTCTAGTTGGACGCCATCGGACAATACGGAGTCCAAGCGCTCATTGCGTATCGATTGCAGCTCTCTAATGTAGCGGGAGGTCTGCTCAGGAGTTATGTCCACGAACGATCTCCTCTATGTCGTCAAGGACGACCTTGTAGCGCTCCACTATACTATTGAACATTGTGACAACGTCTTCTGGAGACACTTGCGTCCAAACACCATCTTGGAGTGCATAGAATTGATCCCAATAGCGTAGGCGAGCTAGCTCCATTTAATCTCCTATGCGTCTAGTAGGGTAACCGTGTTTCCATAAATGGTGCCATCGGCATTGAGGATTTCACACTCAACCCACAATACATTCTCATTCTCGTATAGGGCCTCTGCTACGATCTTAGCAATTCCCACGACGGGCTCATCATCAAATGGCCCAGCCTCAACAGCTGAAGAAACTATGTCTTGTAGCTTGGACGGGCTAGTCAAGAATAGTTTCTCCGTTCCACACACCTTTATCGTCACCATTTCATCCTTATGCCTAACCTTGGCGCCAATGTATGGCATCATGCCTCCCGGACTGCGTGGTACAACTCGGATGGACCGAATTGAGTTTTGTGGATAAGATTACGCTGTAGCATTGTGGCAAACAATTCGGCAGCGTGTTTGTTAGAGAGTTGGTAATCTCTCATTAGTTCTGACCGAGCTAAACCCCCTGGCACAGTCTTTAGACGTGTGACAATGGTATCGATCAGTCGTTCCTCCCGGGACTTTCCAACTCCATTGACAATCTCACTGCCATATGTCTTCCAATGCCTGCCGTAATAGATTGCATGTAGGATGTCTGTCTTATCCACATTTATAACGCTGCCACGTTGGCGCGAAGCGGCAATGAGAATAGCTGACTTTAAAATGGATTTAGCTAAGCGGTCGTACACGGGAGTTAAGAATGACAACCCACTATCAAGGGCAGACTTGACCATGACGTCTTCTAGTTCATTATATCTGATCCATGCTTCATTCGTCAACTCTACCGCGAAGTTAGGTACAGCTCCGATCGTTGAATTGCCATAGTGCATGTTGATCGTGGTATTGTAATGATTTCGAATATCGGTTAATTCGTTGATAATTACCGATCGCGTTTCATCGTTGGTCGTTACCGCAGGCCCCACAGGGCGCAGTCGTGATACATCGGCTTCTGCGGTGATGAAGACAAATCGCGGGACGAACCCACTCGCGATATGCTCTTCCGTTAACATCATCTGAATCTTGCTTTTGATGCCCCCACAGAGCATGAGGAACACCGGGTCTCGAACGGTGATGGTTTCTTTCTTCAGCAGTCGTCGGACGACATCATTATCGTAGAGCTTAGTAAAGTGCTCCGGCATGTCGGACATGTAGTCCTTAGCCATAATGGATTGCATGAGTCCGGTAACTTCGTCTCGATAGAATAGCGAAGCTTTTCCATCTCGATCGGAGAGTGACGATAATATTCCTTCAGCCGAGCCGTCAGTAGCGAAGACAACGTCATCATCGATCTCCTGGAGCAAAGACGTCGCGATCCGCATCGCTGTAGTTTTTCGGGTTAAAGTAGTGTCCGCAAGGATCATAAACCACAAGTTCGGCCGGATCGTTCCAAATGAAGTAAATAGTCTTGCATTCGACGAAATCACTGCACTTAGCGCAGTAAAGCCGCCAGCCTGGTGGTATTGTGGCGATGCATCCGTGAGGTCCGTCGCCCATGTGATGTACCTTTCTACGAAAGTTTCGCGCTGTTGTACTTTAGAAACCTCAGCATCCGTCATGAGTTCGTAGATGACGGTATCAGGTTTAGGAATTGATAGCGTGATTTCCAGGTGCTTGATGTTGGCGCGGAGGACTTCATTCCATAGGTCGATGGGGGGTCGGCCGTCGCGAGCGTACTTGTTACACTTCGCCTGCATGGCGACCGAAAACTGCTGTGGTCGAGTAAGTCCAGCTTCAATGAGGAGTTGGATCAACTTCCAAAGCTTGGACGACCAATCCTCCCCGTCTGTGGGGTCTTTATCGAAGAGTTCAAAGGCCAGCGGATTCAACGTTGTACGATAACGCTGCATGATGTCGAGTGGTGGTTCGACATCCATGTCCGGCATATCGTCATGGACGAACTTTGTCGCTTGGATTTCTGGATATTTGTTGAAATCGCTCTTCCGCATGAGCCGGTGGTGCGCAGTAGTAATAACCACCAGTGGTGCCGACTCAACGTCTCCGTACTTATAGTTTAGTGTATACGGAATCCGTAGAAGCTTGGTGAGTGCCCACCCCATATCGCAGCCCTGCTCTTTGTGAAAGTAGGCAATGCGACGACTGATGTCTTCGGCTTCGAGTGGTGCGACAGGACGATCGAAAAGCCATAATGCTTGGAACCGACCGGGACTGCTCTGAATGACCACTGACGGTTCGACGTTGAGCAGTGTAGGGTCACAGGTGTCCAAATCCGCCCACGCGGACGCACAAAACTCAACCTGTTCTTTCTTGCGTTCCTTGGTTTTGAACAGGTGTGGACAGAAGTACGCATGTTTTCCCGATCTCGTATTACTGCTGATGTGTTGCAAAGCTTTAGGGAGTTCTTCAGGAAAAGCGAAGAAGTGTTGTTCTGCGTCGTGGCGTTGCAGTGGCGATATATATGCAATGCAGAGATAACCGCTTGATCCTGGTGGGAAGATGAGTGTGAAAAAGTCTTCTCTTGACTTTTCAGTGTTTTCCACCATGGCGCCAAATACTGGCCATTGCACCTAACACCTCCAAAAGAAACCCGGGCCAAGCGCAAGCTCGACCCGGGTCAAAACTTGCCCTTGCGTTTACGGGAGGTCGTACTCGTTAGCGGATTTCTTCGTCGTCAGGTACGAAGAATCAAGGGCGCGGAAGCCCTTAACGTCGAACTGGTCTTTCTCGTACTTCCCAACAATCTTGCCTTTACGCATCATGTTGCTGCCTTCACGATGCTTGATGCCCGTCACCATGATCTGCTTGCCCATGAAAGCCTCCGCATTGGGAATGCGTAGCTCGTTGCCCTCAAGCAGATCAGGAAACACTGATTTAACAAGTTGAGTGATTTGGAAAGCAGCACCTTCGAACAGCATGATATTAGAGAAGAGGGGAGTGCCGTCGAATTCGCTTCCCTGATCAATGACAAAACGTGCCCGCCAGTACGGCTTGCCCGCGTTGTCCGAGCCGGGCTTCACCGTCTCGGCGTTCAACTCGACAATGTTACAAACGTAAGCGCCACTCGGGGGAGTCTTATACGTACGCGCTTCAGAATTAACCTCTTGGTCCGTAAGGTTAAGCCTTAGACCTTCCACAGTCATTCCCTACTGTTCCTTGTTGAGAAATTCGTAGATAGTTGCCATTGTGGGATCCGGAATAACCATTGGAAGTCGGTTCGACCGATCTTTGGCTACCGTGTCCTCAGTCTGGCCCGTAAGAAGCATCCGTTGCTGCTTAGATTCACCATCCACATCTCGTTCCTTGGTATACAAATAGCCCACAATATCAAGGAACGCGGCTACCTCATCTTTAACTTTTCCAGACAACGAGGGCTTACGACGAGTCGTGCCCCTCAGCATATTTTTGTCTGAATGTTCAAGCGCAGTAAAGATAGTATTAACTGGAAGGTCGCGGAATTTTCGTACAACCTTACGGGTCTGCTCGATGTTGATGTTCCATTCCCTGATCTGTGGAACGAGGTCTCCATCAACATTCTCGATAGATTCGTCATCACCGGTCTCAACGAGCCGACGCATGATTCGATCCATCGAAAGCTTTTGCAGCTCAGTGAGACTGTCAACTACGACAGTATTGAATCCATGGCCGGGAAGCATCAGTTCTTTGTACACTGCTTCCATCTCTTGCCACGATCGTACACGTACGACTTCTACCTCGTTGTACGTCGTATTACGTAAGGTAAGAGTACCACCCTCAACGTCAATAAACAAAACCCTACGAAGTTCGGGGACGGCATCGGCTGAACCTGCCAATCGAGTCTTTCCCGCTCCCGAGTTTCCGTAGATCATCATGTTAAAAAACGGAGGCTGCTCGATTACCTTACTAATGGGTAGGCCCGCGATAGCGTCATTAAGCACAAATGCTCCACAAAACAATAAGGGATTTTGAGAGACATAAACTTGGTGTGCAACAACTCTACCTCGGGCCATCACCGCATGTCAAGGGCAAGATTCCATTGAAGCTTATCTATTAGTATTATCCTTGGGGCTCCGCGAGTTTCGCTTCAATTCGATTGAGCGCTTCCTGCTGCGCGACTAGTGTCTTACCAACCCACGAAGCCCAAACGTGCAGAGGAACCTTTTCCGTACCTGCCTTGGTGGGGTCATCAATGTTGGTTGCGGTGTAGTTGGTGTCTTTCAACCAGTCATTCTGATCCGAATTCAACTCGTTATCCTCCTCAGGCAGTGGTACAGGTCCGGGCATCGGCATTCCCTTTTGGACCCACGCGCGTAGGTTATCCCCAGGACACGACGTACTCGCCCCGGCCATGCCGCTGTGGTAACGCTTGGCTAGAGTTTTCCCCGCACGGCGATTACATTCGTCGTAAAGCTCGCGAATCGCGCGCTTGTGTGCGTCGGTAATTTGTGAATCCTTACCGATAGCACAGACGCCCATGTTCGCCGTGTTGTGATTGGCAACGTGTACGCCAATCGCCAACCACGTCCCTTGGGCTCCCTCGTAAAGCTTGCCATGCTTATCTACGAGAAAGTTGTAGCCAATGTCTCGCCAGCCCCTGGTATCCATCTGATAGTTCTGAATGGATCGAACGGTCTGATCATCATCGGCGGCGGAGTAGTGGACGACGAATCCTGTTCGATTCGCCCATGACGTGGTGGGAAACGGGCGGGGATCGGGTTTTCGTGCTCCCCATTCGCTACGAGTAACAATATCCATCGGCATCTTCCCTTCTAAATGAGGCCGTCGGATTTCATCTTGTATATTTCGTTGGCAAGTTCTTGCACCATATCGTGCACTACCTTACCAGCTACAACACGTTTTCCACCATACTTGGAGAGTACATCGAGCAAGCGACCTTCCACATTAAGACGCCGATCCCCATCGGTAAGGCCGTCGTAATGATCCCGCTTTACTTGGTATCGTGTGGATTCGTCGCTCATGTATCCTAACCTCATCGAGAAAACATCTTTAGGTACTGTTCGTGATCAATATCGAACGTGGCAACAATTACCTTACCACGCCTACTGAAGTGATAGCAACGGACGTCCCGACGTAGGCAGCGCGTACTATAGCTCCAATCGCTTCCCTTGGGTTTTCGGTGACTCCACCACTTAACAAATGGAATCTTCTCCACTCGCATGTCATACCAGTGGTAAACGCATGCGTGTAGCCAATCCTTGAACGGCTGATTCCAGACTTCTATTTGATAGGCTTTCGGCTTATCCCGACTGTATGTAGTGATTACTTCCCAGCCGCGCATCATCCGCAGGTACACTTTGCGATAGCCTTTAGACAGCCGTGGCACCGAAGCGTGTATCCATCGCGATCATACGCTCCAACGTACGTTTGCCAACGTCCACATAGGCATCGTGGAAGTGCGCCATGCTTAGTCAGTTCTTTGATTAGCTCTTCAGTAGAAACATTAATGCACATCTGCCGATTTCTCCGCGCGACGCTTCTGCTCGTTCTCGGCGGGCTCCAAAAGTCGCTCTTGGGCGCGCTTGTCCATGTTCTCGATATTGTCAAGCCACTCTTCGAGATCTTCGTCGTCAAGCTCGACGAGCTTTTCGACGTAGCCCTGCTCAAAAAATTCGACCTTGCCCGACCACTGATGACGATGCTGTTCAGGGCGATCCTGCCGAGTGCTCTCGTACACTGCTTGAAAGTACAAGACGGTGAACTTTCGAATGCCGTGCTCCCACGGATCGTAACACATTAGTTAAATCCTCACTTTAGGAGAAGAAGCTTGGTGCCCGGAACCAGCTTTCGGTTTACCGACGTAGATTGAATGAATATGTCGTACTCGGGATTCAAGTCGGGCTTCACGCGGTCATTATCTACCTGCGAGAGCCCTAGCAGATTACGTGCTTCTGGCCCGGTGTGGAAACGACCAGATTTACGATTGCGAATAGCAACCGTCTTTTGTGGTTGTACCGTCTCAGCTTTGGTGAGTTGGTAGAAAGCCTTACCCACAAGGTAATGGTGACCCTGTTCCTGGACCCACTCTCGAATCGGATAAGCTTTATCAACTTTAAGTACGTCATAGGTATCCCTAGCCAAAGGACGGAGTCTAGCCGCTTTGACAGTATTCTTGTTTAGGGTGTCTATGCCTCCGGTTGAAAACAGCGAACGCGTACCGCGAATGCCCGAAGACCGGCCAACCATGAAGTTGTCAGTGGCTTGCCGAATGGTCTCGCCAACTTCAACAACACCCTTAACCGTTTTAGCATCCCAGATGGCAATGTTGTCCACCGGAAAACCAAACTTCTTGGCTTCGAACTTTCCGATCTGATCGGGAACCAGAACTGCGACAGTCCAGTTTTCCGCTTGCTTTTCAAGCAATTGGGCCAGCGCGCCTCCGGTCCACCTACGCGACTTATTCTCCGCGCCATCAGTGAGTACGTAAGTGAGGAAAGCGTGGTCCCCATAGAGCTGTGCCGTTTGGGACAAATCTTCCTGAGACTTCATGGTGGCGTCGATGAGTGCGGTCCAACCAAATGGGCGATAGTGCTGCGCAATTGACGGCAGACGAAGAACGTCTTTGTCATAGATAACGCATTTCACCTCGGAATTGAAGGTGTAGACCGAGACACGAGTTTCCTGATCAAGTTCCCTCGATCGTTGCGCAAGATAGGCGATTTGCGCGTCTGCTACCTTAACCAGTTGATTCTGTAGGTGACCCATAGAAGAGGAAGCGTCGAGAACAAGAGCAATGTGATTGATGTAGTTTTGAGTCATTTCTCTCCCTTACCCAAAGAAAGTATTGCAGCGGCTAAACGTGGACAACTCATAACGTATTTAGGATCACATGTGCAGCCATCTTTGTCGTGTTTAACTTTTGCTTTCTCAAGAATTTCTTCTTCGTCATTTCTCAATGCTGACCTTCAAGGAATTCAACCCACGTAAGTGCGACATTAGCAGTTTGGATTAGTTCTTTAACTAGATGATCTTTGCCCCGATCTCCATAATAAGTGAGTGCGCGGGCCACCTCACCCACTTCTTCCATAAGTGCGGCTAACCGCTTCTCCGTCGAAAGGCGGGGGTCTAGCAGCGATCCACCGTGATCTTTGTGTTTTAGGTGGGCTCTAATTGCTTCCGCACTAACAGCATTAAGAGTTAATTGGCTAAGCACTAGCATGCTCATAATCACTCCGTACTCATCTGGGTCTCGAAGTAGTGTTTTGTTCGCTTTTCGAAGGTCGTATCCAATAGGTACTGGTAGTCTTCCCCTTGGGACTTCCCAAGGCACGGCTGACGATAAGCACACGTTGGGCAGGAGAATCGACCAGGTTGAGGGTAAATTCGTGGGTTGTCAATGATGTCATGTGCCTCCGCTACCATGTTGTCCCACGCGTTTTTTAACTCAATGGCATTACGAGTCACCTGGTGACGTTGCCAGTAACGCGGGCCTTCTTCCTTCAACCATTTCAAGTATTCGTCGTAATGCCCTAACGCGAAAGCTTCATGGTCGTGTTCGAAAATGGTTTTCATAAAGGTCTGGTGATCGGTGTTGGCGTTCTTCGCGGTGGAGAAAGACCGCCCGCCCATCCGGCGCAGCAGAGCCTTGGGTGGCTCAGGGACGGCCTTGCGCTGCTCGTGGTATACGAAGCCAGCTACCGGCCGGCCGAGCCTCCACAGAGCCGTTACATACGAAGTAATCTGATCATCAAGTTCGAGGAACGAAGCTTCCGATGTTTCGTCAAGAATTCGCGCTGTACTCTTCCAGTCGAAAATCCAGATACGCTCGTGTTCGTCCAGCGCGATCATGTCTATTCGGCCACCGTAGGTTACCGGCAGACCTTCCCATTCTCGATGCTGCGGCATACGTCCGTCGATCCCAGTGTGATTACCATAACCACCAAGACGAAGAGTATCCCACTTCACCATGAATTTGTGCCAGCAGTAATCGCATTTACACCGAAAGCCAAGAGGAACTTCGAATGGAACTTCTACCCCGATAGGCTTGAACCCGACATCAACCAGAGGACTAATCTTATCGATATAGTACGTAATCATTTTGATGCCGAGATCAACCCGATCGCGGTAGTCTTCTTTAGTTTCGTGATCTAGTTCGCCGTTAAGTCTTTTGTATTCTTTGAGTTGTGCGCTAACTACTTTTTGGAATTCTAGGATAGAAAGGCGTTTGCCAATGAACGCGTGATCCTCGTGACCCCACAGGTGGGGGTCGTACCACTTTTCCATCGCCGCGTGATACGCAACGCCAAACTCTAATGGTCGAGCAGTCTTCAGCGGGTAGTACATATCGCGGAACACCCAGGCCCAACGACGACGACAGCCACGAAAGGCACGGCGTTCCGTTGTGTGTATAGGATGAAGAAGTCCCAGATCAATTAGTTCCTGATCATTCATCGTTCATGTCCCAGGGGTAATCTTCATCGTCTTCGTCTTTCCAGCCGGACGGTTCATACATAGAGGCGTGGACGCCTCCGCATCTAGGACATGTGGGAATTTCCTCTACATCATCCATTAGGTTTATACCATCCCCCTGTGGGGTATTTGTGTGGCTGAACTTTAATACTACCCCATGGGATGGAGTATGGCAATGGCGAATCAGCCGCGTCGGCAGTCTTCTGTGGAAGACGAGCAGCAGCTTGCGCAAGAAGCTCAGCAGCGTGGTATGACGGTCGATGACCTGAAGAAGCAGCGCGAAAGTGAGCGCGAGCAGATTAGTTCTCAGGGTACTACCGAGATCCACAAGTAAATATTGTTTTGAGAAAACGCCTAATAGGGCCCGGCGAACCACCAGGCCCTATTAGGTTTTAGGCACTTAATATTTCGGTACGTAGTTCTTGCTGTGCTTCTTGCGGAGGAATGTTGATCCACGTCATAGACCAGGTGAATGGAGGAACCCAGCTATCGTTGGAAATCTTATTCAGAATTTCTTGCTTTCCCTGATCAACTAAAGATTGGTCAGCCTCAACGATCCAGGAGGCGCCGTCAATCACGTTTTGAATTCGCGTTTCCGGGTCCTGACCTTCTAGCACCATTCCGGATAGCTGTGGCATCCTCTACACTCCTAAATTAAAGAACGACCACCATGGGTGCAAGCAGACCGATGGAAAACGTGGCGATTGAACCCAAAATGAGAAACGCCCAGCCTTCAAGTGACTTCTTACGACGATGGGTTTGAACTGCGCGGTTAAGCATACCACATCTTTCCGTTGTTGTAGTGGATGAGCGTAGACAAGAGAACGTATTCGTTTCCATTGCTACCTACGCCACACCAGCCTTCAGGAATGTCTTGCAGAGTTAACACACCAAATGTTGTTCGAAGGTACTCCCTGCCTTCTTCGTAGGAATTGAAGGCTACGTATCCCCCATCCCATGTGAAGAAGATTCGCTTTCTGACATTCACCGTCGTATTTCTGGCGTCCCTGGCCCTGTTTCTGCCTCAATCTGGCGATCTACAGATTCTTGCATGCGACTGGTGAAGTCGGGCATCTTGGGGAAAACCTTGTTTCGGTGCCTATTTGGATCGGGGAGAGTGCCATCAGGACGGACATCCACAACCCAACCGGGTTGCTTATACCATCGGCATCGCTCATTCCTACAGCCAAACGTAAGAGTAGTACCTCCACCGCGTTGAGGCTTACGATTCTCTTCTACACCTAGTTCTTGGCAACGTGGACAACGCCTCGCCGCGTCGAGAGTAGTGTCAGTCATGCGCTGTGTCCCTTACGCATTTCCTCAATGGTGGCGGGATCATCTTTCCTGTGGGGTGGTGCGTCCGGATCACCCGTCTCGTGTGCGCGACGCCATTCCTCAAATAACACCGCTAAATTTCGAATTTCATCTGTATATTGCGGATCGTATCCTAGTGCTGCGGCAGCATCTGCGTACTGCAAAAGTGCTTCTGGAGCGGCAGGATCGGACGCAGCAAGAACGAAATGCGGCCATTGTGGAATTGATCCGTCACGACGTTTAACCAGATACTTACCTTCAGGCGTATTTGGATTATTGAAGAACAGTCCAGGCATCAGTCGGCCAATCTTTCGAATAAATGCCAGACAAGCGAGCCGTTTTGTAGGGTCATCGGCGTTCCTTGAATTGACGTTCCCATGTATTGGGCATCCTCGGGGATAGAATGACCCGTGCCAAAAACCTGGAACGTTCGGGGGGAGGTGTGGTCGACCGCGTCTACATCTACGATGGCCCAGATATCAATGAAGCCATCCCTTTTGCTGCCAATGAAACAAATCTTGGCATCAACGGGCATGTGAACCTGCTGCGATTCATCGGTAACTACAACAGGGCCATACTTGAACACTTTACGTGCCATTGATTTCGTTCATCCAATCAAAGATTGTCAACTGCTGGTACTTCTTACGTTGCTGTCGGTTGTATTTTTCCCTCTTGTGATCGAGTCGTTTTCTCTTAGTTTTGTCTCGAATGTGCCAGTGATCAACGCACTCGTATACTTCTAGGTTCGCTTCGGTTCTGTGTTTAATACGGATGAGGATTGATTCTGCCAAACTCAGATCGTAGTATCTACTTTTTTTCGGTGTAGGGCAGATTCCCTGGATTGTCATTTCAAATCGTCGTCGTCTTCATCGTCCTCATCTTCGATCTCCTCATCTTCCCACAATTCATCGTCCCCTTCGTCGTCATCTTCGACGTTAGGATTCAGTTCGAAAACTCCCACTTTGTCCTCCAAAGGGTGGGTTGTCAGTAATTACTCTAGCTGATTCCGCCGGGATTGTCAATAACTAGAGACTTGCAGTCGTTCAACTGATGGTCCATCCACTTATTGACGATTTCTTCGGCTTCGTAATATGGAGAAATGTCGTTCTCAAATCTTGTGAAGGTGATTACACCTCCGCATGATTCACAAACCCCACCAATCTCTTCGCCATTGTATGATGCAATGACCTTCATGGCATCCCACCGTACGCTTCGATTTCTTTCGGCGGAATATCCGCGAGAAGTGCCACAGCGGCGGCACTAGTGCCATCCATTTCCTCTAATGTAAGCTTTACGTCCGCATTATACAGACTCACTTCGAATTTCTCGGGAAGCTCCCAACCGAGTTCTTTCATTCGACGGATAGCCTTTATCGTGGTCCCACTACCTTGACCCGTAAGTGTTGCCTGATCCAGGAGAGCGTGAAGTGCCACCTCTAGACCGAGATTAGCTAGGCTGAAGGGAAGGACGTTGTAAAGGATGATTGCCGCTGTGCAACCTGTCGCTGTCCAGCGACCCATGGGTGGCATTTTCCAATCACTGCCGGGACGCTCAGCGTGAACGTGTTCGTGCTTTTCTGGACAGTGTTCAGCACACGGCCGACGCATCCAATCCGGCATCCTACGCTCGGTTCGTGCTTCGACCCGCGTGCCCGTCAGGGAACACAATTCACGGACGATGGCCATGTCTTTGGTTTCCACTTGGAGCACAAATTGCGGAGTCGCTCGTTGCTGGTTGTTTTTGGTGACAACGCGTCCTTTAAGGTCGAGAACTCCAGCCACCCATCCTAGTTTTTGGATTGGGATTGTCATTTTTGAGGGTCCACTTCATCAGCGAACTTGTTCATCCACCGAAGGACTTCGTCGCTTTCAGTGTTATCATTGAAGCATTCAACACCTGCGCGATCTGACGCGAGCAACCCACTCTTGTAGAGGTAATCCCGAAAGTCCGTCAGCGTACGAACAACTTGTGGATTACGCTTCGATCGAGGAGGCTCCAGCGAGGCAATGATCTTGCCAGGCGTGTCCATGTATTCGAAATTATCCGTGATTTGAGCATTTCCACACCAAGCGTAATTTACCGCTCCTCGAATGCAGAAACCGTTTTGTGGATCACCAGTACTACCCTTAAGATAGCCCTTGTCCTGCATTACTCCAGCAGCTTTACGTACTAGTCGCCCGGATTTCGCGGAATTCCAGCTCACTTGATTCCTCCCTCTGTGGGGTTTTAGAAGTCGTAGGAGAACCCCTTCCTCCCGAAGAGGTAGAACGCACCTTGAGCCCGTGATCTCAGTGAATTCTCTCGGCTGATCTCCTACGACATAAACTACGCACCGGGACTTTCGTCAGGGCGCCGGGCGTCGTGCGCTACCGAGGAGTCGAACCCCGAACCTTCTGATCCGTAATCAGAAGCTCTATCCATTGAGCTAGTAGCGCCCTTGCTATTACTGGGAAACATCTTCCTCAGTGATTCCTTCGTCCTTGAGCATTTCAAGGCGTTCTTCTCGGGTCATGACTTCTACCCGATTGATGTAGATTCCATATATGAGAAGAGTTATGAAGTTTTGCACGGAGCTGATGCTGTTATTAATTGCTGAGTGGAGATTTGTATGTACTGTGTAAAAGGTGATTTCGGTTAGATTCCGTCCGTTGTCCACGTACGTTTGACCGAAGTTTCGGGATAGCTCATTGGCTAGTTTTTCTTCCACTGCACTATTTAACCGAATTCGTACGAACCAGATCATTACTTCTCTTCCTCGTGCGTTTCGCCACCGGTGGCCTCAGCGATAGTAGAAGAGACCGTTTGCCCAGAAGCGCCACCCGCGAAGCTCTTGGTGGCTCGGGACATTCCCGAATACGATGAACGAGTAGACGCCCGACCATAAGAAACCGTGTTGGCCCGTTGGAAACCCATCGATCCAGCCTGCGTCCAAACATCTGGACCAGCACCAAGGAAAACGAACGACCACTTCTTAGTGGCTTCCCGTTCCTCAATCATAGTAGAAATCTGCTCCAAGCGAAATTCGCTGGAGGAGTTTTCACGGCCGTCAGTCTGAACGATGACCAGAACCTTGTCGCCGTCCTTGAGCACATCTTTGGCCTCGAAATCTGTCACCGTCTTGCCCACTGCATCAAGCAGGGCAGTCATCCCACGAGGGCGATAGTTTTTGTTGTCCAACCGAGGCGTGGCTTCCCAGGTGGCAGCAGTACAAAGCGAAATGAACTGGGTGTCGAATAGGGTAACGGTAAAGCTGTAATCGTCTGATGAACTCTCCAAATCTTGGAGGAATGAATTGAATCCACCACGGACGTCTGGAGCAAGATCGTACATACTGCCGGACATGTCAACGATCATGAACACATGAGTAGTCATTCAACGCTACTTTCCAATAGAAAAGAAAAAGGGGCCGACGTGTGGTCCTCCCTAAACGACGGATCAGGAAAACATCGTTGTCAGGCACGTCGGCCCCGGAAAGAGGGGCACTTCAGTTATTCGCGTACTTGAACCACAGAACAGGATTCTGACTGTAGACGCGTGGAGAAGCATCCAAACCCTGCGTGCGTGGATAACTGGGGAGAGTTAACGCACTGTTCCTGAAGTACCCCAGCATTTCAGAATCCGCTCTTCGCGAATTCGGTAATCAGCTTGGGAACACTGGCGTCCATACCAACAATATCCAGCATTCCAGCATCCGATGGGTCGGCGATAGTGAACGGCGTCGCCGTCATGGCCATCACGACCAGCTTAGCATCGATGCCCATCGTCAGGCGATAGTTCTTGAGCGCGACGTGCGGGTGAATATCGCCAAACCACGTTTCGTTATCAGTAATGATAGCAAAGGTGTCAACTTCGATCCTGTTATTCAACGCGTGCGTCATGGGGAGAGCACAGTTGGTTCGACCGAAGTTCTGGTCATGGGTCTTTTTGAGCACCTGGGTAAGGTTCATTCCGGGCGAGATTCCCAAATCCACCAGCACGTCTTGACGCCAGTTGTACGCACGACCGCCACGAGTGGTGCCATCGCTGAAACCATAGACCTGGTAGTACGGCTCGGTCTTGGCCACCGCCATAGCCAAAGCTGCACCAGCTTGCGCACAGCTCATGTCCAAACCGCTGACCGCTGCCTTCATCGAACCCGAAACATCCAGATTAATAGACAGCCTCTTGCCGGAGGGCTGCACGTGCTTGAACGCGAGATAGAACCCCACGTTCAACGCGTCAAGAATCTGAGGAACAGTGTCCCAATCCTTAATACGCGAAATGCCATCGACGCGCCGAAGACCTTGCGGCTCACGCATAAGTGTGCTCCGGGGACGCCAAATCTGGCCATGCTCGTGCACAATCAGCGCGTTCAGGTAATTGAACGGGTGCAGCCGAGTCTTCCGAATCATTTCCTCATCGGTCAACTTAGCAGCGTAATCCGCAGCAAAAACCATGTCGCGAAAAGCACCGATCCGAGACAAACGGGTAATGTTACGTACCAGTGCTTGGCCAGAAAGTTGCCCATTATAGAAGAGCTTCTTCCAAACATCAGGCTCCTTGTGGAACTGAGTTGGAATGGCTTCCCACGGAAGGCTCGGGAATAAGTCCAGAACGTTGAGCAGATCCGGAATCGTCTTCGCTGCCTGAGCGTTCTTGAACCCTACGAGAATCGAAGGATTGTCGAACGTAACGTCCCTACCCAGGATGAAGTTTCCGACGTTCTGGTCTACCCCAGTGGGGTGTGCCAGCCGGAAAACGTCCCGGTGCGTCCACCCGTCCCGCTGACGGTACTTCACTGCCTGATAGGCAAGCTGCTCAGGAGTCTTATTGGTGTACCAGTTTTGGACGGCAGTCTTCCGCGCACGACCCCATGCGCCACCCATCTTCTCAGCAAATCCGGTGCTGGTGAAAAGGTGAGTAGAAGTACGCACAATGCTGTGGAAACGATTTCGTGCGGCCTTCTTCAGCTCATCGCTTCCGTACTGGAAAACCAGCTCTAGAGCGAAGATAGCAGCATCATTGCGCAGAGCCCGACCATCATAAGAAATATCAGCAGCTCGATCAACAACCAGACCGTTTTCATCGCGCTTGATCAGCTCGATAAGCCATTCCACGTTCTGCTTCGTCAGATCCTGTTCGCTGACGTAGTACGTTCCCCCATCCGTACCGAGAATGAGGAACCGCTCCAACCGAGTTCTGTCGTTGACTTCGAAGGTGAATCCACCAGCGTTGTTCTTGACCTGTCGAGGATCAGCCTGTTCCTTTTGCGTCTTTGGCTTGTTTGCGTCATCGAGATAGTTTTGTAGCGACGACATTCCATTTCCTTTCCGGCTCGAATGATTTCGAGCATTTTTGTTACGGCTTTCTCATTCCTGGTTTGATTTCGATGAACTTGCTTACGCTGTATCGGCGGGCACCCGAATTATCGCAACTGGGACCGTTGTTGTAATTGTCTCCACGCATGAGGATAACTCCCAACTTTTGGGAAGTGGGGCACCTGGACGAGCGGATGGGCGGACCTCTCACGATCCCTCATCGCTAGACTGAACCAGGCCATCCATCGCTGAGGTCTTCTGCAACGCCACCACGTAGTGTACTGACGGTTTGCCAAGTTTCGGCCACGCTGCCTACTCGATCGATGTTGCCCCACTTCTTCTCTAGCCGACCCTCAATCAACCAGAGAGTGGGCCACCCAGGAATCGAACCTGGCATATCCAACTTAGAAGGCCGAATAGCGCATCCAGCGCGTAACCCGATTAAGATGCGAACATGTTTGTGAAGTCGGAAATTGCCTACACTTAAGGTGATGTCCTTCCCAACATCACCAAAAGTGCTTAGGGACTTGAACCCCAAGGCGCTGCCAAGATAACCAACTATCGCCGGCTCGCATCATGTTTCTGATGGGTGTAGCGAACATGGTTGAAAGAATCGGATGCCCTAACCAACTAGGCGATATCGCCAATTTTTGGCGGCGATAGGAGGAATTGAACCTTCGATAACCAACTCTAGTCCGGCTCGCTACGTGTTTAGTTTACCTCATTGCGTTGAAGGTTTCTTTAATTGTGGCAATTGGGTGCATAATGAGGAATTTCAACCAGGCTAGGAATACAATTAACTGAGGCATTTTACCCCAGTCAACTTCCTTTGCGTTGTAGTGGTGCTTGGCATATTCCCATCGTTCTTTGCTATTCATGTCCTGATCCTTTTGTGTGGCGGTTTGGTACGTTGAAATCTGCTATGGATTCAAACTCGGTGTACCCTTCGAAAAGCATGCCACCAAATGCTGAGGTTGCTGGCTCTTCTGGACATCCGAGCGTGTTATAGAATCCGTCCATTCGTTCTGCATTTACGTAGTCTTCTTTAGACACATCTTGGTAGTGTTGTTCGCCCTTTTTCTTCAGAAAGTATTTCATCCTGGTCTCCATGCGATTGATCACGTTTAAGGCCCGTCTTTTTGGTGACAGAGCGCGGGCCATTCTCTGTTCTTTAGCCCCTAACGCTCAACCCATTTAAACGGTCGCCACAACCAAGGGAGCTATCAAGGATCACCTTTTCCCCCTCGCGGACCGGGGCGAGGAGTTTAGAGAGGAAAGCAGCTTTCCTCTAGAGCGGGTAGGGAGGATCGAACTCCCATAACCTGCTTGGAAGGCAGGCGCACTGGCCATTGTGCTATACCCGCGTGTACTAACTGGTATTCCTGCCATCTAGGGGGAACGCACCTCTTAGTCTGCTGTGTATCCTGCCATTGAAACACAGTTGTCTAATTTTGATCCCCGTGGTCTCGGATACCCGTGCGATTTTCATACTCCGATGGTCCGTAGCCTCTTTGAGACTAACTAGGATGTTTGAAAACCCGTCAAACGCCTTCAACCGTTAGTCCTAGCAGTATCTCCCCGCGTGCTACCTTTCGGAATACCAGTTAGTACTCCGCCCGACAATGGAGCCGAAACTTAACGTCGGGGGACTGGGTGTCCCTGAACATGTTGTGTCAATCGGGGTTGGCCTTGTCCATGTTTGGCCGCGTGGGATTCGAACCCACAGTTTCTTTTTTGCAGAAAGATAACCGATCAACGTCCGGCTCAGGAATATATTCCTAGACCCTTTAGGCCCCAGGCCAGGTGACTACAGAATCTAGGAAACCTTGGAAGATACGAACATGTGTGATGACCCTCGGGTTTTTGGGTAGATTTGCAATCAGCGATAACCAAAGGTCTTCCGGCTCGTACCCAAACTAAAGCGATTTCAAAAAGGTCTTCCACTGCTTGAACGAGAAAGTCAACACTGGGCCTTCAGGATCTTTACTGTCTCGAACTTCGACCAGGCTTTCTGTTATTCGCGCCTCAACGCAGTTGGTGTTCTGACTGCGCGTACTCTTGCGCCGGTGTCCATTCAACACGTCGGGTACCCGCGAATCGAACGCGGTGTTTCTCGCTCCCAAAGCGAGTGGATTACCATCTTCCTCGTACCCGTGGATATGGTGGCCAGGGTTCCAACCTGGTTACCGGCTAGCTCATCGCTACGGGACCATTCTATCCCGCTGCCACCTAGTTTGGTGGGAGAACCATTCCCCAAGAACGGTTCTCCCGATTCCCTTAGATGCCCGCTCGGACAGACAATTCCTCGGGAGTTTGGTGCTTCCGAACATGGGGTGTAAATCGAAAAGGGTTTCCCCGACCGCTGCTCTGCCGCTGAGCTACCCGCAGTCAATGAAGACACGGGAGGGGATTTGAACCCATGACACACGGTTTCAGATAATCGATCTACTTCGGCTCGGAAGCTCAAAGGTGGCGGGGAAGGGAATCGAACCCTCAATCGCTCGGGTTATGAGCCCGGCCAGTTACCGTTACATGCACCCCA
>Ga0193738_1000432_pt1 | contig 22482 bp, 31 predicted proteins | sample L2a1metaG_FD_144927 | JGI IMG/M metagenome (GOLD analysis project Ga0193738, IMG submission 144927) | Soil microbial communities from a riparian zone of the East river system, Colorado, United States - L2a1 | ecosystem: Environmental > Terrestrial > Soil > Riparian zone | place: USA: East River...
GTGGTGGCTCGGTCTGCTCGGGCTTGGGTCGTGTTGCGTCGATGGCGTGGCGTCGGTCCCATCGTGCACGCATCGCGTCGAGGCGTTGGCTGTGTACCGGGTGGCGGTGGACGTTGCGGCGGGTCATCGCTCGGGCCGACTGTCTGGCTGGACAGGCGTGGTGAGTGGTTCTTCCACGATGAGGGCGACATGGCGTGACCCGTTGTGCTCGTCCAGACAGCCGTTGATGTACTCGGGGTACAGGCGACCGCAGCCCTCACACTGGAAGATGCCTTCGTGCATCGAGGCGAACGCCATCACTCCACCTCCGGGACGTGGTAAGGGCCACCCGGACCTGCCGAGCAACCCATCAGGTGGCCTCCGTCGTAGGCATCACAGAGCGGACACTTCGGCCGCTCATCACCCCTGTCGGCTGAGTCAGGTTCGTTGACGGTCATCGGTAGCCGAGTTTTCTTGAGCAGGCGGGCCATGCGCCCCAGCCTTGGATGAGCCAGAGTCGGTCGGCGCGGTAGATCTGCTCGGCCCGGCTGTGCTGGTGTGGGTAGCCGGTGCCTCCGACTGCGCGCCAGGACGTCAGCGCGAACTGCAGTCCCCCGTAGTAGCCGTTGCCGGTGTTGATGGCCCAGTTGCCACCGGACTCGCACTGTGCCATGCGGTCCCATTGGGCGTCGGTCGGTGTGCCGTTGAGCTGTGCCATCGTGACGATCGGGTCGGTCGGTGGTGGCAGGGTCGGGGTCTCCTGGATGCGCAGGCCGCGCAGGGCGACGGCGGTGGCGATGCCTTGCTCGATCGGTGGCATCTCCTGGCTGCGGGCGGTGTCGTGCCAGACGAAGGCGAGCACGAGCGTGATCACGATCAGCATGCGCTTCACAGCTGATCCTCGACGTCGTCGAACAGACCCGGAACTGGGTCCGGGACCAGGGGTTCCCCTACGGGTAACCCCCCTGGTTCCCGTTGGACCGCCGACCTTGGTTCCCGATGGTTCCGGGAACCAGGATCGATGGCCTGTGCAGGTGGTTTGTCAGATTCGGCGAGAGTGGTTCCCGTGGTGCCGGTGCTCGGGTTCCCAATTCTTGGTTCCCGGGGTTCGGGAACCAAGATCAGGGCCCTTTCGCGACGGTGTCGGAGGGCTGCTCCGACGACCTGTGTGCGTGCTCCGCAGCCGGCCGCGGTGAGGGCGTCGCTCGCCTCGCGGCGCTTCGCGTCGAGCGCGACGCCGAGCCGGTCGAGGTCGTCGGCGACCTTCTTGGTGCCCTGTGGATAACCGATCGCGCCGGTGGTGAGCCGGTAGGTCAGCCCGTCGTCGTCGCTCACCTTGACGAGCTCGACGACCTCGGGGATCGCCTCGAATCGGCGCTTGACGGCGGTGAGGCGGTAGCGGCTGCGGTCGAGCTCGGTCATCCTCCAGACGACATCGACGTCGTCGTTCTTGGCGGAGCTGCCACGCTGCCCGCGATCGAGATCCTTCCCGGCGTGGTCGATGCGGATGAAGGCCCGGCCGGCGCGCTTGAGCCTTTGCCCGGTCCAGCGGTACCAGGCGCGCACGGTGTCCGACTTGTCCTCGTCCCCGGAGACGGCGCGACCGAAGGTGTCGATCACGACCACTTCGGCGCCGACGAGCTCGGCCATCGCGGCGACGGCCTCGCCTCCCGGCTGCCCGTCGAGCGGCGCCAGTTGCGGGAGCAGTTGGTAGTGGAGGTGCTCGAGCTCTTTCGGTTCGTAGCCCATCGCCTCGAGCCGGCCGATCAGGTCGTCCTCGGTCATCTCGTAGTCGAGATAGAGCACGTCGATCGGCTGCTGTGTGACCCCGAAGATCTCGCGCCCGGTCGCCAGTGCGGCGACGAGCCACAGCACGAACAGCGACTTACCGGTGCCGCCCTTGGCGAAGATGGCGGCGGAGCGGCCCCGTGGCAGGATCGGCGCGGCGAGCCAGTCGGTCTCGGGCCGGTTGTGGTAGCGGGCGAAGGCCTCGTGCCAGTCGACGAACGGCGAGACCGGCGTGTAGTCGCCGTTGCTCCCGTTCGTGCCGGCGGCCTCGAACACGGCCAGCAGTTGCTCGTAGGTGAACTCGGTTGTCATCGTGCGACCCTTCGCAGCGCTCGGTTTGCTTCGTCTCTCGTGATCAGTCCGCTGTCGACCGCCCGCCGTAGCCGTCCCGCCCAGACCAGGATCGAGTCGGTCCCGCGCAGCTGGCCGCGGGTGCGGTCCCAGACCGCTTTGGTGACGTCGTCGAGGGCGTCGTAACGGGCATCTCCGGCACTGGAGCGCAGCCACGGCGGATCGAGCAGCAGACGGCGCTCCAGGGCCCTCTGGTCGGCTTCGCGGGCCTCGCACCACGGGCACCACTCGCCGTCGCGCTCGAGCCCTTCCCACTCGGCGCGACAGGTCGCGCAGACGCGGTCGATCCATTCCATTCACGTCGCCGCCCATATGGCAACGGCGGCGATGAAAAGCATGACCACGATCCATGCGACAGTCACGAGCCGACCCTGACGGTGACGGGGCGGTTCGCCTCGGCCAGGACCCGCGCCATCGTCGGCGGGACGGCGTTGCCGATCATGCGGGCTTGTGCGGTCTTGGTGCCGGTCCACACCCAGTCGGCGGGGAAGTCCTGCAACCGGGCGAGCTCGGCGATGGTGAGCCGGATGGCGTTCTGTGACTGCTCGCCCGGCTGGTGGTGCCCGCCTGGCTGGAACACGCGGGTGTCACCGGCGATGGTCGTCGCGGGGCGGGTGAAGATCCACTGCGATTGCGACTGTGTGCCGACGGTGGGCGACGGGCGTTCGGTGACGTCGCAGGTGATGAGTTCACCGGCACGGTTCGTCTGCCGGTAGTCGAGGGTGATGCGGCGGACGAACCCGCCCGGGTCACCACCCCCACCGATACGGAGAGCGAACGCCGGCTCGGACGCCGGGCGCGCTGGACGGTCGCCATGACGCTCCACCATCCCAGCGCCGCGTTCGTGGTACGCCTCCCACTCGTCACCCCACCCCAACGCGTCGGCCATGCTGACCCACTTGGCGGTGAACATCCCGGCCTGCTCGGTGTGCGTCACCGTCGGCCAGGTGATCCGCCCACCGTCACGACGGGCGACGATGAAGCACCGCTCCCGGGTCTGCGGCACCCCGTAGTCGGCGGAGTTGAGTACCCGCCAGTCGACGTCGTAGCCGAGCTTCGACAGTGAGCGCAGGACGCCACCGAAGTACTCGGCGTGCTTCTTGAACGTCAGCCCTTTGACGTTCTCGATGATGACGACCGGCGGCAGGCGCAGGGCGATGATCCGCAGCGTCCACGGGAACCCGTCGCGGTCGTCGAACTCGCCGTCGCCGTCACCCGCTGCGGAGAACGGCTGACACGGCGGTGACGCCCACAACAGGTCACACTCGGGGATCAGGTCGTCGTTCGCCGGGTCCGACAGGTCGTGCAGGTGGCAGGTCATCCCGTTCGCGTTGTGCGTGTCGACCGCCGGATGCCAGACCTCGAACCCCTCGGTCACGTACCCGGCGTCCTCGACGCCACGGGACGAGCCACCCGCGCCGGCGAACAGGACCACCGCGCTCACGACAGGTCCACGACGCGCAGGGTCCAGTCGCCGGCCGCGCTCTTGCGCCAGCCGTGGACGTGGACCCGCCACCCGGCGGCGCGCACCGCGGCCAGGTTCTCGTGCTCGGTGATCTTGCGTTCCCGGGCGGCCATGTTCGACCCGGACGTGACCTGCACGGCGAGGGTCTCGTCCCCGCGGATCGCGAGCAGGTCGATGAACCCGAACAGGTCGCGGGTGATGTTGGTGTTGGGGATGCGCTGCTCGACGACGCCGACCGTCCAGTGCAGGGCGCGTAGGTGTGCCACCGATCGGGCGGTCGGCGTCGGCTTGGTCATGTCAGAACATCGACGTTTGCTCGACGTCGCTCCGGTTACGGCGGCGGTTACCGATGTCGTCGACGCAGTCTCGGCAGACGTCGCGCAAGGCGAACACGAGGCGTCGCTCGCCGGCGTCGACGCGCCGGTATTCCATCCGTTCAAGGAATTGCTCATACGGGTTACGGACGACTCGCTTGCATTCGGCGCAGACGAACGTCGACATCAGAACGGTTCCTCAGCGGCGATCTTCTGCTGCTCCTGGTACAGGCAGTAGCGCTCGCCGACGGCCTTGTCGGCGTCGGTGGCCGCGGTCAGCTCCCACGGCGGGGACTGGCCGGCCTTGGCCGTCCCCTTGCCGAGCCGGCCGATGACCATCTCGCCGATGCTCGAGCGGAGCTGGCCCTGCAGCTTGCGGGGGAAGACGAGCGCGTCGTCGAAGCGCTCGCCCTTGCGTGGTCCGTCGAGCACGGCGATGTTGGCGACGATCGGCGTCGCCGGCCCGAACGACGTCTGCATCTCGTCGGCCTGCTTGACGACGTCGAACAGCAGCAGCGAGCCCTCGAGCTCGGCGAGCGGCAGCTTGTCGCCACCGGCGGATGGGTCTCTGAAGTTGGGCATGGCTTTCTCCTTTGCTTGGTGTGTTGAGATCAGGTCGGGACGAGGCGCAGCAGCTCGGGCCCGTCGTCGATCGCGACGCGCAGCCGTCCGGCGCGCAGCTCGGCCGCGGCCTCGCAGAACCGGCGCGCCTCGGCGACGCCCATCGAGCCGACGGCCTTGCCGACGCTGATCGTCGGGAACAGCGGCGCGTCGCTCTCCGTCGCTCGAGCGGCCAGGGCGCGCACGAAGTCGGACTCGATCACGCCGTCCTCGGCGAGCAGGATCAGCGCGGCGTACAGCCAATAGCGGCGGAACGTGCGCTGCTCGCCCATCCGGAACCCGACACCGGCCTGACGCGCCTCGAGCTCGATCGCGCTGGCCCATTCCTTGCCGGCCTTGTCGAGCTTCGTGTAGCGCTCGAAGACCTTCGTGTAGCGCTCGTCGTCGATCGTGTCGCCCTCGTCGTACTGGGAGGCGATGGCGACGGCCTTCGCTGAGGGATGCCGGGCGCGTGAGTCGTTCACCGGTGCCACGGTCACGAGCGGCGAGATCCAGCGTCGGGCCTCACGGCGCACGGCGCGGATCTCGTTCGCCAGGACCGCGGCGCGGTAGCCGGCCACCAGGTCGATCTCGTACAGCGTGCAGACGCCTTGACCGGCGGGCAGGTGAATGATGATCCCGGTGGTCTTGTCGATCGCCGGGGTCGGGAGCCGTTCGCCGGCGTCGACGTCGTAGAGCAGTGAGTGGGCGTAGGCGGCGAGCTGTGCGCCCCAGCCGAGCCCGCCGTAGTCGACGCTCGCGCCGGTCTTGAGGTCGGCGATGAACCGCATCCGGTCGCTGGAGCGGGTCAGGATGCGATCGGCGGTCCCGGCCAGTCGCAGCTCGTCGCAGACCAGGCGGCACTCGATGTACAGCGGGTCGACCTCGAACCCGGCGGCGATCAGCGCGTTCACGTAGGCCTCGATGTCGGCCTCGTACGGGCCGGCGATGACCTTCTCGCCGCGATCGGTGCGTTCGGTGAGGGCGTGGACAGCGCTGCCGATGTCCGCGGACTTGTGCGCCTGCGCGACGCCGGCGGCGGCGTCGGAGATCTCGTTCATCTCGTTCTTCTGCGCGTCGTCCCACGTCGACGGGTCACCACCGACCGCGAGGACGCGGGCGACGAGTGACAGGTCGTAAGCCATCCCGTAGGCCCGATTCCGCCTGTCCCAGCGCTGGATGTTGTAGGTGTCCTCGATCAGCTTCGCTGCTGCGCTGGAGCGGTCGTAGGCGATCACCTTCCCGTCGGGCTGCCGGATCAGCGGCCAGCCGTTGTCGTTGCGGAAGAAGTCGGTCGCCCGAACAGTGGTCAGCGTCATCGCTGCCGCTCGAGCTCGGAGAGCAGCCGCAGGTGGCTGGCCTTGCGGTTGTGGCGCAGGCGGCGGCTCGGGCCGCGTTCGTGGCGGTCGATCGCCAGGGCGCCGGCGAGCGCGCCGAGCGCGACGAGGATCAGGATCGCGGTCATCGCCGCGGGTCAGACGTCGTCGCGGCGGGCTTCGAGGAACTGCGCGACCTGCTCGTCGCTGATCCGGTCGTAGCGGCCGACCTTGTGGCTGCCGAGCTGGCGGGTCCTGATCCAGCCGCGCACCGTCTGGGGGTGGACGTGGAGCATCTCGGCGACCTCGTCGACGGTGTACATGCGCGGCAGAGCAGAAGACATGCTCACTCGGATTCCTCCAGGCTCACTCAGGTGGGCGGGTGTGAGCACCTAAGCACTACCTGGCTGTGAGGGGCCAGTGGACAACCTTGCCGGTGGCGGGGTCCAGGCTCACCGTGACTCACCCACAATACGTGACGTTCGCTAGCGTATGTCCAGGCTCTGGGGATAAGTTTTTCTGCGTGCGGCAGTGAAATCCCCGTCACGGGTGAGCGGGACGCGATCGCGGCGTTGCGGCAGTCGAGTGTCAGGCGCATGTCGAAGGAGTCGAGCAGCCGCCGGTACTCGAGGTCGGTGACGTAGCCGATGCGGGCCGGGTCGACCCGGTCGGCGCCTTTCGGGCGGGCGACGCGCCCCATCGGGTTGCGGCCCGGGAGCTCGGACTCGGTGTGCAGCCAGCGGTACAGGTGGGCGAGGAACTGGTGATCCTTGACCAGCGTCGACCCGGACACTCCGGTCGTGCGGCGGGAGTCGAGGTAGTCGTTCAGGTCGGCCGATGAAACCTCGAGCAGGTCGACACCGCGGGCCGCGATCCAGTGCGCGTAGCGGTTGAGGATCGAGAGTGCGTTCTGCTGGTAGGCGTCGGTCCAGCGTTGCCGGTGGGCCTGGATCAGGTCGCCGATCAGCGGGTGGGCGGGTCTGGCTCGTCGTGCCGGGTTCATTCAGGGTTCCTCTCGTCTGACCTGCAGGTGAGGGTTCCCCTTGCTTTTTCTCACCGGCCGACGGTCCCGGTCGGGAGCCTTTAGGGCTTCTGACCTGGACTTTCGAGCGGACGACGGGATTCGAACCCGCGACCCTCACCTTGGCAAGCCGTCTTGTGCGTGTCAATGTGTAAATGACATGCTACCAGCAGGTGTATTAGCGCACAAGAGTGTCAGTGAGTGCGAAAGGTGATGGCCGAATTCACTTTCCCTGTTGCTCGCGGCGGAGGTACTCGAGGACGTAGCGGGTGATCCTGATCGTGACGAGCGCACCGCCGACCAAGCCGAGCACGAACGCCCCGGCGACCGCGACGTCCGCCCAAGTCACAGCACCAGCAGCGCGAGTGCGGTGAGCGCGAGCCCGGCGGGCAGCAGCGCGCCGCTGGTCGGGTCGGGCCGCTTCGTCCAGGCGAGCACGGCGTGGATCACGAAGACGATCACGGCGATCAGCAGTAGCCAGTCCGCAAGCGTGATATGGCCTGAAATCAGAGCGTCGGAAATCATGGCTCATCCCTTCCCTTTGGCGATGAAGTCGGCCCAGACGACCGGGTCGGTCGGGAGCGCGGAACCGAAACGCATCTCGTACTCGTGGAGGTCCCCGCCGGCGAGCCCGGTCAACTTCCCGTCGCCGTACACGATCGCGATCTCCCCGGTGTCACGGTTGCGGATGATGAATGCCATGTCGGTCTCCTGTTCGTCGGGTGGCGGGATCGGCTCGGGTCCGGGTGTGGAGTGGTGATCGGCGACGTCCTCACGGAAGGCGCCCATGTCCCACAGGTCACCGCCCGTGGCGTAGCGCGAGTGGCCGGCCGGGTCGATCTTGCGTGACGGTGCGTACTCGAAGTGCGAGTGGAGCTGCTCGATGCCGTAGGCGAGCTCGAGCTCGGCGCAGAGCCGGACGTAGCACTCCTGCTGGCCGGACGGCCATGTCTCGCCGGTGCCGTTGTTGGCGGCCTCGATCCCGATCGCGTGGCTGTTCATCGTGTCGTCATCGGCGAGTCGGCACGGGTCGATCCCTGACCCGTTCGTGTTCGTCGCGCCGGCGGCCATCACGAAGATCTCCGGGACGCGGGAGATGTACAGGTTGGCGAGCGGTGCGGCGTCGGCCGTCCAGGTCATGTAGCCGACGTCGGACCAACCGTCGCTGGAGGGCCCGGACGCGGTGTGGTGCGCCATGACGTGAGTCGGTCGGCCCGGGTCGTACCCTCCGCTCGAGCGGCCGCGGGTCTCCCAGCCGTCGACCTCGATCACCGGGAACCCGGTGCGCCGGCACACGTTGGCGAGGTCGAGCAGGTAGCGGGAGCCCATCAGGCGTCGACGATCGTCCCGGTGTCGGTCGACTCGGTCCGGCCGGACGTGAGGCGGGCCTCACGGTTCGCCTGGCGGGCGATGGTCTTGCACTCGCGAGCGAGGTCCTTGATGATCGCCGCGGGGTTGGCGTTGATGTCGGCGTTGGTCATCGCCGTGATCGCGTTGAGCGCCTCGACGACGAGCACGAGCTTGTCGACCGACTCGTCCGACTCGTCGATCATCTGCACGGTGTTCGTCTGTGCTTCGATGGTGGCGAGCTCGTCGGTGGTGAGCGGGCGTGCGGTCCAGACCTCGGTCGGGACACCACCGACGAGCTCGAGTGAGTAGTCGTGCGTCGTCGTCGCGGTGTCGGGTGGGCGTGGTGTCGTGACGATCGGTTGCCACCCGTGCGGGCCGATGACCTCCGCCTCCCAGGTTGTCACGTCCATGTCGTGTTGGCGCAGGTCCCACCAGCGGCCGAGCGCGGTGATGTCGTCCGGGTCGAGCAGGTCCGGCGGGTGCGAGGCGGTGGCGGTGTTGTCGAGGACACGGGCGTAGCTCATCGGGTGCCTTTCATGGTGTGCCGTAGTAGGACCGTGACCATGCGAGCAGGTTCGCAAGGTCGGTCGCCCCCAGGATCGAATCAGCGGTAGCGAAGAACGCCGCGGCGGCACTCGTCGCGAACGAGTTGGCGAGGTTGAAGATTCCCATAGCGGAACGGCTGCCCGTGCCAGCAGATGCCGTCACGACCGTCACCCCGTCGACGATGATCTTCGTGGATGCCCCATTGAAGACCAAGACGAACAGATGCTTGGCAAGGTCCGCAGTACCGCCACTGATGATGGTCGACCCGCCATACGCCTTCCATGAGGTTTGCCACTGGGGCCCCCATCCCCCTCCAAAGTCAGCGAAGACGCCGTTGACGGCGTTGAACTTGGCGACAATGACGACCGTGAACGGTTGCACCACAGCCGAATGGGTCGCCCCGATGAAGTCGTTGCTCGCGGCGGTGGATTCGACCGCCGGTTTCGAGTTGAGCGCGGCGTACGCGGACCGGTAGTCGGGCCGTTTCCCGGCGTCCGCTTGCGCCAGGTTGAGCGTGCCGACCTCGTCCGGCCAGGACGAGACCGCGGCACCGTTGGCGAGCCCGAGCGCGATGAACTCCGGTCCCTGCGTCCAGTAGGCGTGCGACCATGCGACGTTCGCGATCGGGTCCCACGGCGGCGGGTTCTGTTTCGCGGACGCGACGATCCCGAGCGTGGACGGCATCAGGCCAGATCTCCGGTGAGCGCCCATGTCGTCGCGCCCATCTTGACGGCGGTGACGAACGAGCCGATTGCCCGGGCGACGGCGGACGGGGTCGGGGCGACGTCCCATGTCGCGCCCGCGCCGAGGACGAACGTCGCCGCGCCACCGATGCACACGAAATCGACCCGTTGCCCGGTCGTCGGCCCCGCGGATGGGAGCGTGACGGTCGCGGTGCCGGTCAGTCGCTTCAGCTTGCCCGCATCGGCGGCCACAACGGCGTATGCGCTGCCCGCGGCGGTTTCGACGGTCTGTGCCGTCGACCAGTCCCCGTTCGTCCCGGCGGGGCCTTGTGCGCCGGTGGAGCCGGTGGGACCGGTCGAGCCTGTCGCCCCGGTCGGGCCGGGGTCACCTTGCGGGCCAGTCGCCCCTGCCGGACCTGTCGCGCCGGTAGCGCCGGTAGCGCCCGCCGGACCGGTGGCCCCTGCCGGACCTGTCGGACCCGGAACAGTCGACGCCGGCCCGGGTGGGCCTGCCGGTCCTGGTGGCCCTCCGACCGAGCCGACATGGACGACGTCGAGCGGACCGTCGACCTCGACCACGATCACGTCGGGGCGGCTCATCGCCGGGCCGCCGGCATCACGAGCGAGTCGGTCACATCAGCCATGACGGCGACCGTCCCAGCGAGCGGTGTGAGGACCTCCCCGCCGGCGGTGGTGACCTGCAGGTCCCAGACGCCTTTCAGTGGGCAGGTGTCGAACATCTCCGGTGTCATCGTGACGTCGACGATGTTCGGGAGCGTGACGACGGTGTCGAGCGTCACGATGTGCGTCCCGGCCGACTTCTCGCGGATCTCCGCTTCGACCTCTGCGCCGGTCAGGTCGTAGGGGACGGTTCCCGTGTCGTCTGCCCAGAGGATCACGCGGAAGTTGTGCGTGTCGCCGCGGTAGAGCTTGAGGTTGTAGGTGCCGGGTGTCATGTGATTGCCTCCAGTTCGTCGCGGAGCTGCCGCAGATGTGTGCCGGTCACGGTGAGCTCGTCCCGGAACGCGTCGACGACACGGATCGCGTCGAGCCGGCGCCGGTCGCGTCGGGCGTCGTCGGGGTCCTCGCGGATCGCTTCGACGATCTCGATCAGCGTCGCGATCCGTTCGCGGATCGGGTCGCTGGCGTCGTAGCCGTCCTCCGGGTCCCAGTCGCCGATCATCAGCCGACCAGCGCCAGTTGGATGCTCGACAGGCGCGACGAGTTGGCGCCGGTTCCCCAGGTGAACGTCGGGAAGGTGTGCGTCCCGGCGTCGACCTCTTTCTCGACGACCTGTGTCGACCCGTAGTTGTTGACCGTCCCTGATGTCTTGCGGCTGGTGAACCCGTTCGCGGCCGACATGTTGCAGCCGCCGTAGAACTCAACGAACGGGATGCACAACAGGATGGTGTTGTCATCGGCGACTGTTCTCGGTGGGGGTGTGGCCGAGACCACGGTCGTGGTGCCGGAGTAATACGGGGCGAGCTCGTTGACCGTGCCCACCCCCGAATACGTGACGATGTAGCCGTGACGGTTGACGACGGCGCTCGAGTAGTCGAACGTGGGGTTGGCGTCTCCCGCTTGCAAGATGCGATGGAAGATGGTGCCGACACGCCCGCTGATCGCCGTGCCGACACGTGTCCATCCCGTTTCATCGAGCATCACAGCCCCGCTGCCGCCCCACGAGTACATGACGGCGATCGCCAACTGTCCAGGAACCCATCCGGCGGGCAGCGGGAGCGTGATCGTCGACAAACTGGCCGCCTCGATGACGGTCGAAGTGGCGGTGACGAACACCGGAGCGGGGGCGACGACCGGGACGTACCCGGGGATCTCGGTGATCGCGAGGACCCGGTCCCACACCGCACAGTCCGTGATCCACGACGCCGCCGTCAACTGGATCGACGTCGAGCTGGCGATCCGGGCGGCGACCGCAGCCGAGGTCCCCTCGACGACACCGTTGGCATAGAGCTTCAAGTCACCGCCGACGTCATGGGATAGGACCAGGTCGTAGTCGGTGTGCAGCGCGAGGACGGTCGAGCCGACGATCTCGGTCGTGCCGCCGCCGGAGTGGCGGGCCTGGCCGACGACCTTGAACCCGGCGCCGGAGTTACGGAGCGAGATCACCATCCCACCGAACTGGAACAGCCACTGCTCCGGGCCCGGCAGGGTGGAGGTCTGGATTCGGCAGGCGATCGTCTGGTCGGTGCTGCCCGACGGCGGGGTCGGTCCGGTGCTCGAGCCGATCACACCCTGACCGTGGGAGAGCATCGCCGGGACGCTCGGGCTGCCGACGAACCCGATGCTGGCGAACGCGTTGCCGAGCGTCAGCGGCGTGTTGCTCACCGCCTCTTCGATGCGGTCCACCGCGCAGACCTGGGGCCAGTAGGCGAACAGGTCGGCATCGTTGTACGGGGCGGTCCCGAGACGGGCCGGTTCGAGACAGGCGATCGTGAACGGCTCCGAACACGTCCATGCTCCCGGCGTGCCGGAGCAGACCTCCCTGGAGCACATCCGGTACCACTTGGTCGGGTCGAGCGCACCGGTCGGGTAGACCAGATCGGAACCTGACGGGAGGCTGCCGGAGTCGATCACCGTCCACGCGCTGATCCCGTCGGACTGCTCGAGCTGCCACTCCAGGGTGCAGCCCGGTGCGGGTGGCGGGAACTTGATGATCAGACCGCCACCGGGATCGTCCGGGTCTTCTTCGACGTGCGGTTCGGCCGGCTCGAGCGTTTCGAAGGCGAGCGACCGGATCGATGAGAAGTGGGTGATGATCCCGTCGACCTCGCGGATCAGCCGGACCTCGAACTGGTAGCCCGTCTCCGGGCGCAGATGGGACCAGGCGGCGGCGGTGATCGGGTAGCCGACCGTGTCCCATGCCGAGGTCGCGTCGAGCATCCGGATCTGAGTATGGGTCGGGGTGATCACCTGCGCCGGGTTCGTCCACGAGAACGACGCGGTCTTGTCGGTCACCGAGACCAGGGTCAGGTCATCGACCGGGGCGATCATGTAGCCCTCCGCGGCGGCGCCGGCAATGTCGGCGGTGATCTCCAACGACCAGTTCGTGTCACACCCGCGGGGCAGGACACGTTCCCGGTACGAGCGCATGAACCCGTCGGCGGTGACCTCGAGCCCGCCCGCCCGGTTCTGGTGGACGATCGTCAGCGGGTCATGGATGTCGATGTTCGCCGGCCCGGGATGGAACCCGTCCAGGTCGACGGTCGTCGTCAACGGGCGGGCCTGCAGGATGGCGTTGGCGCGGAACGCGAGCAGGTCACCGGCGGCGGTGTCGTTCGCCGCGATCCAGGTCGCCTGCATCGTCTTGCGGTCGTGGCGTTGGATCGAGATCGGGTCGTCGTCGTTGTAGGTGTGGGCCGGGATCGACCCGGACGCCGGGGTCGTGATCACCACATGGTTGATCACCGCGAGCTCGGACTTGTCGAGCCCGAACGGGTTGATCGCATCGGTGTCGACCGCGTACGCCGCGCCCGGCTCCCCGGCACACGCGCCCCAGTGGAACACGACCGTGTCCGGGACGAACCACGGCAGACCCGCCGCGCCACCGGCGAGCGCGTCGGTGTGGAACGTGTCCCACACCGGCGGGCGGATGACGAGCTGTCCTTTGCGGTTCGTGAACCAGATCAGCCCGGCCGGGTCCAACGTCGCGTCGAGCTCGGTGATCGCCGACGCCTGCGCCGGCCGTGCCGCGAGCAGCTTGATCGGGGCACCACCCGGCGCGGTGATCGCCCCGTGGACGAGCTGCCCGTACGGCCAGCCACTGTCCGCGATGAAGTGCCCGATCCGGTCTGCCCAGTTCTCCTCGGGCCTCGCCGGGAGCGGCACCGCGACGAGCGACGTCAGCGTGTCGCGGGCGACGATGGTGTGCTGACGGACCCGGCCCTTCGAGTAGCTGGCGTCACCCCATGACTCGACCTTGTCGGTGAACCGCGGGTTCCATTCGACGACCACCCCGCCGTCGACGCGGATGAACCCGGAGCGGATCAGCAGCCCCGGGCCGAGCTCGACGTTCGTCCCGAACACCAGGGTCGTGTCGGTGTTCCAGGGGGCGAGCAGGTCGTCGTCGGTGAACAGGTCGATCGTCGCGACCGACGCCCGGTAGCGGCCCTGGTAGCTGTCCGCGCCCCTGGTGTAGTCGTAGCCGGTGAAGTAGCCGGTGATGTCGTGCCAGACGATCGCCGACCCGGCCGAAGGGTCGGCGATCTCCAGGACGTGGCGCCACTCACCCGCGCCGTGGACGAACCCGGCCGGCACACCTGCGGTCGCGACCGGCTCGGTGTCGACGAGGTTCTCGATCGTCGTCACGGGCTGGTCCGTGACCCGTTACGCGACAGGTAGATGTTCCCGGCGCCGACCGTCGCGGTCGGGGTCGTCCCGGGCGGGTAGATGATCGTCTGGTTGATCGTCGGCTGCGGGTTCGGGATCGCGTACGCGCCGAGCCTTGCGGCCTCCCCGGCCGACGTGGACGTGGCGAGTACGACCGGGATCGTCAACGGGTTCGCGTTGAGCGCATCCTGCGCGTTGAGTATCGCCTGGTGGGTGTCGGGCGCGCCGAGCTTGGTCGGGATGACGACACCGAAGTCGCGGAGCTCGTTCTGGATCACTGTCTGCGCCTGCTCCCCGGTGATCGACCCGGCCTCCAGCGCGAGCTTCAGGTTCGCGATCAGCGTCTTCTGCGCCCTCGTCGCGTCCCCACCGAACAGCCCCTCCAGGATCGCCAACTGCTGCTTCGCAAGCTCGACCTCGGACATCTCGATCGAGACCCTGATCTTCGCCTCGAGATCGTCGAGCCCGAGCAGCGTCGTGATCTCCGCCGATGTCAGCCCGGTCGCCTTGGCGAGCGAATCGACGAACCCTTTGGCGATCGCCTGCGCGGCGGCCGGCCCGGACTCGGCGAACACGGCGGCGACGTTCTCCTGGATCGGGCCGCGGAGCTTGCCGATCTTGTCGAGGAAGTCGTCGGCGTTGACGTCGTTCGGGTCGAACAGGTTCGGGAGCCCGCCCGGCTGCTTGTTGAACCACTCGACGAAGTCACGCATCTCCTGATGCAGCTTCTGTGCTTTCGTCAGCGTGTCGATCGGCTCGTTGCCGGTTTCGAACAGCTTGTTGAGCGCGTCCTCTTCGATCGAGTCGATCGTGTCGGCCAGGTCGCGCAGCGACAGCTCCGAGTCCACGACGGCGCGATCGAAGTCCTCCTGCGCCGCAACGACACCGAGCAGTCCCGCCTGGTGCTCCAGGTGCATCTCCGACGTCGTCTTGAACGAGTCGTTGTACTTGTCGACGATCGTGGTGCCCTTGTCGACCGTGGTGTTGAAGAACTGCTGTGAGATCGCCGCGGCCCGGGTGCCCAGGGCGAGCTTGCCCCGCGCCTGGAGCAGTGCGGAGTAGACGTCGAGGACATCTTCGGCGTTCTGGCCGTCGGCGATCATCGCCTCGGCCCACGCCTTGAGGTCCTTCGTGTTGTCGGCGGCGATGTCGGAGAACTCGTCGACGTCGATACCGAGCGACACGACCTTGTCGGTGATGTCCCGCATCACCGTGTCGTCACCCCACGGCAGCGCGGCGAGGGCGGACTCACCGAAGTCGCGAACCGTCACCTTGCCGGCCTCGGTCAGCTCTGCCTTCAACGCCTCGACCGCGGTCTTGCCTTCGAGCAGCGCGTCCTTGAACGCCTCGACCTGCTCGGTGTCGAACGCGTCGGCTTCGGCGAGCACCGCCATCTGCGCGGTGATCTGCTCGATCGCCGCGGCGACGCCGGCCATCCCACCGGCGGTGACAGCCAGCCCCTTGAGGGCGATGTCGCCCTCGGTGGCGTACTCGGCGAACTGGCCGAGCGCGACCCCTGCCGACCCGGTGACACCGGCGAGCTGACCGAGGTCCTGACTGGCGTTCCCGGCGAAGTTCGCCATCACGCCGCCGGTCTTGTTCGTCGTCCGGCCGAGGTCTTCCATCTTGCGCGTCGCCGCGTCGGTGTCGGCGTCGACCGCGATCTCGGCCGTCATCGCATCGAGTTCCTTCACCTCCCCTTCGATGCGCTCGAGGTCGCGGGTGATCTTGTCGTCGACCCCGATCTCGACTTCGATCTTCTTGCGGGCCATCAGCGGATGCTCCGATCGACCAGCGCATCGGTCGTCTTGAACAGGACCGCGTCAGCGTCAGCGACGAGCCGGTCCCAGCGGCCGTCGCCCTTCGTCGGGGTGTGGATCGTGACGTGCGAGTAGACCGCGTTGATCCGGCCGGACAGCTTCATCGCCTGCTTGAGGCGCGGCCGGATCTCGTACCCGCCGCGGCGCCCGTAGGACTTGATCGACCACGCCCCGGCGGGCACCCCGGCGAGCACCGCGTCGGCGCCATCATCGGTGACGCGCTTGGAACGGACCTTGCTGGTCAGCTTGACGACGCGCCCGTTGACGCGCATGTGCCCGCCGACCCGTTCAGATCGTGGGACGAACCAGCGTGCCGTCTGGGTGACTGCGGCCGCCGGGACAGCTTCGATCCTGCGGGCCAGCGCTGCGAGCTCTGCTGCTGCGCCGGTCATGTCGACCGGCCTAGGCGTTGGCGGGTTCGGTTTGCCTCTTGCCCTTCGCCGCCCGCGCCTCCCGGGCCTCCAGGGCCGTCGGTGACGCGGTCAACGTCGGCGGCTCAAGCAGCGGCCAACGTTGCGTCGTGACCTGCCACGCCGCACCCGGGTCGCCACCGAACGCGGTCGCGGTGACGTAGCACGAGCCCGACATGGACGGCACCGCGGCCGGGTTCGCCGATGTGAACTCGAAGTCACACAGCGCCCCATCGTTGGTGAGCGTGAACTCCGACAGGCTCGGGGTGTTCCCCCAATCCTGCAGGAAGCTGATCACCATCGCCCACGACGACGCGCCGGGCGTGTCGTGCGGTGCGTTGCAATAGGTCCCCGGCGTCGTCGTGTTGTTCTGTGTCGGCTCGAGCACGATGTTGGTCACCTGGCAGCCGTACTCGACCAACGGTGTGATGCCCTCGAGGGCGATCTTGATCGTGCCGGCATTGTTCGGGTTGATCTCATAGACGGGCACTCAGGGCCTCCTCAGGGGCAGAGATCAGCATCTGACGTGAAGCTGATCGGGATGGTTCTCGCTAGGGCGGGAGGTTCTCCCGTGTCCGCGCCTCCGGTGGAGGCGAAGATCAACGGGCCGTCGAACCTCACTTGGGATGGGATCAGGGATTGCAGGACGATCGCCTCGAGCTCGACCAGCAGCTCGTACTGGCCGACCTGGTTGTTGCGTGGCACGACGCAGGTGACGTCGAACCCGTAGCGGAGCGTGCGGTTGCCGTCACCGAGGACGTCGTCGGATGGGGCGAGCACGACGCAGGGCAGCACCGAGATCGGGGTGCCCGGCAGCACGACGGGGATCTTGTACTTGCCGGCCTCGACGAGTCCGTCGGCGATGAGCTTGCGCAGGTCGGCGACATTCACCCGATTCCCCAGCTGACCTGAAGGTGCAGGAAGTAGTGCCGCCAGTGCTTGAACAGGTGCTCGGGTTGGAAGACCGGCGCGAAGCTGGCGTCAGCGACGGCGACCTGCGCGCCGTTCGGTGAGAACGCGTCGAGGTAGAGCCGCTCGGCGAACCCGACGAGACCGGTCACCGCCAGCGCGTCGTCGGGGAGACCGACCTCCCCACGGCCGGTCCACTCGATGACGTACAGGACCGCGGCGTCGACAGCGTTCTCGATCCAGGCGTCCTCCTCGGTGGAGGAGTGGACGTTGACGGCGACCCGGTCGACGATCTCGGGAACACGCGTCTCGATCTCGCCGACCACGATCACCGCCATCACTCGTCCTCGTCGTCCTCGCGCAGTGATGCCCGGTTCTTCCCGGCGCGCTCGGCAGCGAGCACGGCGTCGCGCTCGTCGGGGTGTTCGTCGAGGTACGCCTCGACCTCGGCGACGGTGTGGGCGCCCGGGTCGAACGTGTCGCCCTCCGGTGGCGCCTCGGCGTCACCCCAGATGGGGGCGAGCCCGACGGCCTCTCGGTTCGGATCGTCGAAGAACGTCATGCCGTGGTCACCCGGACGATCCCGGCCGGCTCGATCACGACGACGTCGAAGTCGCCTGCGTAGCCGACCTGGACACCCCAGACGGACGGCTCGACGACTTGCAGGTTCCCGTACTTGTACTCGAACGCCTTCACCGCGGAGGTCGAGTAGACGAGGATCGTGTCGGTCGCCAGACCGGCGGACATGATCACGGTCAGCCCGGAGATCGTGCCCTGCTCGCCCTGGCCGATGCTCCCGACCGGGAACCCGGTCGAGTAGGCGTTCGTCGGATTGATGTTCGGGAACAGCGGCCCGATGATCCCGAGCTGATCCGGGGACACCGCGACGACCGTGCGCCCTTGTCCCTTCGTCGCCGCGAACACGGTGCCGGCTGCACCCCAGATCGCGGTCGCGATGTTCGCCCCGGTCGGTGTCGCCGGGATCACCGGCCCGACGGTCGCCGCGGCGGTCATCACTGCGCCGACTTCTTCCTCGGTCTCGATCGCGTACTGGCCGGCGAGATCGGCGATGACCATGTCGAGGATGGATGGTGAGCTGCGGTTGATGTCCTGCTTGGAGACGTTCACGTAGCCGCCGAAGGTGTCCGCACCGAGCGCCGTCTTCGTGATGGTCATCTTGCGGCTGGCGAGCTCGGTCTTCTCGCCGGCCTGCTTGGCGACCAGGGTGTGCTGGGTGACCCGGGCGTAGGACCACGCGCCCGAGCCGAGATCGGTCGGCCCGATCGTGTTCACGATCGGACGAGCGATCTGGATGTAGTCGACGAGCGGGCCGACGATCGTCTCCGGCAGCAGCCCCGGGTTGTCGGCCGTCGTCTGGTGGGCGGCGACGCGGTGGAAGACGTCGAGCCGGTTACGCGAGTCCTCGTCGCCGAGCTGCGCGTAGTACATCTCGGCGATGTAGGCGCCGGCGGTCCGGTATTCGACCTTCGCCGCCTGCGGGTTGCGGGCGTTGGCATACATGCCGACGAGCTCCTGCGTCCGGGCTCGGGACTCGATCGCGATCCGGGCGCCCTCCTGGAGCGGCTTCATCTGGGTGGAGATGGCCTGCATCCGGTCACGGGTCCGGGTGTACAGCTCGGTCTCCTCGGCGGTCATGTCCCGGCCGGCGGTCTCCGCGGCCTCGACGAGCCCGTCCATGAACGTGCGCTTCTCTTCGAGCTCGGCCTGGAAACGGGCGAGCATGGCATCGGTCGCGGACATCAGCGACTCCCTTCGGAAAATCAGAAACGGAAATGGTTTCCGAAGTCCGGCGACATCGCTTCGCTCGATCCGGCAGCAGTACCTGGCTACTCGCCCGAGGGTCTCCTCGACTTACGTGATGCGGATGTTAGACCGCGGGTGCGACGAGGTCAATCCCGGCCCGCTCCGCCATCATCTCCAGCCGGATGCGGTCCAGGTTCGGCGTCGCCGTCCGCACCACCGGCACGCCCCCGGCAGTGCGGACCGCGAGCACTTTGGCGCCCTTGTACGCCGGGTCGCCGGTCAACGCGATGTGGACGAGCTTGGCCCGGGTGACCTTGCGCGAGCGCCGGTCGGTCGACCACTGCTCGCCACCGGAGAGCACACCGAAGCCGACGGACGAGCCGATCAGCCCGTCGTCGGCGAGCTCGAGGAAGTCGTTGCCGGCGGCGGTGCGCGAGATCCGCAACTCGGCACGCAGCCCGCGAGGGTCCTTCGGGTGCAGCGCGACGACCCGGCCGAGCGGGCTTTCGAGGTCGTGGGCCCGGTTCACTGTGACCTCACCGTGAACACCGGCGAACGCTTCACGATCGAACGACTCGGTGATCCAGCGACCGCGGTACTCGACCTCGGTCGGCTCGTCATAGGGCACCGCGATGAGGTCGATCATGCGTTGCGCGTGGCGGACCTCGAGCGTCGACGCCTTGCGGTACTCGATCGGGTGGTCGGTGTCAGCCATTAGGTCAGGACCTCCGCAGGGGTGAGTGTCACCGGCGCCCGACCGGAGATCACGAAACGTTCCAGCTGGCGAACCTCGTCGGGCGTGATCGCACCGATCCGGGTCAGGATGTCGTAGACCTGCGCCCGCTCCAGCGGGCCCGGGCGGACGTACTCGTCACGGTTCAGCTCGACGTCGGTGCCGCGTGGCAGCGCCCACTGCGACAGCGCGGCGACGACCGGGTCGACCTTCGGCTTGAGCCCGGCACGCCAGTGGTAGTCGAACAGCGCCTCGACGTTCGAGTAGGTCATCGAGTCACCCCCGGACGGCAGCCCGACGAGGAACGGCGGCACCCCCAACAGGACCGCGATCCGGCTGTCGGTGTAGCGCGACAGGTCGAGCAGCGCCATGTCCTCCGGGGAGATCTGCAGCTGCTCGATCTCGATCCCGCCGGACAGGATCGCCGGCATCCCGAGCGAGTTCATCCGCGACTCCCACCACTGCGACTGCAGCGCCGCGGCCTGCGTCGCGGTCAGCTCCTCCGGGTGCGTGATCACGTAGTACGGGACGCCACCCGACTCGACGACCCGGCTCGCGTAGCGCTGCAGCAGTCCGGCGGCGACCATCCTGGTCCGCCCGGCGTCGAGCGGGCCGACACCGTGCGCGCCCGATGATGTCGACTTGTAGCGGATGTGCAGCAGGTCGGCACCCGGGTCGATCGAACCGATCCGGTACTCGCGGCGACCGTCCGAGCCGAGCTCGACCTCGACCAGCCACGGCTCGAGGACATGGAACCGGGCCGGGTACCCGTCGGCGTAACGCGCCGTGCAGATCACGAACGCCTCACCCATCTGGTAGTCCCACCACAGCTGTTTGGCGAACTCGTGCCAGGACGTGTACAGCTCCGGGTCCGGGTTCGCCATCCACGACGGCGGGCGGACGAGCTCGCCGCCGGTCAGCGTGTACGGCGGCATCGTGGCGATGATCGAGGCGTTCAGGTCGAGACACATCCAGGCGGTGTCGACGAGATTCTCGAACTGGCCGAGGATGGGTGTCGCCCATTCCGCCGGCCAGCCCGACCATGGCGACGCGGTGAACCGTGTCGGCCCGCGGGGTGTGCCCTCGGCCTCGACGATCTCCAGCCCGTGCGGGTCGCCCGGCGTGTAGTCGGGGACACCAACCGACGCGGGCGGGACACCGGGAGGGTTCTCGTTCGGCGTCACCGGTGTCGTCGATGTGGCGGTCTTCGACGGGCGAAGTGATCGCTCTTCGCTCCGAAACAGCCCCACGGGCCACCACTATCGCAGTTATCCACAGCCCTGGCTAGTGGATCGCTGGCTCCGGCGCGGAATCGTGCGCGGCGAGCAGCGCCCACGCCGCGGCCCGGGCCAGGTCGGCACGGGCACCGGCAACGACCGCCAGCCCGGACGGCAGCTCGCGGACACGGACCGTGGTCACCTGCTCCAGGTCCGGCGCGTCGTCGTGGATCACCTGACCGGACGCGGCCAGCTGGCGCAGCAGCGCGAGCCCGGCACGAGTCTGCGCCGCACTCTGAACCTTCGCCCGCAACCGCGGCTCGACCTCACGGACGAGCGTCTGACCGACCTGCAGGTGAACCCGCTCCCTGACCGCCCGGAGCAGCTCGACATCGGCGAACGCCTCCGCCCACGACCCGCACAGCCAACCGTCGAGCTCATAGCGGCCGTCGCCGAGCTTGGCCACGGCGGCGACGGCCGCACCGCGACCGTAGTGGTCCTCGACGGCGACGAAGATCTTCTCCGTGCCGGTGTCGACCCGGTCGGTCAGCGTCGCCCAGACAGCCGGGTCGATCAGCACCGTCCCCGGATCGGACGAGACCCGCACCGGCCAGATGTTCAGGAACTGCGAACGGAACGACTCGACCGGGTCGTCCTCGTCCGGGTCCAGCGACTCACCGGCCAGCGCCCGGGCCAGCTTCTGCTCGAGCAGCCGCTGGCGACCGACCGACCAGTGCGGCGACGCCTGACGCCAGGCGCCCATGTCGTCGATCTCGGCGTCCCGGCGCGCCGACCACTCCAACAGCAGCATCGACTCCGGTGCGTCGATCTGCAGCAGCGCCGCGGCACGGTGGTTCGGGAACAACGCCGTCGCCTTGCGGTGCGCCGTCGAAGCGAGGACCATCTGCGGTGAGATCCGCTCCGCCATCGTCGGCTCGAGCCCGTCCTCGACGACCTCGGTCGCGACACCCCACGCCTCGTCGACGAGGACGTACGACCCCGGGTAGCCGTAGACCGAGCCCTTGCCACGCACGATCCACCGCGACCCGGAGATCGGCTCCGTGATCTGCTCGTTCCCGTTCTGCTCACGCACCGGATACCCGCGCCCCTTCGCCCACGCCCGCGCCAACCGCTGAACCTCCTTGCACACCGGCAGATCCTTCCCGGTGTGGAGCAGCGTCTGCTCCTCACCGAACAGCCCGGCCTGATGCAGTCGCCACATCGCCGCACCGCGCAGCAGCGTCGACTTGCCGACCTGACGCGCCGTCGTCTCCAGCGCCTCCAACCAGACCAGCTGCCCGTCGGCGTCGTGCTCGAGCTGGCGGATCAGCGTCAGGCGTTGGAACCAGCGGAACGTGATCCCGGCCTCGGCCCGCAGCCACTCGATCGCATCCACACCGTACGAGCCGACCGCGCCCGGGTGCGGGACCGTCATGAACCGCGGCCACGACCCGTCCGGCGGGACCTTGCGGATCTCGGCCAGCCACGGCACATCCCACACCGCGTCACCCGGGCCCGGACTGTCCTCCCGCTCATCCTCGACCTCGGGAGGTTGCGCCGGGGTGCGGTGCTGCTGCCAACCACCGAGCTCGGCACCCTGGATGCGCTGACACTTCCCGCACGCCGGCAACGACCGACAACACCCCGACCCCTCGACATGCTGATGTCGCGACAACGCCGGGACATGATCCAGCTCCGACGCCGGAGCGCCGCACTGGTGACACACCGCACCAGGGCGGATCAGCGCCCTCCGTCGGCGCTCATGAGCCGGCCCGTACGGCGAGCCCTTCCGTGGCATCGGCGCCAACCTACGCCGAACCAGGCCGAACGTGCCCGATTACCACTGTCGGGGGGGTATTGACCACGGAG
>Ga0193738_1000433_pt1 | contig 22432 bp, 20 predicted proteins | sample L2a1metaG_FD_144927 | JGI IMG/M metagenome (GOLD analysis project Ga0193738, IMG submission 144927) | Soil microbial communities from a riparian zone of the East river system, Colorado, United States - L2a1 | ecosystem: Environmental > Terrestrial > Soil > Riparian zone | place: USA: East River...
GCTACTACCGAATACAATAATGCCGTGGAAACCTTTCCATCCAATCTTATCGCCAATAATTTTGGTTTCAAACGTGAGATCATGTTTGATCTTGGTACGGAAGGAAGAACAAGAATGGAAGAACCACCGTCTATTAAATTTTAGGTTTACGATCTCAGATTTTAATGAAATACATCGGACTTCATCGGCAGATACAAAGAAATAATTTCAACTCATTTCTATTATTGATCTCATTCCCTGCTTTATTAATAGGAATGTTCTATATCATTATTTATTTTATTGCAAAAGATAATGCTTCAGAATACCCTGATGATAATTATCCAATTTCTATAGATCCTAATGCTATGTTTCTTTCTGTTGTTCCATTTATTCTTATCGGTGTGGGTATTTGGTTTTTAATTGCATGGGCGGGGCATGCAACATTTATTCGGTTAGCCACAGGAGCAAAACCATTGGACAGGAAAGAAAACAAACGAGTTTATAATCTTGTTGAAAATCTTTGCATCTCAAAAGGTATGAAGATGCCGAAGATAAATATCATTGAAGATGATTCGCTGAATGCATTTGCCAGCGGTGTTGATGAAAAAAGTTATTCGGTTACGTTATCAAAAGGGATAATCAATAAACTGAATGATGAAGAGCTGGAAGGAGTGATTGCACACGAGCTTTCTCATATCCGTAATCGTGACGTACGTGTTTTAATTATCTCGATCATCTTCGTTGGCATATTTGCTTTTCTTGCTGAAGTGGCTTTTCGAAGTCTGCGGTTTGCAGGTCGTGGTAAAAAAGATAGTAAAGGCGGTGGAGCTATTATACTTATTGCAATTATAGTTACCGCAGTAGCTTACCTGATCTCTATGTTACTTCGTTTTGGTATTAGCAGGAAAAGAGAATACTTAGCTGATGCTGGCGCTGCTGATATGACAAAAAAACCGTATGCACTTGCCAGCGCATTAAAAAAGATATCTGCTGATCCTTTCATTGAAGCAGTTGAAAACCGTGATGTGGCACAATTGTTTATTGATAACCCACGGCTATCAAATCGCAAATCCGGCTCATGGGATAATTTATTTTCGACTCATCCTCCTATTGAAAAAAGAATTGATTTGCTGGAGCAGTTTGTGTAACCATTATAAGAATTTGCTGAAATAAAAACTCCGCACCATTGTGCAGAGTTTATATAATTATAAATTTATTTGATTAAAATCCGGTACACGCCGTGGGGTCTGGATTTGAAGTACAGTGATTATTGCAGATCCATCTTCCAATATTACCAGTTGCGCCTCGAACACCAATTGTATCAGTATTTGCAGGAAATGTTCCGCTTTGTAAATCAGCATAAGTTAGAGTAGAAAGGAAAGTTTCAACTCTATTGTAATCACTGGCAATTGAAGTAGGAATAGGATTGCCACTATTTACACAGTTCAAGCTGAGTTGTATAGCAGACGCCTGGAAAAAGGCTCTCCTTACCAGGTTGTTTTGTGGAGGCCAAAGTGCAGTTCCATCTTGTTTGTTTACTTCTAAATTCCCAAATTTTACGTTTTGACACCAGGACAACAAATTAGGATTGCTGAACCAATACCCTTGCGAATATGCACACCACGATATTGTTGGTATGGTGCAATCCTGTTTACAATAATATAAGGCCGTTGCCCATTCATTTGAACTACCGGGGTTAATTAAAAAAGGTGCTCCCCATGCCGGCTGATCTGTGCCCGCAGTACAATCAGTTGCGTTACTAATTTGTTTGACAGAAGCTCGCATAGCAATAAAATACTGCTCATTGGTCGAACACAGTGCACTGTTATCCGAAAAAAGAGAAGATATCAGCACACGAAAAGTGAACGTTTGCTTCAGGTCGCAGAAATTTAATTGTTGTTTGCCAGGGAATTGTCCATAAACAGGGTTCCCATCTGCGTTTTTGGGAATAGCTGATTCACGTCCAGCATATGAATGTGCATCTCCAATATACCAGTTGCCAGTAAGATTATAAGTTAAGTATAAATAAAAAGCATCATTGCCTACAGTTACAGTACCTATATCGGTGCCATCTTTAATTTTCAGATTTGAGGTTAAAACAGATCCACAAAAAGAAACAGTTGACGCCGTGAATATTGATTCGTAAACACTGGGAGTTTCAGTTGGAGGAACAGGTGGAACTTCTACAGGTTTATGTTTTTTGCATGAAATAATTCCTATAAAGAGTGGCAATAGCAATAATGCCAATAGTTTCACGGTGCGGGTTAAGAGCATCTTTTAGTTTTTTAGGTAACGGGATTAAGAGTCGCGGTCTTTCAAGGATGGGACTACAAAAATAGACTGCATATAGAGAAGTTGCAAGTCTAGATAGGTTTAATTTTTTAAGAAATAAATTCAGTTATGAGATTTTTAGTATTTATACCTGAACACCTGTTTCAAACTCGTTAAAAACATTTTTATTTTCCAACACTTGCCAGCCAAACTGCGTATATGTATTTACCTGAATCCTCATGATTACTTAAAAGCATTATTTAGAAAGTTTAATTTATAGTAAATACCCCATTAACCGATATAAAGATGTCTATGAAAATTGAATTCTTTGTAAATCCTATGGCTACTTTAAAATTGGCCAACCCCTCTATGTAAACTTTTTTCACACTGCAGGCAGCCCGAAAAGGGCTGCTGCAGGATGGAAAAAATAGATCGATCTGTAGCCTCAACATCATTGCAATTTCAAATTCCCGGTATTATTTTTACCCTCAGTATTTCTAAGCTATAAAACTCCAATTCCTGAAAGCCACATGATAATTATTTCTAAATGTCTTTCCCGAAAAGTACCCTATCTGAACAAGACCTTATTAAAGGTTGTATCCTCAATGACAGGAGGGTGCAAGAACTGCTATATAAGCAGTACTGTTCATCATTGATGGTGCTTTGTAAATCTTACGCAAAAAATGAAGAAGATGCCGTTGAAATCTTACAGGACGGTTTTCTAAAAGTTTTCCAGCAAATAGACAGTTACGATGCGAACAAGTCATCTATATACACGTGGATGCGAACGATCATGATCCACGCAGCTATAGACTTTTTGCGTAAACAAAATAGAAAGAATATATCGGTAGAATGGAAAGAAGCGCATGAACCAGTCATAGAGGCTGAAGCATTGCAACGAATGTCAGCGCAGCAGATACAATACATGCTACAACATTTGCCAGCAACCACCAGGGCAGTGTTTAACCTGTATATAACGGAAGGATATAACCACAAAGAAATTGGAGAATTATTGAAGATGAGTGAAGGAACAAGCAGATGGCATTTAAGTGAAGCCAGGAAATATTTGATCAATTTATTAAAAGCAAAAGAAAGAGCATGAACAAGCACCACACCTACAAGAACATTATAGAAAGGAAGCTTGAGCAGCTACCCGCTGCTGATGCAGATCTTTTATGGAATGATATGCATTCGATCCTTGACAAAAAGATGCCGCAAAAAAAGGAAAGGCGTCGATTTATAGTATGGTTTCTTAGCAACCAGGGCCTTTTATTGCTGACCATTGGCTTGCTTGTTATTACTGGTTCTTCTTTATTCCTTTTATCTACAAAAGAAAGTTCTGTTGTCACAATTAAAAAATTGCCTTCCTCTCAACAACCCAATAAATTCATTGAAGATGGTTTAGCAAAAGTTTCGCAGGAACCGAAGGAAAGTATAACATCTGCAAATGAATCAGATCAAAAAACCAGGAATAACATATCTGCAACTACACCTTCAGCCAATTCAATTGATCATGTGATCACTAACAATTCTATTACGAAACAAACAGTAAAACAATCAAAAAAATATACAACCACAGATCAATTCAATCAGCCAATTCAGGACACTCCTGGAAACAGCGAAAATTTTGGCGTTGCTCCTATTAATTTAGAATCGATCCATCATTTTCTTATTACAACAAATCTTAGCGAAGAAAAAAAATATTTAAGCCCTCAACCGGAGCCTGTGGCTAATAAGGTGAGAATAAACACTAGGAATAATAACGAAAGAGGATTCTATGCAGGTATTATGTTCGGAGTTGACATGAGTTCAGTACATTTTCAATCAGCAAAGACTGGTGGAACAGCGGGCTTTATTATTGGGTATTCATTCAACAAAAAATGGAGTATAGAGAGTGGTCTGCTTTGGGATACGAAAAGAGTTTATGATGATGGCACTTATTTCAATCCACCGGGGTACACTCCAACAAACGGAGTAACGATAACAGCTGTGAATGGGAAGAGTCGTCTTTATGAATTGCCTGTTAATATGAAGTACACGTTCATATCAGGAAAACATAATCTATTTGCAACAACCGGTATATCCTCTTATCTCATGAGATCGGAGAATTATGATTATGAGTATACACAGAACAATCAACCTGGTGGTCATAATTACCTCAGTTATACAAAAGAAACAAAAAACTGGTTTTCTGTTGCCAATTTTAGTATAGGATATACTCACAAGATTGGTGGTGCGGGAAGCATACGGATTGAACCTTATCTAAAGCTTCCTCTTACAACCCTTGGAACCGCTAACATGCCTATCATGAGCACAGGATTGAATATTGGGTTTACTAAACCATTAAGGCATTAACAAATTTTTCTGCCTTTGACACTTAGTTTTGAAGCCACAATATTAATATGGCATTTAAAAACTTAGTAAGCTTTTTCATCATTCTCTTAATTAGCCTACACTCGTTTGGACAACAAACTATAAGTGGGAAAATTTTAAACAGTACGACGCAACAACCAATACCCTATGCCAATATAGGGTTGAGTAAATATAATGTAGGTACGATCTCAAACCCGGACGGTAGCTTCTCTCTTTATATACCTGTAAATTTACTTTCTGACACACTGGTAGTATCATCAATTGGTTTTGGAGCTAAAATAATTTCTGTAAACTATTTACGTCAAAGAAAAAACACTGCCATTTATTTGAATGAAAAAATAGTTGCCTTAAGCCCGGTTGTTGTTAGTTCTAAAAAAGAAAAGCTAAAAACTTTTGAATTAGGAAACGTTGGCTTTAACGGAGGAGTTTTAGAAGCAGATACCCTTTACGCCGGTCGTTCTATTTCGTTGCTCATTGACAACAAGGAACCGAATATTAAAAAAGGATTTACATTTCCTGCATTTATTGAAAAAGCAAGATTAAGAATTTTCAGAAACAACCTGGGATCATTCAAATTCAGAGTTCGGTTAAATGAGGTTGATGATCTTACGGGGCATCCCGGGCAAGACATACTTACAAAAAGTATAGTGGTGGAATCATCAATGAGAAAAGGCTGGATGGAATTTGATCTTTCAAGTTTGAATATAGAGATTGATAAACCTTTTTTTCTAACATTTGAACAGTTGCTTGATGTAACAGACCGAACCCTGATCAAAAATGATTATGACAAATTCAGATCCGAGCATCCGAACAAGGTAAAGTTTGACACTGTTGAAATTGACGGAAAAAAAGAAGTCAGAGAAATATTTAAAGGCGGCATAGACCTGGCAGGTACTTTCATTGGTATTAGCACTTCAAAAACAGCAAGGGAACAATATACGTCCTATGTAAGAGAAACAAGTTTTGGAGAATGGAAAAAAGTCTGGGGCATTGTTGCGGCAACAGTAACACTAACTAATTATCCCGACCTCAATACAAATAAAGTAGCTGAAAAGATATGTAATGATAATTCAGCAATATGCAAAGCTGAAAAGTTATGTAAAGACTTTATAGATCAATATGGAGTAAATGGAATGCAAATTTGTGTGAGCAGGAACAACAAAATTATTTGGTCTGGTGCTTTAGGATATGCAGACATTGCAAGCCAAATTTATGTTACCGATTCAACAAAATTCAGGATCAACAGCATTTCAAAATCATTGACTTCACTGGCGTTGATAAAGCTTGTTTCCGAGGGTAAAATAAATTTAGATTCTCCAATTCAAAAATATATTCCGGAGTTTCCTCCAAAGCCCTTTCCTATCACTACCCGGCAACTTGCAGGACATTTAGCAGGCTTCCGGGATTATGATGAGAATAATTTGAACGACTATATCCGAACGGAACATTATGACAATTCAATGCAAGCCTTAAAAATATTTGAAAGCGACACGTTGCTTTTCAAGCCGGGATCAAGATTTTCTTACTCAACCTTCGGCTGGAATTTGATCGGTGCAATAATTGAAAAAGTAAGTGGGAGAAATTATTTGACCTATATGGTAGAAAACATTTGCAAGCCGCTGGATTTGGAAAATACTTGTGGTGATAATATTAAAAATAAGATCTCAAACAGAAGTAAATTTTACGATGTCACAGGGGAACAAAATGACCTGAGGGATATAAGCTACAAATATTCGGGAGGCGGACTTTTGTCAACAAGCAAGGACCTTGTAAAAATTGGCAACGAGATATTATATGGCTCATACATTGACACTAAATGGAAGAAGACTCTCTTTCAAACACAGCATACTTCTGATAATAAAGAAACTGGTTATGGATTAGGTTGGTACATTGGGAAAGACAAAAATGGACACCGCACATGGTATCATCCCGGCGATTCATTTAGTGGCAGTTCTTACTTATTAATTTATCCTGATGATGATATCGTTATTTCATTTCTTTCCAATTCGCAAATTGGAGTAAACTTTGATATTGAACAGATCGGAGAGTTATTTTATCAAAAGTGAAAACCAGGCTGACAACAAAAACTCCGCAGGAGTTTAATCCTTATAGAAATAAAATCGTGTCCGTTGACATTCAACTCCTATAGGAGTTGAACATGAACCATTCATTATTGATTTCTATAAGGAATTGTCTCCTACGGAGACAATTTTTTGAAGATAGCAAAAAGGGTTTCGTAAATTGTGATGTTACATATGTATTGCATACTTATGCAGACTCTCAACGAAATTTTCTCAGTATATAAATTAAGTAAGTCAGACGTAGCCAGACTTAGCAACGAAGCGAAACAAGCTTCTATTGACTGTGGAAAGAAAGGTGTAAATAAAGAACTTCCATCAGATGTATGGGACTTGTTTTATGAGATATCTGACAAAGTTTGGTATTCATCAATGACCAGCATTGAAAAGATTTCATTAGGATTTCAGCTTTATGAGACATTTCCAAGTTACTATCACTTCTTGACACCATTCTACCATGGGATAAGTAACAAAGAGATTGTTGATGAGATTGAAAAAGAAATCATTTGGAAACACTTCATGAATTATTTGGCTTCGGAAAATTACTATGCTGATCCAGTCGGTTATGTTTTATGGGTCGATTTTTTCGAAGATGAAACGACAGTAAGAGATACTTGGCAGGGATTAGTAAATAACTACTCGAACAAAAAAGCATTGCTACGTTTATTAGAGATGGCCGGCCCCGTCCCATTTGACTTGAAGGAAACTCATTATAATAGCTTACTTGTTGACAAATCAACTCATGAAGTTATTTTCAATAGTTTGCTGTATAGTGCTTATGACGTGTATGGTAAAATCGACAAGAATAAAGCACTTAATATATTAGCCAAGCTAAAGGTTGACACCAAAACAGAGAACTATAAGTTACTTAAAGAAAAATTAAAATAGTACGATATACAATATGGTGCTTGGCTTTCATCTTTCAACCTACTTCTTACCCTCCACCATCGGAACAAAAGAAAAATTATCAAACACTTCTTCTTTGATCGCACCTCTTTCAAGTTTGGTGACTCGTTTCATTTGCTGAACATCACCAGCACCAAGAGGTAACACCATCATCCCGCCGGGTTTTAATTGGTCAATTAGTTTTTGAGGAATTTCCGGAGCCGCTGCAGTAATTAGTACTTTATCAAATGGCGCATAAGTTGGCAATCCTTCATATCCATCACCATAAAAGAATTTGATATTGGGATATTTTTTTAGGAAAGTAAAAGCCTTGTTTGTGTCAAATAATTTTTTCTGCCGTTCAATTGTATAAACCTGGGCGCCTAATTCTGCTAAAACACAAGCCTGGTAAACACTGCCGGTTCCTATCTCCAAAACTTTTTCAAAAGACTTTACCTGCAACAAAAAGGTTTGATAAGCGACTGTATAAGGTTGTGAAATAGTTTGTCCCTCTCCTATTGGAAAAGCCCTGTCTTCATAGGCTACATCATCAAATGCTGAATCAAGAAAAAAATGGCGGGGAATCCTGTTAATGGCTTCCAGTATCCTTTCATCAGTGATCCCTTTATTGCGAATAACATCGGTTAACTTTTTCCTCAATCCTTTGTGCCGGTATGTATCTTCAGTTGGTCTCATAAAGATGTGAAGATAATGGCTTTGAAAATTTTTTCAACATCGCATTTCATTCGTACCTTTTTGGCCCATTTTAAAACAACAAAATTGCTGCTAATACTTATTGATCTTGTATTGAGAAGTAAAAACAAAACAAATAAAAAAATATGAAAAGGATCGCAATGCTTGGCTCAGGATTTATCGGCCGGTTTTATGCTGATGCGCTGCAAGGTTATCGCAGCAAAGACAAAGTGGTAAGTGTTTACTCACGTCGCGAAGAATCGGCAAAAAAATTTGCACAGGATTATAACTGTGAACACTGGACATTGAATATGGAAGAATCGATCGCCCATCCGAATGTGGATGTTGTTTGTATCTCTTTGCCAAACAATTTACATGAAGCAGCAGTGATGCTTTGTTGTAAACATAAAAAAGCGGTGATCACAACAAAGCCTTTAGGAAGAAATGGCGAAGAAGCGAAACGAATGCTGGAAGCAGTTGAAAAGGCTGGTATCTTTAATGGTTACCTGGAAGATCTTGTATATACTCCCAAATTTATAAAAGCATCTGAAAGTGTAAAGAACGGCGCATTAGGCAGAATACTATGGGCAAAATCCAGAGAGACGCATCCTGGCCCGCATAGTGATTGGTTTTGGGATATTGAACAAGCTGGTGGCGGTTGTATACTTGATCTTGGTTGTCATTGCGTGGAGATCACAAGAAGTTATATCGGAAAAGATATAAAGCCTGTTGAAGTGATGTGCTGGGCCGATACACAGGTAAAACCGATCGATGCGGAAGATCATGCAATTGGCTTGGTGAAATATGAGAATGGCGCTATCGGGCAGTTTGAAGTAAGCTGGACATTCCGTGGCGGTTTGGATCTAAGGGATGAAGTGATGGGAACAGAAGGAACTATTTGGATAAATAGTTTTTTAAGAACGGGTTTTGAAATGTTCACCACAGGTAAAGGTGCGGATTATGTTTCTGAAAAAGCGGAGAGCAATACAGGTTGGTTATTTCCTGTCGGTGATGAATTAAATGAACTTGGTTATAATCACATGTTCATGGATATGTTCAATGCCATGGAAAAAAATAAAGCTCCAAAAGAAACTTTTTATGATGGCTATGTGGTGAATTGTATTCTTGATGCAGCTTATCGTTCTGCAAAAACAAAACTATGGGAACCTGTAAAGCTTGATATTTGGCGAGGTAGAACCGGAGTAACTAAAGAAAGTCATTTAACCGAATATGATAGTGAAAACTATTTGGTAAAAGAAGAAGTGACACATTACGGCGCTAAGAAAGTTATCTTGAAAAATAAAAAAAGCGGAAAGATAACAGAGAAGGTTCTCGATTAATAAATTGCTTCGGTTGAATTGCCCCAGCCTTTAGGCTGGGGATCTTTAAAATTAAATATTCATTTTTTATAATGGAAAAAACAGCAGCATTCGCAGGAAGTATACCTGCCAATTATGAACGATATCTAGGACCTTTCTTATTCGAACCTTATGCACTTGATCTCGTTTCCCGTTTAAAGGAAAAAAAATATCCTGACATACTGGAGATCGCTTGTGGTACAGGTCGTGTCACTTCTCATCTTGCTAAATCCGTAAAGCATGATACAATAATAGCCACCGATCTCAATCCTGATATGATCACTATAGCAAAAGAAATGGTGAACGATGACACAATTAAATGGATGCCGGCTGATGCAATGCAACTTCCTTTTGATGATGACTCATTTGATCTTGTTGTGATGCAATTTGGTATCATGTTTTTCCCGGACAAAGAAAAAGGATTGAAAGAAGCCTATAGAGTATTAAGACACGGGGGAAAACTAATTTACAGTACATGGAATAAAGTGGAAACCGTTAAAGCTATTCATGAAGGACGGGTGGTTATTGAAAGTTATTTCGGAGATGATCCGCCAAAATTTTACAGTGTTCCCTTTTCTATGTACGATGACAGGGAATTAACTACAATTACAAGACGTGCAGGATTTAAAAGTATTACAACAACATTGGTCAAAAAAGAAGGTGTTAGTCCTTCAGCAAGTGATCTTGCTAAAGGAATAGTCGAAGGCAATCCTGTTTACATGGCAATATTGGAAAGAGATGCTTCTCTTGTAAATACTATTAAAGATCATGTACAAAGAGTGCTTACAGAAAAATTTAGTGATAAAGATCTAAGGAGTCCTTTAGAGGCATGGGTGGTGGAAGGCGTAAAGTAAAAATCAAAAGAAAAAATGAAATACACCCTTTTTTTTTCATTTCTTTTTTTAATAACAGCGTGTAAACAATCTGAAAAAAGATATACAACCTGGAATAACTATGGTGGCGGCAAAGAAAATATCCATTACTCTTCTTTAACAGAAATTGATACCAATAATGTAAGCCAATTACAACCCGCATGGATATTCAACACCGGCGATGCTGACTCAGTAAAGCACTCACAGATACAATGCAATCCCATTGTTGTTGATTCAACAATGTATTTGACCTCTCCTACTCTCAAGCTTTTTGCATTACATGCAGGTACCGGGCAAAAGATATGGGAGTTCAACCCTGATTCAATGTCCCTGAATTTTGTTTTGAATAATAGTCGGGGTGTCACTTATTGGACAGATGGAGAAAATGACAAAAGGATCTTTTATGTTGCCAGTTCTTACCTGCATTGTATTGATGCAACAAACGGACAATTGGTAAGAAGTTTTGGTGACAGCGGGTTAATTGATCTTCACAATGATCTTGGTCGTGAAGTTGCAGATCTTTTTGTTACTGCTACTTCGCCGGGAATTATTTACAAAGATCTTTATATACTTGGTTCAAGAGTGGATGAAGGCGCTGCTGCAGCGCCGGGTCATATTCGTGCATTTGATGTAAGGTCAGGTAAGCTTCGCTGGACATTTCATACGATCCCCAAACCCGGTGAAGCCGGCTATGAAACCTGGGAAGATCCGGATGCATATAAACATATTGGTGGTGCTAATAGCTGGAGTGGATTTACACTTGATGAAGAAAGAGGAATTTTATTTGCGCCAACTGGTTCTGCTTCTTATGATTTTTATGGGGGTAAAAGACGAGGCCAGAATTTATTTGCCAATTGTTTGCTTGCGTTAGATGCAGAAACTGGAAAACGCAAATGGCATTTTCAATTTATACATCATGATCTATGGGATTGGGATCTGCCTGCTCCACCTGTATTAGTTACAATTGAAAAAGAGGGAAAGAAGATCGATGCAGTAGCACAAACGACAAAGCATGGAATGGTTTGGCTTTTTGAAAGAGAATCAGGAAACCCTGTTTACCCTATAAATGAAGTAGCTGTTGATACAACCACAGATCTAATTGGTGAAAAAGTATGGCCGACACAGCCAATACCCACTTTTATCAAACCATTTGTTCGGCAAAGTTTTTCTGCAAATGATATCAATCCTTATTTACCAGATTCTTCAATAACTAAATTGAAAAAAGACCTGGAAGGTTATCGTTATGGAAAAATGTTTTTGCCACCGGGAAAGAAAACGGCAGTTGAACTGCCCGGTTTTGATGGTGGCGCCGAATGGGGCGGCCCTTCTTATGACCCGCAAACTGGTTTGCTTTATGTGAATGCAAATGAAATGGGCTGGCTTGTGACCATGCGAGATGTTGATCCGAAGACACCGTTAAAAGAAAATTATGGGCAAGCTGGTGTTCGGCTTTATCAAAAATATTGTATGAGCTGTCATGGCGCTGATAGAAAAGGCACAGGAAATTTTCCAACACTAATTAATGTACAGGAAAGATATCATGATGCAGATATCATGTCCTTGCTTTCTACGGGGCGGCGAATGATGCCATCATTCAACTATATAACTAAAGAAGAAAAAGAAGCGATCGTTTCTTATATACTTGATTCAAAAAAGGATCAGCTAAAGAATTTCATCCGCTCTGTGCAACCACAAGATGCTTACAGAAATGTGCCATACGCTATGACAGGTTATAATAAATTTTTAACGCCGGAAGGTTACCCTGCGATCGCACCACCATGGGGAACCATCACTGCCATTGATCTGAATACCGGAGAACATGTATGGAAAACGACGCTTGGCGAATATCCTGAATTAAAAGAAAAAGGAATTCCGCCAACAGGAACTGAAAATTATGGTGGGCCGGTTGTAACGGCAGGCGGTTTATTATTTATTGCAGCCTCAAGAGATGGAATGATAAGAGCTTATAATAAGGTCAATGGAAAATTATTGTGGGAATATGAATTGCCTTCGCCCGGTTTTGCTACACCATCGGTTTATGAAGTAAATGGTAAACAATTTTTAGTTATTGCCTGCGGCGGAGGAAAATTGGGGACGAAATCGGGAGATGCTTATGTAGCTTTTGCTTTACCCGGTAAAAACTAATCTATAAAAGAGGCGAGATATTTCTTTCTGCTTTTCTTTCTGCAAGAAAAATAGCGGTAAGTATAGTAATGAGTACAATGCTGTATTCAACTCCATTCAGTGACCGGCCAACCACGAACCAGCCATTTTCACTATGAACCGTTATGATGCCTGTAATAAGGATGACCATTTCACCTATACAGAAAATTTTTACAAAAAAACGGAAGAACATAAGTATGCCGCCTGCTAATTCAAATAAAGTAACAGCCCATGCTAGGTAAAATCCAAAAGGAAAACCTTTGCCTTGTAAAAAATCACCAAACCCGGGAAGCGTATTATTGTAAATTCTTACCCCGGCATGAAGTAAAAAAACAATACCCATCATCATTCGAAGCGCAGCAATGGAATAAGTAGGTTTGAACAGGTTGTCTATATTCATTCTTAATTCATATGCTTTTTGCCAAAGAAATATATTAAGACAAGATAAAGTACAAAGGCAATGACGACAGAAATGCCGACGGACCAAATGTCAATGCCATTGTGTCTTCTTACCAGGAACTGATCAACAAGATTATAAACAGCCACAACAATAATAACGGTAATGATCCTTTGTCTTTCCTGCATAGCGATAGGTTTTAGTGAAAATAATTTTGATAAGGGTGCGGGATATTGCCGTAAAAATATTCTCTAAAGATGCTATGCTAAAATAAAAAAACAAGTTTAAAGTTTCATATCGCTAATGATCGCTTTTATCTTCTCATCTAAGGCTGCATCCGTTTTATCAAACTCTGCTGCAGAATTCAACTTTGTTTTTATACTAAAGTAAAATTTGATCTTAGGCTCTGTACCGCTTGGTCTTGCGCTGATTTTGCTTCCATCAGCAAGTATAAACTGCAGTACATTTGATTTGGGAAGTTTGATCTGCCACTCCTCTCCTGTTTTTAAATTCTTTCCCTTTTTTAATTCATAATCGAGTAATTGAACAACATCAGAACCGGCAAGAACTTTTGGCGGATTATTCCGGAAGCCAGCCATCATATCAGCGATCTGCTGCTGCCCATCCATTCCTTTTTTAGTAATTGAAATAAGGTGTTCTTTATAAAAATTGTATTGAACAAACAGATCGATAAGTTTGGCAAATAAACTGCGGCCTTTATTTTTTTCATAAGCTGCCATTTCACAGAGCAATGCAACAGCGCTGATAGCATCTTTATCTCTTACTTTATCACCGATCATTAAACCATAACTTTCTTCTCCGCCTACTACATAATTCTCTTTTCCTTCTTTTTCTCTTATCAATTCGGCGATCCATTTAAAACCTGTGAGCACATTATAGCAGGTAATATTATTTCCCTTTGCAATTTCATCGATCAGTTCTGTTGTTACGATCGTCTTCACCACCATATCATTTGGCTTGGCAATTGCTTTGGCTTTTCTTGCTTCGATCATATAATTAAAAGCAAGGACAGCAGTTTGGTTACCATTTACCAACACCCAATTTCCATTATCATCTTTTACACCAATACCAACACGGTCACTATCGGGATCAGTGCCTAATAAAATATCAGCATCCAATTCTTTTGCTTTCTTCATGCCGATACTCATTGCTTCACTTTCTTCAGGATTAGGATACACTACCGTTGGAAAATCGCCGCTGATATTACTTTGCTCTTCCACAATATGTACATTGGTAAACCCAAAACGTTTCAGCACCTGCGGCACCATCGTGATGCCAGTGCCATGTATAGGGGTGTAAACAATTTTAAGATCATGTTGCTTTTCTATTACTTCCGGATAAACACTCAAACTCTTCACCATTTCAATGTACTCTTCATCCATTTCTTTTCCTACGATCGTGATGTTAGCTTCACCACCACTCCATTTCACTTCGTCCACCGATGCGATCTTCTCCACTTCCTTAATTACATTCTTATCATGCGGCGGCACTAACTGCCCACCATCATTCCAGTATGCTTTATAACCATTATACTCTTTTGGATTGTGTGATGCGGTACACACAACACCGCCCTGGCAACCGAGATGACGGATAGCAAATGAAAGCTCAGGTGTTGGCCTCAATGCTTCAAACAAAAAAACTTTTATTCCATTTGCAGCAAAAACATTGGCAGTTGTCTCTGCAAAAAAACGGCTGTTATTTCGGCAATCATGTGCAATGGCCACACGAACCGGCCCGCCGGGATAAGTTTGATTCAGATAATTTGCAAAACCCTGCGTCGACATTCCCACTGTATATTTATTCATCCGGTTTGTGCCGACTCCCATTATACCCCGCAAACCACCTGTTCCAAATTCAAGATTCCGATAAAATGAGTCAGCCAACTCTTTTGGATTTTCAGCCTGCATTTTTTTTATCGCATCTTTAGTCGCTGTATCAAAATTTCCTTTTAGCCAGTTGGTTGATCTCTCTTGTATCACTGATTCCATTATTGAACATTTAAAGTTTAAATTTAGCCCCGATGCTATCGGGATGAAAGTTATAGAATTTTATCATTTGAAACTGAAAAGCATTAGGAAACGTATTTTTGTTCAATGAAGTCAGCACCTGTGCAAAACTCATCGTCCTTTACAAGTTTACCCAGAGTGAAGCGAAGGGCCCGTTCATCGTTCGGTTCACTATTCAGCATGCTGGTGGGTTTAATTTTTATTCCTGTTACTTTTTATGCACAAACTGATACTTCGAAACTTGTTGTAGCAGAAAAGCAATCAATCCAGCCCAATGATACAGCTATAAAACCTGGTTCACCGGCGGTTGAAAAAGTAAATTCACCTTATTATTATCTCACTCCCGAACAAAAAAGAAAAAGGCAATGGTTTATCGGAGGCGTTAATGTCATAGGATACGGAGCCTCGATCGTTATCTTTAATAATACCTGGTACAAAGACTATCCTAAAACATCGTTTCATACATTCAATGATAATGGGGAATGGCTGCAAATGGATAAAGTGGGTCATGGATGGGCTGCTTACAATGCTGGCCGTGCATCTGCAGCAATGTGGGTATGGGCGGGCGTCGCACCTAAAAAGGCAGCATGGATCGGTGGCATTAGCAGTACTGTATATCTGACGGTAATAGAACTCCTGGATGCTCACTCTCCTAAGTGGGGATGGAGTTGGGGCGATATGGCTGCAAATGTTTTGGGTTCGGCATTATTCGTAAGTCAGCAGGTTGGGTGGGAAGAACAGCGTATTCAGCTTAAATTTTCATTTCACCGCAAGACTTATTCGGATTCAACGCTTAATGAGAGATCGGATGACTTGTTTGGTAGCAGTTGGATCGAGAGAATGTTGAAGGATTATAATGGTCAAACTTATTGGCTCAGCGCTAATCTCAGATCATTTTTCCCCCGATCTAATATACCGCCATGGTTGAATGTTGCGATCGGTTATGGCGCCGATGGAATGTTTGGCGGCTTTCATAATGTCTGGATTGATGAAGAAACAGGTTTGCCAGTTGACAGGACAGATATAAAAAGATATAGGCAATGGTTCCTGGCTCCGGACGTCAATTTCAGTAAAATAAAAACGAACAGTAAAGGCGTGAAATTATTATTAGGTATCCTCGATGCTTTTAAATTCCCCACACCTAGCCTGGAACTGTCAAATGGAAAGTTTAAAGTACATGCAATACATTTTTAGAACCACGATTAGTAGTATTTTAGAAAGAACGGTATCTGATGGATTAGAGAAGGATTAAGAGGAAAAATAGGAAAATAGAAATCTCTTATTAAGATACATCCCAACTTTCCTCATAATCCCTTTTAATCATGGAAATCGTGGTTCTCTATTGCAGATAAGCCCCCGTTACTTCTTCTCCTTTTACCTCGACAAAAATATGTTCCTGCAAAGTAGTTGCTATAGATAAGCCAACATAATCAGGTCTTACAGGGAAACTGTTATGTGTTCGGTCTACCAGTACAAGTGTCTGGATCTTCTTTGGGTGAGAAACTATAAAAGGCTTCAAAGCATAAAGCAATGTTTTACCACTATTACTTACATCATCGATCACAACAATAACCTTTCCGTTAAAGTCAAATGTATTGCTCAACGAAACATTTGTTGGCTCATTTTTATCAAGAGTAATTGTGATAAGTTCTGTTTTGATGGCAGATATTTCACCAAGCATTTTCTGTATCACATTTGCCACCACACTCCCACTTTCTCTTATGCCGGCGAGAATGATTTCCTTTTCATCAATATTATTTTCTAATATTTCAAACGTCATGCGGCGTAGTTTTTTTTCAACTACTTCTTTGCTGAGAATGTATTTTTTTTCAGTCGCCATAGCAATTTATCAATTGAATAATTATACTATTAAACACTTAATTTAGCAAATGTAATTGATTGATCATGCAAATCGTTCAACAGGTTTTATTTGTTCTTGTCTCCGGAGTTTCTATCTGGCTGTTTACAAAAAAAGTAAAAGAGATAAATCGTAATATTAAGTTAGGACGGGATGAAGATTTCAGTGACAATAAAAGTCAACGCTGGAAAAATGTTTTGCTCCTTGCATTTGGGCAAAAGAAAATGTTTAAAAATCCGCTGGTAGCGATCCTGCATTTTTTTGTCTATGCAGGTTTTATCATCATCAATATTGAAGTGCTGGAAATAGTGCTGGATGGAATTTTGGGAACGCATCGTTTGTTTGCAAAACCTCTTGGCATTTTTTATACTTTTCTCATCAATGCGTTTGAAGTGCTCGCTATACTTGTAACACTCGGCTGCGTTATTTTCCTTATAAGAAGAAACATTATCAAACTAAAAAGATTTATCAGCAAAGATCTCAATGGCTGGCCAAGAAGTGATGCGAATTACATCCTGATCACTGAGATCGTTCTGATGACCTTGTTCTTATTATTAAATTCAAGTGACAGGGCATTACAATTACAAGGGAACGAACATTATCATGATACTGGCAGTTTTCTTTTCAGTGGTATCTTTTCCGCATCATTAACATCGATTCCTTCTTCAAGTTTGATCTTTATTGAACGTACTGCATGGTGGCTGCATATCGTCGGCATTTTTGCTTTTTTAAATTACCTGCCTTATTCAAAACACCTGCATATAATTCTTGCTTTCCCAAATGCATATTATGCAAGACTGGAGCCTAAAGGCGAAATGAAAAATATGCCAGCTGTTCAGAAAGAAGTTTTATATGCAATGCAACCCGAACTTGCGCCAACTGATGCAGCTCCGCCAGCAAACTTTGGAGCTAAAGATGTTTTTGATCTTAGTTGGAGAAATTTACTTGATGCATATAGTTGCACCGAATGTGGCCGTTGCTCTGCGGCATGTCCCGCTACACAAACGGGTAAAGCTTTATCGCCCAGGAAGATCATGATGGATACAAGGGATCGTGTCGAAGATGTAGGAAGAAATATTAATGCGAACAAAGAATTTAAGGATGACGGTAAAAAACTATTGCATAATTATATTACTGTTGAAGAATTAAGAGCTTGTACCACATGCAACGCTTGTGTTGAAGAATGTCCTGTTTCCATCTCTCCTCTTGAGATCATTCTTGAACTTCGTCGTTCTTTGGTAATGGAAGAAAGTAATGCACCACAGGAGTGGAATGCTATGTTCAGCAATGTTGAAAATAATTTTGCTCCCTGGAAATTTTCACCGGACGAAAGAGATAAATGGACACAAGAAGTTTAATACTCCTTTTAAAACCCTGGTATGAAATATATAACGCTTATCCTTCTTTGTATCTTGGCAACATTTTTTTCTATTGCCCAGAATGCAAACCAGTTTTATAGAAAGGCAGATTCTCTTTATACGGCAAAAGAATTTAAAAGCTCTGCTATAGCTTTTAATGAAGGAATAAAATTACAAGGCGCTACCGCAGGTTTCAACAGGTATATATCTTCTGCTTCTTCATGGACGATGGCAAATGTATCTGACAGTGCATTCTATGTTCTCAATATGCTTTCACAAAATGAAAAACTTACACAGAGTGATTATAAAAACATTGAAAGTGCTAAAGAACTGGCACCATTACATTCAGACAAACGCTGGAAACAATTGCTTGCCGCTGTTCAAAAACAAGCTGATGCTAATACTTATCCCCAGGAAGAATTTGTTTATGGAAGAAAAGATGGAATGGGATTATTGATGACACAGTTAAAACCAAAGGGAAAATCAAATGGTAAAGCGATCATAAGTGTGCAAGCCGGTAGTTGGTTCTCTAATTTCGGTATGATAGAAAGAGGTGTTTACTACAAGAGACAATACCTGGACAAAGGATATAATGTTTTTATGGTTGTGCTTGGTTCACAACCACGGTATGCTATCCCGGATCAGATCGATGATCTGAAAAGAGCCGTAAGATATATACGATATAATGCAAAGCAATTGGGCATCGATCCTGATCATATAGGAATTGAAGGAGGTTCCGCCGGCGGACATCTTTCCCTGGCAATTGCAACAGCTGATGAAAAAATAAATACAACCACCAGCGATCCTGTCGATAGAGTTTCTTCAAGAGTGCAGGCAGCAGCTGTTTTGTTTCCACCAACTGATTTTTTTAACTGGGGTTTCCCCGGAGCCGCTATGGTAAACGTCAGGGGGCCGCAAATACAAGCAAGAGTTTACGGAGCATTTGATTTCAAGATCATGAACAATACTACAGCGATCTATGAACCTGTCACCGATACAACTGCAAGAAACAAAATTGGTAAAGAGATCTCTCCTATCTATGCTGTTTCATCCGATGACCCGCCGATCTTTATCATTCATGGTGATGCGGATATGGTTGTGCCTTTACAACAATCGCAAACATTTGTTGCAAAACTTAAAGTAGCTGGAGTTGCAAATAATTTTATCATTAAAAAAGGCGGACGTCATAATCCTGACGATATGAAACCGGAATTAAATCAATGTGTGGATTGGTTTGATAAATATTTAAAGTAAACAATGATTTTTTTTGTTACCAGCATTTGAATTTCTATTTAGCTTTCGTTGCGACGCTCCGTTCAACGTTCTTTTCATTATTGAACAATTGCGTCGCAGTTTACCCAGAGCGAAGCGAAGGGTCGCACTCTTGTACTGAAGCGATCCTATTGAGCTTTATATGATGCTAAAAGAAAAACTAAAGTAGTAAGCCGTTGTCAAACTTTTCATTTATGCCAAAAACTCCAATAGCACTGATCACCTTGTTTTGTCTCACTCTTCATGTCTTCGGACAAAAACTTTCACATTTCGACACAAAACTTTATTCTGAAAAAATTACTTTATGTGATTTGATTGGCAAATATGTTGACACTAAAGAAGATTTTAAATACGTTCCTTTTGATAGCTCTTTTTTTTCAGTTTCTTACTACAATAATGTTTCAGAAATTTTTGGTTCATGGAGTTATGTAGTGCGTCACGACAGTTTAAATCAATATGGATTTTCTTCAACTCAACTTCCAATAACTTCTGAGTGGTATCATAAACTATTTAAGTTAACGGATTCTACAATCAAACTCTTTACGGATAAATACGGGCAACCCGCAAAAGACACCTTAGTAAAAGTGAATCTTTATAAAAAAGGGGCGAAATTTCGTACAGGCACCATTCGGAAAGCTATGTGGCTTATTGACGGACAAAAATTAAAAGTGGATTTTAGTATAGTCGGAGAGCATAATCAATACTCATACCGGTTACACATTCAAAGATTTAAGGATTACTATGGTAATATGAATTTGCCGCCATGGTGGGACGGTTATTAAAATAATTCAGCCGCTGATACGTTTTAACTCCATGAAAAACCTGTTGCTATTCCTTCTGATCTCAATCTTAAGCTTAACCTCCGCAGCACAAAATCCATGGGAATTAGGCGCTGAGTATATGATGCCGATCGGCAAAGGATATAAAAGCAATATTGCGGGGCTTCGTTACGAGAATTTCAATAATAAAACCAGTTTCAGTTTCGGTATCACCTACCATTTTTCAGCAAGAGATTCTTATGGTGGTTTTAAAGGTTATGGTATGTGGGCTGGTTTCAGAAATAGTTTTGGAGACAATACAAGTGGAAGCAATCCCTTTATCGGGCTAAGAGTATTATTTGCTTTTGAAAATTATGAAGGAAAAACTAACCTCGGTAGTTTGATGTTTACTCCTATAGGGGAAGCAGGTTATCATTTTTTATTCGGCGACCATTTTTTTACTACCCCGTCAATTGCCTATGGTTATCAAATAAAAGTTACTAAAGAATATAACACAAGAGACCAGGATGTAGGCGGAAGAATTATTCCCGGTCTTGCCGCTGGCTATAGATTCTAATTATTTATTTTCTTTTTCCTATTAAAGAAATACCACATTGGTACACCGCTAAGCATTAAGATCATACCAAATCCTGCTTCTCTCGGTTTTGTAGCGATTGTATTCACAAATAAACCGGCGGCAATAATAATTACAATAGCGGGCACAAAAGGATAACCCCACACCTTATAAGGACGAGGTGCATCAGGCATTTTTTTCCTAAGTATAAAAACACCAAGTGCTGTAGCTCCGTAAAAAAGAAACATAACGAAGATGATCATATCAGTAAGCTGATCAAATGTGCCAGACAAAACAAGAAGACATGCCCATACGCATTGCATTAAAAGAGAATTAGCGGGAACAGCATATTTATTCAATTCACCGGCTTTCTTAAAAAACAAACCCTCTTTTGCCATCGCATAATATACACGGCAACTTGTAATAATTGTTGCATGATTACAACCAAGCGTTGTAATAAGGATCAGGATAGCAATAAACATCTCACCATTCCTTCCCCAGAAAATTTTTACCGCTTCAATAGCTGCAATTTGATTACCTGATGCTGTTACTTTTTCAAGGGTGTCTATTGGTAGCAAAGAGAGATAAGCAGTATTAACAAGTAGATACATGCAAATAATGGTCAGCACACCGATCGCAATGCCACGGGGAATATTTTTATTTGCATTTTTTGCTTCGCCGCCAATAAAACCAATAGAGGCCCAACCCTGATAAGCCCAGAATGCAGAGAGCATAGCCGTAAACATAGCACTAAATGTTATTGGCCTGTTATCGGTTGTTTCCATTTTAAATGCCATTCCCAGGTCTGATTGATGACTGCTGAAACCAAAGAAAATAATTGTGAATAAACCGGCAAACACCAATAATAAAATGCCAGTTCCAAGCCATGCGCCAGTTTTCAAACCTTTACTATTGATCCACGTAAGAAATAAGATCAATACAATGGCTGCAAATTTTACATTAAAGTTTTTGAAGGGATAAAATACTTCGCCAATATTATAGCCTGAAAGTGATTCAAGCATCGGCGGCAAATAGACAATACTGTTTAATGATTCAGCAAACACATAAGCAAGCGATGAGATGGCTGCGGTCTGCATTACAGTAAACGTTGACCAACCGAACTGAAAAGCAAAAAATCTATTGTATATCTTTTTATAATAAGCGTAATCGCCACCTGTATCAGCAAGCAAACCGGCAACTTCGGCATAGCTTAATGCACCGAACAAGCTGATTATACCGGCGATCACCCATGCAATGAGTACCCAACCCGATGAATGCAATGTATCGGCCATCGGCGCTACTTTTTTGTAAACACCGGAACCGATCACATTGGCAATGACCAATACAATTACGAGTCTTAATCCAAGAGTTCGGTTGAGTTGTTGGGTGGCCATTATTTCTTTTTTGTAATGCTAATATTACATCTTTTCATCTGCACTTGGACCATACATTCCCGGGACCGGTACCTCAAGCAGCCGCAAATAAACTGATAACTGACCGCGGTGATGAAACAAGT
>Ga0193738_1000434_pt1 | contig 22394 bp, 25 predicted proteins | sample L2a1metaG_FD_144927 | JGI IMG/M metagenome (GOLD analysis project Ga0193738, IMG submission 144927) | Soil microbial communities from a riparian zone of the East river system, Colorado, United States - L2a1 | ecosystem: Environmental > Terrestrial > Soil > Riparian zone | place: USA: East River...
CGCTGAAGGTAGACAGCAAGCGGCAGCCGACATCCGGGCCGTTGACGTTCAGCGCGTCGCCAGATTAGAGGGCGACACCGTCCGCGTCGGGCTGACCGTCGCTGCGCGGGCTGCGGGTGGGGAGGGTGGGACCGATGGATGATGAGGTCTACGAGGTGATGTTGCCGCCCGGGCATGACCGAAACGTAGCGGTCGCCATCCTGAGCCAAGCCCGGCTAGGGCGCAACCCGATCGACGACATCCAGGTGAGGCATCTGTTGGCGATCGGCTACCGCGCCGGGCTCGCCAAGGGGCGGGAGCGGACAGTGCTGACGTGGGCGGTGGTAGAGGCGGCGGAAGTCTGGCGCGTCGACGGTTCTGATCCGTCGGTCATCGCGCTCATCGTCGCCCTCGACGCCCTCGACGCTGGGGCGGCTGCGCCAGAGGTGCCGCAATGATCGCGCACGTACTCGACGCCAAGTACCACACGACCAGATAACCGCCGCCACCCCGGAAAATAGTCTTCAGGTCACCGATGGTGGTGGCGGACCGATGCAAGATCTTGCGTGTTACCAGGTCGTATCTCTCATGAAGGGGCAGGCCAGTGGCCTACAGGGCAGATCTTGTGGACGGCCGTCGGGAACGCGTCGCCGATCTGATCCCGCCGCGGAAGTGCTCTGGTCGGACGACCAAAGGGCTGCCCTGCAAGAACTCCGCCTACGTGGGTGCGGTTGTCTGCCGCAAGCACGGCGCGGGTGCGCCGCAGGTGAAGGCGGCCGCGGATCGCCGGGTGGTCATGGCCGAGATGCTCGTTGATGGCGGCCCACGCCGGCCTGCGTGGGAGATTCTGCTGGACGTGATGCACGCCGCGGACGTGCTGATGAAGGTGGCCCGCGAGAAGGTTGCGCTCGGCGAGACGCTAACCGTCGCTGATATGGAAGCCTTCACCGCCGCGTTAGAACGGGCTCAGCGGTTCGCTAAGACGGTTCTGGACGCGGGTGTGGATGAGAGGCAGACCAGGGTCGCTGAGGCGCTCACGGCGCGTCTGACGGGTTTTGTGGACAGAGCTATGGCGTCGGTTGGTCTGCCGTCGGCGGTGCAGGGGCGGTTACGGAAGGCGATCGCGGCGGAGGTGGTGGCGGACCGTGCCAACACTCACTGAGCAGGTCGAAGATGGTTATGTGACGTGGGGTGACCCGCCAGAACACGGACCAGAGCTCGCCTCGCCTGTCAGCCTCGCGCATCACTTGGACACGGGCTACAACGTGCGAGCGCACCTGGATGTGATCGGGGCCGAGATGGCTGCGCTCGAGGCTGGCGTGTTTGACAGGCTCATGGTCAACTGTCCGCCGCAGGTCGGTAAGTCCAGGTCAGCGGTGGAGTGGGGCGCATTCTGGTGGCTCTGCAAACACCCCACGGCGAGCATTGTGGTCGGCTGCTACGGCGACGATCTGGCCATCAAGCGTGGTAAGGCGATCCGCCGTCTGGTTGAGTTGCATGGCGGAAAGTATGCGCTGACCATTGAGCGCGGTTCGGCGGCGATGAAGGATTGGTCCCTCACCTCTGGTGGCGGGGTCCGGTCGGTTGGTGTTGGCTCGGGTATCACCGGGCATCCGGCGGATCTGATCCTGATTGACGACCCGACCCGCTCCCGGCAGGACGCCGACAGTCAGATCAAACGCGACACGGTGCACGACTGGTACTCCGCTGACCTGCTTTCCCGCCAGCAGCCCGGTACCAAAGTCGTGTTGATCCAAACCCCGTGGCATCCCGACGACCTGCGCGCGCGGGTGATTCAGGAGGAAGGCGACCGCGCTAAGGGTGGGCGGTGGCGGGTCGCCATCATGGCTGCCCTGGCGGAGTCGCCTGACGATCCGTTGGACCGGTCTCCTGGTGAACCGTTGCCGCATCCCAAGATTGACGTCGGTGACACAGCGGCGCTGATGGCGTACTGGGAGGGGTTCCGCTCGAGCGTGTCGGTCAGGGATTGGCGTGCCCTGTGGCAGTGCGACCCGAAGGCCCCGGAAGGTGCACTCGTCTCCTGGCAGCTGCTCAGGGAACGGCGCTGCTACGAACCCGGCCGGGGTGGGTGCTCGACCGCTCAGCGGACCGCGGTCGCGGTGGACCCGTCCGGTGGTGGTCGGGATACGGCGGGTGTGATCGGCGGGTTCCTCGGCGTGGACGGCAGGTTGCATTTCACCCATGACCGCAGTGGTGTGATGCCGTCGGATCAGTGGGCTCGGGCTGCGAGTGAGATGGCCGCCGAGACGGATGCGGACTGTTTCGTGGTGGAGAAAAACTACGGCGGCGACATGGCCAAGCTGGTGATCAGGACGGCGTGGGATGCGCTCAGGCGGGAGCAGCCGGACCGGTTCGGTGCGCTGGTGCCAAGGATCGTGGAGGTGACCGCACGCAGGGGGAAGATGTTGCGGGCTGAGCCGATTGGGCAGCAGTGGCAGGAGGGCAGGTGTGTTACTGCCACGTATCTCCCCGATCTCGAAAGCGAGTGGGCCACTTTTCAGCCGGGCTCGACGGATAGCCCTGGGCGGTTGGACGCGTCGGTGCATTTGGCCTACGAGCTGCTGCCGATTCCTTCGTCGGGGGTGGCGTCGATGGTGGGGGCGCAGATTCTGTCGGACACGGATCTGTTGGGTTGGCGGACCCGGTGAGGGTGGTTTGTCCTAGCTTTGAAGATCGTTCTTACCCGGGAACGCGGGGTTGAGACCCGAAACCACGCCTGGTGTCTGACACCGTTCGGGACACGCCGCATTGTCGGCGTCTCCTCTGCCGGCGAAAGGTAGTGTGACACACATGTCAGACAGCGCGGTGGTGGACAAGACACGGCACACCCCGGCGATCGCCGTCCGGGTGAAACGGACCGGCATTGACGTGCTGAACGAACGCGCCCGGGTGGAGGGTGTCAAGCGGTCTGAGCTTGTCAGGCGGATGTTGGCGTTCGCGTCGGCGCATATGCCTGTCGGGTGGCGGCCGCTGTGAGCCAGGTCGACGAGGCGCGACGGTCGGCCCTGTGGTGGTTCGTCTCGGCGTCCCTGGTGTTCGCCGCCTATCCGGGTTTGTACTTCTGGTGGCGGGATGGTTGGGAAGCGTTCCACACCCTGCTGGTCGGTGGTGCTTGGTTCTGCATTGGAATGGCGTGGAACCGCCGCGGCTTTGTTGAGGGTTGGCAGGCACGGACCGCAGCGGAGGCAAAGCTGTGATTGCTGCGTGGCCTCCGGTTGGTGTGCCTGGTGGCGAACCCCCCACCATCCTGATGTGCCCGACCGCGGGCTATCGGTGTGTGGTGAACCTGCCGTCAGGCCGGGTCAGCCTTGATCACTATCCGTCGCAGTGGACTGTGGGTTCCCGGGTGATGGACTACCCGCAGCATCAGGCGATGTTGATGTTCGCGCCGACAGTCGGGTTGCTGCGGGCGGCGCAGCGGGCCGGTGTGCAGGGGTCGTTCCGGCGGAAGGTGCCGGGGTTGGTTGAGGCTCTTGAGCGGGCCGGGTTGAAGGTTGGTGATGGGTCGTGAGTGAGCGCGATAAGTGGGATCCGGAGGGTGATACGGCCAGGTATCACCCGGGTAGGGCGTCGCTGCCGATGGAGGACTATCCGGGGCGTCCGGCGTTCATTCATGACCGGAAGGGTCGGCAGTCGCCGCCACTCACGTGGCCGCATGTCGGGTTGGTTGCTGTCATCGCACTCGCCCTGGTGGCGGTTGCGTTCGCTTGCGCGTGGGGAATCAAAGGATGAGCGGCCCGGTCAAGTTTGAGCGTCCGGAGTTGATGCCGGCGTGGGTGTGGTGTGAGCCGCCTGCCGACTTCGACGCGATCCGTCTCCGCGGTGAGTTGTACTTTGCCGGGCTCGAGGAGACAGGTATCCGGGTGCAGCGGGTCAAGGCCGGTACTGCGTACAACGCGGCGGTGTATCAGCCGTGGACGTTCATGTTCATGATGCTGCCCTGGGATGACTTCGCCGATCATGCGGAGTGGTTTGCTACGCGCAACGCTTCGCTGATCATGGACTGCCATTTTCCGATCATGAACATGGAGACGGCTGTCGGGTCGGATCAGACGTTGGTTGACATCATCGACCGGAAGGACACCCTCCTCGCGAATCTGGCGTTGGCGGATGCGGTCACCTGCCCGCGGCCGGAGTGGGCTGCCGACCTGGCTGAGGTTAATCCGAACGTGTTCGTCCTACCTGACATTGAGGCCCCCGCGTGGATGTACGACGACAGCGACTCTGATGAGGAGCCGTCTGATGCGGAGGTCGACGAGTATGAGTCGGCCATGGCTAGTGCGCAACGGTTCGGGATGCGCATGATGGAGATTGCGCAGGCATCGATTCGGGTGAAGCAGGAGCGGATGCGGGCACGTCGGGAGATGACATTGTGACCGTCCTGCTGGTGCTGGGCCTCATCGTGGCTGTGTGGCGGGTGAGTCGCCTGTTGGTGTCGGATGCGTTCCCGCCGGTGAAGGCTGTGCGGGAGTGGACGGTCCGCACGTTCGGCGACGTGGACGCGGAGGGCGGGTTGGTGGGTGGCCGTCGCTGGGGTTGGATGGTGCGGTTGGACAAACCCAACGCTGATGGTGAGGTGTCGACGGGTCGGCATGTGGGTCGGGCAGCTGCGGGGGCACTGCGCGGCTTTAGCCATGCAATCGCGTATGTGTGGACGTGTCCGTGGTGTATGTCGGTGTGGGCTGGTGCCGTGTTGGTTGCTGCTGCGGATTGGCGGTTGTCGGTGCCTTACCCGTGGCTGATTGTGGCGGCTGGGTCGGCGTTGTCGGGGGCTATGTCGTGGGTTGAGTCTGAGCATGATCAGCGTTGGGAGTTGCGGCAGCGGGAAGTGGAGAGGGGACGCTGATGGCTGACGTGGATCACATCCGTCGGGACACGCTGCGTCTGGTGGAGGCGCTTGTCCGGGCCAAGGTTGAAACTCGCCGGGCGGAGTTGGCTTTCGCCAACGGGTGCGAGGCGTCGGCGGCTAGGGCTTTTGAGGACGGCCGGCTGTCGGTTGTCGAGGTCGACATGTGGCAGGCGGTTGGTTTGACGAGAGAGCTGACCGCAGCGGGTCTGGTGTTTGGCGACCCGTGTCCTGTGTGCGGGAAGGATGGGTGGCCAGCGGGGTCAGCTGGAAATGCTCGGCGGGGTCATGAGTTGGATCAGCATGAGGGCGATCCGCGGATCGAGCCGCGGTGGAGACAGTCCCGTGTCGGTGAGGGTGGGTTACTTGGTGGTAGCACACCATGACGGCATTCATTCCTGGTTGTGGTGATGAGGGCTGCGAATGCCACCACAAGACACCGGATGTCTTGCTCGGCGTGGCTGTGCCGGGGGGCCGGGCTGAGTTCGCCGCCGCGTTCGTGACACTCGCCGAACTGTTGGCCAGCGAGGATCGAGGCGGTGCGATTCCGGCTGGCATCATCCAAGGCGTCGACGCGGTGACACCGCAGTTTGCCCGCGAGTTCGGCGAGGCGGTAGGGCGCGGGATCGACGCCGTCCTGGGGGCTGACATGCCAGACCCCCAGCCCGAAGGCTGAGGGTCCGGTTGTCGCGGCGCAGGCTGGCACTGTCCCGTTGAAACTCCAGGGGCCCAGGGGTATCGGTTCTGTAGGGTCCCAGCCTTTGGAGCGGAGGTGTTACCGGTTGCCCCTGGTGACTCCGTTGACGCCGTCGCGACGCTATTCGTCGGCCCCGTACGCGGAGTTCCGGGCTCGGCGCAGGACCCGAATCAACTGGTTGACTTGGTGCCGGTCGAACGTTCCCCACAGGCCGGTGAACTGGGCTGGTTCGTCTTCGGGTTCGCCGTTGGCGCTCTCGGTGGGGCTGAGTTGCTTCACCTCGGGAACGAACCTGCCGAGCTCGGCGTCGGGCCATTCGGCGGCTGGCTTCTTCGACGGTCCGAGTCCGAGCATGCGGGCGATCGGGTGGCCTTCGTGGGTGGTGACTCCGACTTGGACGTACGTTTTTTCGCCGGACCACGCAACGGCGACGTCGAACATGCTGGCGTTGTCGCGGATGACTTCTTTGGGCATCTCTGTTCTCCTTCGCGGTACCCCGTCACGGGGCTGCTGTCAGCGTAGGCTTCAGATGCGAGGCGTGCGGCGGCATCCGCCCGGTGTCGGGCACGCCTGATGTGTGGCCGCCCGACCGCCGCGGTCACGTGTCGCGCAGACCCCCGGGATCCTCCGTTCCGGGGGTCTGCTGCATAGGTAGATCCGTGATCGCGGTCTACGATGAGTCCACCGTCTCGGCTGATCACGGGGGTGAGCAGTGCCGGACTCGCTGCGTCTCCCTGCACGTCTCCGACCTCGAGCCATCACCGCAGCTAGCCAGCCCTACACACCCGACTTGTTCCAGTCGAGTTCGCTGTTTGGTTCGCGTCCGTGGCAGTTGGAGGCCTGGGCGTTCCGCCGGACGATGGGCGAATTCGGGCAGGCCATCGACTGGCAGGCCCGCGCCATGTCCCGCATCCGCCTCCTAGCCGCTGAGGTTGTTCCCGGCGGGGACGAACCCGAACCGCTCGATGAGGGACCGGCCTCGCAGCTGGTGGAAGACTTTTGCGGCGGCGGACCCGGCCACTCCGCATTCCTGAAGGCGATCACCCCGCATCTGCTGATCCCGGGTGAGGGTTGGCTGATCGCGGAACGGGACGACCCACGCATGCCGCTGGCCGCCGCAGAGTGGGGCATCTTCTCCACCGAATGCGTCCAGGTCCGCGGCGGCGTGTTCTGGGTCCGCGTGGGTGAATCGTTGTGGCGGCCGCTGCTACCGGATGCGTTGCCGATGCGGATTTACGAGCCGGACCCGCAGTACCCGTGGCTGGCCACCTCCAATGCCGAGGCCGCGGTACCTATTTTGCGGCGCATCTTTTTGATCGATTCGCGGATCATCGCCATGATGGTGTCCCGCCTGGCGATGAATGGGCTGCTGCTGATTCCGCAGGAGGGCATGTTCACGGTGCCGGCGCAGTACATGGAGGCGCCGGATCCGTTGGTGGCCATGTTCATCGACATCGCGGCGAAGAACGTCGCCAACCCGGGCAACGCCAGTGCTGCGATACCGATCCCGATCAGGTTCACCGCCGACCTGATCGACAAGTGGAAGTTGCTGAAGCAGGACGACCCGCTTGACGAATGGCTGTTGAAGGAGCGGGAGGACGAGCTCGGCCGCCTGGGTGACACGCTCGGGATCGCGCGGGAGCGGGTTTCGGGTGGGATGGGTGAGCAGAACCATTGGGGTGCTGCGATCGCGTCGGAGGAGGAAGTCCGGATCACGTTCGCGTCGTTGGCGGAGACGATTTGCGGGGGTGTTACTAAGGCGTATCTCCACCCCATGCTCCGCAACGCCGGACTCAGCTTGGTTGGGCCGAACGGTGGCCGGTTGATTGTCTGGTACGACACGTCCGAGTTGACCGCGAAGGTGGACAAGTCGGATGCGGTCGTGAAGGCGTATGACCGCCTGGAGGCCAACGGGGCCGCGTTGCGGCGGGAGCTTGGTTTGGATGAGTCGGACGCTCCGGTCGGGGCTGAGCTCGCGGAGATGCTGTGGAAGAAACTCGCGGCGACTGAATCGTTGGCTCCGACTGCGATCAGTAATTTGATCGGCGTTGAGACTCCGGGGGTGGGTGTGTCGGCTCCCCCAGCCGATGGCCCCGGTGGCGGTGCGGCCCCGCCGCTCGATACACCTGCCCCCGGCCCAAACAACCAACCACCGAGGGCGGTCGAACCCGATCCGGGCGTGGTGCCGGCCCGGGTTGCGGCCGCAGCGAAAGTGTTGGCGTTGAACGGTGCGAACGGTAACGGTCATGCGACTCGTCACCGGCCTCACTGACGCCCAGCTCACCGACTACGAGCTGCACGCCGAACTCGCCACCGTCGAAGCACTCCAAAAGGTCGCCGACATCATCGCCGACCGGATTGGCCAGATTCAGGTTGCTTCCGGTCGGGTTCGGTGGGACGGCTGTCCGTACGGGTTGCACCCGGCGCACGCCGGCCCCTGCACGCTGATCGCAGCCGACGACGTGCCAGACGACGGGTTGCCGCCTGGGCAGCCGTACGTGTCACCCGACGACCTAGCCAGCATTCCGCCTCTGTGGGCGGAGGCTGCCGCGCAAACCATCCTCCCCGTTGTCGCGGAGGTGTGGCAGGCCTCGTCAGGATCCGTCTACGCGCAAATGGTTGACGCAACAAACATCACGGCTCTGCCGTCCGTCGGCTCACTAGCTGCGGAGCAGTACCTAGCCCAAGCGGCCAACACCTTTGCTGAGGTCGGGGACGACCTGTGGGCCACCGCGCGGACGCAGCTGTTGGAGGGGTTTGAGCAGGGCGAATCCATCCCACAGTTGGCCGCACGGGTTCGCGGGTCGGCTGGGTTGACGGCGAAGACGGCGACGCTCGTGGCCAGAACGCAAGTACTTGACGCTTCAAACGCCGGCAGCATGGCTACCGCGCGGGCCTCCGGCCTGGAGATGCAGAAAGAGTGGATGTCCGCCGAAGACCTCCGCGTCCGACCCGCGCATGCGGCCGCCAACGGGCAGAAGGTTGACCTGGCCGCGAAGTTCAACGTCGGCGGGTTCGAATGCGACCGGCCCCACGACCCGATCCTGCCGCCCGAACTCAGATATAGCTGCAGGTGCACTACGGGATACCTGATGGCCGAAGCGCAGGTCCGCCAAGGGCAACGTGACGCCGAACCCGAACCACCCCTGCCTGGGACATCCGGTGTGGACGACATAGCCGCGCAACAGTCCGCCGAGGTGGGGCGTGTCTTCGCCGAAGTAGACGAGGCATTCGACGCGTTGGGTTTGCCGCCGGTGCCAGCAACGGCGACAGCCATCCGTGAGATTGAGATCGACAACCGGATTCGGGCCGCGTACCGGCAAGTTGCCTCCGCCGATGGCGAATACGTCCTGCTGTCGGATCTGCGTCGCCACCTGGATGATCTGCCCCGCCGGGATGTTGACCTGACGCTGGCTCGGATGAATCGTGGCGACTATCCGGATGATGTCGTGGTGGTGCCGCAGTCCAACCAGAAGGCTTTGACGCAGGCCGACCGTGACGCGGCGGTGTTTGTCGGTGGCCAGTACAAGCATGCGATCAGGTTTGCGGATGCTTCGCCGCGGCCGCTGCCACCAGGAGGCGGGTTACCTAGAGGTATCCCCAATCTGCCCAGCCTGAGGACACCAGGTGATGTGATCCCCGGCGGTGCGGTGGTTGAGGCTGGTGTCCGCCCAGTCCTGGCATCAGCCCGCACACAAGGTGCAGTCGAACGGGTTTTTCGCGAAGAGTTTGAACGCATCACCGGCCGCAAACCGCGATACGTCGACTTCCCGGGTTCTGCTGCAACCGCCCGGGAACACGCCGAGGGTCTGTTGCGTGGCCTGGAACGGTTCCCTGACGCCAAACTCGACTCAGTCGGCCCCCTTCTACGGCCGGTCAGAAGTGAGTACGCCCACGCCAGCGGCGGGACGATCCGGTTCAACTACGACGACTGGACAAGGCCGGCCCGGCGTAAGGCTTATCTGGAGTCCCTTCAGGGTGACGTCGCGGGCTGGGATAGGGGTGTTGTCGAGTTCGGCCTGGGCCTGTTCAAGAGATCCGCCTTCCACCCGCGCGGTACAGGCAACCCCATCGGTGTGGCTCTGCACGAGTTCGGCCATGTTCTCGACATTGCTACCGTTCAGAAAGCGATCCGTGGCGATCTTGATAAGCTGCTGAAAGCCCGTACGGCTGAGGCGATGCGCCGACCCCGGCCGGCGGGAGAGACGCCGATCACCGGTCCCGACGACTTGATACAGCGGGAGATTTCGGCCTACGCCGCCTCGGATCATGAAGAGTTGGTGGCTGAGGCGTTCGTCGACGTAATGATCAACGGCGAGGCTGCGTCCGTCTTGTCGAGGCAGATCTTTACGATTCTTGAGGTTGAATACCGGCGTGGCGGTATGCACATGGGTGCGGAAACGGTGGGCAAAGCCGCGGCGCGTATCCCTGCCCGTGCGGCTGGGCGTCCACGTCCACTCGCTCAGTCGGATGCTGAACGGTTCGCTGGCATGGACCTGGAGGCAATCGCCCGCAGCCGCCATCTAGACACGGGCCCGAAAGTCGTCACAGCAGCTGAAGTTGATGCCGCCGTCGCCCGAGGGTGGGTTGAGGTGTGGCGTGGGGTGCGGAAGGTCGACGCCAACGACGCGTTCCGCACCGGCGAGTTGGATTTGGGTCAGGGCTTGTTCGGGCGTGGCTACTACTTCTCGACCCAACGTGGTGTGGCCGAGGTTTACCGCGGCGCGGACGTCAAGTTCGACTTGAATTACAGGATTAGCTCGTTCAGCGGCGGAATTGATGGTGGACTGTTGCGGGTCGCGATCAACCCAAGCGCGAGAGTCATTGACTACGACGACCTGCTCGCCGAGCGTAAGGCCCTGCTGGAGAAGTGGCGTGCGGAAGGGAAGCTGACCGGCGAGGCTGAAAAGTTGCTGACCGATCGGGATGTCAGCAAGTATGCGGCGGCTCGCGGGTATGACGTCGTGCGGGTCAGGAACCGCACTGATGGTGTGAACATTGACGACTGGCCCGATCAGTATGTGGTGATCAACCGTAGGGCTGTGTTGGTGGAAGGTACGCCTGCCGACATTCCAGTGCCCAGAATCGCTCGTGCGGTGCCGGCGCCGAAGCCGTTGCCGCGGATGACTGTTGCCGAACTTCGCACCGAGGCGTCTGCGCGGGGTGTGGTTGTTCCGGCGGGGGCGCGTAAGGCCGACATTGTGCGGCTGCTCGACGAGGCGCCGGCGACTGACCCGCGCAGGATTGCCGCGGCTCGGGCGCTGCCGGGCGTATCGGCATCCGTGCAGAGGGAGATGGTCGATCTCCTCGTCCGGATCGACGACCAGCCCGGAATCGCCATCGGCTTGTCGGATGAGCTGGACCGGCTCGTCTCCCGCGGACTGGTGCGCAGCGAGGCCGGTACGTTCGGCGACGCCATTCGGGGCCGGGCGCAACTGACGTCGACGAAGTATTTCCTCACCGACAAGGGCCGCGACGCACTGCGATCGGCCGCCACAGAAGCGCCTACCGCGACCCGCACTGTCGCCCAGTCCACCGCCCGCCAGACGCTGATCGACAAGCGCCGCCAAACAGCCGACTTCAACGCCGACACACTCGCAGCACTGCTGGACGCGCAGGTTGACACCGACGTTCTGGTGCGCACGATCCAGCAGTCCGCCGCCCGCAACAGCATTCCGAAACGCACCGTCGACTCGCTGGTCACCGCAGCCAGGTCCGGGGATCCGGCGAAGGTTGAGGCCGCAGCGGCGCGGGTTGCCCGCACCGGCAAGGTTCAGCCGCTGGCCCGTACGACGGACATCGTGGCGTACGACCCGAAGACGATGCAGGCGCTGGAACGAGCCCAGCCGGGGCAGAAGGTCCGCGTTGTGCGACCCGGCCACACCGCCGATGTCGACGGCGAACGGGTGCAGTTGTCCAAGTCCGTCGTTGAGGTGTTGACGCCGGCCGAGATCCGCGACATCGAAGGCCGGGCGTTGCGCCAGGCGGCTCGTGAGCGGAATCGGCTGATCGAAGCCCGCACTGGTATGGCGCGTCTGCTGGCCGAGGTCGATGAGCTGATCTCCAAGGGCGCGTCGAAGGCGACCATCGCGCAACGCCTGGATGTGAAACTGACTGTGCCGGAGCAGATTTTCGCCGGCGCCGACCCTGCCATCGTCAAAGCCTTGGCGGATGCGCTTGCGTCTGGTGACATGGCCAAGCTGCGCGCAGCGGTCACACGTGCCGGGACGAAGGTGAAGATCAAGCCGATCTCCCGCGCCGGTGCGAAGGCCAAGTACGACCCGGACCTGATGGAGCCGTTCGCCGGTGACATTCCGGCCGGGGCGCAGGTGACTGTGGTGACGCGCGGCTCGTCGTTGACGCTGCCGGACGGCACCGTTTTGCAGTTGACTAAGGCGCGGGTGCAGCCGGTGCCGGTCAAGGCGACGAAGGCATCCTCTGCGGCCCCCGTCTACAAACCACCGGGATCAATCAGCACAACGGACCAGGCTCGGGCCGCGAGGCTCGTCAGACGCGACCCGCAAATCTACGCCACCGTGCAGGACCGATTCGGCGGTATCTCAACGTCCGGCAACCTGAGTGCGGAAGATGCGGCATGGTTGCAGACCCTCTACACGCGGGAGCGTGCTTTCGTTGAGCGGCTGGTGCAGACGGCGAGCATCGAACGGGACCTGGCTCGAGCGGCGAAGGCCGCAGGTTCAACGCCAGCCAAGTTCAAAGCTGAAGTGAGCGCCAAACTCAAGACAGCCTTCGCGGGCAAGCCGATCGGCGTGCGGGTCAGCTCCGAGGATTCGCTACAGGCGATCCTCCGGGACGGCCGGTTCAAGACGCAGTTCGAAGGTGCCAAGCGGGCGCCCGGGTTGCACGCTTCGGTGGACAGGCGGCGTCTCGGTGAGGAAATTCACGGCATCCCTGCCGGGACCGACCCGGCTAGCCGTCCGATCTACGGTTATGTCATGCCCGACGGCATTAGGGCGGCCGGCGTCGGGGGTGACCAAGGCAACGATCTACTCAGTGCGTATGGGCGAATCCAGGTCGTGCTCAGACCTGAGGTTCGTGCACGCACCACGGCGACAATCGGGGACAGCCTCGATCGGCTCTTCGGGGTGCAGCCATCCGCAATCGACAACCCGTCCGCAGTTTCTGCGGCCGTAAGCTACCGCTGGTCGATCGGCGAGATTGACGAGATCTTCACCACCGAGTTCCGGCGGTCCAACTACGTGGAGGCACAGATCAATGGTGGCGTCGCCGTAAGCGACATCGCCGAAGTGATCTTCCCGTCCACACCCAGCGCCGCTACCCAGGCTGCACTAGAGCGGCAGGGCATACCCTGGCGGGTGATGAGCCGATGAGAGTTGTAGCGCGCGACGGTGATTCGCTGCTCCTGACGGATGAGTCGGCGGGCGCGATCCTGCTGCCTGATGGGGCTGTGCTGTTGCGGGACGTTGCCGTTCTGCTCGGGCACGGCCAGTGGCGCGACTCAGACGAAGCCGTACCGCCTCACGCTCCGGCCGATCTAGCAGGCAGACTTTCGGCGCTACGGGCCGAGATAGACAGCGGCGCTACGGTGAAGTCATGACTGCACGGGTTCAGTCTCAGTGCACCCCGTCCTGCTCGAGGTTCCTGTCACCGTTCAACCCGGCCAACACGACCGGTGTGAAGGCGTGTGCGGCGTTCCCTCAGGGGATCCCGGACCGGGTGTGGAACAACGAGTTGGATCACCGGGAGCCGATCGACGGCGACCACGGACTGCGCTGGGAAGCCAACGAAGGCTACGACTTCCCGACGTATGCGTTCGCACCCGAGGCGTTGGGGAAAGGTACGATGGTGGCGGCAGGGGATTTTGAGTCCTACGTCGCCCGGAGTGGCCGGGAGACGCTAACCGGACGTGGAGCCGACCAGAAGACCGAGCCCGGCTCGGCAGGTGGCTATGAAGCGTCTACCCCGCACCACGGCAGTGGACAAGACGGGGACCGCCGGCTGGTAACGGTCGGCTGCGAGCAGCGAACCTTACTCGCAACGGTTACTGGTGAGTTGCATACCGGCGCGATGATCGCGTTGATCCTCGCCGACCCGGAGCAGTTGGCCGTGGACGGCGGGGAACCACCGGAAGAGTTGCATTGCACGTTGCTGTTCCTCGGCGAGGCAGACAAGATCGACGACCAGCGCAGGACGCAGATCCTGGAGATCTGCGAGATCATCGCGGCCGGCTGGTCTGAGTTCGAGGCCGAAGCATTCTCTGTGGCCATGTTCAACCCGCTCGGCGACGAACCGTGCATCGTGTTGGGCCTGTCCGGGGTCGAGTTGGCGGACCTGCACGACGACATCGAAGCCGAAATCGAAACCGACGTCGACCAGCACCAGCCCTGGGTGCCGCACATCACGCTCGCATACACCGATGACGCGATGCTGATTGGTGATCTGTTGGACCGCTGCGGCCCGGTCGTGTTTGACAGGCTGCGGGTGGCGTTCGGCGACCAAATCACAGACATCCCGTTGGGCGACGAGGAACCGGACGAACCCGACGACGAAGACGAGCCCGCCGAAGACGTCCCGGTGGTCGCCAGTCGGGTGCAGTGGGACGGCTGTCCCCGGTGTTCGAATCCGGTCCACGACGGTCCGTGCACCGCTATGGCGGCTTGAGAGGGTTACGATCACGGCAACACTCACGGGGGTGATGTGGTGCCGTGGCATGTCGAAGACGACAACGCTGACTGCCCAGGGTTCGCTGTCGTCAAGGACGAGGATTCGTCTGTGGCTGGGTGCCATGACACCGAGGCCGAGGCCGACGCCCAGGTCGAGGCTCTCTACGCCCAAGAGGTAATGGACGGCGAGGTACCTGAGGAGATGTCGGGTACGGCGTGGGCCGGTGTCCTTGCAGTTGAGGGTGAGTGGACCGGCGACGGACGCATGTTCGCCCCCGGCTCCCTGGAGTGGGCTGATCTGCCGCTGCCGTTGAAGTGGCAACCCGCCGAATCGGAAGGACACACCGGCGCTGTCATCGTCGGCCGGATCGACAGCATCGTCCGGGACGGGAAACTGATCCGCGGCACCGGAATCATGGACGACGACGGGCAGATGGGTGCCGAGGCGGTCCGGTTGATGCGGAAGCGCATGCTCCGCGGAACGTCGATCATGGCCGACGACACGGAAGACGAAGACATCGAATTCGTCTACGCCACCAACGACGAGAAGCCGGCAGAAGCACCCGAGGAACCCGCCGAAGGTGAAGACGTCGAAGTGCTGCCGTTGGGACCGTCGAAGATGGTTGTTCATCACGGCCGCATCCGCTCCTCCACCCTGTTGGCCGAACCGGCGTTCGTCGAAGCCACGATCGAACTCGACGAACCGGTCACCGCGGCCGCCTACACGGTGACTATTCCCGAGGTGTGGCCGGAGTGGTGGTTCCAGGAACCCGCCGAGCAGCCACCATTCGGCGCCCTGCACATCACACCCGAAGGCAGAGTCTTCGGATACCTCGGCCCAGCCAAAGTGCCGCACCGCGCGTTCCGGGCCTCAGGCCGGTCTATCACCATCCCCCGCGGAATCGATTACACCGAGTTTCAGAACAAGCCCTGCCTCGTGGCTGGCGCTGATGGGCACGTCTATCGGATCAACGCCGGGAATGTGACGTTCGACTGCGGCCACCCATCCCCCTACGACACGAGGCGTGAGGACCCGTCGTGGGCGATGCAGCACTACGACAACTCGTGCAGTGTCGCCGCCAGGATCAGGGTGGGTGAAAACGGCCATGGGACGTGGGTGGCTGGCGGGTTACTACACGGCATCACACCGGATGCGTTCGAACGGATGATGGCCTGCGCCCTCAGTGGTGACTGGCAGGGCGGGAAGTTGAACGCCGCCCTGCTGGTCCCCGTTGAAGGGTTCCCCGTCGCCGCCGCGTCTATCCGGGTTCGGGACGATGCTTTGGTCGCGTCGACGGTGCCGATCGTGTTCGACGCGCCCGGTCCGGGTCCGGACACTCGGGCGACGTTGGAACGCATCGCCCGCAGCGTCGGCCGCGACGCCACCACCCGGTTCAAACTGCTACGGCAACGGGCTGGGAGGTGACTCCTGATGTGTGCTTGTGGAAAGACGACACCCCCACCGCCGCCTCCACCGCCCCCAGACACACCCCAATGAGGGTTTGTGTGACTATGATCTGAGATCACAGCCGTCTACCATGAGCGGCAAACAATCTTCCTGGGGCCATCCAGGTGCAGACAGTAGTTGTCTTCACTTCACGGGGGCTCCACATGGCAAAGACCACGAGCGGCGGCGCTGGCGCCTCGGACGCCCCGTTCACACTTCCCGCCGATCTTACGAACCTCACCGGCGAGCAGCTTGAGGAGCTGCGGGTCAAGGCTGAGGCCGAGTTCGACGCAATCTACGACCAGGACGGCGGACCGCACGCCGACCAACTCGCCCGTGCAACTGAACTCGCCGACGCTTTGGACAAGGTCCGGGAACGTGTGTCGGCGATCGAAACCGCCGCAGCGGAGACTCAGGCCAAGTTCGACGAGTTGCGTTCCCGCCGCGCACCCGCGGTTGAGGAAGACCTCGAGGCTGAAGAGGTCATCGAGGATCCAGAGCCGGTGGAGGGCGAAGTCCTTCCCGCCGTGCCGCAGCTCGTGACCGCGGCCGGACGTCCGCAGGGCGGCGCCGTCACGGCCTCCCGGGATACCGGCGGCCTGTCCGGACCCAGACATCGCATCAACCCGTCGCTGTCTGGGGCGCGTGCTGTCGCCCCGCCGCAGGAGCCGGCCAAACTCGAACTGGCTATGACCGCATCGGTTGGTCTACCCGGAAAGTTTGAACCCGGCGCGAAACTGACCGACCTAAGCGCGCTCGGTGACCTGATGGAAAGCCGAGCACGGTCGATGGGTGACGCCGCAAGCGGTAGCCGCAGCCGCAAGCGCCGCGGACATGAGCCATATGGCGGAGCGCAGGTCGCGTCCATCCGCAATGAGTGGGCCGACAAGCTGTCCGACACGTCGACGGCCGACGCGGTGCAGGCATACATCGAGAAGGTTCAGGGCAACCGGACCGCATCGAAGTTCGAAACTCTGGTTGCTGGCGGCGGTTGGTGTGCACCGTCGCAGAACCGGTACGACTTCTTCAACATTGCCTGCGAAGGCGGCGGAATTGACCTGCCCACGTTCGGTGTCGAACGTGGTGGCATCAACTTCCCCGTCAGCCCGAGCTTGGCGGACACGTTCGTCCCGGCCCTGCCGTGGCTGGTGCCGTTCACCAATGCGACGGTGCCGTGGTTGTGGACCGAAACCGACGACATTCTGACCGTCACCGGGTCCACGAACAAGCCGTGCATCCGGGTCCCCTGTAGCTCCATGACGAATGTGCGGCTGGAGTGCTACGGCATCTGCTTGACCGCCGGCAACCTGGCCGACAACGCCTGGCCCGAGTCAACTAGGAACTTCCTGCGGCTGCTCATGGCGGCGCACTCCCACGCCTCTAATGGCCGGTACATCTCGCAGATCGTCACCGCCGCTGGTACAGCCATTACCGGCTGTGCGGGAGGGTCGGCGACGACCTCGCTGCTCGGCACGGCCGAGCTGGGGGCGTGGGACTACCGGTCCCGGTTCGGCATGTGTGAGACGGACGTGCTGGAGTGGATCCTTCCCGCATGGGCCAAGGGCGTCGTCCGATCCGACCTCGCGAAGCGGACCGGCGTGTCCGACTTCATGTGCGTCACCGACGCGGAGATCGCGGCTTGGTTCGACTGCCGCAACCTGCGTGTGCAGTTCGTGGAAGACTGGCAGGTCCGCGCCACCGGCCTACCGGGTGCATCAACGCCGATCGCCCGGTACCCGGCCAATGTCAACGGCCTTCTGTATGCGGCTGGCACTGTTGCCCGCGGCAACGGCATGAGCCTCGACCTGGGTGTGGTGCGTGACTCCACGTTGAACGCGGAAAACGACTTCACCGCGGCGTGGATGGAGGAGTGCCACCTGATCGCCCAGTTTGGGCACCAGGTGCGGAACTACTTCATCCCGATCTGCCCCGACGGCCGGACCGGTATCGCCAACCTCACCGACTGCTGCGCATAACCCATCTCGGTGATCCGCTACGAGCTGCTGCCGAATGTGAGGGGGGTGAAACCAAGTGCCTGGACCTAGGCAACTGGTGGATCCCCCCACCTTCACCGACCGCAACTTCGGCCTACTATCAGTCGTGCAGGCCCGGTACGACGAACCGGATTCGCATTGGCGTAACGGGGTCACGTTCCAAACCTTGTGCGGCATGGGCTCATCCACGTATGACCCGTTCTGCATCGTCCCCGACCCGGCCACCAAAGCCGCCACACACACGACCCCGATCCGCGGGGCGCAGCCGTTCACCCCGTTCGCGGAGGTGGACTGCTCACCCGTCGGCTACGACCAAGCACTCCAACGCGCTAGGGGTGTCGATGCGCTAACCAGGTCGGAGCCGTGGCAGGTCGAAAACGTGTTCTGGACCGGTGCTGCCGGCGGTGACGCGAACGCTGTCTACCCCCACCTGGCAGCCAACGAAAACGTGTTGGACACCGGGACGGTGCCGACGATTCTGCTGCAATGCGCCGCCGCAACTGTCACCGGCTCCACCGGCCTCGACGTTGTTGAAGGCATCGGCCGGCTCGAAAAAGCATTGGGCGACTGCTACAACGGGCAAGGTGTCCTGCACATCCCACTCATCCTGGGTGAGCAGCTGTTCCGGGCCGCTGTCGTCAAGGCCGACGGTGCCCAGTTGAAGACCCAGGCCGGCAACTTGGTCGCGTTGGGCGCCGGGTACACCGGGTCCGGGCCGGACGGCACGTTCATCCCCAACGCCGTCTGGATCTATGTGACCGGGCCGGTGTTCGCCTACCGGTCCGGTGTCGAGGCGTTCAACTTCCGGGAGACGTTCGACCGGGCCAACAACACCGTCAAAACCATCGCCGAACGTACCTACGTGCTCGGGTTTGACTGCTGCTGCCTGTTCGCCGTCCCTGTCTCTGTCGGTGGCATTGTCACCGGCCAACCCCTGTCCCCGTTCTAGCCCTGGAAGGGGTTGACGATGGTAAACCTTCTCTGCGACGCCCCAGCTCAGGGACTCGTAGTCCGCGTAATCAAGTTGGACTCGTGTGGTGTGCCGGTGACGGGGGCGGCGTCGGCGCAGATCGTCATGGACGGCTTCACCCAGGTCGCGGTATCACCGCAGTACGACACCGGCGACCGGAAAATCACCCGCAAAGCCAACGGCACCCTGTGCCAAAACTACAAACTGCCCGACCAGTTCACCAACGACGAAGTCACCATCGACTTCTGCGTCTGGAACCCCGGGCTGATCGTCAACACCATCGGCGCCCGACTACTCACCGGGTCGTTTTCGCCGACCGGGGCCGGGTTTGCGCACGGCACCTGGTCCAACGTCACCCCCGCGCACTGGTCGCTCGAGTTGTGGGGGCCTCCGTCGGCGGACAGTTGCGCCACCGGCGTGCCGCTGTATTCGTACTGGTTCTGGCCGCACCTGGCCGATGCGAAGAAGGGCGACTACACCATCGGCGCCGACCCGACCATGCTGCAAATCATCGCCAACACCTATGACGGATCCACGTTGTGGACGGCGGGTGCTGCGTGGTTGGCTGCGGCAATTGTTGCGGGGGATCATCAGGGGAAGCTTTTGACACCTGTGGCCCCGCCGGCGTCGACGTGCAACATCCTCGCCTATCCGTGACCGATGATCTGATGGGCCGGGACCGGTCACTAAGGAACGGGGGGTGACCGGTCCCACCACCGGAGGGAAGGTGACGGAATGCCGAGACTTCTATACGCCGACCCCGGGTCCCAACTGGTGTATCAACGGTTGGGGACATCGCTGCGCAGCGCTAACGGCCGAACAGCCACCGTCTATGCCGACGCCGCCGGAACCACCCTGGCCGACATTGCCGCCTACGATCCGTCCAATCCTGGTGTGCCTGGCGCGGTGATTGCCGGGTCCACACTGATAGTGGACACGTTTTCGCTGCTGCCCTGGTTTTGGGGGCCACTCGCAGGTGATGACACGCTGTGGGTGCAGGTTGACGGCGGCCCGGTGGCGCAGATCAACGCCTACTACGATCCGCGGATCGACGCCGCCGCCACCGCAGCCGGGTTGGCGGCGGAAACTTCGGCGCGTATAGCAGCCGACACCGCACTCGGATTGGCGATCACTGTTGGAGACGCTGCCAGCGTTGCCACCGCAGCTGCCGATGCCACAACCAAGGCGAACGCAGCTCAGGCGACAGCTATCGCATCAGCGGCGGCTTCAGCGATTCAGAAGTCGCTGGTCGATGCGAAGGGTGACCTGCTCGTCGGCACCGCGGACGATACGGTGGCACGGTTGGCGGTGGGGACCGCGGGCTACATCCCGGTGGCTGATCCGGCTGCTGCGTCGGGGCTTTCGTACCAGCCGCGGGATCCCGACCAGTTCGCTGCGGGCACCACGACGATGGACCGTAAGGCTGCGACAGCCTCACCGACGTGTACAAGCCAGTTGCTTCGCTTGATGTACTTCACCGCACCTCGGGCTGAGACCATCGCAAACGTCGCCGTACTCACCTCTGGTACAGCCGCCGGGGCGACGCCAACGCTCTGCCGAATCGGGGTCTATTCGGTTGCCGCCAACGGCGATTTGACCTTGGTTGGCGCGTGCGCGAACGATACAAGCCTGTTCGCAACCATCAATACCCGCTACGCAAGGGCGCTATCGGCCAGCTACAACGCGGTGCTGGGGCAGCGGTATGCGATGGGTGTATTGGTTGTGACGGCCGCTGCGACGCCCACGTTTGTGGGTATCGCCCCCAACTCGGCGCTAGTCACATCGTTTTCAACGAGCCCCCGCATCTCTGGCTCGCTCGCCGGTCAATCAGATTTGCCCAGCTCGATCGCGGCGGGTTCGGTAGCCGCAACAACCGTTCTTCCGTACGGAGAGGTGCTGCCGTAATGCCCCGCACCCTGATCTCCGACGACGGTGTGACCCGCCGGTACCGCGTCACCGACGCTGGCGGCCAGCAGATCGGCTTTGACGAGGAGCACGTCGCCACCGCCGAGGAAGCCAACGCGGCCAGCATCGCAGCCAACGCCCGCGCCGCCCTGGCTGCGAACGCCACCTACCTGGCCATTGGCACGCCCAACAACGCGCAGGTCGTGGCGCAGGTGAACCGGCTCACCCGCGAATGCCAGGCCGTGATCCGGTTGCTACTCGGAGTGCTGGACTCCACCGACGGCACCTAGAAAGGAGATGAACCAATGCCCATACCAGCAGGTGGTGGCGGGGGAGAATCCCCCGGGACGGGTGGCACCGGTGGCCCCTGCGACCCGTGGGATGCCATCTTCTGCTGCACCCTCACCCCCGAATCCGCCGCCATAACAGGGCAAGCACTGCTGGCCGCAACCGAAGTCCTGTACCACCTGTCCGGGCAAAGGTTCGGGTTGTGTGAGTTCACATTCCGGCCGTGCCGGCACGACTGCTACGGCAACTCGTGGCCCTTCGACGGCGGCAGCTGGTGGCAGTGGGGCGGGTCCTACCCTCGGCCGGTGCTGTTTGACGGAGCTTGGTTCAATTTGACCTGCGGCTCCTGCGCAGGGTCCTGCAGCTGCGGGCCGTTGGAGGAAGCCTGGCTACCCGGACCGATCAACACCATCATCTCCGTCAAGTTGGACGGGCAGACCATGCCCGCCAGTGCGTACCGGGTGGATGACTTCCGGAAGCTGGTGCGGGTCGACGGCGGGCGTTGGCCGGCATGTCAAGACCTCTCTGCGGCGGACACCGAAGACAACACCTGGTCCGTCACGTTGACCATCGGCGAGGAAGTCCCGACGATCGGGGAGATGGCCGTCGGCGAACTGGCCTGCGAAATCATCAACTCCTGCCTCGGCCTGACCTGCGCCCTGCCCAAAAACGCTGCCTCCGTGTCCCGGCAGGGCATCACCATCGACTTCCCCACCTTCACCGAACTCCTCTCGTCCGGCATGCTCGGCCTGCGGTGGACTGACATGTTCATAGCCACCTACAACCCGCAACGGTTGAAAGCCGCACCGATGGTGTTCGACGTCGACGGGTACCTGTACCGGCGTGCAGGCACATGATTGTCAACCTGGCTCTGTCGCCGGCGCCGATCGTCACCGGCATCGGGGCCTGCATCGTCGACGCCCTCAACCAGACCCCCGCCGGTGCGCCCGGCCGGCAATGCCTGTTGCTGCCAACGTTTCAGATTCCGTGGGACAACTGCGACTGCGACGGCCAGATAGCTCTAGCTATCCAGTCGGTGTACGGGTCGGACACGTTCCCGGCCCCGTTCGTTAGGGACTGGCACCTGTGCGGCCCGCACTGGCAGGTCGTGCAAGCCATCGTGTCTGTTACCCGGTGTGTTCCGCCGATGGACGACCAAGCCGTCCCGCCCTCCTGCCCGGAGGAATTGGTGGCTGCGGTGACGTTGGAGAATGACCGGACCGCGGTCCGGCAAGCCCTGGTGTGCTGCCTCACCGAGCTCAAGGCAGCCGCTCCGCCACGCATCGGGAGTTGGGCGTTGCAGCCGTCCATCACCGTCGGCGAGTCCGGAGCCTGCGCCGGCGTCGAAACGGTGTTCCTATTCAGTGTCCCGTCGCCGTGCCTGTGCGGCTGACAATGGCCACCGTCTCGTTCTCCCACCGCCTCGACCTCTCCGCTGTGCGCACCTTTTTGACGTCGCCGCAGGGCGGGGTGGCGAAGGACCTGCTCCGGCGTGGTTTGTTGGTGGAGACGCAGGCGAAACGGAACCTGGGCGGGATTGGTGGGCCGAAACGCATCGACACCGGCCGGCTGAGAGCTTCCATCGCCACGCAGGTTGTGCGA
>Ga0193738_1000435_pt1 | contig 22354 bp, 17 predicted proteins | sample L2a1metaG_FD_144927 | JGI IMG/M metagenome (GOLD analysis project Ga0193738, IMG submission 144927) | Soil microbial communities from a riparian zone of the East river system, Colorado, United States - L2a1 | ecosystem: Environmental > Terrestrial > Soil > Riparian zone | place: USA: East River...
CTCATTTCCATTTAATACCATATCATATGCATTTGCTTTGATATTGGCATAAGGATGTTTTAAATAATCAGCAGCATTTACAATAACAGGATCGTTATCGATCATTGTAGAAATATCAGATGGTTTGGGTGAAGTAAATGGATGATGGCGTGCAACCCAACGATTATCTTCTTCCGCATATTCAAACAAAGGGAAATCTAAAACCCAAACAAGTTTGAATTCTTCTTTTTTTCTATAGCCAAGACGTTCTGCCATTTCAAGTCGTAATTCACTGATGGCCTTTCTTGTTATTTCTTCGGCACCAGCCAATATTAAAACAAGATCACCTGCAGAAGCATTGCATGCAGCAGCAATGGCGTTTAATTTTTCTTCATTGAAAAATTTATCCATGCTGCTTTTAAATGTCCCGTCTTTATTGCATTTAATAAAACCAAGTCCGCCCATACCTATCTGTGGTCGCTTTACCCATTCAGTCAATTCATCAGTTTGCTTACGACTGTATTCGCTGCAGCCAGGAATGGCAATTGCAACTACAGTTTCAGCATTATCAAAAACACCAAAGCCTGCCCCATCGATCAGTTCTGATGAGTCTTTTTTATTTGTATAGACTGAAGAAGGTTTTTTCAGGTTCAGCAATTTCCATTCAAAGCGAATATCTGGTTTATCATTGCCATAATTCCACATGGCATCTTCCCATGTCATCCGTGGCACTTTCTCACTGTAATCAATTCCTTTTACTTCTTTGAAAATTGATTTGATCAACACTTCAACAATATTCAGAATATCCTCCTGCTCAACAAAAGCCATTTCGCAATCGATCTGTGTAAACTCTGGTTGACGATCTGCCCGAAGATCTTCATCACGAAAACATTTTACGATCTGATAATAGCGATCATAACCGCTTACCATTAATAACTGTTTGAATGTTTGTGGCGATTGCGGCAAGGCATAAAACTGTCCGCCATTCATTCTTGATGGAACAACAAAATCTCTTGCTCCTTCTGGAGTTGATTTAATTAAAAAAGGCGTTTCAATATCCATGAAACCTTGTTGATGCAGATAATTTCTTGTTGCACGGTTAACAGCATAACGCAGTTCAAGGTTTTTCTTTACTGCGTTTCTACGCAGATCAAGAAAGCGATATTTCATCCGGATATCATCGCCACCATCCGTGTCATCCTGGATAGTAAATGGTGGTACAGCTGATTTATTTAATATTTTAAATGACTTTACAATTATTTCAATATCGCCGGTAGGTATATTGGAATTTTTGTTACTTCTTTCATGGACAGTGCCAGTTGTTTGTAAAACAAACTCACGACCCAAAGGATTTGAATCCAGCAGCTGATTTAGCTCTTCACCAAATAATAATTGTGTGATACCATAACGATCACGGAGGTCAATAAAAGTGATAGCACCAAATTTCCTGATCGTTTGCACCCAGCCCGCAAGAGTCACTTCGTTATTTACGTTACTAATTCTTAATTCGCCACATGTATGAGTTCGAAACATCGCTTAATTGATAAATGATTAATTGTTCAATAGAATTACAGAACCCTGAACGGAGCGTCGCAACGTAAGTTCAATAGTCTTACTTCAGCCGGCCCCAAAAAATTCAACGGCGGCAAAGATAAGGACAAATAGATGCCTGCAGGTTTGCCCTGATGTATATTTGAGAGGTACAATGGCCAACTTCCTCCAAAACTTTTTTAAAAAATTATCTGCAAATAAAGGACCTAATCCTTTTAATTCATCATTCCAGGAAGAAGCTATCCCCGTTGAATTCAGCAATAGTTATTCCCGCATTATATCACAAGTGCTGCCTTATTTCAATCAACTAAACGAATCGAACAAACAAAAGTTTTTAAAGAGAGTTTACAATTTTAGAAAGTCAAAATCATTTCATTTTCATGGCCTGGCTCCACAGGAGGAGATCATGATACTTATAAGTGCCGCCTCCATCCAGCTTTCTTTCGGGTTGAAAAATTACCTGCTTCCTTTTTTTAGAGAAGTATATATTTTGTCTGATGCCTACCAGGCTTTGGAAGCAAAAGAATTATATATCGGCCATGTATCGCCAACGGGAATATATATATCATGGAAACATTTTGTACAGGGTTTTGCCGATTATAAGGATGGTGTGAATGTAGCGCTGCATGAAATGGCGCATGCGCTGTATCATGAAAGTTTTAGCAAGGAAACAGGGATCGATTGGGATTTTAGAAAGGATTTTGAAAAGCTGCCAGCAGTTTTTGGGCCTATCATGACGCAGGCTATTATTGAAAAAAAGAGTTATTTGAGGGGCTATGCTTTTACTAATTTCCATGAATTTTGGGCTGTTAGCGTTGAATATTTCTTTGAAAACCCCCAGGGTCTAAAAGAAAATCTGCCTCAATTATATACCATTTTATGTGATACACTGAACCAGGACCCGCTACGACCAAATGAGTTCCCGGCTTTTATATAAATTATTTTCGTCCCAACGTAATTTTCCTAATCATTCCATCGTTTTTATTTCATTAGTATTTCCACCCAAAAAAATCGTAAAGCTTGCAATTTGAAAAGCGATTATATATTTTTAGAGTTCCGAACCCTGAAACATGCTGTCATTTTTAAGAAAACTGAATCATTTTTTTGCCCCGCAAAAGCTGGAAGCTCCAGTACAACCTCCTGTAGAAGAATTGGTCAGCGACGAAATTTTCAATCATTATTCATATATAATTAGCAGCCGTATTCAATATTTCAATGACCTTCCTTTTGAACTAAAACAAAGATTTGTAAACAGGGTTCATCAATATGTTAGTCTTAAGCAATTTCATTATATCGGTCTTGAGCCAAAAGAAGAGATCCCTGTTTTAACAGCAGCTTCTGCGGTACAGGTAACGTTTGGTTTGAAGAGCTACCTGATGCAACATTTTAAAAATATTTACATACTGGCTGATGCATACCGGATGGACAATGATGAAGAATTGTATATCGGCCATGTGGCGCCGGAAGGCATTTATCTTTCATGGAAACATTTTCTTTTTGGTTATTCTGATAATTCAGATAATATAAATGTGGCTGTTCATGAAATGAGCCATGCACTTTTATTTAATAATTATTTTGCGAAGTATGGTGTTGATAAAAACTTCAGAGCTAATTATGAAAAATTTTCAACTACGACAGGTCCTATACTTGCAGATGTAATTACAAAAAGACAAAGTTATTTACGCAATTATGCGTTGACGAATATTCACGAATTCTGGGCAGTAAGTGTGGAAGCATTTTTTGAAAACCCGGCAGATCTTAAGATCAATATGCCTCAATTGTACGATGCATTATGCCGTGTGCTGAACCAGGATCCGAATACAACTCAAAAAATTCTAAAACCCGAACTATGATAACGTTGACCCTTATTTATTTGTGTAAAAAGTATTTCTTTGATAAGAAAAAGAAGGCACTTGTATTATTGCGTTCTTAAAAACTTTCGAGAAGCCTAAAACTTCTTGCCATAGGGATTTATAAATTGTTATTCAATTTTAAATCCCTATTTTATTTCTATAAAAGTTTTTTCTTTCTGATACTAGTACATTGTTGCCACTTGTTCACTCTTTACTTCCTTTGGCCGCTGAACCAGGTAATACCAGGCGAGAATGATCACGCCTATAATAAATGGGATCATGGCAAGATGTTTCCCTTCATACCCGCCAAAAACTTTTACATCATCAAATCCGAAGAACTCGCTGATCATCCAATAACTGTTAGCGCTGATCCAAAATGCTACGGCAAGATTATGGGCTAATTCTGATTTAATATTCCGGGTGCGGTAGGCAATATAAATGGCAACAGAAAGAGTAGGTATGACCATAATGATACCAAGTGTCTGCCAGATCATACACCAGCTTATATCTTTAAAAAGCCAAAAGACAATATGCAGGTTCTCTAATTTCCTGTAACGGGCAGGTATGCTGTATAGGTTTTCTTTTTTTGCTGTCATCTTATTTTTTTTCAGATAAAATCAAAAATAACCATTGCGGTTAAAATATCCAGAAAGGATCACCTGTTGAGTATTTTGGTAAATCGCTTAATATCTGCCTCCGCTAAAATTTCATTTCCACTAATAAGATGATCTGTTAATTGCTTTGCAAAAAATGGTGCTAACGAGCAACCTTTTGTTCCCATGCCATTTAAAATGCCAATGTTTTTATAAGTTGGGTGAAGGCCAACAAAAGGACGGCGTTCAATATTTGCAGGACGAACAGATGCTTTGTGATCTACAATTTTAAACGGAACCTTTAACCATGATCTTGATAGTAACTCGGTTTGCTTCCTGAATTGCTCGGTTGGTTGATCATCCGGAAATTCCCATAAGTAATTTGAGCCAAGCCAAAAAAGATCTTTTTGTATTGAGGTAAGCATCATTCCTTTTTTAAAAATATGTGTTGAAGGAATACCAGGTGCTTCAATAAGTAGTGCTTCGCCTTTATTTAAGGCAAAAGGGAGGTTTTTAAAAAAAGGGTTTTGGGAAGAATGAATGCCATCGCAAAAAATTATTTTTTCTGCTTTTATACTTTTATAGTTTATTCCTGGATCTGCTTGTTTTAATTCAGTTATTTCAAAATCTTCTTCCAGCAATTGGTTATTTGATAAAAGTTTTTTTCTCCATAGGGGAAGGATTTCTTTCAGGTTAGCAACATAACAGGGATCTACTTCGCCAAATCCAAGATTATAATTAAATATGTTTTGATATTGCCATTGATCATTAGGATGAAATAAAAGATCTGCATTCTCTTTTACTCTTTCATCAAAAGCGATCTTCATTTGTGGAGTAGGGTGGAAGTCGACCAGGCTTTTTTTCTCAATAGCCTTTACGTTAAGTTCACTTCCTAATTCTTCATAAGCCGGGATAAGAAAGGAAAGAAGGTCATCGATCATCCATGTTTTTACAATTCTTCTGCCTGTTACGGGATTGATGATACCTGCTGCAATTCTCGAAGCCGAGTTGGGTTGATCATTATCTATTACAACAAATGATTTGTTCGCTTTTTTTAAATAATAGCTGAGCCATGTTCCGGAGATACCTTGCCCGATAATGAGATAATCAACAACCATTCTCAAAAATAATGGGTTTCACTAAGAGATAAGGAATGAACCTTATTCAACATTTATTCTAATCCCTTCACTATGTGACGAAAATTCGGGTGCATACATGCACTGAATGTTTGTGATTCCATTGCTGAAGTTACCTGTATGTGTAACGAATAAAGCATATTCAAACACATAAGTTCCTTTGCGCAGGTAATCAAAAAAGAAATTGGTGCTGGCATCTTTAATCGTTTCATAATAGCCAAGGCCACCCTGCCATTTATAGCTGCTTAGAACATTTACAGGTTCAAGGCAGGAAGCTCTCATGTCTTTCATATGAACATATTCCATATCACGATCAACCCTTAGTTCAATTCTTACTTTTATTTTGTCCCCGACTTTTACAGCATCACCTTCATTTATTGGCGTAAGTACCGGGCCACGATCCGTATTTGTTTCAACAAATAGTTTTTTATCAAGCTTTAGTGGAGTGGATGCTGTTGTTATTTTATCAAGGTCTTCAAAATATTGCCAGTAAACACCACCCCAGGTTGTTGTCGTTTGATTTTTTGCGGGTTGAACCGATACACTAATGTTTCCCATATTAGGATTAACTAATGGACCTGCAATTGATCTTTTGAAATAGCCGGTACCGGCTTCTTCCTTGTTATCTGTTGACTTGACTGCGGTATTGCCTAATTTAATTTCAACAACAGATTCACTGATCAAGAGATCGGTTCCTTGTAACAATAAAGCGTAACATGCTTCTGCCGTTGCCTTTGTTGTTTTCCAGTTTGTTGTCTGTTTATTTTTTAGCAGCCACGTTTTCAGATCGTCAACAGTTTTTGTGTCTTTAGTGATCTCGCCAAACGCTTCAACTAATAAAGCTTGTGTTTCGATAGGCGCCTGGTGCCAGAACCAACCGCCGCTGTTTTCTTTCCAGTACATTCCTAATTCTTCATTATTGATGCTTGTCTCCTTTAGTGATCTTAAAATTGTAGCAGGAGTTTTTGTATCACCAGTTCTGAATAATGCGAGTGAGCTCATTCCCTGCATATACTTGGTTTGTTTTGTCCATGTTTGCTGAGTACGAGTGCGGAAATAATTGTAAGCTGCTTGTGATGCTGTAGCAATTTTTTGCTCAGCAAAAAAGCTCCGCATGTATAAATATTGTATTTCGTAATGACCAGGTGTATATTTAGCCAGGTCAGTTTTATTCTTTTTTAATTCTTCATGATCTTTTTTGATCTGCAGATCAAGATAGGGGATAGCGAGTTTGAGAATTGGTTCCAGCTTTTTAATATCAACCCCCAATTTTTTTAAATGCCCGATACCTGTAACAATGTATTGTGTAATGTAACGATTGTCCGGCCCGCCTTTGAACCAGACAAAGCCACCATTCTCCAATTGCATTTGTTTTAATTTTTCATAAGAGCTATTCATTTCACTGTTCATTCTTAGCATATCAAAAAGCAAAGCAATATTTTTCTTTTGTTGCTCTTCTGTTTTTGCCTGCAATACCCATGGAGTTTCTTCCAGTAATACCGCTTTCAGTTCCTGGTTCTTTTGAAGATTGCTTAATAAAGCAGCAGTGTCTTTCGTATTCCAGCTTTCAAATATTTGTTTGATACGAGGAGAAGTGTTTGCAATTTTTGAAGCCAATGCATTTGCATAGAAACGGTTCCATATTTGTTCAGCACATTCATAGGGAAACTCCATTAAGTAAGGTAAAGCCTGCACTGCATACCATGCCGGGTTAGAAGAGTATTCAACAGTAATCGAATGATGTTGTAATGTTTCAGAATTTCCTGATGTTAGCAATTTTTCAAAACGGAAATTCTTTGCTTGGGTATTTCGCAAGTTCAACGGAAGAGTTTCAGTTACCAGCATACGATTAGTGAGCACAGGCATTGCAGCTTCTTCGCCATCACTTACATCACCGGCTCTTGCAACAATGCGCCATACTAATGCTTTGTCGAACAGGTAGGGGACTTGTATCGGGAACATTACCGCTTCACTTTGACCCGCAGCGACTGTGAAGTATTGATTTGGATACATATTATTAAACCAGCCACCAACAGATTCATTGGTTGCGGCATCAAATAATTGCAACTCGGCTTGTCCTGTTAACTCTTTATCGGTAAGGTTTACAATCTTGGCGCTGAATTCCATTCTATCACCTTCTCTCAAAAATCTTGGCGCATTGGGTTGCACCATCAATTGTTTTTGGGTAACAATCTCTTTGCTGCTATAACCAAATGCAAGATCTTTTGTATGCGCCAACGCCTGAAACTTCCATTTTGTTAATGCTTCAGGTATAGTAAATGAAAATTCAATATCACCATTTTCATTTGTTCTGAGATCGGGGAAGAAGAATGCTGTTTCGTTGAAGTTTTTGCGGATTTGTACCGCTTTATCTTGCTCAGGTAATAAATTGGATATTGATGAGGAATCCGTTTGCAACTCTTCGTCTTTAATAATTTTCAATCCCGCAACTTTGCCACCTACGCCAGCTGTAATTCTAACCTCCTGCATTGATGGAGCAGCATTTGCAGATACATCCCTCATTTCTCGCCTTATCATATGCTTACTCCCAAAATGAAAATTAATAACAGCTTCATTAATATTGGAGATCAATTCATCATATCGTTTTTCAACACTTTTTTCTTCACCTAAAGTGTTATCCGGCTTTTCTTCTGATTCAAACTCAGAAAAATTATGATCACTTTTCCATAGCGAATAATTGTAAGAATACTGCGGCCAAATATTTGGTTCGCTCCAGCTATGACTGTTAAACTGATCCAACGAGGCATCATACATACTTGCTAGTATTTCAGCAGCAATCTTTTCTTTTTTAAAACCACTGATCTTTACTTTCCATTTTTCTTCACTTCCAGGTAAGGTTTTATCACGGAATGTTGCGTATTCAATATCCAGGTCCTTGTTGGTCCAGGGTATGTTGATAATATCAGTGTAATTGTAAAAACGATTATTCTTTACAAAAAAGAAATGCACTCCGTAACCACCACGATCGGCCTCGGTGGCAGCAAACTCAAAACTTTTTTTCTCATTATCAAGACCTGCATATTCATATTTGATATCTTTCTGTTCTGTTTTTATTGTTTGCCTGATCACAAATAGATCATTAGCTGAACTACCGAGTTCTATTTTTGCTCTCTCACCAGACTCAACAGGCTTTGATCCTTTGGTCCATAAATAAGCCGGTGAGTTAAGTTGTTTACTCTTTTCATCAAATAGCTCTATGTATTGTATATCTTTTACTTCTTCGCCATTCTTATCTTTTGTTGAAATTTCAACCATATAAAATCCGGTCCCGATCTTTCCATTTTCTATTTTCCATTTCCCATTATCTTTTACCGAATCAGCTTTCTCAAATACTTTTTCTCCCTTTTCCCAACTTTTAAGATCTGTTTCATTATCATATTCGTCGTTTGGAAAATATTTTATGTATTCGTTTTTACTCATTACAAACTGATCAGGTCTTTCCCAATAGCGTTTCCTGATCAATCTTTTTTCTTCTTTAAGCTTAGTGATCATAACGTTCACTTTAGAGGGTTCAAATTCACCAGCCATATTCTCAGTCCGAATAGAAATGGTTTTTAAACTATCTACCGGAAGAGTAAGAGGGAGATCAACTTTTAATAATAAGGCTTTGTATCCAACTGAAACCTCAGTCTGGCCACTCCTTGTTTCTCCATTTATATCCGTTACATCTGCATATACTGTATATTCAAAAATCGGGTCTAGCTTTTTGTCAAGCGTTTTATCAGGAATAGCTTCAAATTCAATTGTGAACTTGCCATCCTTATCAGTTTTTGCTTCACCATGTGTTATTTCCATGCTACTAGTCGGTGGTTGGGGCCAGCGATAAAGCATCCAGGGATAAGGGAACCTTGCATTTCTTTCTACTCTGTATTTTATAATGGCGCCATCAATATTATTCCCGGCATAAGCCTTGGCAAAGCCATTAATTTTTATTTTATCACTTAACTTATAAGTGCCTTTTATTTTTTCAAAGTCCACATAAAACTTTGGGCGTTTATACTCTTCAACAGAAAAATATGTTTCTCCTTTTTGATCTTTTGCATAAATGGAAAAATTTCCATTCAACACTCCCACTGGTACCTGGAATTTACCGGAGAATGATCCATATTCATTTGTTTTTACCTGTATTGAATCCGCTAACTGATGATTTGCATTTCTGAGATAAACCCAGGTATTATAATCTGCAAGCACTTTGTTCTTGGTTTCCTTGTCAGGAATAACAGCGATACCTTTAAAATAGATCGTTTGACCTGGACGATAAATGCTGCGATCTGTAAAAAAGAAAATTCGTCTCAGATCAATTGACGCTATTTCTTTTTGTTCCGGGTTTCTGTAATAGTAGTAATCATTCATCCACTCATTCATAAATAGCTTGTCGCCATTATAGTTTATATCCAGAACATACGTGTAAGAATAAACGTCTTTCGATGGCTTATTGAGTTTGAAATATCCATTAGCGTCAGTCGTAAATAATTGAGTTTTTTGCCTGGTATATTTTGATTGCTTCTGATCATATCGTTGTTCCCAAACCTGTACACTTGCTGAGGAAAGAGGTTTTCCTGTTTCACGATGAAGCAGGAAGTGGTCATTTTGATTATTTACAAAACTAATATTTGAAACATAAAAAACCCTTGCACCAATAACAGCTTCCCTGGAAAAATTATCAGATGCGGCAAGTAAAATATATTCGCCAACTGGCATCTCATCTATTTTTATTTCGACCGAATGAGTTTGATGGTCATTTGTGGAAGGAAGAACTTGTTGCCAGTTACGAATTGCTGGTATTTTGAGTAATTGTGCCCATGTTTTTTCATCATAATAATTAAGAATGTCATCTGTCTTCTCACCTGCTTTTACCAGGCGAAGAAAAACTTTATCAAGATTTCGATATTGAATAAGTGATCTGAAAGCTTTGCCCGGTACATTTACTTTCTCCAGGCTAAAATTTAATTCCTTTGCTTTGATCTGCTTTAACAGGTTTATACAATTGATCTTTCCTTCTGAAGAATCTTTTTGAGTAATCACTTTTTCACATATTTCTTTTGCCTTGACACGGGCATACTGTTGAGTCGTATCGCCAAAAGGTTTATAGCTATCTGCATCAGAATTATATTCTTTGGCCAGTAAATACCACGCCTGTGAAGCTGCGGGTAAATTTGAATATTGACTTACCAAATGTTTTAAAGCCATCCGGTATAAAGAATCTTTATCCGGATGTGTTGAATTTTCATGCACAAACTCCAGCCGTTGGATATCGGCATCTAGTAAAGCATCAGGTCTTGCGTCTTTGAGATGAAACGCAAGCAACTGCTGGTAAACAAGCAAAGCTTTATGCTTTAAGGAAAGGGAATCTTTTGTTATGATCTTTTTTGTTATAAAATCAACTGCGGGATCAAATGCCAGGGCTTGGTCGATCTCAAAAGCATAGGCCGGTTTATCAATATCACGTTCATCGCTTTTAAAATAATCCAATGCACGATGAGCCAGCAGATCATATAAAGTTGGACGAAGGTGTCGAACATTGCCTTGTAATATTATTTCATCAAATGACCTAAGCCTGGTTTGCTGGAGCAGCTTTTCATTTTTTATTGAAAGCAGGTACAATTCGCTGACCTTTTTATGAAAGTCGGAGGCCGTCCATGTTTTTATATCCTCTTTTCTGAATTGTTTTGTTTCGGTGCGGTCATATAATTGCCACCTGTGTTGTTGGAAATAATTTAAATAAACTCCGGCAAGCAAGCTTCTGAAAATAGAAACAACGGGTTCTTTTGCAGTCGCAATTTCATTTTCTATTTCTTTTATTGCTAAACTTTCATTGTCTTCTCTCGTTTCTCTTTGTAACCCGACCATATAAACAACTGCTTTTATGATCTGAGCATCTTGGTTTTCCTTTTTGGCAAGAGCATATATTTTTTTGACTTCCGCTAAAGCCGTCTTAGGAAGTTTCTTTTTAGTGATCAGCTCATCAACATTCTTCCATTCCTTCGTATAGGTCTTCACAGGAGTTTGGGAATAGCCATTTGTTATCAAAATGCAAATCAAAATGACCAGCGACGATAAAGTTTTCAATGGTTGCATCAACATGCCGTTAAATTTTTTTTACAAGATAGTACTATCAATGCTTATGAGATGCGGAGAAGAATGATTTTTCATAAGCGGTTACGATCATTAATCAATAATTGTTAAACGATAAGTGTTGTTTAGCCTTTAACGTTTTCTTGAGTAGCAATGGCATGACATTGGAATAATTGTACCAGAACAAAATTGTTCACCTCAAAACAAAGTATATGAAGACAATTTTTACCCTTTTACTTAGCACCATTTTCTCAATTGCTGCAATGGCTTACGACGGTACCCGCCTTACCGTCACCAGTATTAGTAACAACAAAATGTTTGTTGAAGTTGATGGCCGACGTTACAATCTTAATGGAAATACTTTTTCCTTAAGTAATATTCGTCCAGGCACGCATAACATAAGAGTGTTGCGTGAACTGAAAAGAAAAACCGGATGGAATTTTGGTAATAAAAGAGAAGAAACCATTTACAACATCAAAGCAACATTCAGAGATGGTTATCATTTTGACATTTTGGTTAATCGTTTTGGAAAGGTACTGATCGATGAACGCAGAATTGATCCTAATGATGATTGGTACACTGATGATGACTATGACAGAAACGATGACCGTAACCGCGATCGGGACAATACCTATGATAATGGCGGCAATCGTGACGATAGGGATTATGGCAATAATGACAGTGATGCCAGGGACAACCGTGATTACGATGATGACCGCAGTAACAATGATCCCAGTTATGACAATAATAGTAGGGCAATGACCAATACTGATTTTGCCCAGGCAAAAGAAACACTGCGCAGAGAATGGTTTGAAAACACAAGATTGGAAACAGCAAAACAGATCATTGACAGGAATTATTTCACAAGTCAGCAGGTAAAGGAAATGGTCTTACTGTTCACTTTTGAGAACAACAGGCTGGATATTGCTAAGTATGCCTATAGCAAAACAGTTGACAAAGGGAATTATTTCATGCTGAATGATGCGTTTACTTTCAACAATAACAAAGAAGCATTGAAGGAATATATCCGTCAATACCAATAATAAATAACTAAAACCCATTATATGAAAACAATTTTGACTCTTATCGCTTTCATGTCGATCTCATCGGTTGCTTTAGCTGGAGAAAAACATCCGTCTGTAACGGTTACTTCAACCGGTGAGTTCAAAATAGTAGTTGATGGCAAGCAATTCAATAATGATAAAAAGATCTCTTTGAATGGTCTTCAGAAAGGCACACACTATATCGATGTTTGGAAAAAGAAGAAAGGCTTATTCGGGAGTAAATACAAACTTGTTTCATCAAAGCAGTTTGAATTGGCAAATAAAGATCTTGATATCGATGTAAATTTTTCGGGATATATCACGATCGGCAAGCAAGGAAAAGGTTGGGATGGCGATCAGTGGTATAAACAGGATAAGAACAAAAAAAATGATTCGAAAAACAAACAAAATAATTAAACAATGTACCGGGAGTAATTGAAATTGGTTAGAGCGTAACCCGGTAAACTCTGGCCGGTAACCTTAAAATTTAAACAAATGAAAACAATTTTGACATTCGCAGCAGGTTTACTGCTCACTTTATCAACCATGGCAGCCGATAGGCCACCATCAGTAACAATTAAATCAAATCGAAATTTTGAAGTAGTTGTAGACGGCAGAACTTATCGTAACGATAACAGCATCCGTCTTGACAGAATGCGACCAGGCATGCATACTATAAAGGTTTATGAAAGAACCCGCGGATTTTTTGGAAGAGTGCGTCTTGTTTCAGCAAAGAACTTCTTTGTAAGAAACAATGACCTTCGCATCACTGTTAATTATTCAGGTTATGTAGATATTGATGAAAAGAGAATCGATAGAAGAGGTCGTGGTTGGGATGATAATGATAGAGGTCGGGATCGTAATGACAGGGACTATGGTCGTAGTTTTTAATTTTATCTCATAAATGAAAAGCCCCGTATTTACGGGGCTTTTTTTATTTGATGATCTCTTTCATTCGTTTTCCAATATCAGCAGGGCTTTGCACTACATGAATTCCGCATTCGGTCATGATCCTCATTTTAGCAGCAGCAGTATCATCAGCGCCGCCAACAATAGCACCAGCATGTCCCATACGACGGCCGGGAGGAGCTGTTTGACCAGCAATAAAGCCAACAACCGGTTTTTTATTTCCAGATTCTTTTATCCAATATGCAGCTTCTGCTTCCATACCACCGCCAATTTCACCGATCATTACGATCGCATCAGTGTCCGCATCATTCATAAAAAGTTCAACAGCTTCTTTAGTGGTGGTTCCAATTATCGGATCACCGCCAATGCCAACCGCGGTTGAAATACCAAGACCTGCTTTTGCTACCTGGTCAGCTGCTTCATATGTCAGTGTTCCTGATTTTGAAACAATACCAATTCTCCCTTTCTTAAAAACGAAACCGGGCATGATACCAACTTTACATTCATCCGCAGTGATAACACCCGGGCAATTCGGCCCTACTAATCTTGCATTCGTTGATTTCAAAAAGTTTTTCACTTTCACCATATCCTGCACAGGAATTCCTTCGGTAATGCACACTACAAGCCGAACACCAGCTTCAGCTGATTCCATAATGGCATCAGCAGCAAATGCCGGGGGTACAAAAATGATACTCACATCGGCATCCGTATTTTTCACACAATCAGCAACGGTATTAAAAACAGGTTTATCCAAATGCTTTTGTCCGCCTTTGCCAGGCGTCACTCCACCCACCACATTGGTTCCGTATTCGATCATTTGCGTAGCATGAAAAGTACCTTCACTGCCGGTAAAACCCTGTACTAAAACTTTGGATTTTTTATTTACGAGAATGCTCATAGACTTGTTTGATAAGTCCGCAAAAATAGGGGATTTAATTTTTTGAAGTCGGCTTTTGTGCTACTATTGAACTTCGGTTGCGACGCTCCGTTTTATCGTTCCGTTTTCATAGCATCTGTCGTTGAACGAAGCAAGTGGAAGTGTCGTTTTTTAGATTGCTTCGGCCTTTTTGAACTATTGATGTGACTGTATTTAAAACAACGGCCTCGCAAAGACTAAGCGTCATTCATAACCCCAGGTAAGTGAGCCCCAATAGCTTTGCCAGTCACAAACAGGATTATCGGTGAGCCTTTCCATTTTTACAGTACTTATCATCCATTTGCCGTTGGTGGTAACAGGAAAAACAATTTCTCCCTTACTATTAGTTTTTAGATCTTTCTTTTGTGTTTTATTCTTCACCCTATGCCATGTCTTTATAAGAGCATTAGGAAGAGGAGAACCTTTATAAAAAATTTTTATCCGGAACTGTTCTTTATTTTTTAGCAGGTATGGATTAGATAAAGGAACAATGTCAATGGGGAGGGTAGTGGTAGTTCCATATGTTTGGTCTTTTACATCACCTACCTGTAATAAAGTTTTTGCACAGCGCTGATAAAACTCACGACCATTGCAGCCTATTTCGTTGTTTTGTTTTCTGTATTCAAGTGCATCTAACAATCCATCTTCCACCAGGTATTCATTGAATTTGGAAGGCTCCAATTCAATAAATGCATTATTGCTGCTAAAGGCTATAAGATTAGTTCCTTCATCCAGCATAACATATTCGATGGAATCACCTGTAGCATCTGTTATGAATTGAGATAGGTCATCACTTACGCCTCCATAATATAATTTTAATGATCTTATCCTTTCATTATTCCCTTGCCAATTCTCGCCTTCAAAATTTTCACCGACCAGGAAACCAATATCTACCTTCTCAGTTCTTTTATAAATAAATTTTTTAGGATTTAACCAAAACTCGTGTGCAGATATAGAAGATATAAAAATTAGTAGCGAGAAAATAAGTAGTAGTTTTTTCATTTGCATATCCTGCAAATTAGCTTATTAGCAAATTACTTTATCATGTCTTCTATATTCCTGTCATTCGGCATTTTACCGGTTTCTTCCAGCATCCTCATTTCTTTTGCATCTTTTAAGAACTCTGATGCGAAAATAAATTCATTCAGCCGCTGGTTCTTACTGAAGATGATCTGTTTGTTTGTTCCTTCCCATTCCTTTTTGCCCTGGTACATATATAATACATAACTCCCAACTTCCATCACACTGTTCATATCGTGAGTGTTTACGACGGTGGTAATATTATATTCAAGAGTTATCTCTTTGATCAGCCTGTCAATCACTAAAGAAGTTTGCGGATCAAGCCCTGAATTGGGCTCATCACAAAAAAGATATTTTGGATTTAAAACTATGGCTCTTGCAATACCTACCCTTTTTTTCATACCACCACTAAGCTCAGCAGGAAATTTTTTATTGGTATCTTTTAAGTTTACACGATCAAGTACTTCATTAACTCTTTCTAATTTTTTTTTGGTAGGCCAGGTTGTAAACATATTCAAAGGGAACATTACATTATCCTGCACAGTTAAACTATCAAACAATGCCGAACCCTGGAACAGCATACCGATCTGTTTGCGGATCTCAGTCTTTTCATTCCGGTTCATATTTATAAAGTTCTCACCGTTGTATAAGATCTCACCCTCATCTGGCACAAATAAGCCTACCATGCATTTCATCAAAACAGTTTTCCCGCTTCCGCTTGTACCAATAATAAGATTGCACTGACCTGCTTTCATTACAGCGCTTACATCTTCGATGACTACCTTATCGCCAAAACTTTTCTTTATGTTTCTTACTTCGATCATTGTTATAATAATAATGCGGCAAGTAAATAATCAGCAAATAAGATCATGATGCAACTTATAACTACTGCTTTTGTACTTGCTCTTCCTATTTCTAAGGCGCCACCTTTTACGTAATAACCAAAGTAGGCCGAAATGCTTGAAATTATAAATGCAAATGAGTAAGCTTTGTACAAAGCAAATATTACGTTGTAAGGAGAAAATGCATCTAATAATCCCTGGTCGAATGTAGCAGGAGGAACGATGCCGGTCATAGTGCCGGCTAGTCTTCCGCCCCAAATACCAAGTACACCCGCAATAACAACAAGCATGGGTATTACAACGAGGGCAGCAATAATTTTCGGAAGCACCAGGTAAGTTTTTGAATTGATGCCCATAATTTCCAACGCATCTATTTGTTCACTTACCCGCATATTGCCAAGTTCGCTGGCAATTTTACTGCCAACCACACCTGCTAATACAATACAAACTAATGTAGGAGCAAATTCAAGAATAACCGTATCTCTTACTACTTGTGCTATTACTGATAAAGGGATCAGCGGACTCACAAGCTGGTATGCCGTTTGAACAGTGGAAACCGCACCCATGAAAACAGAAATGATAACAACGATCCCTAAAGAGCCAATACCGATCTCAGAGCATTGATGAATAAATTCTTTCCAGTACATTTTCGCATTTTCAGGGCGGGAGATCATGCCACTGAGCATCAACAAGTACTGACCAATATCTCTAAAAATTGTCATAGATGCAATATACTCGAAGCAGTTGAAAGAGACAAAGTGAGAATGATTTGAATAATTAACAGATAAGAATTAATAATTCAAATCTCAGTGTTTTTTTCTTTGCGGAATCTCTTCCACCATCTTGATTTTTGTACAATCTCTTCGGTAGGCACTTTACTTTTTTGTGCATCTACAATTGCGATGACTGACATGTTAAGAATGCTTCGAACTGAGCTACCAAGTTGTAAAATATGGACTGGTTTTTTTAATCCTAACAAGATCGGCCCAATTGCATCAGCTGTGCCTAACTCTTTCAAAAGATTGTATGCAACATTTCCTGATGCAAGGTTAGGAAAGATAAGAGTGTTTACATTTTTATCAACCAGTTCGGAGAAAGGATAATTTTCTTTCATCAATTCATTATTAAATGCTACGCTGGCCTGCATCTCTCCATCCACGATCAGCGAAGGCATTTTCTGTTTCACAATTTTTCTTGCTTCAGCAACCAATTTTGCTTCCGGCGAATTACTGCTACCAAAGTTTGAATAACTAAGCATTGCAATTCTTGGAGTGATGTTGAATTGTCTTACTTCTTTGGCCACCATCAAGGTAATATCAGCAAGCTCCTCTGCTGTTGGATTAAAATTCACTGTTGTATCAGCAAGAAATAATGGACCTTTTTTTGTAAGCATGAGGTACATTCCGGCAATTTTCTTTACACCTTCTTCTGTTCCTATCGTATGCAATGCCGGCCTGATAGTATCAGGATAATTTTTCGCCAGGCCTGAGATCATACAATCTGCATCACCACATTCTACCATCATGCAGCCAAAATAGTTTCTGTCACGCATCACTTTTTTTGCTTCGTATGCATTGAAACCTCTCCGTCCTCTTTTATGGAAAAATATTTCGCCATACAAAACTCTTTTTTCTGCTGTTGCCTCACTTCTTGGATCAAGTATAGGAATACCGTCCAACTCTATACCAGCTTCCGCGGCTATTAATTTAATTTTAGTTTCATCACCCAATAGAATAGGATAACCAACACCTTCATCATATAATATTTGGGCTGCTTTAAGAATTTTTAAATTATCTGCTTCTGCAAATACAATTCTTTTCGGATTTCTTCTTGCCTTACTGCCAATTACACGCAGTACCTGGTTATCTATTCCAAGTCTTTTATCAAGTTCATTCTTATAGACATCCCAATCTTCAATTCTATGTTTGGCAACGCCGCTTTCAATTGCAGCTTGTGCAACTGCTGGTGCGACTGTCGACAACAAGCGTGGATCAAGTGGTTTTGGAATTATATAATCGGCCCCAAATAAAATATTCTTTTCACCATAAGCCATGGTTCACAATATCAGGTACCGGGGATTTCGCCAATTCGGCCAATGCTTTTACTGCGGCTAGTTTCATCGCTTCATTGATCTGGCTTGCTCTTACATCCAATGCGCCACGGAAAATATATGGGAACCCTAACACATTATTTACCTGGTTAGGATAATCACTGCGGCCCGTCGCCATGATCACATCTTTCCTTGCGGCCGTTGCATCTTCATAACTTATTTCAGGATCAGGATTTGCCATAGCAAATACAATTGGATTTTTTGCCATTGACTTTACCATATCAGCGGTAACACAATTACCAACACTTAATCCAATAAACACATCAGCATCTTTCAATGCCTCTGCTAATGTCATTTCGCCTTTGGCATTGGCATAATTATGTTTCATCTCATCAATATCAGTACGGCCTTTATGCAAAACACCTTTGCGGTCAAACATGATAAAGTTTTCATGTCTTGCACCCAGTGCTTCATATAAACGACTACAAGAAATGGCTGCAGCACCGGCACCATTTACAACAAACTTTGCCTTTTCAATTTTTTTCTTTTGAATTTCTAAAGCATTCAATAATGCAGCACCGGAAATAATTGCAGTGCCGTGCTGATCATCATGCATCACCGGGATATGCATTAACTCCTTTAGCTTTTTTTCTATGTAAAAACATTCAGGAGCTTTAATGTCTTCAAGATTGATACCGCCAAAAGTCGGTTCAAGTGCTTTCACTATTTCAACAAACTTATCCGGATCTTTTTCATTGATCTCGATATCAAACACATCAATGTCAGCAAATATTTTGAACAACACACCTTTTCCTTCCATCACAGGTTTACCTGCTTCGGGTCCAATATCGCCAAGTCCAAGTACTGCCGTGCCATTACTGATAACACCAACAAGATTTCCTTTGGCTGTGTATTTATAAACATCTTCGGGGTTGGCGGCAATTTCTTTACATGGTTCTGCTACACCAGGGCTATAAGCCAGCGACAGATCTCTTTGAGTCTTTGCTTCTTTTGTTGGAACTACTTCAATCTTTCCGGGTCTTCCTTTAGAGTGATACTCGAGAGCCTGCTGTTTACGGAGTTCGTTAGGTTGCATAAATATTTTTTATGTTACCGGCATTAGTTGCCATATTTTTTATTTGACAAGCTAATTACTACTATTAAACCTTTCTTGCGACGCTCCTTTCATCTTCCTGTTTTCTATTCAGCACATTGGGGCATCGCAATATTTACCGGTATGACAAACAAAATGGGAGTGCAATGTACAAAATAATCGAGCTTAACAATATGAGATGATTTGCCAGATAAAAAAGCAGAATCTCAATAAATATTCTTACGAGTTTCTGCTTTTAATATTGATGTCGATGGAGAGAAGACTAAAATTACTGTTTAGTGATTTTCACTTCAGCCTTTCTTTGGCTATCAGGAATAGGGTCAGCAACTGTACCCGGATATGGGGAAAGATTTATAAACTCTATTTTATATCCAGCTATAATAGTGTCTTTGGTGTAAGTAGGCTTCATTGTTATAGTTGAAAGATTAAAGCGATGGGTATCGCCATTTTCTGTAAAAGAAAAAGAAGCGGTAGCGGCACCCTCCCAAATACATACTGCATTAGCAGGACAACGGGAATCACTCACTACTGCAGTAAAGCAAAGTTTCAGATCATCGCCTGCAATATTTCCTTTTTCACAATCTGATAATTTAAGTTCAATAGTTCCTTCTCTTAAATTATCGCCTGTAACACCTGACTTTGAACAAGAGTTTACAAAAGCTGTAAGCGTAGTAAAGAGCAATATTGATAAAAATAGTTTCATTTGATTCTTTTAGTTATTTGACCACTGCCGGAACTGTATCGTTGCATCAAAATTTGTGAAAGAAATCTAAATGCAAGTTCCAAGCCAGGCCATCAGACCCATACCCACTTCGATAGCCTTTTCATCAATATTGAAAGTAGGAGTGTGAACACCGGAGACAATTCCTTTTTCTTTATTCATAACACCTACCCGGTAAAAGCAAGCAGGTATTTGCTGTGCGTAATAGCCAAAGTCCTCGGCGCCCATTCGTAATTCTGTTTCTTCCACATTTTCACTTCCCATGAATTCACTAGCTGCTTTTTTAACAGATCTGTTTAAATCCTCATTATTAACAACAGCAGGATAGCCTTTATCAATATGAACATCAATTTCGCCACCCATGCTATGTACAAGATCTTTAGAAATTCTTTCAATTAGTTGATGTGCTTCTGCTCTCCACTTTTCATCCATGGCCCTGAATGTTCCCATCAACTTCACTTCATTAGGGATTACATTGGTTGTTGCGCCAGCCTGGAAAGACGTGATCGATAAAACAGAGGGATCAAATGGATTTGAGTTTCTGCTTATTACTTGTTGAAGTGCGATTATAAGATGAGATGCGATCAAAATTGGATCAACACATAAATGAGGTGACGCAGCATGTCCTCCTTTTCCTTTTATGGTGAAATAAAGTTCATCAGCGCTGGCCATCACTTTACCACCTCTGAAACTTGTTTTACCAACGGGCATACCTGTATGTACATGCATCGCAACAATGCCTGAAGGTTTAGGATTTTCCAGCACACCTTCTTTTATCATATAGCTGGCACCGCCCGGGTTTTTTTCTTCGCCGGGTTGAAAAATTAGTTTGATGGTTCCCTGCCATTCATTTTTTAATTCACTTAAGATCTTTGAAGCGCCAAGCAAGCAGGTTGTATGTACATCATGTCCGCAGGCATGCATTATTCCTTTCTTAGTTGATCTGTATGGGACATCATTCTCTTCCAATATTGGCAATGCATCAATATCAGCACGGATAGCAAATACCCGGCTATCGGGATTTTTTCCTTTTATCAATCCAACAACACCAGTTGTTGCTTTCACTTCATAAGGGATACCAAATTCTGTCAGCTTGCTTTGAATGAATTTTGAAGTTTCAAACTCCTGGTAGCTCAATTCAGGATTAGCATGAAGATGATGACGTATTGCAATAAATTCTGCGGAGTATTCTTTTGCCAGTTTTTTGATTTTATCCCTCATCCGGCAAAAATAACGATTGAAACGGAGCTTTATAAATCAGTTACGGCTAACGGTCTCTGCTTCTTTATCCAATTTTATTTCAATCGTATCATTCATAATAAAAACGCCTTTAGGAAAATATTTTTCGAGTCGTTTTTGGTAATCTTCAGCTTCTTTCTTTTCCTTAAAATTCCCCACTTTCAATTTAAAAAAAGGAGCCTGGTAGAGAAGATATGATTTTAACTCCGGGAAAAAAGTGTACACTTTTGTTTTGGCAGCAGTCGCTTCGTCCCTGTTATTAGTATTGATCACAAGCAAGCGATAACCCTTGCCAACCCGTCTTGCTTCACGGGTTGTTTCTTCATTGATCTGTATTTGTTTTTTTACCAACAGATCGATCCGTGGGTCTTTATGTACAATTACAGATGTAGTATCAGTTGGTCTATGCAATGTTGTATCCTGGGAAAATGAACTGAGGGAAAAAAGAAAGGCAACTATCAAAAAAATCTTGTTCATAAATTTCGTTGTGCAAAAATGTAGCCAAATTGTAGGGTTAATATCCACCGCCCGATCCCGCAATATTTTCGATAGGGTGCCAGGTTGTTTTTATTTCTTGTGTGTCTAAAATGAAATAAGGTGATTGCCCCTGGTCCGTATTCCATTTTATTTTATCATAAAAGAAAATTCGTTTAAGGTTCATGGCGCTTTTTTCCTGCATCATCTTTTTTAATTCAGAATCATTTTCGCAGAAAATGGTTGCATTCACGTCCATGTGGTCAACAAACCATGCGGAAAGCTCAGAAATTTTTCCTGTTAAAATATTTACAACACCACCAGGCAGGTCAGATGAGTTCAAAACCTCAGCGAAAGTGACGGAACAAAGTGGTTTTGTTTCCGATGCAAGTACAACACAGGCATTGCCACCAGCAATTACGGGTGCGATAACAGAAACTAATCCCAGCAGTGAGTCATTTTGCGGAGCTATTATGGACACAACACCCGTAGGTTCCGGAACAGAAAAATTAAAATGAGAACTCGCAACTGGATTTACTGCACTGAAAAGTTGTTGATATTTATCACACCATCCTGCATAATATATCAACCGGTCAATTGCAAGATTTAATTCTTTCTCTGCTTTTCCTTTTGAAGAATCCTGTTGTACTAACTCTTCAATAAATTGTCCTTTTCTTCCTTCCAGCATTTCAGCCATGCGATAAAAAATTTGTCCCCGGTTGAAAGCAGCTCTTGTACTCCAACTTCCAAACGCACCTCTCGCAGCAACAACAGCATCACGAAAATCTTTTCTTGAACTCAGGCGTACATTGGCTAAT
>Ga0193738_1000436_pt1 | contig 22320 bp, 23 predicted proteins | sample L2a1metaG_FD_144927 | JGI IMG/M metagenome (GOLD analysis project Ga0193738, IMG submission 144927) | Soil microbial communities from a riparian zone of the East river system, Colorado, United States - L2a1 | ecosystem: Environmental > Terrestrial > Soil > Riparian zone | place: USA: East River...
AAAGGACCTCTTTTATTTATACCCTAATATCTTCAGCATGCTTTGAGCAGTTTGTTGTTTAGCATATAACCAGTCAGTCAACTTCCCATTTTTATCATAGCCTACTATTACATGTTTAGGTGAAGGAATAAGACAATGTTTAATTCCTCCATATCCGCTGATCTGATCCTGGTAGGCACCAGTGTGAAAAAATCCAACATACAGCGGTTCGCCATTTGTGAGCTTAGGAAGGAATACTTCATTAATGTGTTCTTCTGAATCATAGTAATCATGACTATCACAGGTAATGCCTCCTAATACCACACGATGATATTCCTGGTCCCATTTATTTATTGGCAGCATTAAAAATTTCTCACCGATCCCCCATGTGTCAGGAAGTGTTGTAATAAATGATGAATCTATCATGTACCATGTTTCCCGGTCGTTCTGTACTTTTTCTCCGATTACACTGAAAATATGAGCCATGCTTTCACCAACAGTGAAACTGCCAAATTCTGTAAAAATATGAGGCATTGGAACTCTTGCTTTCTTACAGGCAGTCTTAATATTGCGAACGATCTCATTGATCATAAAATCGTATTTATAATCAAACCCAAGAGAATGCTTGATCGGAAATCCGCCGCCAATATTTATTGAGTCAAGCTCTGGACAGATCTTTTTTAACTGGCAATAAAGATTAATGATCTTATTCAGCTCACTCCAATAATAAATATCATCTTTAATTCCTTTGTTTAAAAAGATGTGTAACATCTTTAATTGGAACTTGCTTTCATAACCTTCGATCCTGTCAACATAAAATTCCAATATATCTTTTGCCCTGATCCCAAGTCGTGAAGTATAAAAAGGAAAGGTTGGTTCTTCTTCAGCCGCTACTCTGATACCCACTTTAAAAGGAACCTTTACAGTTTTAGCATACTCTCTTAATTCTTCTTTATTGTCTAATACTGGTATTACGTTGGTAAACCCAGTATTCAGTAAGTTGGCAATTCTTCTTGTATAATTTTTTTGCTTATAGCCATTGCAAATGATATTAATATCCTTTGTGATCTTTTTCTTCGCATATAATTTTTTGATGATCTCAATATCGTATGCATAAGAAGTTTCAAGATGGATATCGTGCTTCAATGCCTCTTCTACTATAAAACTGAAATGTGAGCTTTTTGTACAATAGCAATAATTATATTTCCCCTCGTACTTGTGTTTCTTAATTGCAGCGGCAAATAAGTTCTTAGCTTTTTTGATCTGAAAACCAATTTTGGGGAGATAGGTTAATTTCATTGGCGTGCCATATTTGGCGATTAGCGCCTTCATGTCAAGGCCGTTGAAATAAAAATTTCCATCTTCTACTTCCAATCCTTCCTGTGGAAAGTTGAAAGTTTGTTTTACAAGATCAAGGTAAGTGTTGTTCATTAAAAGCTCAATGGGTTATTAGGTGTTCAAATTCTTTAGCGGCAACAAAAGTATAAGATTGGATGAACAAAAAACAAAAAGCCGGCTATGAATATTCACAGCCGGCTTCAGTTTGGATAGTTCCAATTTTATTTTACCTGCGCAACGAGGTTTTTAAATGTCTCAGGATTGTTCATCGCCAGGTCAGCAAGAACCTTACGGTCAAGCTCAATTCCTTTCTTCTGAAGTTTGTTGATGAACTCAGAATAAGTCATTCCTTCTTCACGAACCGCCGCATTGATACGGGCAATCCACAATTGACGATAATTTCTTTTCTTCAACTTACGACCTACAAACATATAGGTCATACCTTTTTCAACTACGTTCTTGGCAACTGTAAGAACGTTCTTTCTTTTGCCATAAAAACCTTTGGCTTGTTTTAAAATTCTTTTTCTGCGGGCCTTACTTGCTGCAGAGTTTACTGAACGAGGCATATCTTAATAATTTTAGAGTTAAAAGTTTAGATTTAATTACTTCAAACGCAATAAACGTTTTACAAAGTTCATGTTGGATTTGTCTACAATCCCGTCATGACCAAGTGCTCTTTTACGTTTTTTAGATTTTTTAGTAAGAATGTGACGCTTAAAACTCTTTTGATGAGTAATCTTTCCAGTACCGGTCACTTTGAAGCGTTTTTTGGCGCTGGAGTTTGTTTTTACCTTAGGCATTTTAAATGCTTTTTAAATTAACCCTTGAGGTGTTCCGCCACAAGGCAGAATCTTGTTGAACCTGTTCAGGAATCAGTCCCAAAATCAGAAAGAACTAATGATTTGATTTCGGGGTCGCAAAGATAAGGCAGAATGCTGTTCTGGCAAGTGCAAGTTTAAAAAAAGTTAGGCCTAGTCTATACCAAGATCTTTTCGTTGCTTTTTGGTAAGCTTAGCCTTTATCAGGTTATAACTCTGTTGTAAATAGTTTTTCAGGTCCTTCTTGCTAAGCTTCGAAGGATCAGTGACAAACACCCATTTTGCACGAGCCAAATAAGGTGCTGGTTTAAATCCTTCCGAACCTGATAATTCATCAAACTCTGCATCGGTCACTTTAAAAGAAAATGTATGCGGAGGCTCAAGGCTCGTAACACAAAACATTTTTCCGGCGACACAAAAGCAAAGATCATTTTCCCACTTTACATCCTCTGTAACGGCTGGAAAGGCTAAACAGATTTTACGTAAGGTTTCAATATCCATTTAAAAAAAATTATGAAAAACCACCCCTGAAAGATTATGATTTTTATATTTAAATCACTTTTGATTCTGTTGTGAAGCAATGAATTCACAAAGATTTCTTATGTCCTCCTCCTTCCTGAAATTCAAATCGTTTTTATCAAGAAAATTCTGCAATTCTTTCCGATGATCCCCAAATTCCTTAAGCACATTTTTCTTATTGGCCATAAAGTAGTGCCCTTTTTTTGCAGATAAATAGTAAGACTTCTCCCATTGCAGAACAAGATTTTCGTTAGCCACGACATTGTATCGCTTATATGAATCAAGATACCCTCCTGTAGTCTCGATAGAAGTAGTAGTATTTGGTTGTCCGTATGCTCCGATTTTTTGCTTGTCAGCGAGTCTGATTCGTTCTCGTATAGCCATTTTTACAACAGAATAGTCCTGAATTAGCTCCAGGTAACCATCATCAAAATAAAAGCTATCCTGGTTCATGGTAATTAATCGTATGGTTGACTCATCGGCAAGTGACAGAGTATCGCCACGGTGATCGATGAACTGGACCTCTTCAAGAATACGATTATAATTCAGTTTAGCGTCAGCTATATGTCCGTTTAAAATATATACTTTTCCATATACAAATTGCGGATAGCGATAAATTACTTCGGGCTTCAGAACCTCCAGGATCGTTTGTCCTGCCTTAACAACAAATCTTGTCGAATCCTGTGCTTCCACAAATACGCTTATAAGCACAAATAGAAAAAGGCCGGGAAGATTTTTCATGAGTAACTATTCTATTTAATTACTCCTATTGCTTTTTCTTGCCCTTTGGAGCAAACATTGCAAGCATACGACGACCTTCCATCTTTGGCATGCTTTCTAATGTTCCAAATTCATTCAGGCGTTCTGCAAATTTTAAAAGAAGCAATTGACCTCTTTCCTGGAATTGAATAGCACGGCCTTTGAATTGCACATAGGCTTTAACCTTATTACCATCCTTCAGAAAATTCTCAGCATGTTTTGCTTTGAAATCAAAATCATGGTCATCAGTATTTGGAGTAAACCGAATTTCTTTTAGTTCGGCCGTTTTGCTTTTGGCCTTCATTTCTTTTTCCTTCTTCTTCTTATCGTAAAGGAATTTATTGTAGTCAATGATCTTGCATACCGGCGGATCTGCTGTTGGTGAAATTTCCACAAGGTCAAGTTGCTGGTCTTGCGCCATACGCAATGCATCCTGCGTATTATACACTCCTACTTCTACATTCTCACCAACAAGTCTTACTTGTGGTACTCTTATAAAATTGTTGATGCGATGTTCGGCTTCTTTACGAGGAACAAATCTTCCTCTGAAACCACCTTTGTTGAAACCACCGCCGCCACCTGGTTTGCTGAATCCACCACCGCCTCCGGGTTTATTAAATCCACCACCAGGTTTGAATCCTCCTTGTTGTACTGCCATTTAAATTGTTTAGTTAATAATTGTTTTTATGTTATCGGCGACATCAACACTATTTATCTTTTGTTGCGTCGCACTCTTTTACGTTCTGTAATTCTATTCAGCTTTCCTTTCTTCAAACTCAACCGAGATCTCTTTTACAAAATCATCCACACCTTTCACACCCAGATCTCCTTTGCCTTGTCTTCTTACTGCCACTTTATTTTCATTCATTTCTTTTTCTCCAACCACCAGCATATAAGGTACTCTCATTAGTTCAGTATCACGAATCTTCTTTCCTATTTTCTCATTACGGTCATCAACCTCTGCACGAATATCTGATTTTTTCAGTTTATCTGCTACACTCTTTGCATAATCCAGAAACTTATCGCTGATCGGTAACACTTTTACCTGAACCGGCGCCAGCCATACCGGGAATTTTCCGGCATAATGCTCCAGCAGGAAGCCTATGAATCTTTCATGGGTTCCCAACGGAGCCCTGTGAATGATCAATGGAGTTTCTGGCTTATTATCCTGATTTGTAAACTCTAATTTGAAACGACGACCCTGTGCAAAATCCACCTGGTTTGTTGCTAAAGTAAACTCCCGGCCAATTGTACTCCAGATCTGTACATCAATTTTAGGCCCGTAAAATGCAGCTTCATCCTGCACCTCGACAAATGGTGTATTTGTTCTAACCAACACATCTCTAACTAAAGCTTCCGTTTCTTTCCAAAGTTCTGGCTCATCAACATATTTCTGGCCAAGCTTGGCAGGATTATGCAAACTCAAACGCATCACATATTTATCAATACCAAAAATCTTAAAATATTTCAGGTACATATCATTCACCGCTTTGAACTCCTCATAAAATTGTTCTTTGGTGCAATAAATATGTGCATCATTCATGTGCAGGCAACGAACTCTCATTAATCCAAATAACTCTCCGCTTTGTTCGTAACGATAACAAGTTCCATACTCTGCCAAACGAAGAGGCATGTCTTTATAGCTTTTCGGTTCAGCTGCAAATATTTTATGGTGATGCGGACAGTTCATCGCTTTCAAATAATATTTCTGTCCCTCCAGTTCCATTGGCGGATACATGCTATCCTGGTAATAAGGTAAATGCCCACTGGTGATATAAAGACTTTCTTTTGCAATATGCGGAGTTACTACTCTTTTATATCCTGCAGCTAATTCAGTTTCCTTCGCAAGTCTTTCCAGTTCTTCAATAATTATTGTCCCGTTTGGCATCCATAAGGCCAGTCCCGGACCTACATCATCATCCATTGTATAAATGCCTAACTCCTTACCTAATTTTCTGTGATCTCTCTTTTTCGCTTCCTCAAGTAATGCCAGGTATTCATCCAATTCTTTTTGCGATGGAAATGTTACGCCGTATAGCCTTGTAAGTTGCTTATTCTTTTCATCACCTTTCCAGTAAGCACCGGCAATATTGGTAAGCTTTATTGCTTTTATCAAACTTGTATTTGGAATATGCGGCCCACGACAGAGGTCTGTAAAATTTCCTTGTGTATAAAAAGTTATTTCTCCGTCATTCAAATTTTGCAACAGATCCAATTTGTATTGATCCCCTTTTTCAGTAAAATATTTTTCAGCCTCGGCTTTTGGTATTTCTTTTCTTATAAACTGGCTATTTTTCTTCGCCAGCTCATTCATTTTTTTTTCAATGGCCGCCAGGTCTTCTTCACTTATCTTCTTATCGCCAAGATCCATATCATAGTAAAAGCCATTTTCAACCGGCGGTCCAACCCAAAACTTTACGCCGGGAAACATATTTTCAACAGCTTCCGCCATTAGGTGAGCTGATGAATGCCAAAATGTGTTCTTACCCTCTGTATCATTCCATGTATAAAGCTTTACCGCTGCATCTTCGTTTATTGGTCTTGAGGCATCCCATGTCTGCCCATTGACTCCGGCAGCAATAACTTTTCTTGCCAATCCTTCTGATATTGATTTTGCAATGTCCATTGCAGTTGTGCCTTCAGCATACTGCCACACTGCGCCATCAGGAAATGTAATATTGATCATTAAATTGTTCTTTTTAAGAGGCTGCAAATTTAGCGAAGTCGAGCCAGAGTTTTTATTAACAAACCGTTTGTATATCAGATTTACACAAATAAAGTTATTTGTTAGCTTTACATTGTGACAGTAAGGATTATGAAAAGATTTGTACTCACCGTTTTCACCTTTTTACCGGCTTTCTCTTTCTTGTCATCTGCCCAGAATATAACCGGCATTTGGCGTGGCTATTTTATTACCGATGATGGTGATCAGTACCGTTTTGAGGTCCAAATGGAACAATCAAAAAATACTTTATCTGGCGTTACCTATTCCTACAGGGAGAAACAATTTTATGGGAAGTGCACGATGACTGGAAATTTTGCAAATTCTTCCGGCAATGCTTTGATACAGGAAATAAAAACAATTGAAGTAAAAATGTCACTCGCAAGTGTGGCTTGTATTCAAAAATGTCTTCTCACTTATGCAAAATCAGGTAAAGAGGAGTTTTTGGAAGGCACATTTAGCAGCGTATTCGAAAGAGCAGATTCATTAGGTGGTAGAAGAAGAGGTGACGATTGCGGTGGCGGTAAAATGATCTTAAGAAAGGTACCCACATCAGATTTTTATATTGAGCCCTTTTTAAGAAAAAAGAATACTCCTGTAAATAACACTCCGCCGCTGGTAAAAACAAACCCGGCTACAAATAACTCAACAACGAAGGTTACTACAAAACCGCCGCCCACCAATCAGAATAAAAACAATACCACCAATACTAATAAGAATACTGTTGTGGTAAAACCAAGACCCGATACGATAAAAAAAGTAGAAATAGAGCCAATTCAAACAGAAGACAAAAAAGATCTTACTATAAAACCGAATACAAAAACTCAGAGCATGCTGAGATCAAGAGAGAACAATCTTGTACAAACCCTGTTTTTAAATTCGGAAAATGTTTTTGTGAAATTATATGACAACGGCGAAATTGATGATGACACTATCTCAATTTACCTTGACAAAAAGCTAGTGCTTTCTAAAAAAAGATTATCAACCGCTGCTATAACCATTGATCTGAAAATGGATGAATCAAATCCAGATCATGAATTGGTAATGGTGGCGGAAAACCTTGGCCGCATCCCACCCAATACTTCCTTAATGGTCGTCACTGCCGGTGATCAGCGTTATGAAGTACGGATCACTTCAACAGAACAAAAGAATGCGATGGTCAGGTTTAAATATGTAAAACCAGGTACCCAAATACCGCTCCCGTAATTCATTTTACACAAATAAATAATTTCATTTAAGTTTACCGCAATGAGAGCCACCTCGTTCCTGCTAATTATTTTTACCCTTTCCATTAGTTCAACTGCACAAAACCTAAATGGGGTGTGGCGGGGCACTTTAACGCAAGGCCCAGGTGGTTGCTTTCGGGTTTATAATATCGAATTGAATATAAAAACCGAAAATGGAAAGATCAATGGCGCATCGTATCATTATTCCGATGTTACTAATTATGTAAAAGAAGATTTTGGAGGCAGCTATAACTCTTCAAACAAATCACTAAGTATAAATGAGCTTAGAGTATTGACGTTTCATATCCCGCCTGACTGTATTCCCTGCATTAAACAATACAATCTCGTTTACGAAAAACAGGATAATAAAGAAGTGCTTACTGGTGATTGGGGTGGCGTTACAATGAATACTAGTGCAAGTTGCCCGCCCGGAAAGATCACCTTGACAAGGGTTGCGGAATCAGATTTTAGCCATATAAGAGAAATTAAAGTTGATACCGGCACGATACGTTTGGATTTTTATGATAATGCGCAGATAGATGGTGATATCATAACGGTTTTATTAAACAATAAACCCCTTGCCTCTAATCAAAAACTTGCTGCAAAACCAATAACACTTGAAATAAAAGTTGATCTGAATAACAAAGAACAAGAGATCACAATGGTGGCTGAAAATCTTGGAGATATTCCTCCGAATACTGCGCTGCTGATCATTACTGCAGGGAATAAACGCTATCAACTCTATCTTACTTCGACAGAAAAGAAAAATGCGCAGGTGAGATTTATTTATGAGAACCCACACAGCACTCAGTAATTATCTTTTTTAAATACTATTGAAATAAAAAAGTGAGAAGAAAACTTCTCACTTCTATCAATTATTTATTAATGAACTATTAAAATGCCCTGTTCTGTGTTTGTGCTTGTGGCATTGTCTTTCTTGGTATCTTCTGATCTCTTTGTGAAGTGTTATAAACAAATGCTGCAACAATAGTAGCAGCTTGTTTCAGATCTTCAGGTACAAGATGATCGTAAGTGTCCATATTAGTATGATGTGTTCTTGTGTTGTATTCGATCTGATCTTGTATAAATTGAAATCCAGGAATTCCCACAGCATCAAATGCAAGATGATCTGTACCTCCCGTATTATTTACGGTAACAGTTCCAGCACCAAGATCTTTGAATGGCTCTAACCATTTAGAAAAAATTGGACCTGCATCTTTATTACTCTGTAAATAAATACCCCGGATCTTGCCTGTTCCATTATCTAAGTTATAATAAGCCGAAACTTTTGCATTATTTCTCGTAGCTGATGTTGCTGCTGTATCTGCAAAATGATTTTTTACATAATTCCGGCTGCCATGCAAACCTTGCTCCTCGCCGCTCCATAATGCAATACGAATAGTACGGCGCGGTTGAAAACCACTTGCTTTTAAAATTCTGATAGCTTCCATCATTACTGCACAACCGGCGGCATTATCTGTTGCTCCCGTAGCAGCATGCCAGCTATCAAGATGCCCACCAAGCATTACCAATTCTTCTTTCAATGCAGGATCAGTACCTGGAATTTCAGCAACAACATTATACCCTTTAAAATCATCAGTATAAAATTTTGTTTTCACTTCTACATCCAGCGTTACCGGCACACCGGATTCTACCAGGCGTTGGATCCTTAAATAGTCATCAGAAGAAAGTACAACACTGGCAGGAGCAATTTGTGCATCTTTTGCATATTGTCCTCCACTACTAACGAAAATTGTCCCATCACTTCCGTTTGCAGTCATTGATAAGATCAATGCAGGTTTTTCTTTATTGATCATCTCATTCATTCTTCTTTGCAACATAAATTGATTCGCATTATTATTACCCTGGTTGCGGCCCCCGCCGCCCTGTTGTGGTTGACGCAGTTCAGCACTGGCCATTTTTTCCAATGAAGTATCAGCAAAACGATTTCCATCTGCAGTAAACGAAGGAGAAAGTTTTGCAGACGACCATGTCATTACAATTTTTCCTTTTAGCGTTCCTGCATATTTCAGTAGTTCAACAGAATCTTTTGCTTTTATTAAAACTACTTCTCCTTTCATTCCTTTTTTTCCAGGTGTACTACTCGTCCATGCCTTAGGCATTGCAATTAATGGCATATAATAAGGAGCCGTCATTGCTACATAACATTTGGTTTGTTCCCAACCTTTACCAAACTCTCCCCATGGTTCAAGGTTAGCATTAGACAAACCCCATTCAGTTAATTTATTTTTCGCCCAGGTGGCAGCTTTCATGTAACCGGGAGATGCCGTAAGTCTTGGCCCGCTTACATCAGTCAGGTACATTGCGATATCCATTACTTTAGAATTGTCAAGACCTTCTTTGCGGATCTTGTTCATCATATCCATGTCTACCTTTTCTTCCTGCGCATTTATAAGTTGCAGGCTTAAAACAAAAGACAGGATCAATAAAAATGATTTTCTCATGTGAATTATTTTTTTAAGAGGCGAAAGTTAGGTGATTTTGATGTCTTGATAACCGCGAAATATATGGGCGGATGAAAATATTGATCTACTTCATTGTCATGCGAACATAAAAACGGGAAACATAGATTGAAGATGAAAACAAACTAATTGACTATGGAAGTAACACTGCTTTAATACAGTTATCCATTCTTTTGTCAAATACCTCATATGCCCTTGCGCCTTCAGTTAAATTAAAATGATGTGTGATGATCTTTTCTGCCGGGTAGCGTTGAATTACTTGTTCTCTTAACAATCTTTCTGCATAATAATGTGCGGGGCAGCGACCGATCTTATACACCAGGTTTTTATCATACGCTTCTCCCGGCGAAAAAGAAAAATTTTTGGCTGTATGAACTCCGACAGATGAGATAGTTCCTCCCGGTCTCAATAAGTCAATTGCCAGGCGCAATGCATCTGGATTACCTACCACTTCCATTACTGCATCCGTCCCGCGACCATTAGTAGCATTTCGGATCGTTGATCTTGCGTCAGCTATTAATGGGTTTAAAGGTGTTGCCCCAAATTCTTTAGCCATTTGCAATCGCTCATTTGAATGATCAAGAGCAAATAAGTTTTCAGCGCCGAGATCTTTCGCGGCAAGGATCGTCATTAGCCCAACGGGGCCACAACCGATGACGACATACGTTCCTTTATTATTTACTCCCGCATTTTCTGCACAGAAATAACCGGTGGAAAAAATATCACCGAGCAGCAAACCTTTTTCCTCACTTAGATCATTACTCAATGAAACAAGCGTTGTATCGGCCATTGGTACACGGATATATTGTGCCTGCGCACCATGCAGACCATGCCCTTTTTGTACCCATCCAAAAAGATTTCCTTTTTCACAACGGCATGTCAATCCAATGCGACAATAAAAACATGCACCGCATGATGTAGTAAAAGGACTTAGCACTCTTGATCCTTTATAAAATTTCTTTACAGCATTTCCTGTTTCCATAACTGTTCCGACAAACTCATGCCCCATCACTGTGCCTTCATCAATTCCTGTTTCTCTCCCATGATAAACATGAAGATCTGAACCACAAATGCCTGATAGAGTGATCTGAACAATTGCATCTGTTGGCTCAAGTATCTGCGGCTCAGGAACTGATTGATAAATGATATCTTCTATCCCTCCAAATGTGAGTGCTTGCATATTGTGAATTTACAATTATTGCCGTGAGACTGAAGATCGATACAGTTTAACTCTTCCATTCATATAATAAATAAGCTGCTCATCAATAAGTTTTTCTACTCCACGAAAAATATCGTAGATTACTGGTACAAAACCTAACGTTTATGAAAAAAACTTTACTCCTGCTTGTAATGATCTCTTTCATTACAGGTGCATTCGCACAGAAAAGAAAAAAATCAGAACAACCTTTAACAGGATATGCGATCACTGCGGTTGAAAAAGGCGGAAGAAGCTGGAAAGAAGTTCGCCTTGTAAATATTACCACCGGTGAAGAAGTAAAATCAATCTATCAAAGCAAGCAGGAAACAGAAGCTTTGAATGCAAGAACAGGTAATCCCATTGTAAAGAAAGACATTAATGTTGCAAAAGCACCCGCTAAAAAAGTTGTGAACCTGGACCAGGAACTTGCTGTTGCTAACGGAAGTAATGTGAGAGTAAAAACGGTTATAATAAAAAGTAACGGCAATCAATATGATAAACCTTTTGCCACTAACTCTGCAGCAATAGCGTATGACAAAAAACATGAGCGGCTTTATTATACCCCTATGGGCATTAACCAGCTTCGCTATATAGATCTGAAGTCAAATAAAATTTACTATTTCGAGAATGAATCTTTTGGAGCCGCATCTGGCCCGGGTGATGGGGCTAACCAAATAACAAGAATGGTAATTGCGTCAGATGGAAATGGATATGCATTAACCAATGATGGCAATCATTTTATTCGTTTTACAACCGGAAAAAATCCAGTGATCACCGACCTTGGTGCTTTATCAGATGATGCAAGCAATGCAAATTTTTCGGTTCATAGCCGCAAAGGATATGGTGGTGATATGATCGCTGATGCTTCAGGAAATTTATACCTGCTAACTGCAAACAGAAATGTTTTTAAAATTTCTATTGAAAGTAAAGTTGCATCACACATGGGAAACATTAAAGGTTTACCTGAAGGATTTTCAACAAACGGTGCTATGGTGGAAGAAGAAAGTAAAGTAATTGTTGCAAGCTCAGAATCTGCAATTGGCTATTATAGATTTGACCTTACAACAATGCAGGCAGAAAAAGTTTCTACCACTGCATCTGTCTTCAATGCTTCTGACCTTGCGAATGAAAGACTGGCTTTTTCAAAAAAGAAAAGGGATAAGAAAAATACTGAAGTACTAAATCAACAAGTTGCAGAAGAAGTAACAAAAAAATCGCCAATACAAAATGCGATCATGAACAATGGTATTTCAGTTTATCCTAACCCGGTAACAAACGGACTTGTAAAAGTTACGTTTAAGGATCAGCCAATTGGTAAATACAGCGTGGAATTAATAGATATCACCGGGAAAATGATCCAGTCAAAAGAAATTAATGTTAAGGGCAGTATGCACATTGAAGAAGTAAGAATACCAAGATCAGTTAGTGGAGGAAATTATTTATTAAAAATAAATGGTGCCAATAATAATGTTTCGTTTGCAAACAAATTGGTAGTTCAGTAAGAGTTAACCTCTGTTTTTGAAACCGTCTCGTCTAAGACGAGACGGTTTTTTTATGTGAGAATGCTGAATAGGATTAATACATAGTAAAAAGCAGCGAATAATTTCGCTGCTGGCACGAATAAATACCATGCTTGTATGAATGACTCAGGAAAGTTTAAAGCTATAAGGCCAAAGCTTTATTATTAAAGAGAGGATAACAATTTTCGCCTAATAAAAGCGTTTAATTGATTGGTCAAAAATCCAATTCTCATGAAAAAACCTATACTTACTCTTTGCATTTCGGTATTTTTTGCTTCGGCATTTGCACAACGGGTCGATCTTGATCGATTCAACTTTGCAGCATCATACCGCGATTTTCCTAATGAGCCTTTACCCACTGAGTATAAAACATATAATGTGCGTATTGAAGCATCGCCTTCGTTGGGATTGGGTTATTCTGCAGCCAATCTTGAAAACATGATCAGTATTGAAGGATTAAAAAAAGTAGCAGGGACAGGGCATGTCACCATTATTGCCATACTTGATGATATCGTAATTGAAAAAACAGAGACAAAAGAAAGAGTGCAGGTAACCAAGGACAAAAATAATGTCGAGATAACTAAATCTTTCTTTTCAACAGAGATGACCTATTCATTCAGTGCAAGAGCCACTATTTATGATTACAAAGGAAATACAGTGACGAGTAATTATATTTTGTTTGAAAGAGATAATAAGAGAACGTATAAGACGCCTGAATTTTCAAACCCGGTTGACGCTGCCAATAATTTCAACAACAAAGCATTGGAGACAAGATCAAACCTGGCCAAACAATTAGTAAATGGCGCTGTGAGTAATTTGAATAATTATTTAAATGCTACCTATGGTTATTCGATTCAAAAAGTAAATGATATTTTCTGGGTATTGAATAATAAAAAGCATCCTGAATACAGCGAACACCAAAAGGCGTGGAATAATTTTAAAAACGCCATTGTATTAATGAGCCCTGATGAACCACTTGATAGAGTGAAAGAAAAATTGAAACCAGTTATTGCTTATTATGACAAAATAAAAACTCTTTATTCCAGTTCCGATAAAGAAGCAAGAAAACTACGCTATGCCAGTTATTTTAACCTGGCTAAAATATATTTATACCTTGATGATCCTGCAGCAGCAATGCGTGAAGCCGATGCTCTTGCTATGAATGATTATGATGAAAGCGATGGAAGAAATTTGCGGGCTGTTGCTGAAAGCCTCGATGAACAGTTAAAAAAGAATAATGCATCTACAAGACATTTCCCGGTTGTTATTTCCAGTTTTCAACCTCCGGTTAAATAGACACTCTGCCGCCCTTTCATAAATAGAAAGTCCGTCACAATATGATGGGCTTTTTTATGTGTTACAGCTTCTAAAAAGTTTATCTCCACTTTAATCGTTTAATCTTGTTGATATACTTACGGCTAAACTTACTTTTATATTGATGAGATGAGTTATCATGTATCCTATTCATTAACTCGATCGCCTGGTCATGATCATTGTTCTTTAAATAAGCCAGCGCCAAATAATATTCAGCCACATCTTTCAGCAAATTTGTTTTATCACTTTTCACATCTGCAAGTACGACCTGATAAGAACTGATCGCCTTTGAAAGATCATTTGTTTCTAAATAAGCCATCCCTGTAAGAAAAATATCTTTAACAGATAACACCGAATTCTTATGAATGCGTATTACTTCCGCATAATTATTCTCCCGATATGCTTTCTCAATTTTTGATTCAGTACTATCATTTTCACTGTGGGTTGTTGTTAATTCATAAACAGAATATTTTTCCGTAAAAAGCCTACTAGAAGATAACCGATAAAAATTAAACCCTACAATACAAACAAAGATCAGCAACGCACTGGCGGCAACAGCTACACAATAACGGACGATCCTACGTACCTTATTGATCCTTTTCTCAGTTACCTCGTTACCATTATTCATGCTTTATTCTTTATTTGTAACCGGTCACGAATTTAATTATTATTGTACCTGCGACAGCGCCTTGATTGATCGTTCCTTGCAAGTTTATCCAGAGCTTGCCGAAGGACTCCGTTCAGGTTCCTGTAACCCAATAGCTATCGGGTCAATAAACAAATTATGAACTACTTTGAAATATTTGGGATCCCTGTTGAGTTGAAAGTCGACAAAAACGAGTTACCAAAAAAATTTTTTGAGCTTAGCAGAAAATTTCATCCAGATTTTTATGCCAATACTACTCCTTCAGAACAAAACAGGGCATTGGAAATAACGGCTAACCTGAATAAAGCATTCAAAACTTTTCAAAACCCTGATGAAACAATAAAATATGTTTTGCAGTTAAAAGGTTTGCTTGAAGAAGAAGAAAAGTATCAATTACCTCCCGATTTTTTAATGGAAGTGTTAGAAATAAACGAAAAATTAATGGATGCCGAAGATGATCCTGAATTAAAACTAAATTTGCAATCAGCTATCAACAATTTGCAATCAGATATTTATGCGCCTGTTAAAGAAACTGTGGAGCATTACCAGGACGGTGTTACTACCGAAAAAGAACTGCTGCAGGTAAAAGAATATTATTACAAGAAAAAATATCTCCATCGCATTCAACAGCAATTAAACGGGATGTCGTAATATTGCAGCCCCTTTAGCCCGGGTGGCGGAATTGGTAGACGCAGCAGACTCAAAATCTGCCGTTCGCAAGGATGTGCTGGTTCGATTCCAGTCTCGGGCACTAAACTACGCAAAGGCAATCTTTTAGATTGCCTTTTTTATTTTCCAATAGGCATTCAATATTCCAAAATTTAATAGCCTTCGCATTACACCTATGACTTGGCGGTTATTTGTTGTTATAAAAAATATTCCCATTAGATTTCAACGTTGGCATAATTTTACCTTAATAATTTACCTATAATGAAAAGTTCAAAGCCTATCATTTACTTATCCATTGCAATAATGGTCATTACCGGATGTAATGATCAAACAGAAACCCAATCGCAAGACAATAAGCCAAAAGACACTACCAAAAACCAGGAACCCACTATTGAAAAAGAAACATTTTCTTTTCAAAAGTCATTACAATTTAAAAACATATCATTCGATATAAATACAAAAGGAAGTGGCTCATTAAGACAACTCACCATTCAGCCTAAAGGGTTTGAGGAAACTAATAAAAGTTTTGAGCTTGAAATTAATGGAGAAGTCACCGATGCCCAGGTTGCAGATCTAAACTCAGATGGATTTCCCGAATTATTGATATTCACACAATCAGCCGGAAGTGGAAGCTATGGCAATGTAATTGCATTCTCCTCCAATGGTGCAAAATCATTGAGCCAGGTGTATTTTCAACCTACAGGTGAAAACCCTAAACTCAACAAAGGTTATATGGGTCATGACAGTTTCCAGATCAATGAGTCCACACTAATTCAGGAATTCCCAATTTACAAAGAAGGTGATCCGAATAGTAATCCAACAGGAGGCGTTCGCAGAATACAATACAAATTGGTTGATGGCGAAGCATCCAGGAAATTTGTAGCAGATAAAATCTCAGAAGCCCCTTCGAAATAATACGACTATTTCACAGTTGGACCCATCGACTTTGTTAAACAGTTAATGATCTTTGGTGCACGGTCATTCACAAACCCGATCCGCAATACTTGCAAAATTTTGCATCCTGATCATGACCTTCCTTCCCGCAGTTTGGACAAGCTTCATGTCCGTGTTTTTTATTGCGGACTGCTATCGCCATATCAGTCGTGATGATCCCTGTGGGTACCGCTATAATTCCATAACCTATAAACATCATGATGGAAGCAATGAATTTCCCTAATGGAGTAACTGGCGAAATATCACCATAGCCAACAGTCGTTATCGTAACAATGCCCCAGTAAATGCTATCCGGAATACTTTTAAATCCGTTTTCTCCATTTTCTACAAGGTACATGATCGATCCAAGGATTATGACCATCATAAACACAACCAGCATGAAGATGCTGATCTTTTTTATACTGATAAAAATGGCGGTTTTTAAAAACTCCATCTCCGTTAGGAAATGAGTGAGCTTAAATATGCGGAAGATGCGTAGAAGTCGAAGTGCACGCAACACAAGCAATGATTGTGCGCCAACAAAAAATATACTGAGGTAAGATGGAATGATTGCAAGCAGGTCGATAAGTCCCAAAAGTGAAACCACATATTTCAGCGGCTTTCCAATACTGATGACACGAAGTATATATTCTATAGTGAAAAGAATGGTGAATATCCACTCCAGTACATAAAAGAGATCTCCAAGCTTCCTGTGGTAAACAGCAACACTATCAAGCGTCACAACGATGATCGATCCAATGATACAAACAAGGAGAATTATATCAAATGCTTTACCGGCAGTGGTATTTGATTCATAGATGGTTTCATGAAGCTTCACTCGCCATGATTGCCCGGGGTCTTTCTGCATTCAGCAAAATTAGGTTGAATAGGATTCAAATCTCCCTGATTCAAATCGTCTCTCATTTTTTTAAATCAAAAACAACCTTCGCATTCTTTTGCTCGCTGGATGAGATAAGAACTTCATAACGCTTACTGGCTGTAGTAATGATCATGACTGAAGTATTTGGCGGAATAGAACCCAAATTTTCTGCAACCATGACAATTTCATGGTGTGGCTGATCTGGATTTACATCGATGCTGACCGAGATCGGTCTGTGAGTAAGACGCATATGCGATCTTATTAATGTATTGTTGTGATAGATGCTGATCGTGTCGCCATCTATCTCGCCATTGTCATATAATTCAATTTTGATCTCGCTGGCTTCCGTCTCAATTCTCCTGACTAATGCATTTTCCCTGTTCTTTAAAACAACTGGAGTTGAAGTAACTATATTCTGATTTGGTTTTATAACTGAATTTGTTTTTGATACCGTATCAGTTTTCGGTTTTACTACTACAGCCACCTGTTCTTTCTTCTTTGGTGAAGTTGTAACTTTTTTTGGTGTTGGTTTTAAAGTAGCAGTTTGCTTCGATACATTCGAAGGCTTTGTTGTCGAAGCTGCTTTTGGAGGTACTTGGGTTACTTGTTTTACACATTCGCGGAATGTGATATCATCTAATGCAAAATCATTTCCGCAACCACTTGGATTTTTATCCATCATCACCAGCATCAATGTGGATGTTGCAACAGGCGTTGTAAAAAGGGCACGATGCTGCGTCCACTTTGGGTCTTCAATTCTTGGTATTCCGCCAGTAACAATACTTGCGACGATCTTTCCTTCTGGTGTTTCCAACTGAATACCCAGATCAGGTAATAATGGATATGGACATTTCTTTGTCGGTCTGCAAAGATTCATTAGCCACAGACCGAGTTCATAGATCGTGTTACTCTTCAAACCTGTAACAGGCATTTTTAGAAATACAGCTCCAGCCCTACCCGCATTTACAAGCAACATATTCCCATCAACATCTCCTCCTGTGTGATCCTGATAAATGGTATGCCAATCGTCGTTAAAGCATTCACTGGTATAAGAAGCAAATGAATAATATCCATCGGAAGGACAGTAATGAGAAACCCTCCGGTAACTGTAAACATCTTCACTATTAACGTCATGTATATTACCAGCACCGAAGTGAATAGTGAATTGTGGTGGCAGAAAAGTACAATTGGCCTGCTGCCCTTTCGATGAGAAGGTGAAGGGAAGAATAATAAATATGAAACCAAGCTTCTTCAAAGTCTCCTGCACTTTACTCTTAAAGTTACTTCAAAAAGAGAATATTTTTTAAATGATAGTATGAAAGGTAAGTTAACTCTTATTTGTTTTTTGAAACGCTGCATCTGTTATCTTTGAAATCATTAGCAATTAAATGATCAAACTATGAATTTATTTCGCTTCGTATTGGTTTTACTATTTGTTTTACCATTCACTTTTTTGCAAGCACAAACAGCAGATGAAATAGTTAATAAGCACATTGATGCTATTGGTGGCAAAGAGGTCATCAATAAAATAAAAAGCCAGGTACTTTATTCTGATATTTCAGTAATGGGTTCAACCCTTACGAGCATATCTACAATGCTTGTTGGAAAAGGATTTAAGAATGTTGCGAATTTTAATGGGCAGGAGATCATTCAATGTATCACACCTAACAGTGGATGGATGATCAATCCTTTGGCCGGACAAACCGACGCACAAGCTCTACCGGATGACCAGGTAAAAGCAGCGCAGTCAGCATTGGATGTCGGTAGCGATCTTTTTAATTATAAAGCAAAAGGAAGTAAGATAGAATTAGTAGGCAGAGAAACTGTGGAAGGGGTAAATACCTATAAATTAAAATTTGAAAATAAAGACGGCAAGATAACTTCCTATTTTATCGATCCTTCTACTCATTTTATTATAAAGCAGGAATCCACCAACAATGTCAACGGAGAGAATGTAACAGCTATAAGCACATTTTCTAATTATAAAAAAACTGATATTGGTCTTGTCATCCCGCATACTACAATTACCAACCAGGGTTTTGAAATGACTATCACCCTAAATAAAGTGGAGTTTAATAAAGAGATCGATCCGAAGATATTTGAAATGCCTAAATAATGTTAGAAGATCGATCATTACTGATCGATCTTCACTTGCAATATATTACCCGGTTGATTTACTCCTTCATTTGCAATAAATAAGTCACCGGCAGAGTTAAAAGCAATGCCTTCTGGTTGGGCAAATTCTTTACTGTTCAATTGATATAATTTTTTGATAGCACCTGCAGCATCAGTGATCAATAACTTTGAATTTCTTCCATCGATAATATACATGTCACCATTCAAAGGATGAATGACAATACCAGAAGGGTTTATTGGATCTTTCTTCTTTTTACCTGAACCATTACTTCCAAAAACTTTATCCAGAAGATCTATTTTAAAGACAGGTTGTTTATCCATTTTTTTAGAAGCAATATCAAAAGCATAGATCCCTTTATAATCTTCTGTACCGAGCTCTGCACCTTTAATAGCTATTAACAACCTGTTATTTTTTTTATCATAGCAAAGTCCTTCAGAATCCTGCTTGATGGTTAAGTGAGTGATGTATTCTTTTACTGCAGGCTTTGCTGCATCCAAATTGCTTACCTCAAACAATTTTCCATCAGCACGTAATACCCAAACAGTTTTATCAACAACTGCCAATCCCTCATAATCTCCCACTCCACCAAATGGGATATCTTTTTCTACCGATGATGAACCTATGTTATAGATAAATATTTTTCCCAGTTCGTCCTGCACACACACAAATCGCTTTTCATCCAAATATGAAAGACCTGAGATCTCCGTAAGATCTTTCGGCATATCCCATTTTTTGGCTATTGTTATTCCAGCACTGGATGGTTCATTTGCGTCAGTTTTATTGGTTTTCTCTTTTTTCATTTCAGTTTTTGATCCACCCAAAAAAGAAAAAGCATCTTTTTTATTCCCGAGTAAAACAAATATCCCGGATAGTCCTGCTACCAAAATTCCTATTTTGATCATGTTCTTTTTAATTTTTTTTGATCTTACTTCTTTTTCTTCTGCTTCTTTGCCAAAATCAGCAGGCGGTTCATTCTTAAAATTATTCGATTTCATACTATTTTCTTTTAATTCTTTTATTTTAAATAACTCATTCCCTGGATCAATTTCCCATCGGCCGAAAAATTGAGCTTTATATCCTTTTTTCCCTTTCCTTCAAGTTCAACTTCGTAATAGGTGATTCCGTCTTTTTCAATTTTTTCTGCGTCGTCGATCTTGTAACCAATGTATTCTGTACGAATAATCGAGGACACCGCAGCCGGAAGTTCGTTCTCTTTGATATCCATTTTGTGCAGCACCAACTTGCCTGTAGAGTCAATATAAACCGCATATTCAACAGTATCCATTTTAAACTCTGCTTCATACAGGTTATTCTTCTTTTCCCATTCTATTTTATTAGCACTGCCATATTTCGCCTGTACAGCGTTCAACACCACAGATGGCACTTTGCTGTTTGGAATATCCTGGCTGCAGGAATAAAGAAAGAACAATGATGCTGTAAGGACCAATATAGTGCTCTTCATAAATTTTTATTTTAAATGATCAATTCTTACTCAAAGCTCCAACTCAAATCGGGAAAGAATTGGGAATAGTAAGACTGTAGGAAAAATAGAAGGGGCTTTTATGAAAGTTCTAACACTCAAAAGTGAATTGCGATGATATGTTTTTGTTCGTACTGGTAAGTGACCTTAAAATTATAGAGATCACAAATTGACTTTACAATGGCAAGTCCAAGACCGGTGGAGCCGGATGATGAATCCTCAGATTGAAACCGGTTGAATACTTTTTCTCCATTTAACGGTTTGTCTATTCCTGAATTTTCAACCACCAAAGAATTTGCATCGATCGCGATATTGACAAAGCCCCCCGGTTTATTATGAATGATGGCATTTTTCACCAGGTTCATCAAAAGTATCATAGCAAGATCGGGATTCATCTTTTGAATACTTCTGCTTTTCTCTATGATAGTTGACTTCAGATCACTGAACGTTAACTGATCAGAAAAGTCGGCGGTAATTTTTTGTAAAAGCTCATTAATATTAATAGGCGATGCTTCAGCAAATTGTTTATTCTCGATCTTTGAAAGCAACAGCATCGATTTGTTCAATCTAGTAAGTCTTTCAAGATGATCAAGTGCAGATCCAACTAATTTTAACTGCTGCGGGTTTAGCCGGCTATCTTCTGCCAGTGATTCAAGTTTATTGATACTGATGGCCAGTGGTGTTTGCAATTCATGTGAAGCATTTTCTATAAAATGTTTTTGACTGGTATACGTGTCAATATTTCTTTGTACAAATTTCTGAACCGAATCATTCAACATACTGAACTCATCTACTTTTGTTTTGATCGTTTCGAGAGGTTCAGGTTTATCAAGCCTGAATTTTTTAAGATTTTTTAATAGCTGGTAAAAAGGCTGCCATATTTTTTTCAATAAAAAATTGTTGAAAATAATAATTGAGAGAACAAGACCGAAATAAAGCCATAGGATCGAAATGAAAAGTTGCTTAATAAGATCGTCCTCTTCCACCATCGAGGTGGCTACTTTTAATTCGTAATATTTTTCATTCTGCAGAAAAACAGTTTTCAATAACCTCACTGGCTCATCGCTTTTTTCATTCTGCATGAACATCATCGTGTCAATATAAGTGTCACGGATGGTAGCAGCTCTGGTCGAATGTATTTCATTGACGGTATAATCACTCTCGTCAAAATTATTTTTTTGCAATATGGTCGGATCGGTTGCAGCTTTCTGGATCACCAATCCTTTTTGATTGTCGAGGCCATCATCAATACTATCGTAGATCTCTGCCAGCATCTTGTAATAAAAAATTCCTGCCCATGCAGTAATAATGACCAGCAATGCTATTGAAAAATAAACCGAAGTATAGTTGAGTAATTTCATCAGGCAACAAGTTTATAACCGATCCCGTAAACAGCTTGTATCTCAATACCGGCTTCATTATCTTTTAATTTTTTTCGCAGGTTTTTGATCTGAGAATAAATAAAATCAAAGCTGTTGGCCTCATCAATATAATCACCCCATACATGTTCTGCCAGCGCTGATTTGTTTACAAGCCTGTTCTTATTGATCACGAGGTAAAGCAATACATCATACTCTTTGCGATTCAGTGTTAGTTCTTTTTCATTTATCCAAACCATACGCTGATCCGGATCGATCTTAAGATTATCGCAGGTAATATTATTATTGCCGCCCATTTTTTTGCGACGGAGAACAGATTT
>Ga0193738_1000437_pt1 | contig 22317 bp, 19 predicted proteins | sample L2a1metaG_FD_144927 | JGI IMG/M metagenome (GOLD analysis project Ga0193738, IMG submission 144927) | Soil microbial communities from a riparian zone of the East river system, Colorado, United States - L2a1 | ecosystem: Environmental > Terrestrial > Soil > Riparian zone | place: USA: East River...
AAAGGGAAAGCCCCGCTTATTATTATGCTTGACGATGATGCCGTATTACAGAATAGAGATTGTCTTGTAAATCTTTGTGCCGAATTTGAAAAAAATAATACAAGCAGGACGAAAGCAATAATCTCATTCAAGGTTCTTTATTATGATACGCTGCAAATGCAAGTGAATGCTTTACCGCATAAAAGGTTTGAAGAATACAAGAACAAAGATTTTTTTGAGACTTATTACTATGCCGGCGGCGCACATGCCGTAGAAAGAGAAGTGATCGAAAAGCTTGGTCAGTACCCGGATGATTTTTTTTATGGCATGGAAGAATATGACCTGGCTTACCGCATCCTTGATGCAGGGTACTCGATAGTTTACAGCAATAAGGTCGTGATGCTGCATAAAGAATCATCTGCAGGACGTAAGCCTAAAAAGGAAAAACTCCAGATGATGTGGGTTAATAAAAGTAAAGTAGCATGGCGTTACCTGCCAAAAAAATATTTCTATTCAACTGCTTTTATGTGGTCGATGCAATACCTGAAAGAAACAGGATTTAATCTAACCGGTTTTTGGGGCGGCTGGAAAAAAATCGTTTCTATTTCATCAGCAGAAAAAAGAACACCTGTAAACCAAACTACGATAGATTATCTTCGAAAAGTGAAAGCAAGATTGTGGTATTAAACTATCTTTTTTAACCAATTTTAAAGTAGAATTCAATATTTTTGTGGCCGCCAAATTTAAAGCCACAAATCTATAGAATACCTAACCAAATGTCCTCCATTCGCTTGCAGGATACTTATTTTTATTAGAACAAGAAATAGTAGACCCAATAAATTTTAAAAACAACTATTATAACCTGAAAATAATTATTTGAAAATGAAAGTACTTGTTACTGGCGGGGCCGGATATAAAGGAATAAAATTGTGTAAGCTATTGTTAGAAAAAGGTTATGAAGTTACCATGATGGATAATTTCATGTACGGATTTGCTCCTGCTCTATATGTTGCGGAGAATCCTAACCTCACTATAATCAAGCATGATATTCGAAATAAAATCGAGAACCTTTCAAAATATGATGCTATTTTTCATTTAGCAGGAATAAGCGGCTTCCCGGCTTGCACAGCAAACCCTGCTGTGGCACAGGATATAAATGTGAATGCAACAAAACAATTAGTTGAAGGGTTAAGCAAGAATCAAATACTGATCTATGCATCCACGACTTCTTTTTATGGAAAGTCCGGCAATGTATGTACAGAAGAGACCCCGATTGATGCAGTCAGTCATTATGGCCGTACAAAGTATGAGGCAGAAGTAATAGTTTCCCAAAAAGAAAATTCATTGAGTTTCCGGTTTGCTACAGTTTTCGGGTTTAGTCCAAAGATGAGAATGGATTTGATGGTAAATGATTTTACTTTCAAAGCTGTAAAAGAGCAAATGGTAGTATTATTTGAAAGTTACGCAAAACGAACCTTTATTCATGTTGATGATGCGGCCGCTTGTTATCTATTTGGTCTGGAAAATTTTGATAACCTAAAAAATGAAGTTTACAATGCGGGAGCCGATCATCTCAATTATTCAAAAATGGATGTAGCGCTGGCAATCAAAAAATTTGTAGATTTTGAAATCATTGATCCTGGTATTAAAGATAAAGATCTGCGTCATTTTATTATTTCATTCGAAAAGCTAAATAAAAAAGGATTTGTTCCCCAGAAAACAATTGAACAGGGTATTGAAGAAATGCTGCGTATTTTTAAATTTTACGAATATTATACCCATTACAAACAAATTTAATGAAGCAAATAAAATATAAAGACGAGGTTGTTGCCATATTTCACAAGATCAACGAATGGAAAGAAGGTTTGGATTTCTTAACAGATGATAATGCCTATATACAAGCCGGAACCTGGTGGTACAATAAAGAAAAAGTTTTAAAAGCTCATCGACATAAGCAATATCCAAGAGAGGTTAACCAGACACAAGAAACTTTTATTCTTTTAAGCGGCAGATTACGGGTTGATCTTTATGACGAGGATAATAATATTTTTTTGCAGGAAGAGTTATCTGCTGGTGATATCGGGATCATACTAAATATTGGACATGGCTATTTTATTCTTGATGACAATACAAAAGTGCTGGAAGTAAAACCAGGTCCGTTCACCTCAGTGGAAATGGATAAGGAAATGATACAATAAATGGAAAATATTTTTTTTGATCTAAAAGATCTGAAACATTGCGGAAAAAATGTGATCGTCGGAAAAACCGTAAGGATCCGTTATCCGGAGCTTGTATATATTGGAGACAATTGCATCATTGATGATTTCACTTATATTTCAACCGCATTAGAGTTGAAAAAAAATGTACATATTAGCTCAGGTACAAAGATCATCGGGGGTCGTAACGCTTTTGTATCATTTGATGAATTTTCAACTACCGCTCCAAATGTCACGCTGTCTGCAGGAAGTGATGATTATACAATGGGCATAGCTACTCCATTTGTTCCACTTAAATTCAAGGGCAATGCAAAAATCGGAAAGATCATTTTTTACAAGCACTGTATTGTGGGAGCTGGTTCCGTAGTATTACCTGATGTCACCTTTTACGAAGGGGCATGCGTAGGCGCTTTATCATTGGTTAATAAAGATCTCGAAGCCTGGAAGCTGTATGGAGGAATACCTGCAAAATTTATCAGGATGAGAGATGAAATACAAACAAAAGAATTAGAACGAATTTATAAACAAGAAAATAATAATGGATAGTAAGCTAAATGATAATCAATATCTATTGAATTACAGGAAAGATTTTGCTTCTCAATTCGGTGAAGATGGTATCATTGAAAAAATATTTGATCTTTTGCCTGCAGGAGATCATTGGTGTGTGGAGTTTGGTGCGTGGGATGGAAAATTTTGCAGTAACACTTTTCATTTGCTGTCAGAAAAGAACTGGTCAGGTGTATTAATAGAAGGAAACCCCAAAAGAATTACTGATCTTAAGAATACATATAAGGGTAATCCAAAGGTATACCCGATTAATAAATATGTAAATTTTGAAGGTGATGATATATTGGACAACATCCTATCCCCTTTTCCTATACCTATTGATTTTGATCTTTTATCAATTGATATAGACGGCAATGATTATCATATATGGAAATCACTCCTTAAATATCAACCGAAGCTTGTGTTAATAGAATTCAATGCGGCCATTCCCGGAGATATTGAATTTGTTCAACCGGCTAATCTCTCGTTACAACAAGGAAGTTCCATACTTTCTTTTGTAAAACTTGCTAAAGAAAAAGGATACGCGTTGATTTGCATAAACCAGGTTAATGCTTTTTTTGTTCAGGAAAAGTACTTTGAATTGTTTGGTATAAAAGATAATTCCATAAAAGCACTTAAGCATTTTAAAGAACCATTGCAGGTATTTCAACTATATGACGGTACAATGGTATTTCATGGTACCCAATCGCTTTATTTTTATAATGTTCCTGTTGACTTCAATAAAAAACTCCAGGTCCTGCCCCGGTTTCTAAGACATTCAAACTTCGTATGGAGCAATAATCAATTCTATAGATTTATTTTTAGAGTATATAAATTGTTTTTTTTAAAAAAAACCAACTCTTCGATGACCGCTGATGACACAGAACAAAATACATGGTCATGGATACGGGAGTATAAATCTTTTTTGGACAATAAAACTGCAGAATAATTGCAATGAAAGAACAGAAATTCATTCCTCAAATGGAACCGTGGTTCGGGGAAGAAGAAAAAAGATCAATCAACGATTATCTTGATGAAAATGGATGGATAACAGAATTCAAACGAACTGCAAAGTTTGAGGAAATGATTGCCGGTTATACAGGTGCAAAACATTGTATAGTTGTCAATAATGGAACTATCAGTCTTACTTTAGCGGCAATTGCTTGTGGAATACAAGCAGGTGATGAAGTTATTGTTCCCAATTATACAATGATCGCTACGCCAAATTCTGTAAAAATGTTTGGCGCCGTTCCTGTCTTCGTTGATGTAGAGCCGGAAACGTTATGCCTCAATATTGAAATGGTGAAGAGGGCAATAACCAAAAAGACAAGGGCGATCATGTTTGTATCTGCTAACGGCAGATACCCGGCTTCAGGAATAACTCAATTTGAAAGGTTAGCTGAGGAAAATAATATTGCTCTTATTGAAGACGCCGCCCAATCTCTTGGGTCTTTTTATCCTGATGGGAGGCATATTGGTCTTGCAGGCAAAGTGGGAAGTTTTTCTTTTTCTGCACCAAAAATAATTTCCACGGGACAAGGCGGTGCGTTGATAACGTCTGATGATGAGGTAGCCAGAAAATTGAGAAGATTAAAAGATTTCGGACGAAGTGGCGGCGGCAACGATATTCACGATTCTATCGGATATAATTTTAAGTTCACAGAATTGCAGGCTTGTCTTGGAATAGAACAAATGAATAAGCTGCAATGGCGGATAAATAGAAAAAAAGAAATTTATTCCCTTTACAAGCAAAAGCTTACTGGCATTGAAGGAGTAGCGTTTTTTAACCAGGATTTGATGCACACCACTCCCTGGTTTATAGACACATTAGTTGATGACAGAGAAAATCTCATTCAATATCTGAAAGAAAAACAAATTGGTAGCAGGGTAATGTATCCACCTATCAACAGGCAGATTGCTTACAACATAGAAGGGGAATATCCCATATCTTTTTTAGTTGGTCAAAAGGGTTTATGGCTGCCTTCGGCTAGTCAATTGAGCAATGAAGAAGTAGAATACATTTGTTCTTCTATTAAATCGTTCTATAATTAAGAGCACATGGGCATTTTTCAAAAAATCAAAAAAAAACTATTCTCGTCAGAAATTGAGAAGACGGTAACTCGTTGGTATGAGGCAGATGGGGAGAATACACTCCGAATTGATTATGATAATTTGAATGAGAATTCTATTGTAATAGACCTGGGGGGATATAAAGGTGAATGGGCAAGTAACATCTACTCAAAATATCTCTGTAATGTTTTTGTATTCGAACCTGCATCTTTTTTCTATCAAAAATTGAAAAAAAGATTTGAAAGAAATCCAAAGATCAGAATACACCCTTTCGGCCTTGGAGATCAGGACAAGGATGAAAAAATTTATCTTAACGCTGAATCTACCTCAATCCATAAAAAAAAGGGGAAATCGGAAAACATTAGCATAAAAAATTTTGCAACATTCCTAAAACAAAACAATATTAAAAAGATCGATCTGATCAAAATAAATATAGAAGGAAGTGAATATGACTTACTTGAATTTATAATTAAGAATGATCTTGCAGAACAAATAGAAAACATCCAGGTACAATTTCACAATTTTGTGGAGAATGCTGAGGCAAGGATGAAGCAAATTCAAAATGATCTTGCTAATACTCATACTCAAACTTACCAATATAAGTTTGTCTGGGAAAACTGGAAGTTAAAATAGTAAATATGGTATTTATTTATATGAATGGCGGCATTGGGAACCTTCTTTTTAAATATGCCGCTGGGTTAGGACTAGCTACTAAATTGAATGTTCCTTTAAAACTGGATAAGTCATACTACCACGAAAAGCATTATGCAGGTGATAAACTGAATGATTTTTTTGATATCGCATCCTTCGCAAATATTTTAGAGGATATTTTTAATATCTCGGCAAATGAATCAACAGAAACAGAATTGGCTTTTTTCAGGCATTCATTATTTCGGAAGATATTCGAAAGACTAAAACCATATTACAAAAGAAGAATTTTTCGTGAACAACGCTTTTCTTATGATCCAAATTTTTTCAAAGCAAGCCCAGATGTATTGATCAAAGGAAACTGGCAATCCGAAAAATATTTTAGTCATATTGCTTCTTTAGTAAAAAAAGAATTGACTTTCAAAAAATCAATACAGGAAAAAAACAAGTCTCTTGTAGATCGATTAAATCAGGGTGTATCTGTCAGTTTGCATTTACGGCTTGGCGATTATCTGAATCACCCTGTTTCAAAGAATTTTCACGGCGCATTACCAATTGAGTACTATCAAAGATCTGTTAAGCATCTGCAAGCCGCCATCAAAGAAAGGATCCAGTTCTTTATTTTTTCTGATGATATTGAATGGGTGAAAAATAATTTTCATATTACTGCAGACATCACTTTTATAGACAAATCTTTTGATCTGACTGATGCTGATGAAATGTACCTGATGAGTCAATGTAAACACAATATCATTGCCAACAGCAGTTTTAGCTGGTGGGCCGCCTGGCTAAATAGTAATCCTGAAAAAATTGTGATCGCTCCGCAGAAATGGTTCAATAAAGGTTATAAAGACATTCATGACTTACTACCAGAAAGCTGGTTAAAGATTTAAATTTAAAAGTTTCATTCAACCTGCTCCCCTATCACTTGCAAAAAATATTGCATCGCTTTTTTCTTTCGTTCGTCAAGCAAATAATTCAGGTGGAGTGTATAGTATTTTTTCAGATCATAAAGATCAAAGGTTTGAGATGATACGATCTCATTGATATGAGTCAAGCCCATGGCATTTGCTTCATTAAATATTTTAATGAACTCGGCCGGCAATTCTTTTTTACTGATCCATGCAGCAAACACAAAAGGTTGACCTGTTATTTTTTTCCACTCAGCGCCGAGGTCATAAAAAAAAGTAGAGAGTTTTCGTTGTTCAAATGCACGATCACCTATAACTAATCCTGCCGTGGTTCCTTTTATTTCTTTTCTGTAATCTTCATCAGTAGCATTTATTATTTCAGGATGAATGCCCCAGTATTCATGCATTATCCATTTCAACAATTCAACAGAGGTCCTGCTTTGATAATCCAGGTAAACTTTTTCTATTTGTTCCAATGGCACTTCACTAAACAAACAAACAGATGCTGCCTCGCCTTCAGTGCCAATACAATAATCGCCAGACAGATGTGATTCCTTCAGTTCATGAATTGCAGCAACAGGAATTAATCCAAGGTCGATCTCATCATTTTTTAGCATTTCAGCTAGTCTTGCAGGGTTATCCTCTACCAATTCAATTTGCGAAGCAATTGGCTCAAGCTTTAATCCATAAATTAATGGCCTTGTATTGAGATAACTTACTATTCCAACCTTTATCTTACTCAATTAAGTTATTTTTGCGCAGCAAAGATAGACGAAACCCACTTACGCTTACGCTTCGGCGGGCAAGTAAGAAACAGAAAATAAAAAAGCATGGAGCTAACTAATCTTTCAGCCATTTCCCCCATAGACGGTCGCTACCGCAAACAAGTGCAGCACTTAGATGAGTATTTCTCTGAATTCGCATTGATAAAATATCGGGTGATGGTTGAGATTGAATATTTTCTTTTCCTTGCTGATAAAAAGTTTTTTAAAATATCGGGAAAAGCAGAAAAACATCTTAGAAAGATCGTAGAAGAATTTGGCCCGGAAGATGCACAGGAAATAAAACAGATCGAATACACCACTAATCATGATGTAAAGGCAGTAGAATATTTTTTAAAGAATGCTTTGGATAAAAGCGGCGCTAAAGCAGAAAAAGAATGGATACATTTTGGATTGACATCACAGGACATCAATAATACGGCTATTCCGCTTTTTTGGAAACATGCAGTTGAATATGAATACCTGCCTTCATTATTGAATTTAAATGCGCAGTTAAAATTGCTGGCAAAAGAATGGCAGGACATTCCGATGCTTGCACATACACATGGGCAGCCAGCTTCACCAACAAGATTGGGGAAAGAATTCATGGTGTTTGCAGAACGTATAGAAAACCAGGTGGAACAGCTTATCAATATTCCTTTCAGTGCAAAATTTGGCGGCGCCACCGGCAATTTCAATGCACATCATGTTGCGTTCCCAAAAATGGATTGGGTAAAACTCGGCAACGAGTTTGTTGAAAAAACATTAGGACTTACCCGCATGCAATACACCACGCAGATAGAGCACTATGATAATCTTGCTGCACATTTCGATTGCATGAAAAGGATCAATAATATTCTTGTTGATTTTTGTCGTGATGTTTGGACATACGTTTCGATGGAATATTTTAAACAAAGGGTAAATAAAAATGAAGTGGGCTCCTCTGCAATGCCACATAAAGTAAACCCGATCGATTTTGAAAATGCAGAAGGAAATTTAGGAATGGCAAATGCAATCTTTGAACATTTATCTTCAAAACTCCCTGTTTCAAGATTGCAAAGGGATCTTACAGATTCAACTGTTCTTAGAAATATCGGAGTGCCTTTTGCTCACACATTGATCGCATTTCGTTCTGTAGAGAAAGGCCTTGACAAACTAATTATCAATGATGGCATGATCCACCAGCAACTTGAAGACAACTGGGCGGTTGTAGCAGAAGCTGTACAAACTATTTTAAGAAGAGAAAATTATCCGAATCCTTACGAAGCGCTAAAAGAGTTAACAAGAGGCAATGCCTATATTGATAAAAAATCAATTCATCATTTTATCGATAACCTGAAAATAAATGGTTCTGTAAAAAAAGAGTTGAAGAAAATAACGCCGCATAATTATACAGGAGTGGTGGCGAAGTATTAACCAGGTTTTTTATAAATAAACTTCAACAATTCTTTATTCTCTTCAATTTTAGTCCCATCAGGTACAAATGAGTTTTTCAACAACACATTATGTGATGCAATATTGTCTTTTTCCGCAATTGCATAAATATGGTCTGAATTTGTGGACTTAAAGTAATAATCAAGACCTGCCTTTGTTAATTCTGAAGCAAATCCTTTTCCCCAATTTTCTTTCAGAAGTGCATATCCCAATTGAATATCATCTGAACCCTCGATAGGAATTATTGCAAATGATCCAACAAACTTCCCGGTTGCTTTTTCATCCGCGGCCCAGCGGCCTATCAATGGATTAATCTTGTAAGAATCGATCGCCTTCTTCAAAAAAACATCACATTCTTCTTTTGTTTTTGTAGCCCTGATATATCGCATCACATCCTCATCACCATTCAATAAAAAGAAATTCTCATCATCGGTTTCAAAAGCATATTGCCTGACGATTAGCCTTTCTGTTTCAAAGATGACATTACTCATGAAAGGAATTATTAATTCTTGTGGACTTCACTCGAGAAATGAAACTCGATCCCGGGATTATTATTTCTTTCTGTATTTAAGAACCATTCGCTTTGTGCCAGGTAAACGATATGTCCATCTTTATCAACCCCTGTGTTTGCCCCCTTAAATTTTGTAAACTCTTCTACTTTTTTGGGGTCTTCACTTGTTATCCAGCATGCTTTATAAAATGGAAGGGTATTAAACTGTACAGATGCCCCATATTCCTGCAGCAAACGATATTGTATCACTTCGAACTGAAGTTCACCAACACAACCAATTATCTTTTTGTTACCCCCATGTTGAGTAAACAATTGCGCAACGCCTTCATCCGTTAATTGTAACAATCCTTTCTCCAGTTGTTTTGTCTTCATTGGGTCCTTATTCACTACTTCTTTAAAAATCTCAGGTGAGAAAGTTGGAATGCCGGTGAAATAAAAATCCTCTCCCTCAGTAAGTGTATCACCAATTTTAAAATTCCCTGTATCAAACAAGCCTACCACATCACCGGGATAAGCATCGTCAACTATACTTTTTTCACGAGCCATAAAAGAATAAGGATTGCTAAAACGAACATCTTTATCTAAACGAACATGATGATAGTATTTATTACGTTCAAACTTGCCGCTGCATACTCTCATAAATGCGATCCGGTCTCTATGCTTCGGATCAAGGTTTGCATGGATCTTAAAAATAAACCCACTCAGCTTTTCCTCATCAGGACAAACAACTCTTGCCGATGTAGGACGGCATTGTGGCAATGGTGCAATACGTACAAAAGTTTCAAGCAATTCCTTTACACCAAAATTGTTGATAGCACTCCCAAAAAACACCGGCGCTACTTTCGCAGCTAAATAATCATCCACATTCAACACACCATGAACACCATCTACCAGCTCAACATCTTCACGCAAGGTCTTAGCATCCTTCTCTCCTACTTTATCATCTACCATAGCATCACTCAGATCATTTACACTGATCAGATCATCACTGCCCTTTGTATTAGCAGTGAATAAACGCAAACTTTTATCATGAAGATTATAAACTCCCTTAAATTCTTTACCGCTATTGATCGGCCATGTCATTGGATGCAAATGGATCGATAGCTCTTTTTCAATTTCCTCCAGCAGATCAAAACGATTCTTACCATCACGATCCATCTTGTTGATAAAAACAATTACTGGTGTATCCCGCATGCGGCAAACTTCCATCAGTTTACGGGTTTGTTCTTCCACACCATTAACACTGTCCACTACTAGAATTACACTATCCACTGCGGTAAGTGTACGATAAGTATCTTCAGCAAAATCTTTGTGACCGGGAGTATCAAGAAGGTTGATCAAAATTCCGTTGTAATCAAAAGTCATCACCGAAGTGGCAACAGAAATTCCACGTTGTCTTTCGATCTCCATAAAATCGCTGGTCGCAAATTTTTTGATCTTATTACTCTTCACCGCACCCGCCACTTGGATAGCGCCACCAAACAGCAACAGCTTTTCCGTCAGCGTTGTCTTACCGGCATCCGGGTGGCTGATGATAGCAAATGTTCTGCGTTTATTTATTTCATTCTGATATTTCATAAAGAGGCGCAAAGGTAAGGTTTGAGAGGGATTTTTTGGTAGTCAACTGTACTGCTACTATTGGGCTTCTGTTGCGTCGCACACTTGTACTTTTTGTAATTCTATTCAGCTTTTATCTTACCTTTTTAATACTTCAATCTACAGCAAGTGACTCAAGATTTTAGTTTGCTTCGGCTTGCCTTCAATCATCTTTAAATTTTAATGCATGCTATGGGCAAGCCTCGCAAGGACGAAGACTCTGAGGATTTGAAAAAATTTGCTTTGTCCCACAGGGTTTCGTCATTGCGAGGTCGTCAGGTAAATTGTCCTTACCTCTTTAGTCCAGCAGACCGAAGCAATCTGAAAAACAATTTTCACAACTTGAAATAATGAACCTGACGATGATATTCTTATTTTCAAAAGCAAAATAGAATTACCAAACCCTTAACGGAGCGTCGCAACGAAGCTCAATCGGAGTTACTAAAGCCCGGCTACCACACAAATAATTTCTTTTAGAAAGCCAATCCCAAATTATAAATTTGCTTATGCGCCGAACATTCCAAATCATTTTAAGCAGCCTTAAAATGGCAGTTACCGAGTTGTGGAAAAATAAACTCCGCACTTTTCTATCTCTCTTTGGTATCACGATCGGCATCTTCTGCATCATTGGTGTAATGGCAACTCTTGGAAGCCTGGAACACAATATCCAAAGCGAAATAAAATCCTTTGGCACCAACACTATTTATCTTGACAAATGGGATTATAGCTCAGGCGGCGACGGTCAATATCCATGGTGGAAATTCATTAAGCGGCCTTCACCAAAATACGAGCAGCTTGAGCCGATCATGCAAAGAACGCCGAGTGCAAAATATGCGGCATTTAAGATCAACCGCCAGGCTGATGTAGAATACGAAGACAATGCTTTAAAAAATGTACTCCTTTATGGCTTTAGCGAAGATTTCAGTAACATACAACCTGTTGAGATCATGTATGGCAGATATTTATCTCCATCAGAATTTCAACAAGGCACGAATGCGGGAGTGGTTGGCAACGAAGTAGCTGAACAGCTTTTTGTCAGACCGGAAAGAGCTCTTGGTAAAATGATCACCTCAAAAGGAAAGAAAATTGTAATTGTGGGTGTCATTAAAAAACAAGGTAGCCAAATGCTGGGCGGCTGGCAACTTGACGATGCAGTGGTTATGCCTTATCGATATGCCCGTACTATAATGGATGAAAAAAATGCGGAACCGCTGATCCTTGTCCAGGGTCTTGATAATTTACAGATTGCTGTATTAAAAGATGATCTGAAAGGCGCAATGAGAGCCATCAATAAACTGAGCCCGGCCCAGGAAGATAATTTTTCATTGAATGATGTGAATGAATGGAGCAAAGCATTCGAAGCGGCTTTTTCAGGCATCAATATGGGCGGAATGCTAATTGGCGGTATCAGTCTTATAGTAGGTTTGTTTGGCGTCGCCAATATCATGTTTGTAAGTGTAAAGGAACGAACCAGCCAGATCGGTTTGAAAAAAGCAATCGGCGCAAAGAGTTATATCATCCTTACTGAATTCCTACTTGAAGCTGCCTTCCTTTGTCTTATTGGTGGACTTATTGGGTTATTACTTGTACTGGGGCTTACAAAAATTTTATCTGGAGCATTTAACTTCCCGATACATATATCTACATCTAATCTTGTAACGGCGATCAGTATATGCTTTGTCGTTGGCGTGCTTGCAGGTATTATACCTGCGATAATTGCGGCAAGATTGAATCCCGTGGTGGCGATAAGATCAAAATAAACCCAACCCCCTGTCCCCCTAAAGGGGTGACTTAGTTTGATCAATCCTTTTCTATTTAATTATCATTATAAATGAAGAAGAAATTCAATCTTACATTTGCAACTCACATTTTAAAGAAATGTTTCAGAATACAAATAATAGTAGTGATCTAAGTTCCCCCTTTAGGGGGACAAGGGGCATTCTTGCAATAGAATCATCTTGTGATGAAACATCAGCGGCAATCTGCTGTGATGGTAAAATTTTATCAAACATTATTGCAGGACAAAAAGTACATGAACAATATGGAGGTGTAGTACCGGAGTTAGCAAGCAGGGCACATATTCAAAACATTATTCCGGTGGTAGATGCAGCAATTAAAAAAGCCGGATGCAATATCAGCGATATTGATGCCATAGCTTTTACGCAATCACCAGGTCTGATCGGTTCACTGCTTATAGGATGCCAATTTGCAAAATCATTGGCCTTGTCTTTAAATAAACCATTGATCGCTGTACATCATATGCAGGCACATGTATTGGCAAATCTTATTGATGATCCAAAACCATCTTTCCCTTTTTTATGTTTGACGGTAAGTGGCGGTCATACACAGATCGTATTGTGTGAATCTCCAACTAAAATGAAAGTGATCGGAGAAACAATCGACGATGCAGCAGGCGAAGCATTTGATAAAACTGCAAAGTTGCTGGGACTTCCCTACCCCGGCGGGCCGTTGATCGATAAATATGCAAAAGATGGCGATGCAAATCGCTTTCAATTTCCCGAACCACAGATACCTGGTCTTGATTTTAGTTTCAGCGGATTAAAAACTTCTATTCTTTATTTTTTACAGAACGCCGGTAAGAGTCATATTTATAAAGAGCAGTTCCTGGCTACGGAAGATGAAAAAAATAAATTCATAAAGGAGAACCTGAACGATCTCTGTGCATCAATACAACAAAGGATCGTTTCTATTCTGCTCAACAAACTTAAAAAAGCCTCCATCGAAACCGGGATAAAAGACATTTCCATAGCCGGTGGCGTTTCGGCAAATAGCGGTTTACGAAAAGCTCTTGAAGAAACAGGCAAAAAAAATAACTGGAACACTTTTATCCCTGCTTTTGAATATTGCACTGATAATGCCGGCATGATTGCAATCACAGCTTATTATAAATTTCTTGAAGGCCAGTTCAATGATCTTACAGTGAGTGCTTCTGCCAGGGCTGAATGGTGAGAAAAAACTTCGAACTTCATCCCGATAATTATCGGGACTAAACTTCAAACGACTTGGCTAACTCCTACTTTCAATTCAAACAATTTACAATTCACCAGGATCGGTGTGCAATGAAGGTGACCACGGATGCTTGCTTGTTTGCCGCATGGGTGGCGGAAGAAATTAAAAATGACCCCGATAGCTATCGGGAAAAAATTAATAATTGCCTTGATATGGGCACTGGTACTGGGTTATTGGGACTCATGGTTGCTCAAAAAAATCCAAAGATAAAAATCGATGCTATAGAAATTGATAAGGATGCAGCCGAACAAGCAAAGATCAACGTAGGATCATCTCCATGGAAAGAACAAATAAATATTATAGAGACCGATGTAAAAGATTTTTCTTTTGAAAAAGAATTTGATCTTATTATCAGTAATCCTCCTTTTTATGAAAACGAAATACGATCAGCAACTGATTCGAAAAATGTTGCTCATCATAGTGAAAATCTAACATTAAAAGAATTGCTGGCGATCATAAAAGAAAACCTGAGTGAACCAGGTTCGTTTTTTTTACTGCTTCCTTATAAAAGAAATGAGGAGATAAAAAAACTTTTAAAAGATCAACCATTGCATATTTCAAAAATGATCCTTGTTCGTCAATCAGTAAAACATGATTACTTCCGGATCTTTATAAAAGGAAGTTTGAATGCAGAAGAAAAAGAAACTGAATTTGATGAATTATCGATCTGGGACGATAAACAACAGTATACAAACGAATTTGTAACTCTTCTAAAAGACTATTACCTGCATCTCTGACAATTTTTAATTACCAGAAGCATACTCTTTTAAATATTCATAGTGAGGTGTCAGTTTCCCCTCTTTTACCATCGTAGCTTTTTCAATTAATGCAGAACTATTGCCAACAAGGTCTTCCATCACATGCTTTATCAACTGTTCGCCAAAATATCGTGACGCATCTCTTGGTAATTCATTTGGCAAATTACCGACCGCCATTATATCGATTGAATTGGGCAAATAAGGTTCTGTTTTTTCTAATGTTGTTCTGTCAATCCCATAAACCGGTTCTTCAATTGTTTGATCTCCGAGATTGACAGGAACAGAACCGCCTTTATCATCTGTAATGTCAGCGATCGTTCTGATGATAAAAGTATCTTCTTGTACATTTTCTTTTTCAAAAAGTCTTGGCACAGTTTTATCCCAATAAACACCATTCAATAAAATATCAGTTTGTTCTGCATAAGGCAAAAATTGGCATTGATATAATTCAGGATGCTCGTGAAACTCCAATCGCTTGTACCTGTCGCCATCTTTTCTTTCATACAGGTCAGCACCTTTTAATTGCGTATAGACAGGATAAGCAAATCTTCTTACCAAATAATCATCCGGTTCCACTTCATGTATCCCCATCAGATTCATGATCTCAAGTATACCATGCGCTACTCTGCCTGAACCAGTAACTGCGATCTTGACATTTGGTAATCGCATACCGAAATAAGAATGGATCAGTTCGCGGAAACTTCTTTGCTTATAAACCCGGTCAAGCTTATATAACCCAGTCCTGTTTCCATAAGCCATCATGCCATTATGTGCACCAACAATACCCGCAAAAAAACCAAAACCGATGATGCGTTGTCCATCTTCATGTTCCAGGCATTCATAATCTATCAGGGTGATTTTTTTATCAAGAATTGCCTGCATCATCTTTTGATTCTGTGGCTGCTTCTTTTTGGTATGAGAAAAAAACAGGTACGTTTTTCCGGATAGTAGTTGATCAACAGGGATCTCTTTTATTCCCATTAGAATATCACATTCGCTTATATCGTCTTTCACCTTTACACCGGCATTTTCGTATTCACGGTCTGGGAAACATCGAACAGTAGAACTTTGAGCTATAACCTCAACATCTGAACTGTTCCTGTGTATCCATTTACATTGAGCCGGTGTTAATGCCACCCGGTTGTCAGCTGGAATTTTTCCTTCCCGTATTAGTCCTATCCTGATCATATGGCAAACGTTAAAAAATTATTGCCGCAAAGTTGCCGGTTATCGGCGACTAAAACAAACTGATTAAAATCAGGAAAGAATTTATTTGCTTGTCATTAAAAAAAGAAGGCTAACAAGAGAAATAGTAAGAGAATAAAAGTAAAGTGACCGAAGATTGAATTTATTTTTTGACCAAAATATAAATGAAACGACTGGCAGTGCAAACAGGCCTAATAACATAAAGATCCACAGAATTTCATAGATGGCACCAATGACCGGGAAACGATAAACATTGATCAGTAATGGAAGATACCAGTATAGTGTCACAATTATCGTTAATACAAATACAATTATACTTCTTTTAAACAACCTGGTCGTCTGATTGCTGATCACCTTCATTCATTAAAGTTATTTGTTTAACATCATATCAAAAATAGTTGGCAGATTAATTGTATTACTAGTAGTTGAAACATTTTGTATAATGAAAAGACCCGCAGTCATAATATTCCTTGCTACATTATACTTATTATTCTTCCATGCATCTCCAATTCTTGATGTACCTAATTGGGTAATTATTGCCCTGTTTATTCTGTCTCCTGTCGTGATTTATATAGTGTATGCGATCTTAAAATATCGTAAGCCTTCAAAATATACTTTTGAAGAACAATTTTATGAGGATCAGGGTTATGAAAGAAATGGATAGTACCGGAGGATGTAAAAGTTAATAGGCTTCGACGTTATAACCGAGCTATTTGTATTCATAAGTAAACTCAGCTCCATTTTCGGAAAATTTAAGCGGAAGTCCATTACTACTGTAAGAATTATAGATCGTTTTATTGACTGTTGTTATAGGTGTACCCGGTGTCATAATATAATTGACGACCGTAGTTTGCAAAATATTATTTCGATTGATCGAATATGGCGGTACTCCGCTATACAGACCGAAATAAGGGTTTATTTTATCGTCATGATCATCGTAGATATATTTGAAATGAAGGTCTAACGCCATGCCGTTATATTGATAATCTTCCTGCAACACAATATTTCCTTTATTGCTATACTCATATTTTGTAAGTTTAAGTGGAACATCAGTTGGTGAAAGAATTGTGCTGCTTATTAATTTGCCACTTGCATCATACCCCGGCTTCCTTTTACTCGCCAGCACATATATATTACTTTGTTTGAGATAGGTTTTTTCTTCACTGATCTTCCCGTCTGCTGCATAGCTATATTCTGTATATGAATAAGACCATTGAGGGTTAGTTGTTGAAGAACTAAAGTCAAATGCTGATTCCCGCTTGACCAGTTTATTACTTGCATCATAATAACAAATTATCTCACTGCTTTTTCGACCAGCAAAATAACCAGTATGTGTCGACACCAAACCATTTGAATTATATGAGTATTCACTTTGCAACTGACCACCACCATAAACACGAAAAAGTTTTGCTCCTGAAGAAAGATTGTCTTTGGAGCAACCAGAAAACAAAAGGGAAATACTTACACTAATAAAAAGCAGTAGCACTTTCATGGTCCAAATTTATACTTAAAATTTAAAATTCCATGTAACCGCAGGCAGTATAGGGAAAAGAGAAACCTGTCTTGCTTCTACTTTTAATGTACCGTTAAGAGGGCTGCCGGTTTGATCGAAATAAATAAAATATGGGTTGTAGCGACAATACACATTATAAATACTAAAAACCCAACTGCTCTGTACTTTCCTTTTCTTTTTTGGAACAGGAGTATACGTAGCCGAAAGATCGAGGCGATGGTAGGGATCAAGCCGGTACTGATTCACTTTGCTGAATTCCTGTGTCAACACTCCTTCAATAAAATAAAATCTTTCAGGCATTGTTGTGGCTGCGCCGGTTCCATAAACAAACACAGCTCCAAACCTCCATTTTTTTCCGGGATCATAGTTAACAACAATACTCATATCATGACGACGGTCATAACGTGCAGGGTATTTTTCGCCACCGTTAAGGTCAGGGAATTTTCTATATGTCCAGGAAAGGGTGTAACCGATCCATCCATTTAACTTGCCTCTTGTTTTATTAACAAAAAACTCTGCACCATAACTCCATCCATCACCAAATACAAATTCATTTTCAGGATCGTTTAATGAAGGGGTATAACCTTCAGAATACTCGACCTGGTTTTTCATCTGCTTATAATAAATCTCTACCGAAGTCTCATATTTATTCTGCGCAAAATTCTTAAACAATCCTGCCGTGTATTGCCAGCTTATCTGTGGTTTTACAATATAAGTGCTCGGTACCCATAGATCGGTAGGCAATGTGCTTCCGGCATTACTTACTAAATGTATATACTGGTAATTACGATTCACAGCTGCTTTGATGGATGTTTCATCATTCAATGCATAACGGATCGTAATGCGTGGTTCAAAGCCCCCATAGGTCTTTACTGGTTCAAAATTTTTATATACTGTACTGTCCAGTTTATTCCCATCAACATCTCTTGTATATTTTGTATAAGGGCCGATCTGTGTGAAAGTACTATAGCGAATACCATAATTGATCTTTATTTTATCACTGATCTCCCAATCATCCTGTACATAAACTGCAAACTCACTTGCATACTTTTCGGTTTCATTGTTGGGTTGAAAAATTACAGAATCCTGTTTACCGGAAAGAACATTGGGAATGAACTTGTGATAAGTGTACAAGCCGCCAAATTTTATCTTATGCTGTGGCAAAGGATAATAATCAAAATCAGTTTTCAGGTTGAGATCACGAATACCGGATGCAAGTGAGAGTTCAAAATTATTTTGTGCCGCTGCAAACTTGAATTTATAATTATTATAAACAGCTGTAGTATTTGCAAATAACCGTTTATTGAAAACATGATTCCACCTTAATGATGCCGTACTGTTTCCCCAGGGAATATTTGAGCGGAAAGAACGTGCCACGTTATTAAAATCAAAAACATCTCTTCCGAAATAACCACTGAGATACAAACGATCCTTTTCAGTGAATTTGTAATTCACTTTTGCATTCAGATCATAAAAGTAATAACCGGAACCATAAAAATCACTTGTCTTTTTAACAAAGGGTTTTACAATTGCATCTATATAGGTTCTTCTGGCAGAAACAATGAAGGAGGCTCTGTCCTTTTTAATGGGGCCTTGTATCGAAAGCCTTGATGCTATAAGTCCTATCCCACCTTCCACCTGGAACTTATTTATGTTACCATCTTTCATTGCCACATCAAGAACGGAAGAAAGACGACCGCCATATTGAGCAGGCATCCCTCCTTTTATCAATGACGTATTCTTAATTGCATCAGAATTAAAAATGGAGAAGAAACCAAAAAGATGACCTGTATTATAAACCACTGCATCATCTAACATAATAAGGTTTTGATCTGGCCCGCCACCACGAACATAAAAACCAGCATTGCCCTCTCCCGCATTTCTTACCCCGGGTAATAATTGAATTGCTTTTAAAATATCCACTTCGCCCATAAAGGCGGGGATATTTTTTATTCGTTCGATCGAAAGATCAATTTTCCCCATTTCCGCATTCTTCACATTTGCATCACGGCGACGGTTTGCATAAACGATCACTTCAGTATTGACTGAGGATCTTGGAACAAGGTCAAAATTGAAAGTTTTATCAACATCGAAAACAAATTCTATCGTTTTTTGTACATAAGAAACATGAGAGATGCTGATATTATAAGTTCCCGAATCAAGTGTGATGGAATAAAAACCGTATTGATTAGTTGTGACCCCTTTACCCTGGCCGTTTATTGTAATGGTTGCACCGATGATCAATTCACCGGAAAGACTATCACGAACATAACCATTGAGTGTAACCCGATAGTTATCGGATCTGTTGGACGCTGCTCCTGTTTTGTTCTGTGAAAAAACAACCAAAGGAATAAATGCCACTAAAATAACTACAGCTTTCTTAAACATTAATTTCCGGCTGGGCTCGTTACATAATTTATTGAGTCTCTCGTGGCGCCGCAGGTGAGCATTGCTTTTCCATATTTCGGATCATGCAGGCCCAGGTAAGGGTTACGGCGGTTTTTGGTTGCGCTTAACCAAAACGCAGATGATTCATAATTATTCAGCGCCATCGGGCATTCCTGGTAATAAACTTTTGCTGCATCATATTTTACCGTACGAAGTAAATTATAAAAATGGTCAGTTAACATATTAAGCGATTCTCTTTTCTCATAAAGCGAAGTATCAAGCTGCATTCCGTGTATTTCAGCTTTAATAGATTCCCAAAAAGATTTTGCAGTTTCATAGAGTGCTGCTGTATCCTTTTCCATCTCAGGTATGCGCATACTGTCAACCGAAATTTTCAGTTCCGCTATTGAAGAGCTGACCTTTGCAGTATCCCAGTTCACAAAAGCCTCTGTAAGGGCATAATATGAATCCAACGCTTTGCTCATCGATTCATTAAAGCTACTGCTGTGCTTGCTTACGGTCAATCCTTCAGGTTTTGGGTCGGAAGGCTTATCCTTTCCTTTAAATAGTCCAAAATACCAGGCACCGATCAAAGCAATTAGAAGAAAAACAATTACCAGGAGATATTTCTTCATAGGAGAAAATTTTGTCAAAGGTAATCACGGGAGATTTGAATACAAGAAATTCATTGATTTCAACAAAATTTTAATGCCCATTTATAGCTAAATTTGCGCCTCATAAATAAACTATGCTGGCAGGACTTACTAATGTGACTTTTGAATTTGGCTCCCGTGCACTTATGGAAGATGCTACCTGGCATATACAGCCGGGTGAGAGAATTGGCTTGATCGGGTATAACGGTACCGGCAAATCCACTATTCTCAAACTATTTGTTGGCGAATACTTGCCATCAGCTGGAACAGTTGAAAAAAGCAAGGGCACTTCTATCGGTTACCTGCACCAGGATCTTTTAAGTTTTGATACCAATGACTCCATTTTTGAAGTAGCACTCAGCGCATTCGAAAGAGTGCAACAGTTGGAAAAAGAAATTGAGATACTGGGACATGAATTAGAAAAAACCGGGGACGAAAAAACATTGCATGACTACACAGATAGGTTGCATGAATTAGAGACACTCGGCGGTTATAATATTCATCACAAGACGGAAGAAATATTACAGGGCCTTGGTTTTGCCAATGCAGATCTGAAAAGACCTTATAAAGAATTTAGCGGTGGATGGAGAATGAGGGTTTTGCTGGCTAAAATGATCTTACAGCAACCTGACCTGTTGTTAATGGATGAACCTACGAACCATCTTGATCTTCCTTCCATCGAATGGCTGGAGAAATATTTGCTGAATTATCCTGGTTCGGTTGTTATCGTAAGTCACGATAAATATTTCCTGAACAGGATGGTTACAAAAATTGTAGAGCTTTATCAACAGCAGCTTCATATTTACTCCGGCAATTATGATTATTATGAAAGAGAGAAAGCCACCCGGATGGAGCTTATGCAAAAAGCTTTTGAAAATCAACAGGATTATATACGGCAAAATGAAAGACTGGTAGAACGCTTCCGTGCAAAGGCAAGTAAAGCTGCGATGGCGCAAAGTCTTATTAAAAAATTAGATAAGCTTGAACGTATCGAAGAACCTGAAATAGAAAGACCCAATATCAGGATCAATTTCCGTCTTGATAAAACTCCTGGAAAAGTTTTGGTTGAATTAAATCATATCACCAAGAAATTTGGTGAAAACGTGATCGTAAAAAATTCTTCAGCGGAAATAGAACGTGGAGATAAGATCGCATTGATCGGTGCCAACGGGAAAGGCAAATCAACATTACTCCGCATCATTGCCGGTATAGAAACATTTGAAGGCAATAGAAAATGGGGGCATAATATTGAAGAAAGTTTTTATGCGCAGCACCAGTTAGAAGCATTGGATGTAAATCATACGGTGATCGATGAAATGATGCAGGCTGGCAGTCAAAAAACCGAGCTTGAACTCAGAACGTTGCTCGGCTGTTTTCTTTTCAGCGGTGATGATGTAGAAAAGAAAATAAAAGTATTGAGTGGTGGTGAAAAAGCAAGAGTAGCATTGGCAAAAACAATTATCAGTAAGGCCAACTTTCTTTTGCTTGATGAGCCAACCAATCACCTTGACATGCATAGCTGCGAACTATTGATCGAATCATTGAATAAATATGAGGGAACATTCGTGCTGGTAAGTCACGACCGGTATTTCGTTTCCAAAACAGCCAACAAGATCTGGGAAATTATAGATCATGAAATAAAAGAATTTAAAGGTGGATACGAAGAGTATGTAGCCTGGAAAGAAAGAATGGCGAAGAGTGCTGCTGAGTCAAAAGTTCAGAGCCGGGAATCAAAGAAATCAAACCAGCTAGAGAAATCAACTACTAAGGAAGTATCAAAACCTCAAAAACCCAACAACAACTCTCAAGCTATTTCGCCTATAAATAAGGAACATAAAAAAGAACTTCAGAAGCAACAAAGGATATTTCAGCAGTTAGAAGAAAAGGTAGCGCTACTCACAAAACAAAAAAATGAATTGGAGGCAGCATTGACTAATCCTTCGACCTATTCAGATAAGCAAAAATTTATACAGGCTGAAGCTGCTTATAATAAAGCCGCTGCAGATCTTAAAGAATTGAATAAAGAGTACGAACAGGTATTTGAAAAAATTGTTGCCTTAGAAGAAAAACAAAATTAACCTTTCAGGTTTCCGGAAT
>Ga0193738_1000438_pt1 | contig 22313 bp, 32 predicted proteins | sample L2a1metaG_FD_144927 | JGI IMG/M metagenome (GOLD analysis project Ga0193738, IMG submission 144927) | Soil microbial communities from a riparian zone of the East river system, Colorado, United States - L2a1 | ecosystem: Environmental > Terrestrial > Soil > Riparian zone | place: USA: East River...
CCCTCACGCACCTTCCTGCACGGCTGGGCCCCCAAAATGACCCATGGGGAGGACACTTTTCGCCCCTAAACCCTTTGCTCTCAATAGGTTACGGGCTCGAGCCTCCAAATAACCGTAGCGCGACCGACGACAGATCCCGTACCAACTCGACCGGAAACCCGGCGGGACCCTCGACAGGAGTGCCACACATGCCACGACAATCCGCCGCCTTAAAGGTCCTCCGCGGGAACCCCGGCCAGCGTCCGATCCTCCCCGACGTAACCCCCGCGCCGCCCCTGGACCCCGAACCGCCGCTCGAGCTCGGGACGAACGCGGTCGCCCGCGCGGAGTGGTACCGCGTCGTGCCGACCCTTATCGAGTGCCGACAGGTCACCGTCACCGACCGCGCGGTCGTGATCGCCTATTGCCTCGCCTGGGCGCAATGGCGCGCCCTGGACCTCCAGGCGGCGCGCGAGCCCTTCGTCATCGAACGCGCGGCGGGGTCCGTCATGCCGAACCCGCTCGTCGGGATGGCCCGCGAGGCGCTCACGCAACTCGTGAAGCTCTCGACGGAGCTCGGGCTCACCCCCGCGAGCCGCGCGAAGGTGTCCGCCTCGACGGCGCCCGCCGCGCTCGCGACGAGCGCCCCGGTCGGGAAATGGGGCGCGCTCCTGAAATGAGCGCCAAGACAACGCCGCCCGCCCCGCCTGCGCCTGTGGAGGCGCTTATGGCTCGTGCGGTACAGCGGTTGGCGTTGCACGGACCGCCGGGAGGGATCAGCCACATTGACGACTGGCTGCGCGATACCCAGATGATCAGCGAATTGCTCGCCGCCCTCCGCTCGTCCCAGGACGCGCAGACGCCTGTGTTGGACCGCGTGATCGCCTACATCGAAGGGGCGATGCGCTCCGGCGGTGTGACGGCGGCGATCCACGCGACGGCCTTTGAGCGCGGGCACCGTGACGGGCTGCAACACGCGCTGAACGCGATCCAACACGAGATGCAGCAGGGACCCGCCCCGCCTGCGCCTGTGGACTTTCGCAACGGCTGCGCCTGCCAGTGCTGCGACCACGACGAGGGCAGCGATTGCGGCTGTGACTGCCACTACAAGCCGCCGTGTGGATTCGACCTAAGCCAGCCTGCCTGCGCCCACACCGCCCCGGAGTCCCCGAGATGACCCCCGAGCGGATCGCCTGGGTCGTGCTCGGCGTAAGCATTCTCTCGATCGGGCTCTCGGTCCTCGCCGCGCTCGCGGAGTAAACGCATGCCGACCGCAACCAAGGGGGAACAGGCGCGCCGCGCGCTCGAGGTGATCAACCGCCTCACCCATACCAAAGGACCCTTTGCGGGGCACCCCTTCAACCTGCGCCCCTGGCAGACAAAGATCGTGCGGCAACTCTTCACGACGCGCGAGGACGGGCGCCGCCAGTACCGGACGTGTCTCCTGATGCTCCCGCGCAAGAACGGCAAAACGGAGCTCGCGGCGGCGCTCGCGATCTACTTTCTGATGTTCGACGGGGAGCGCGGCGGGCAGGTATTCTCCGCCGCCGCCGACCGCGAGCAAGCGGCGCTCGTGTTCCATGCCGCCGCGGCAATGCTCCGCAACGATCCCGAGCTCCTGGCGTGTGTCGACATCGTCGACAGTCAGAAACGCATCGTCCATCACGGGAGCGGGTCCGTCTATCGGGCCATATCAGCGGAGGCGTACAGCAAACACGGGTTCGACGCCTCCGCGGTGATTTATGACGAGCTCCACGCGGCGCCGAACCGCGACCTCTGGGACGTGCTCGCGACCTCCCAGGGCGCCCGCGCGCAACCCCTGATGATGGCGATCACAACCGCGGGGTACGACCGACACTCGATCCTGTGGGAGCTCTACGCGCACGCCTTGAAGGTCCAGGAGAACCCGAAGCTCGACCCGACGTTTCTCCCCATCCTCTACGCGGCGCCGCCCGAGGCGGACTGGACCGACGAGCGGGTCTGGAAGAAAGCAAACCCCGCGCTCGGGGACTTCCGGTCGCTGGAAGATATGCGGGTGATGTCCGCGCGGGCCCGCGAGATCCCCGCCCAGGAGAACGCCTTTCGGCGGCTCTACCTCAATCAATGGACCGAGCAAGCGTCACGCTGGATCGGGCTCCCCGCCTGGGATGCCTGTTATGTCGCCCCCGTCGACCATGAGCCCCTGGAGGCGTTCCGCGGGCGTCCCTGCTACATCGGCCTGGACCTCGCGGCGACGACCGACCTGACCGCGCTCGTGGCGCTCTTCCCCGACGACCAGGGCTCCGGGTTCTCGGTCCTCGCGCGGTTTTTCGTCCCCGCCGACCGGATTCGCGACCGCTCGACGCGCGACAAGGTCCCCTACGACCTGTGGGCGCGGGACGGACACCTCACCGCGATCCCGGGTCCGGTGACGGATTACGATGTCGTGCGCGCGGTGCTCACGACCTGGGCGGACACCTTCGACGTGAAGGAAATCGCGTACGACCCATGGAACGCGACCGACCTGACGAACCGCCTCATCGCGGACGGGCTCACCTGTGTCCCGGTGCGGCAATCCTTCGCGGGGCTCGCGGCGCCGACCAAGAGCCTCGAAAAGGCGATCCTGTCGCGGAGCCTCCGCCACGACGGACACCCCATCCTCCGGTGGAACGTGTCGAACGTCGCGATTGAACAGGACGCAACCGGGAACCCGCGCCCGTCAAAAAAGCTCTCGACGGAACGAATCGACGGGGTCGTCGCGCTGATCATGGCGCTCGACCGCGTCGACCGCCACGGGACGACGACGGGTCCCGCGTTCCAATTCTTTACGCTCGGAGGCGCCAATGGATAACGCTCGCCGCCGCCCTGGTCGACCCCGCCGCGAGCCGCCGACCGCCGTCCATGTGAAGCTCCCGCCTGGGACCTACGATGCCGCCTTCCGCGCCGCCGCCCGCGCCCACGTCACCGTTCCCGAGCTCGTGCGGCGGGCGCTCGACGCGCGCCTCGCGGACGAGCCCGCCTCAACCGTGAAATAGTCGGATACCGAAAACTCCCGCGGCGCCCCGCCTGAGGCATAGTCGCGGGTGCGATGGCGCTCCATACCGATCTTGACCTCACGGTAAAGGCGCTCGACGACGGCGCCCGCGAGCTCCACGGGCTCGCGACGACCGCCGACCGGGACCGCCGCGGCGACATCGTCGACCCCCTGGGGGTCCGGTGTACGAACCCGCTCCCGCTCTTGTGGCAGCACGACACGACGAAACCCGTCGGGACCGTGACGCTCGGCACGCCGACCCGTGACGGGGTCCCCTTCGTCGCGCGGATCCCGCGCCTCACGACGCCGGGGATCCTGAAAGACCGCGTCGACGAGGCGTGGCAGAGTCTCACCGCGGGGCTCGTGCGGTTCGTGTCGATCGGCTACCGCGCGACCGCCGACGCGATGTCCGCGCTCCCCGGCGGCGGGACCCGGTTCGCCTCGTGCGACGTGTACGAGCTCTCGCTCGTCACCGTCCCCGCGAACGGCTCCGCGCGCATCCTCGCGACCTCCGCGGTCGCCTCCCTGGCGGGCGCCTCCGCCGCACCCACGATCACCCCCGGCGGCGCCTCGCCAGTTACTCGCCGAGGCGAACCCATGACGACCGCCGAACAGATCCAGCAGTACAGCAACGCTCGCGCCCCGAAGGTCGCGCGCATGCAAGCCCTGATGAGCTCCGCCGCCGAGGCGAACGCGACGCTCGACCCCGCCCAGGCGGAGGATTACGACGCGCTCGAGCTCGAGGTGAAGAGCATCGACGCGCACCTCGTGCGGCTCCGCGCGTCGGAGACCCTCGCGGCGACCCAGGCGGTCGCCCCGGTCGTCACCCGCGCCGCGGGCGGGTTCGGGAACACCCCGACCTATCCGACCATCTCCGTCCGGTCGAACGTCCCCCAGGGGACCGCGTTCGTCCGCGCGGCGATGGCCCTGGGCGCCGCCAACGGCGACCACTACCGCGCGATGGAAATCGCGAAGCAGTGGAAGAGCTCGACCCCTGAGGTAGAGCTCTACCTCAAAGCCGCGGTCGCCCCCGGCAACACGACCGATGCGACCTGGGCGGGCCCGCTCGCGGTGATGACGAACGTAACGAACGAGTTCATCTCGCTCCTGCACCCGCGGACGATCCTGGGCAAGATCCCCGGTCTCACGAAGGTCCCGTTCAACACGAACGTCCCAAGCCAGACCGCGGGCGGGGTGTACTCCTGGGTCGGACAGGGCGCGCCCAAGCCGGTCACCTCGCTCGGGTTCGGCACGGTGAACCTGGGGATCAACAAGGTTGCCGGGATCATCATCCTCACGGAAGAGCTCGTGCGGAATTCGACCCCATCGGCGGAGGATGTGGTCCGCAAGAACATGATCGAAGGGATCGCGAGCTTCCTCGATCAGCAGTTCATCGATCCCGCCGCGGCGCCCGTCCCAGGGGTCTCCCCTGGGTCGATCACGAACGGCACCCCGACGGCGGGCGCCTCCAGCGGCGACCCGCTCACCGACCTGCATACGCTCGCGTCGGTGTTCGCGATGAATAACATCCCGGTCGCGGGGCTCGTCGTGATCATGTCGGAGACCAACGCCTTTACGATGGGCGGGATGATGAATGCCTCCGGGGCGCCCGTGTTCCCGGGTGTCGGCGCCGACGGCGGCGCCTACCGCGGCATGACGATCCTGCCGAGCAACCACGCGGGGACGAACGTCATCGCCTTGCAGCCGCCGCTCGTCCTCTACGCGGACGACGGCGGAGTGACGATCGACGTGTCGCGCGAGGCGGCGGTGCAGATGGACTCGGCGCCGACCGGGGACGGAACGGGCATGACGAGCCTGTGGCAAGCGAACTTGGTCGGGTTGAGAGCCGAAAGGTTTATCACCTGGAAGCGCGCGAACATCAACGCGGTGCGCTACATCACGGGCGCGACCTACGTCCCGCCCGCCCCCGGCGGCGGGGTCACCCGCGCCCCCGAGGGGAACGGGCGCGCCGCGAAGAACGCCTAGCCCATGCGGCTCCCCGGAGGGTTTGACGTACGGCTCACGGTGACGCGGTCACCGGGCGCGCTCACCCCGCCCAGTACGGGCGGGAGTGGGTCGCGCGGCTGGTGGCCCATCGTACGCGAGCCCTTCGCGGGCGCATGGCAACGCAACCTTGAAACCCAGGCGGACACGGTCCTCGGCAACCCGACCGTGTTCGCCTGTACGTCCCTCATCGCGCAGGATGTCGGCAAGGTCCGCCTCGCGCTCGTGGAAGAGGTGGGACGCGGGATCTGGGAAGAGACCGACTCCCCGGCGTTTTCGCCCGTCCTCCGCAAACCGAACCACTATCAGACCGCGGTGAAGTTCCGAGAGCAATGGATGCTCTCGAAACTGATCCACGGGAACACGTACGCCTTGAAGCAACGCGACGACCGCGGGGTGGTCCGCGCGCTCTACATCCTCGACCCGACGAAGGTGCGCCCGCTCATCGCGCCCGACGGCTCGGTGTTCTACGAGCTCCAGCGGGACGACCTCGCGGGGCTCACCGCCGACCGCGTCGCCGAAGTGCCACGCCTCGCGGTCCCTGCGCGCGAAGTGATCCACGACCTGATGGTCCCGCTCTACCATCCGCTTGTCGGGGTGTCGCCCATCTTCGCGTGCGCGCTCGCGGCGACCCAGGGGTCGAAGATCCAGAGCAACTCCGCGGCGCTCTTCGCGAATATGTCGCAACCCGGCGGGATCCTCACCGCGCCCGGAGCGATCACGAAGGAAACCGCGCAACGGTTGAAGGACGATTTCCAGAGCAACCACGGCGGCGCGAACCTGGGCGCGATCATGGTCGCCGGGGACGGGCTGAAATACGAGCCCTTGTCGGTCTCCGCGGTCGACAGTCAATTGATCGAGCAACTCAAATGGACCGTCGAAACCATTTGCTCGTGCTATCACGTCCCCGCGGCGCTCATCGATTCGTCGCACGCACCCCCGTACGCCAACTCTGAACCCTTGACCCAGCAGTACTACAGTCAATGCTTGCAGAGCCTCATGGTCTCAATGGAGCTCTCGCTTGACGAAGGCCTGGAGCTCCCGCGCGGGCTCGGGACCGCCTTCGACATCGACGATCTGATCTGGATGGACACCGCGACGAAAACGAAAGCCGCGGGGGATGCGATCGGGTCGGGCGCCTTGACCCCGAACGAGGCGCGCAAAAAGTTCTACGGGCTCCGCGGGGTCGTCGGCGGAGATACCCCCTACATGCAATCCCAGTACTACGCGCTCGACGCGCTCGCGGCGCGGGATGCGACAGGCGCCGCCCCCCAGGCGGGCCCGCCAGTCCCCGCGCCCGTTCCCGCGCTGGAAGTCACCGCGTCGCTCGCGCTCGACGAGCTCGGGCCCAGGGTCGCGGACCTGTTCCGCTTGGAGCTCGTGGCGTGACTGATCCTGAACTGCAAGCGATCGTCCGCGGGCTCGTCCCCGCGGTCCGCGAGCTCGTCACCGCGGCGCTCACCCCGGTCGTCGCGCGCCTCGCGGCAATCGAAGCCACCCCGCCCGCTCGTGACGGGCGCGACGGACAGCCGGGACCGCCTGGACCGCCTGGACGTGACGGCACCGACGGCGCGGCGGGCGGGGACGGTCTCCCAGGACGGGACGGGCTCGGGCTCGACGAGCTCACCGCGAGTTACGACGGCGCGCGCGGTCTCACCCTCACCCTGCGCGGTGGGGAGCGCGCCCAGGTCGTCGCCCTGGAGCTCCCGGTCCCGCTCTACCGCGGGGTCTGGCAGAAGAGCGCCGCCTACACCCGCGGGGACTGCGTCACCTTCGGCGGCTCCCTGTGGCACGCGAACGGGCCCGCGGCGCCCGACACGAAGCCGGGGGACGGATCGACGACGTGGCAACTCGCGGTCAAGCGCGGGCAGGACGGGCGGAGCGCGTAATGGCAACCCCGCTGATCTCCCTGGACGCGGCAAAGCGGCATCTCCGGATCCCGGTCGCGGAGACCCGCGAGGACGCGGAGCTCACCGCGGTCGTCGACGAAGCCTCCGACGTGATCCTCGTCTATCTGAAACGCGCGCCCGACGCGCCGGTCTGGGACGAGACCACGACCCCGCCCCGCATCCAGGCGGCGGTAAAACTCATGCTCGGCTACCTGTGGACCGCCCGCGATGATCAGGCGGAAGCCGAGCGGACGTGGAAGGCGATTACGTGGCTGTTGGAGCGGGACCGGGACCCCGCGCTCGCATGAGCGGCCCGACGGTCCCGACCGGGGAGCGCCGACACTGGGCGGAGGTCTGGACCCCCGCCGGGGCGCCCGTCCACGACGGGGACGGCTCCTATACGACCGCCTGGACGCGCGGCCTCGACTGGGCGGTACAGGTCCGCCCCGCGTCGCAACAGGAGCTCGCGCGGCTCGGGACCTCCATCGGCTCGGCGACCCATCTCGTCACCGGGCGGTTTCACGACGGGGTGACGCTCGCGGCGCGCCTCGTCCTCCGCGGGCGGACCTTTGAAGTCACCTCCGTCCTCGTCCCCGACGAGCTCGACATCGAAACGGTCGCGGTCTGCGCCGAGCTCGTCGGCACCCCGCCGCCGACGGAGGCGGGCTAGATGGGCGCGCAACTGCAACTCGACTGGATCGGGATCACCCGTCGGCAATTGGAGATGATGCCCAAGATCCTCGCGGAGGACGCGACGCGGATCGCCGCCCGCGGGATCGCCGAGGCGCATTCGCGCGTCCGCATTCAGTACGTGTTGCACCGCGTCACCGGGAACCTGCTGAAGGGTCTCTCCGTGAAGGTGGTCTCGTCGGATCCCTTGAAGGTCGCCCACAAGGTGAGCTCCAACCAGTTCCACGCGCACCTGTTCGAGATGGGGACCGCGCCGCGGCAGAACAAGCGGAAAGCGAACCGCGGCGCCGCGAAGCCGCAGAACGTGATCGCCTCGATCATGCCGCCCATCCGCGCCGCCTTCTACCGCGACATCAAAGCGATGATGGAGCGGTACGGGCTCCAGGTGTCCGGAGATGCCTGAGACCGCCGCGATCGACGAGGCGCTCGTCGACCTGTTGCAGGAGGACCCGACGCTCGCGGCGGTGATGCCGGACGGGGTCTACTGGGACGCGGGCCCGCCGAACGCGACCCGGCTCGTCGTCGTGTCGCGGGTCTCCCAGGTCGACGTGCAGGGATTCGACGGGCGCCCCTTCGACGACGTGATCTACAGTGTCCGCGCGGTCGCCCTGTCGACGCTCCCAGGCGCGAACGCGGACGCGCGGACCGCCGAGGCGCGGATCGACGCGCTCATCACCGCGGGGACGCTCACCGCGTCGGGGTATACCTTTATGGCGGCGCGCCGACGGTCGCCGATCCATCTCACGGTCGTCGACGATGTCGACCCCTCGATTCGCTGGTTCTACCGCGGCGGGGAATATCAGATCGTCATGAGCACGTAACCAGGGAGACCGACTATGGCCCGCCGACACGGCAGTACTGGACAAGTAGCAATCGACCCGACGGGCGCCTCGACCTATGTTCCGGTCGCCGCGCTCAACGCCTGGACCCTCGATAGCGCGCGGGACAAGGTCGACGTAACCGCCTTCGGCGACGTGAATAAGCAGTACGTCGTCGGACTTCCGGACACCCGCGGGACCTTCGGCGGATGGTGGGACGAGCTCTCGACCCCCGACACGATCTTCGCGGTCGCGGGCGCGGATGTCCCCTGCGGGTTGAAGCTCACCCCGTCGACCATCACCCCGACGTACTTCGCGAGCGGGCTCGCCTACCTCGACGCGAGTATCGACGTGAAGAGCGACGGCGCGGTCGCGATCTCGGGCGAGTGGGTCGCCGCGGGTCCGTGGCTCTGGGAGCCCCAGGGCGCGGTGCTCGGGCGCGGTTCGGAGCGGGCGCCCGGTCGCGAGCGCGCCGACGACGGACGCTAGGCGCGCGGCGCGGGCATGCCGATCACCGGGGTCGTCGGACAGGTGAAGTGGGGCTATTACATGGCGGGCGCGATCAACGGCTACCGCGTCGATCGCACCGCGACCGGATGGACGCTCGCGGCGACCCTCGTCGTGTCGGATGCCTTCAAGCTCGCGCAACGTCCGCTCACCTTCGTCGCCCCGTTCAAAACGGGTGAGTGGCGCTGGCCGATCGTGGAGCTCGTGATCCGTGACGGGTCGCTCTCGGCGACGCTCGGGAAGCTAGAAGAGGTGAGGCGTTGATGGGGTGTCGGATTGTCGTGCCGGATGTCGTCGTGCTCCCGCTCTCGGACGGGGACTCCCTCACGGTGAAAGCCCGCCTCAACTCCGGGGAGCACCGCGAGATGATTCGCGGCGGGGTCAGCTATGGACCCGACGGGGATCGCACCTTCGACCCGCTCCGCGGCGCGCTCGCGAAGATCCTCGCCTATCTCGTCGACTGGACGTTCCGCGGGCCCGACGGGCGGGTCGTGCTCATCCGCGACCAGGGCGCCGCGGTCGTCACCGAGGCGCTCGCGATGATCGACCCCGACTCCTATACGGAGGTGCTCCGCGCGATCGAAGCGCACGAGACCGCCCAGGAGGCGGACCGCGCCGCCAAAAAAAAGACCCCGGATGGGTCGCCGACGTTACTCGAGACCTCACGATCGCTCGTCGCTGCGGGTGGCGGTATGAGTGGGTCGTCGACCTAGACCGCGACGTGTACGACGTGCTCGTCGGACAACTCCAGGCAGAGGACAGGGACCGCGGATAAATGGCGATCACCGGGGCGCTCGTCGCGGACTTTTCATCCTTCATTGGCGAGGCCGCGAAGGCGGAGACCTCGTTGAAGGGGATGGAACGCGCCGCGGTCACGACCGAAAAGGCGCTCGACAAGATGGTCGACGGGGTCGACACCGCGCCCGCGGTCGCCGAGGTGTCGAAGCTCGACGGCGCCCTCAAAGGGGTCTCCGCCTCCGCGAAAGGCTCCGTCACCCCCGCGCTCGACGAGCTCGGCTCGGTCACCGTCGACACGACGGGGAAAACCAAAGGCTTTAAGGACTCCCTGTCCGAGGTGGACAAGGTCCTTGCCGCGGCGGGGATCAACCTGGGTCCGCTCCCGAAGGCGCTCGACCAACTCTCGTCCGCGGCGGACGGGTCCTCGACCGCGCTCGGGATGCTCGGGAAAGCCTTTCTCGTCGTCGCGACCGCCAAAGCGGCCTGGGACACCGGGCGATGGATCGCCGAGCTCGGCGGGCTCGACGATAAGGTCGCGGACTTCGCCGCAGGGCTCATGGGGACGAGCTCGTCGGCGGTCGAAGCCGCCGCCGCCCAGGAGACCCTCGCGAAAGCCTCCGCGATCGCGGGTCAAGACATTACGAACATGACCTCCGCGGTCCGGATCCTCACCCGCGCCCAACAGGATCAATTTGCCGCCAACGTCGAAACGAATAAAGAGCTCGAAAAGACCGCCAAAGAGGCGGAGAAGGCCGCGCAGTTCTCCGCAAAGCTCTTCAGTCAGGACGATATTGAGCGCGCCTGGACCTACGTCACCGCCCTCAACGGGGTGGAGAACGTCACGAAGCTCACGACCGACAAGAAAAAAGAGCTCAACCGCGCGGTGACGGACGCGATCGACGCTTACCACGCGCTCGGCGAGCACGCGCCGAAGGCGCTCCGCGACATCGCCTCCGCGACGACCCCGCTCATCACCGTGACCGCCTCGTTCGCGTCGGTGTCGTCGGGGGTCTGGGCGCAGTTCAAGTCCCAGGCGGAGGCGGGCGGGGACACGATCGCGAAGGTGACGGACAAAGCCAAACTCGACTGGACCGACCTGGGGCGGGTGACGCTCGCGGAGCTCGTCCAAACCGCGACCGAGGCACAGGAGAAATACGACTTCGTCGCGAGCGCCTCCGAAAGCGCGACCACGAAGGAAATCGACGATGTCCGCCGCCTCCGCGACGAGGCCCAAGCCGCGGTCGACGCCTGGGGCGGCGCGACGCTCGACGCCTACGACGACATCAAAGACGCCTCGACCGCGACGACGAACAAGCAGATCGCCGATAACAAAGCCGTCGTCGATAACGTGAAGACCTCCTGGATCGACGCGATGTCGGCGGTCTCCGCCGGAATGGGGACGATGACGGGGACGGTCTCCGGGGTCGTCGACACGTCGAACGCGAACCGCACCGCGATCCAGCGCGCCTGGGACGAAAACCGTTACTTCGGCCCCGTGACGGGCGGGACCCCGGAGAACCCGAAGGGGACCGGACCCAACTGGTCCGCGCTCGGGTTCCGCGCCGACGGCGGGCCGGTGCGCGCGGGCGCGCCCTACCTCGTCGGGGAGCGCGGGCCCGAGCTCATGGTCCCCTCGAGCTCGGGGCGGGTCGCCGCGGCGGGGACCTTCGGCGGCGGGATCACGGTGAACATCTCGACGGTGATGGGGAACCCGCAGGAGATTGCCCGCGTCGTGTCCGCGGCGCTCGTCGACACCGCCCGCGCCCAGGGCGCCCGCCTTCCGGTCGGAGGCTAACCCGTGGCGGCGCCCAAGACCGCCGCGCGGGCCGGGATCGCCCGCTCAGGCGACGCGCGGAGTGGCTATCCGATCCCGGTCGGGGCGCGAGCGCTGCTCTACGCGCTCAGTAACGTCGCCCGCTCGGGCGCGACGCGGTCGAACTACACCGACGGGCGGGTCTACATCTCCATCGGCGGGATCCAGGTCGGGACCGGGCGCCCCGACCCCGACGCGCGCGTCCTCGTCGCGACTGCCTCCCTGCGGGACGAGCTCCACGAGGCGCCGACGACCGCGACGCTCACCGCGGTCGGGTTCGTCCCCGAAATCGGCGACCCCGTGACGATCACGATCGGGAGCCGCAACAACGGCAACGCCGAGTTTACCGGGACGGTCCTTCGCACGACCCACGGGGCGATCACGTCCGATGCGTCCGTCGACCAAGTGCAACTCGCCTGTATCGACCCGACCTGGGGACTCGACACCCGCCTCGTCTCCGCCTACTTCACGGGGAGCGCCTCGACCATTGCCGCGGCGCTCGTCGCCGGATGGGCGCCGGGATACACGACGCAGATCCAACCCGGGCTCGCGACCCTGTCGGGCGGGGTCACCTTCACGAACCAAGAGCTCTCGGACTGCCTCACCCATCTCTGCAAGCGGATCGGCACGACGTGGAGATGTGACTACGCGAAGGTCGTCCACATCCCCGCGGACTACCCCGAAGAGACCGCGCCCTCCGAGCTCAATGCCGTCCACCCGAGCCTCGCGAACTTCTGGCACGATGTCGACCTGTCGCAGCAGGTCACCCGCGTCCACGTCGAAGGCGGCGGAGTCACCGCCGCGGCGACGCTCCCGCCCGGGGAGCCCATGATCCCGCTCATCGGGGACCCGTCATGGTACGACCCGGCGGGCGGGGTCGTCGTGTCGGGTCCGCAACGGATCCGGTATACCGGGGTGTCCCAGGGCGGCGGAGGCGGGCTCGTCGGGACGGGCGCGGGTCCGACGGGCGCGGTCGGGCTCACCCAGGCGGCGGGGACCGGGGTCCCGCCTGGGGCGCACGGCTACGCGATCACCTTCCAGACCGGGACCGGGGAAAGCCTCGCGGGTCCGGTCTCGACGATCGTGAGCGGGGCGATCGCGCCGCCGACCGTGGCCCCGGTCGCGGGCGCCCCGACTGCGGGGCTCGGGCCCGACCCCGGCTATCACGAGTACGCGATCACCTTCGTGACCGCGACCGGGGAGACCGCCGCGGGTCCGCGCGTCGGGCAGATCACCGCCGCAACCCCCGCGCCGGGGAGCGCGCCGACGGTCGGGGCGGCGCAACCGGGCGCGGGACTGGAACAGGGGACCCACGACTATCAGGTCACCTTCACGACCGCGACCGGGGAGACCACGCCGGGTCCGGTCTCGGGCGCGGTGCTCATCGCGCCGATCACGACCCCCGCGCACCCGCCGACCCTGGAAGCCTCCGCGAACGGGCTCGCGGCCTTCTGGGAACCCGGCGACAGTCTCATCTATGCGTACACCTGGATGACCCCGGCGGGGGGAGAGACCCTCGTCGGGCCCTACGCGAGCATCGTCGCCAAGAGTGGCGGGACGCTCGTGAAGTTCTGGGAGGACGCGATCGTTCCGCTCGGGGTGTCCTCCCTCCGCCTGTACCGCTATGTCACCGGGTCGCGGACCGAGCTCCGGATCGCCGCGACGATCCCCGCGACGACCCAGGCGTTTTGGGATTACGGCACGACCCAGGAGCATCCGAACCCGATCACCCCGGGCCCGCCGTCGACCTCGACCGCCGCGAGCTCGGGGATCGTCCCGCTCTCCGCGATCCCGCTCGGGCCCGCGGGGACGGGGATCACCGGGCGCAAACTTTACCGCCGCTCCCAGGGCGCCGGGTTCCGTCTGCTCGCGGCGCTCGCGAACAATACCGCGACGACCTATACGGACGCGACCCCGAGCGCGAGCCTGGGCGCCGCCCCGCCCGCGAGCTCGACCGCCGGGTCGCACCGGATCCCGCTCTCGGGGCTCCAGGTCCCCGATAACCCGCTCGTGACGACCCGCAAGCTCTACGGGACCGCCGCGGGCGGCGCCGGGGCGGAGGCGCTCCGGTTCGTCGCCGACATCGGGCGGACCGCGACGACCTACACGGTCGCGACCCAGGACAGCGCGCTCGGCGCCGCCCCGCCCGCGAGCTCGACCGCCTTCGCGCAACAGGTCCAGGTCTCCGGCATCCCGCTCGGGTCCTCCGCGGTCACCGCGCGCAAACTCTATCGGACCGCCGCGAATGCCGCGGGGCTCCAGTTCCTCGTCACGATCGCCAACAACACGACGACGACCTTTCTCGACGCGATCGGGGATGCCGCGCTCGGCGCCGCCCCGCCGACCGTCGACACCTCCGCCTTGCAGCAGCCGCAGGGACAGGTCCTCGCGGGCTCGACGGTGCTCCCGGTCGCGAGCCTCGCCGCCTTCCCGCCTGGAGGCGGGTGGGCGGTGATCGGGAACGGGACCCAGGTGATCAAATACGGGGCGCTCACCGCTGGGGCGCTCACCGGGATCCCCGCGGCGGGGACGGGCGCGATCACCGCGTCGATCGCCTACAACTCCACGGTGACGGCGGCGCCGATGCTCACCGGGATCCCGACGAGCCTCGCGCGGCGGGTCCGCGACGCGCGGGAGGCGCTCGACGACGCGCGCGACGACCTCCGCGACGCGCTCGACGAGGCGCTCGAGGACCGGGACCCCGGCGGGGTCGTCAACCCCCAGGCGGAGGTGGACCCCTTCGCGACCGAACCGGGACCGATTCGCTACCCCATCCTGCGCGGGTCGGATGTCAACCTGTGGATCACCGAGACCGACGCCGCGGCGGTCGCCTCGCGCGCCGCGCTCCTGGGGACCGACGGGATCCAAGAGGACTACCACCAGGACCGACGGCTCGGGCGCGGGGAGGCGCGGGCGCGGGCGCTCGCGATCCTCCAACTCAAGAAAGACCCGCTCGTGACGGTCCGGTATACCTGTCGCGATAGCAATACCCGCGCGGGGCGGACGGTCGTCGTGAACCTGGGCGACCCCTACAACCTGTACAAGGTCCCGCTCGTGATTCAATCGGTCACGACGACGTTTATCGCGACCCGGTCGGGCGCGCTCGCGACGCATACCGTCGAAGCGAGCTCCGCGCGGCTCACCTTTGAGCAACTCGTCGCGATGATTCGCTAGGAGCTCCCATGGCAGTCACGATTACGCGGACCCCCTGGATCGACGACGACGGGACCGGGACAACCGGAACCGTGTTGAATAACGCGATCAAAACCGAGCTCTACGGGCAGATCGACGCGGCGCTCGCACAGGTCCCGCAGACCGGCGCCCGCCTCACCGCGCCCGCGTTCCTCACGGCGAACGGGTTTACGGCGGTCGCCTCCGGGGTCCCGACGCTCGCGTTCAATATCCCCGGCGGCGGTCGGCAGGGGATCCTTGAAGTGTGGACGATGCTCCCCGGCTCGGGGCTCTCCGCCTGGGGCGCCGCCGCGCGGATCTTGTGGGACGGCTACGCCTCCGTCGTCATGACGACCAACAAAACGCCGTACATGGAGATCACGACGGACGGCGCCGCCGGGGTCTTTCTCACCGTCGGACAGACGCATTCTGGGGTCGCGTGGGGATATACGCTGCTCGGGGTCTAGCCGGGGCGCCCTGCGCGGAGCTCGTCGCGCCACGACACGAGACACCGCGGACAGACCGGGACGTATGCTCCGGGCGCGACCTCGACGGGGCGGAGGTACTGCGCCTCCAGGCGGGCATGGCAGACCGGGCAGACGATCAGTAACGTCGACACAGGATCGGGCATGGGCTCAGAGTCTACGCGCGGTCCGCGGCTCCTGCGTCAAGGGGTCCTCTGTGGCGCCCCCGAGCCCGCCCAGGCGGTCGACGACGACCCGGAGGCACTCCCCCCGCCCGACCGCCTCGCGACCTCTGGGGTCGTCTGTGCGACCTGTGGGGCGGACGTGGCGACCGGGGAGGCGCATACGGTGGAGTGCGACGCGCTCCACGGGCCGTATTGCCCGCCCTGGGTCCCGAGCCCGCCGCCCGCGCTGGTGGAGCGGCTCACCCGCGCCGCCGACACCTATCCGTTCCTCCGGCGGCTCCTGCTCGACGCGGTCGACGCGCTCACCCAGGTCGACGAGGCGCCCGTCCGCTCCCGAGGCGGGACACCCCTACAAGTAGTGGATTGATCAGGCGGACGGGGATCCGGTAGTCTCCCGATCGGTCCCGTACGACGAAAGCGGCGCCCCCTGGGAGGGAGGCGCCGCCTGGACCGCCGCAAGAGTCTACCTTGCGTTGGCGCCCGTGTTGAGCGGGCCCGACCATCTTAAACCCTTACGACGGAAACCCAGAAACGCCGCGAACGGACCCGCCTCGCGTGGACGGGTTAACCACCAGCGCGCGACGGTGTCTCTGCCCTACTGGGGGACGGGTCGTCACCAGGGCGCATGCCTGAGACCGGATGGGTCGACGGGCGGACGGACCGCGCACCGCGAGCGCGAGAAAGGTCGACTCCACGGGCGCCGAGCATCGGCGGCGCCCTGGGCGTGTAAGGGCTCGGCTCCGTCACTGAAGCGATCCAGTGAGCGCCCAGCGGTCACCCACTCAGCGTCAAACCTTTGGCGCCTGGGGTAGGGAGACCTCTGGGCGCAGTTACTCTCACCACCCTAAAGCAATCGACGTACAGAGCACGGATCCCCCGGTACAGAGATCCGGTACGTACAGATCCCCGCCGTTCCACGTGGAACACAGGGCGCGGAGCTCGTCCGCGAGCGGAGCGCCCCCCCTGGGGACCTGCTGTCCCGCCCCCCTATTGACACGCCTAAGCGGTTGGGATATAATGTCTACATGGTTAAGCAACGACGACTGACGAAAGCTGACGTCACGGTGACGTACGAGCCGCCCGACGGTTACTGGATTGATCTTCCGGTCGGTTGGGTAATGGACGACGGCTCGCACGGGATCGCCGAGGACACGAAACGCGAGGCGCTCGCGAAACTCTCGATCGCGGCGCCGTGCGACTGCGCCCGCTGCAACCCAAGCCGCGCGATGGACGCGCGATGAGCGCCCGTAAGAATCCGCACGCGGTCGCCCTGGGGAGGCTCGGCGGCTCGGTCACCTCCGAGGCGAAAGCCGCCGCCGCCCGCGCGAACGGGGCGCTCGGCGGTCGCCCGCGCGAAGATCGCGAAGTGAAGATGACCCCGGCGGAGCGCGAGGCGTACCGCGCCGCGGTGCTCTGCGTCGGATGTGATCGCCCGCTCCGCGAGGCGCACCCGACGATCGAAGGGCATCTCGCGTGCGAAGCCGCCCAGCAAGCCGCGGTCCGCGCGGAGCTCGACGCCGCGCACCGCGCCGCCGACGAGCGGGCCCGCGTCGCTCGGCGCCTCGCCCGCCGCCGTCGCTAGAATGCTAGACTCCGGGGCGCGACCGCGCGTCGCCCCCGGATGCCTTCCCCGCCTTCGCTCCCGGTCTCCGCCGCCCGCGTCGCCCGTCGGCGCCGCCTCAATACGCTCCGCCTCCCCTCGACCCCGCACCCCGAGACCCGACAGGTCCGACACGGCTCGGTCGCCCGCCTCGACGGCGGGCTCGTGATCCGGCTCCCAAAGCCGCTGGAATCCCCGAACCTGTGGCTCTGGACCCATTGGCGGACCAAGCACGCGGCAAAGGCGGCATGGGCGGCGGCGCTCCGCCTCGCGGTCGTCGACACGATCGGCGGGCGCCCCGGGGTCCCGCTCCGTATGCTCGGCGACGGTCCGGTCGCCCAGGCGATCGGGTGGGTCCCGCCCCCAGGTCGGGTCATCGTCACGATCGAGCGCCGATGCCACTCGTCGCGCCAATTCATCCGCGACCGCGACAACCGCCTGTTCTCCGGAAAAGCGCTCGTCGACTGCCTCGTCGGCGCCGGGTTCCTGCGGGCGGACGATGAGACCGCGATCGACCTGGAGGTGCTCCAGGCGGTCTCCGACGACGGCGGGGACTGGACGGTCGTGACGCTCACCCCGGAGCTCGACCCCGAGGACCTCGAGCACGAGGACCCCATCCGCGACGGGTGGGTCGGGAAGGACGGGCGCCCGTGAAACCCCGCGTCAACGGCTCCCCGGTGACCCATCCGACCCAGGCGGAGACCCTGGACCACCTTGCCGCGGTGCTCATCGCGGAGGACCGCCCCGCCTGGGCGTTCATGGTCTCGACCGCCGCCGAGGCGCTCGCGGGTCGTCGGATGCTCCGCCCCGCCGAGCTCGACGGGCTCCTCGAGCTGTTGGACTACGTCGCCGAAGTCATGGTCGCCCGCGAGCGCCCCGCCTGGGCGCGACAGGTCGTCGACGCCGCCGATACCCTGCGGGCCCGCCGCCCCGCGCCGCCCCGAAAGGTCCGCTAACGTGCCGAACCCGATCTCTCTCGCGCTCCCCTCCGGTCACTACCTCACCGCCGAGCTCGACGGGACCCTCGCGGCGGACCGCCTCGAGGCGGGACCCTGGGAGCAATGGACCGTGGAGGACCATCCGTCGGGCGGGTTCGCCCTGCGGAGCGCCCACGGCGGGTATCTCTCCGCCTACTCCCCGGAGCATTGCGCCTCCCTGGGCCTCCCGGCCCATGCGGCGGGCGCTACGGGGCTCGCGGCGGGTCCGTGGGAGGCGTGGACCTGTGAGGACGACGGGTCGCTTATAAGCCTCCGGAGCGCCTGGGGACGGTATCTCCGCGCCGAAGGCGGCGGAGGCTCGACGGTCGACGCCGGGGGTGAGGCGGTCGGACCCTGGGAATACCTGCTCCCGTCCTCCCTGGACGTGTTCCACCTGGGCGGCTCGGGCTCCGGACCGGGGACGGGACCCCTGCGCCCGCTCGTCGGGGAGGTGCGCCCCTTCGCGCGCTCATTCTGCGACGAGACCGGACCCCGGCTCGTCCACGGGTGCTCGGACTTCGCCGCGCTCGTGAAGTACCACGAGGACCGGGACCGCTTTCTCGCGGAGCTCGACATCACCGCCGCGCACCAGCAATACACCCGGATCTTGTGGCGGCTCAACGGCTGGCTCTGGACGACCTCCGGATTGACGGTCGACCCCATCCGCGACGGCTGGTTTGACGACGCGCTCGCCGGGGTCCTCGACGCGCATCAGGCGCGCGGGCTCCGGGTCAACCTGAGCTCCGGGGATATGAATGGATGGAGCGATGCCCAGGCGGAGGACGCCTTTCGCCGCGTCGCCCAGATCGCCGCGGACTACGGCGACACCGTATGGTTGAGCGCCTGTACCAACGAGATGGAAGGGACGTGGAGCCCCGGAGAGACCCCGGAGCATATCGCCCGCGGTCACGAGCTCATGAAGATCTGGCGGTCGATCTACCCCGGCGGCTGCTGGGCGGTCTCCGACCCGAAGGACCGCAACCGGGACGGCATGGCGGCGCTCGCGGGGAACGTCGCCCTGATCCACGATCAACGCTGGGAAATCGCCGACGCGCTCCGTCACGCCTTCAATTCCCGCTACGAGAACGACCCCGGGTGTCCCATCGTCCAGGACGAGCCGACGGGCCCGAATGGGAGCCCCCCGTACAACGATTACACCCGCCTCGTCTATCAACCGATTGAAGATCACGACGAGCTCGCGGCGCTCTACACCATGCACGTCCTCACCGGGCAGGGCTCGACGTACTTCAACGATCCCGCCCTGGTGTCGCGCGAGGCGCTCTCGTCGACCTGGGGGTTCCGCGAGCTCCCGCAACTGTGGCGGGACCTGGAGATCCCCGAGGACATCGGGCAAGGGGAGCTCGGCGCGGGCCATACCGGGCGCGGACTGATGGACGTGATGGACTCGCACGCGGCGCGGGCCGACGGGGCGATGGTGGGCGGCTACGGGCTCGGGGTCATCTCGGGCGCCTGGGACGGGGAGCCCTGGGCGGTCAAGGCGCTCGTCGACGGGACGTGGAGTGTGTGGTACGGGGACGGCAAAGCCTGGGAGGGTCGCCTGTCGGCGGGACAGGTGATCCCCTGTCCGCGCGGGTTCGCCCCCGCGATCGTGCGGTGTCTGACGTGACGGCGCCGCCGCCCCGCCCCGGGAAATATCGCGGGCTCGCGCTCCCCGACGGCGGGCCCTCCCCGGTCGCCGCGTGCATCCTCGCCGCGGTGATCGCCGGGGGTCTCTGGGCGTGGACGCTCGCGGTGCTCGCAGTCCTCGCGGCGCGGTGACCACGAGGATGGCGCCCAGGGTCGCGCTCGCGCTCGTGCTCGTGCTCGCGCTGGGCGCGGGCGCCTGTGGGACGCGGGCGCTCCTGCCGACGCATATCGTGATCCTCGTCCCGCGGTGTCCCGACGGGCTCCCGCCGCGGATTCTCGTGGATCAGGCGTGTCCGCCCAACGGGATCTGCGGGTTCTCGTGTCACCCGACGCGCTGGGACCCGCCGCCGGTGAAACTGGAAGGGTAGCCGGTGGACGGACCGCCCCTCGTGCTGCTCGCGCTCGGTCTCGGGGTGCTCGCGGCGCTCGTCGCGGTGATGGGTACCTGGAGACCGACCCAGGCGCCCAACGTCGACCCGCTCCGCGCCGCCCGCCGGGGCGCGGACGAGCTCCGCAACGCCGCGGACGCGCTCGACCGCGCCGCGAAGAGTCTCGCCGCTGCGCTCTATAGTGATCAGGCCACAGAGACCGCCCGCGCCGCCGCGCGGGCTCGGCGCGCCGCCGCCGCGGTCGACGCGCTCGGAGGGTAACCGGATGGTAATGACACTCGACACGGTGCTCCTGCTGATCATCGCGATCATCCTCGTCGGGGCGATCGCGCGCGGGCGCCTCTAGTCGAAGGGGAGCGCGCCCTGATCGTCGTCGCCGAAGGGGAGCGCGCCTTGTCGGTCGACGACCGCCTCCGCGAGCCGCTCCCGCGCGACCGCCTCCGCGAGCGGGCGAAACTCGTCGGGATAGGTCGCGAAACAGTGGGTCCCCGTCCCGTTGGTTTTCGGTCGTAACGCCTTCATCGGCGGCGCGCCATAGACGGTCGTATAGGCGTCGCGGACTGCGGCGCCAACGTCCCAGGACAACGGCGCCGCGGGAGTCACCCCGAGCCCGCGGAGTACCTCGACCACGGTAAACAACCTAGTCCCCCGCCTCCCAGGCGGAGCGATTCATCGGTTGATACCGCCGCACCAGCGCGACCACGCTTGCATGGCACGCCTCCGCCGCCGCGCGGCTCGAGCTCCGGAAGGTGTCCCCGTCCTCCGGACCCCCAACGATCATGGTCTCCCACAGGAGCGGGGTCCGCGGGGTCTCCGCGGTCGCATGGTCGATGCCCAGGAACAGCGTCGACACGACGACCCCGCCGACCTCGTCGCGGGCCACGACGCGATCGGCGGTCGCAATCCAGAGCGCCCAGGTCGTCACGTCCCCGACGCGCGACGGCGCGCCGGTCTCACTCAGAATGTAGAGCCGCGCTCCCATACAACCCCCCGGTGACAAGGTAGGTCACGACCGCCGCAAACCGCCGCAAACCGCCGCAACGCCAAACGCCCCGCGCCCCGCCCCCAGCGGTTCAACCCCGCGCCCGACGCCTATCACCGGACGCAGGGCGGACGAGGTGAGGGTCCGACAGGGGACAGGTCGCAGGGCGGCGCGATCATCGCATACACTAGCCACGAGGCGCCCCATAGCACGGACACGAACGAAGGACAAGCCGGAACCTGTATCCACAGGTCGTCGACAGCGCGGCGCGACCCATCTCGACCTCATGCCGTCCGACCTTCCCGACTCGCTCCGCCCCGCCTGGGCCTCCCTCGCCGCCGCCGCGGTCCGCGCGGGGACGCTTACGGCAGAGACGGCGCCCGGGTTTGTCGACGCGGTGCTCGCCCCGCTCGACCTCGCCCGATGGATTCGCGCCCGGATTGAGGCGGACGGGTTACTCGTGGAGGACGACAACGGTCCGATGCCGCACCCGCTCATCCGCGAATACGCCGCGCTCGTCCCCGTGCTCCGAGCGGGGCTCCGGCTCTACGGGCTCACCCCCGAGCTCGTCGCCGATCGGGAGGACGCATCGTGATCAGGGACCAAGACACCGCGGCGGAGCTCGTCGCGTTCGTGTTCGACCAAGCGTCGGAGGCGCTCGACCGCGGCGCGCTGCTCGTGCTCTCGCGATCGGGGGACGATCTGGCATGGTCCGTTGTCCCGCCGGATTGTGATCTCGACCTGGGCGATGTCCGCTATCTCCACGCCCAGGTGGGCGGCGGGATCCCCGAGGCGGACGCATGACGACAGAGGACCGCGCGGCGCTGGAACGCACGAAGGACAAGCTCTGGTCGCTCTACATCGACACCGCGAAGGATGTCGACAACTCGCGCGCCCTGGAGGCGCACGTCCGCGAGCAAGTGCTCCGGATTGAGGCGGTGCGGCAACTCGCGCTCGACGGCTACCGCGAGGCGGTCGCCGCGCTCGACCGCGCCGACGAGGGGGACTAGTGCCGGAGGGGGGAGGGGTCCGCGTCCGCCCGTGCTCGACGCCGGGGTGTCCCGCGCTCGTCACCCAGGGCGCCCGCTGTCGCACCCATGCGACGACGCATGACCGGATGCGCGGGACCATGCGCGAGCGCGGGTACTCCGTCCGCTGGGGTCATGCCGCGGCGCGGTTCCGCCGCCTGTATCCCCTGTGCGGAGACCGCCCGAATGCCCAAGAACCGGTGATGAGTCAATGCCGCGCGATGGGGCGCACGACGATCGCGACCCTTGTCGATCATGTTGTGCCGCACCGGGGTGATCCGGTGAAGTTCTGGGATGAGGCAAACTGGCAATCGCTCTGCGCGTCGTGCCACAGTGCCAAAACCCGCGCCGGGTTCTAAGTGCCGGGGTCGGATGCGATGGGGGGATCCAAAATGTTGCAGCCGAGTTGGCGCCGAAAC
>Ga0193738_1000439_pt1 | contig 22312 bp, 18 predicted proteins | sample L2a1metaG_FD_144927 | JGI IMG/M metagenome (GOLD analysis project Ga0193738, IMG submission 144927) | Soil microbial communities from a riparian zone of the East river system, Colorado, United States - L2a1 | ecosystem: Environmental > Terrestrial > Soil > Riparian zone | place: USA: East River...
CCTGTTTTGATAATTCACACCGTCCACTCTTTGATTTTTTCTTTTTCTAAATAATTCACTGAAACGATTATAATCTACGCTGATGAGAAAACTGACCCCAGTTTCAATAATATAACCATCAACAACTCCTTCATACCTGTTTTTCCTGTAAAAGCGTATCATATACCTGCCATCGCGGCTAATAGAATAGTTGATATTCAGATCTCCAAAAACATTACTCTCTTTCTGGCCGGTATTCTTTGGACCTTCCAATTCAAAATTGCTTCCAACTGAAACTGTCAATCTTTCATTAAGAAGTCTTTTGCTTAACCCTATGTTCAAGTCTGTTCTGCTTCGTTGTTCACCCGTGGTGTAATCATCCGTAGATGATACATCAAATGTCAGATCAACGCCATCAATAAGTCCTGCTGCAAGTCTATTAAGTTGTTCGGTCATCAACTTGCTTACACTTTGGCGGGCATAAGAAGATGCACTGAACATTGGAGTGGCGCTTGCCAAAGGATTTTGGCCGACAAAGCGATTCAATAATAATAAAGCAAATACCTGGCGATTGGTTTCCCCCGGTTCGTTTCTTAACTCTTGAAGCCTTCTATCTACCTGTGTTATGATATCATTGGAAACGCCGTAATTCTTATCTACCGGTAATACAATATCAAATGCGAGCTGAGGTTTCATCAGTTCTCCTGTCATTTTTAAATGAACTTCAAATGGTAGCTTTTGCATGTAAGTATTTCGTATTGCCTGTGAAGACGCCGCAACCTGGTTTTGTACAAGATCAATCGGAGCAGTATTGGCAATATAAACTGCATTTACATCTAATGTGGCTTTAGTAGGTTCGTTCAACCAGGTGATGCTGCTTCCTTTTTGAATATCAAAACGACGACGCAGGAAATTAAATGTGATCTCATAAGAGCCTTTTTCCAATTCATAATTACCAACCAATGTAATTTTCCCACTCGGATCGATACCAGTTGATAGAACCGCTTCACCTTGCACATTTATAAAATCTCCGTTGGCTTCATCAATTATGATATTAAAGATTGCTTCTTTTCTTATTTCAATGTTCGTTATAATATTCATCCCCTTGAATGGAGAAATATTAAGCGAATCATAAGCAAGAAAGAGTGAATCATCCTGTGTGGCATCCATATCCACAAATTCAACAATACCTTCTCTTGCAGAAACACCGGGTTCTCGTTGTGGGATAACTACAGAAAGATCTGTTCCCTCATTAACGGTTATGTTGCCATCGATATCCGGAGAAATTTCCGTTCCTCCTACATGCATATTCGAAGTAATGACAAGCTTTCCGTAATAAATTTTGTTATCTTTTTTTGTAGTATTTAAAACCTGGAAGTTGTTGGCATTAACATCGAGATCGAAATTGTAATTGGTGAAGTTTGGAGTTTGTACGGTTCCATTTAAGCTGAGTTCATTATTAGCAGTATCTCTTACTACAAAATCTTCAAAATGAAACCCGTTTTCGGTTACGATGATCTTTTCACCATCTATTCTATACTGACTTCCTAATAACGTTGTGGCAAAACTTGCTTTATCAAAATTTATTGGGCCATCGATCTTAGGCTCATTCACCGATCCTCTGATGCTGATATTTCCATTTACGCTACCTGAAGCATTTTTGATCATTCCGGCAAAAGCTCCTTCCACAGTGGCAAGCTGCATTTGTCGCACCGCAAGGTCAAGATCCAGTGCAATATCGTTTTCACCTTTTGGTGCAAAAGAACCCGTCAAAGAAATATCATTCCCTCTTCCCGTTATTGTTGCGTTTGTATTGTAACGATCACCGGATAAGTTATCAACTTTGATCACCGCATTTCCTACTGTATCCCCTTTCATACTCAGGTCATTAATAGTAAGATCGCTGGTGAAAACAGGTTGTCTCAAAATATTTTTAAATGCCATCGTACCATTCATAGAACCATTAACAAGCAATGAATCTGATTTTAAAAAAGCTGTGATAGTTGATAATTGAAAATTTGTAAACCCCACATTTAATAGTTGTCCCTCAGTTTGAAGAGACAGTCGCTGATCATTTTTTTGCAATGAAAAATTATTGGCAATTATATTATCCTTTGTTATGGTAATTGAGTTGTTGGCAGAAACGATCCACTTGTCATAGTTCAGCATTAAACTATCAGAACGGAGATTTATAGTATAATTTCCTTGTGATGGTTGAGTCAGTAATCCACTCAAATAATATTTATCCCTTCCACCCTTATCATCTACGTTTACGTTAAAATCAATTCTATTGTTTAATGCGATTGCATTGAATGTTGTATGATAAAGATTATGGCCAATTCCCGTGATATGTTGTATATCCCCGGTAAACTGTAAACCTCTATCTGTCGTATTTATTTTAAGATTTACTCCACTTATGTCATTACCATCGTAAGAAATAAATGGCGTATTCGCAGTAGCATTTAATCCTTGTTCAGTGGATGCTCTTCCCTCGATATGGATCGGCTCAAATGATCTCAAACCAGGAACAAAAGCAGTTAATGCAGGCGCATTTAAAATATCAGCAGTAAAAGAAAAATTATAAGGTTGAACAGCAGCAAGTGTATTTGCCGGGGCAATTTGAAAATAAGGCTCAATACTTTTTTGAAAGATCATGCCAAGATCGGTGTAGCGATACTGACCGCTTAACCTTGCATTGGCTACATCACTTCTTAAGGTCATAAATTGAGCAGTATCATTTCTACCGGAAACAAATTCAATCGTATCCAATGGTAATCGCTGATCGGCTGATATTAATAAAGCATTTGTTATTAAAACGTTTGCCTCTAAATGATTTTCATTGATCACAGGAATGTTTGCGTCTATTTTTCCTCTTACTATTGCTGGCTGAGGTGTAAGATTTAATGGGAATGTTTTAATGCTATCTAACATTCCTGTAAAGTGAAATGAAGGATTTTCAGATATATTCCCGGTAAGAGTTCCGTTCAGATCAAGGTTCGGATCATTTATATCTGTGATCACATTAAGCGAAGAGCCGTTGATATTTCCATCTACTTTGATATTCCTGTAATCATAATCATTAAATACAATTGAATAAATATCTCCTTTAAATTTTGTATTGATCTTACCGGGAGTAAATCCTTTACCCGAAACCGTAACATTTGCACTAACGTTTTTAACTTGGTTATTTCTTATGATATATCCAAGATCCAACGAATTTGTTTTTATCAATGCACTATAAGTTGCAGCATCAGGATTACTTAGATTTTTAAACCTGCCATTCACGAATGCTGTACCAACAGAAGAATTGATGGTTAGATTAGTTGAAAGATTATTGATATTACCCGTAACTGTTCCATGCGCATCAAACTCTTCCGGCAAATTGATCTGCGCATTCGATAAACGCCGACCAGTAAACAAAGCAATATCAGTTTGATTCGTATGTAACCTTCTTATTCTTAAGGTAGCTCCTGTTTTATTCGGATCGCTGTTTGTCGCCAATGAACCGCTTGCATCTATCTGTGTATTTTTCAATCCACGGAATTGCAGGTTTGCGATATGCATTGTTTGAAGCGTTCCGTTTCCCTGCAGGTTGATATACCATATAGCATTGGGGTTTGCAAATGCTGGTTGCGAACGTAATTGTGGAGCAAAAGCAAGTATATCTTTTACCTGTACATGGCTATTCGAAATATCGGCATCTATTTGTGTGTTGGGAAAGTTTTCACTAAGGTCATTGAATGATTTATAAGTGAGTGATGCATATCGCTTCAATTCTGTTCCCGGTGTTTTAAGAACAAGATCTTTTACAAAAGTTTGTGTATTGGCATATAGAAATTCTCCCTGCAATTCATTTAGAACAAAACCACTCTGTTCTTTGAAAGATCCTTTCTTTATTTTTCCCGAGATCGAATCCGCAGATAATAAAAGATCATTTGCTTCTATCGTTACAGAGTCACCTTTGAAATGAGCATAGTCTATTCCGTATTTTACTCTGGGATTATTATCATTATCGAATTGCAAACTATTGTTCTCCAGGTTTACAGTTGTTGCAAATATTCTCCAACCTGCTTCCACCTGGCTCTTTGCTTCCTGTTTTACTTCTTTTATTACAACTTTTGCCTGTTCCTTTTTTCCAAATCTTATTGATGCTATGGTGTTGGCCAAAGAAACATTTTGCAGATCAATAACACGGTTATCAAGATCGATATTATTTGGTTTTACCTGCGCTGATCCAAGATCAATTGTAGAATACGTTGCAGATACATCATTCCGATAATCCAGTTTAATATTCTCCAGGTTCAATTCTTTAAATAATAATTTTAATGCAGACGGTTGTACAGCTTCCACCATATCTTTTGCTGCAGGTTCTAATTTCATCAATGGCTTTACCTGGTAAATTCTTGCAGTCAGTCCTTTGATATTTGTTTTGGGAACATCAAAATAAAAATGGTCATAATCCATTTTAACAATTCTTGTATCAAGATGATCGAGCCATACTTCTGCATCCGTACCGCTAATCGTGTCTTTATAAATGATCCTGATCTTATTTAATTCAACAGATGGAATTGAAATAAAATAAGATGAAGTGTCAGCAATTATAGTTGTGTCTTTGGTTGTAAAGGCATCAACAACAAATTGAAAATTAAATGCTGTATCAGGAAGTTGTCTTTTGATCTTCGCAGTGATATTATCCAGCGTTATGCTCCTAATATCCATTTGATTGTTAAAGATCAACTTGAACAGATCTAGATTAGCTTCTATCTTCCCGCCGGATAGTAAGGTATCTTTCTGCCTGTCTTCTATATAAACATTTTCAAGAATAATATTTTTAGGCAGGCCAACATAAACCTTTCCAACTTCAACTTTTGTGTTTAATTTTTTTTGGAGATAAGCAACCGCTTTTACACGAAGGATATTTTGTACAGGACCTGTTTGTATCAATAAAAGAATGATGAGTAAAAATAAAATGATGAACAGAATAGTCTTCGCTACTATTCGTGCGGGTTTGACCCAAATATTCTTTTTAGCCTGGTCCATGCAGTCTACTATGGGATTTTTACTGAAGTCTTTTTTAAATCTTAGAAAATATCATGCTATAATTACAGCGAATAGAAATAAAAATTGAGTGTGGCAGAATTTGCCCATTTCTTGTTTTGTAAGGCAACATACTGTCTTGATCAACCAGCATTTCATGCACAACTTGTCGCCTTTGGCGTGGATTTGCTATCTTTCTTATTAATAAACAATTGCCATGCTACGATCAAAGATTGCCGGTATTGGTATGTATGTACCAAAAAATGTTGTTACCAATAATGATTTGATGAAATATATGGACACGAGTGATGAATGGATACAGGAACGTACCGGTATAAAAGAAAGAAGATATGCGGATCGTACAAAAGAAACAACTGCTACGATGGGTATTGAAGCAGCAAAGATCGCAATTGAAAGAGCTGGCATCACCCCACAGGATATTGACTTTATCATTTTCGCTACCATCTGTCCCGATTATTATTTCCCCGGTTGTGGTGTATTGGTACAACGTGCCATGAAGATGAAAGAGATCGGTGCATTAGATATAAGAGATCAATGTTCTGGTTTTGTATATGCACTTAGCACGGGAGATCAGTTTATCAGAACAGGCATGTATAAAAACATACTTGTTGTTGCCAGCGAAAAACATTCTTTCGGACTTGACTTTAGTACCCGTGGAAGAAATATATCTGTGATCTTTGGTGATGGCGCAGGCGCTGTTGTTTTGCAGCCAACAGAAGATGAGAACCGCGGTATCCTTAGTACTCACTTGCATTGCGATGGAAATAATGCAGAGATCCTGGCGATGTATAATCCGGGTACTCATGCAAATTATTGGGTTGGAGAAAACAAGCTTGCTGATTTTGACGAAGCAGAAATAGGCGAAATGTTTATGAGTCATGCAATGATAGACAATGCACAAAATTTTCCAAACATGGATGGCCAGGCAGTATTTAAAATTGCAGTTGAAAAATTTCCTGAAGTAATAATGGAAGCTTTAAATACAAATAATTTTAAAACTTCTGATCTTAAGCTTTTGATCCCTCATCAAGCGAATCTTCGCATTTCACAGTTTGTACAAAAGAAGTTGAGATTGACTGATGACCAGGTTTATAACAACATTCAGAAATACGGGAATACAACAGCTGCTTCTATTCCAATTGCTTTATGCGAAGCCTATGAAATGGGCAAACTAAAAGAAGAGGATTTAGTTTGCCTTGCCGCATTTGGCAGCGGCTTTACATGGGCAAGTGCATTGCTGAAATGGTGAATTATCCTGAATTATGATAATGTTAAGTCTATATTTCCTCTTGCAGAAGTATTGCTGTACAAATATTCGCCATTAAAAATTTTTCATCAGCACTTATATCATTAAAATAAACGACTCCTTTATCTATCAGGGATACTGCTGCTAGCGGCTTGCCTTCTTTACCGCGAATTTCATAACCAATCGACCCGAATGGCATATTACCTGTTTTTCCGTCTTTCTTCTCCAATGTATAAACAGGATGTAAAGTATAGTAGCGATCATTGCTTTGACTGATCACTCCGATATACTTTTTACTGTTTCGCTGAGCGGCTTCATTGTCCAGCACCATTTCCCATGGGTGGTTTTCATTTTTCAAGTATAATTTGATCCAGTACAAATTTTCTGATGCATCACCCACGCCGAGTATGTCGAGGCTTATATTAAAAAGACTGTTTGGATTATTACCCAATACAAAATCTTTTGATCTCACTTTTGTAACACAGAATGCACTGCTTTCATGAGCGGCATTATCCGTTAACTCAAAACGGACAGTCTGTTTCTTCTTTGAAAATTCAAGACCTATGACCCGGGAATAATCTTCATACCCGGGGCGACCAGTTGTCCAACCCGCAAAAGCACTACTTTCTTTTGTCCATGATCTTTTCACTGAGGCTGTTTTATATTCTCCGAAACTTAGCTTCTGGTTAATAAGAAGACCCTGGCGGCCTTTCACTGAAAACTCCTCTATGTTAGTCCAATTACTTTTTTCCACAGCCATTTTTGTTGTCGTACAGCCAACTGCCAGCATTGCTATTGCAATAAAGAATTTACTTTTTTTCATCGGTTAATTTGAAACAAAACTATTTGGACATGCTATTCCCTCATTAGCATAAAAATGTGATTTTAGTAAAATAATTAATGCAACGTTTTTTCCCCGAACTTCGTTTTAATTGATATAAAACAATGGCGAAACTATTTTTATATGTATTGATCTTATTTTCTGCAACGGTGCAGGCACAATCCTATGATAAATGGGAGATCTATCAAAACCGTAAAGAAGTGAGTACTTTTAATAATAAAAAAGAAACAAGTGATGAAAAAAAAGTATTGCTTCTAAACCGGTTTTTAGAAGGGCCCGGCTTTTTTGTCATCGAATTTACACCTGCTGCGGAGCAGGCAGAATGGATCCGTACCATTGCTTTTTATGATTCAACCGATAAAGAAATAAGAGAATATAACAACACTCTTTTCCTACGCATACATAATTCAGAAATTGCGGGTATCATGGAAGGACGGCAAAAAGTAAGAGTATATAGTTGGGCCATTCCAAAAGATCCAGCAGTTGCAGCTACAGTTCGAGTTCGTCGCATACTTTTGTGTACATTATATACACGATGAGCCGAAAGATCATTTACATCATCAATCCCATTTCTGGAACTAGATCCAAAAAAACACTCCGCCAGTTTATTGAAGAAAAAACTAAAGAGAAAAAAATTTCATTTTCGGTATTGCCATCTGTTGCAAGTGGCGATTATACTTTTTTACGTCCTATTATCAAAGAAGAAAAAATTACTGATATAATAATAGCCGGAGGAGATGGCACTATTAGCAGTGTCGTCGGCAGCCTGTTAAATGAAGATGTAAACTTTGGCATCATTCCTTGCGGATCGGGAAATGGATTAGCACATACAGCAAAGATTCTAAAGCAACCTGGTAAAGCACTTGATATAATTTTTAATGGAAAGGCGTCTGCTATCGATGGGTTTTTTATCAATGATCGTTTTGCCTGTATGTTAGCAGGTCTTGGTTTTGATGCAAAGGTAGCGCATGAATTTGCTGATCATCCAAAAAGAGGGTTGATGACATATGCACAATTAACCTTGAAAAATTTTTTTTCTATAAATCCATTTCGTTTTGAATTGAGATTTGAAAAAAAGAAGATCGATACAGATGCTTTTTTTATCAGTATTGCTAACAGCAACCAGTTTGGAAATAATTTTACCATTGCCCCAAAAGCAAGTTTAACCGACGGGCTGCTTGATATTGTGATCGTAACCGCCCAGAATAAAGTAAGTTTTCTTTTGCAAACATTAAAACAAATGGCAGGTTGGAATGTGATGGAGGCTTCATCCGTAATAACAAAAAAAAGCGGTGTTATTTATTTTCAAACAAATAGGATCGAGATCATTAATCATTCACAAGCTCCCTTGCATATCGATGGTGATCCTGCTGAAACTCCTGGTAAACTTGCAATAGAAGTAAAGAAGAAATGTTTTAGGCTTATTCAGCCGGTTTAACAACCAGAGAATCTTTTTTATTGAGCAGGTTAATCACTTTCTCAAAACTTTCTTTATTAAATAAAAAATCCGGCGAACTCATTATGTTTTTCTTTTCTCTTTGTGTAAGATGAAAATTCAATGCGGCTTTGTCTTCTTTTTTTTCCGTTGCATATTGAAAAGTGACCTTATTGATCTTATGCGTTGCACGTTGTGTATAATAACTCAGCAGGTCATTCTGAAAATATTCCATTGTTTTAAACCAATTATGCTGCAGCATCAGGAAAGGTTTAGTAGCATGATCGCCTATATTTTCTGTAACATAGGGATAATCCCATCCTCCTGTTGGTCGATCTCTTAACTGAATGATCAGCACACCACGGGTATTTTGATTTATCCAGTCATCAAAAAATTCGAGAAATCGCAAACCGGTTTCTTGTCCGTAATTATCTCTTAGCCCCGCATCCATTACATCAATTACAGGGTCGGAAGGAAGCCATACATTGGGTAATACAATAGGAAATGTTGCATTCATCCTCAATGCAGTCAATATTCTTAAATTAAAAGGATCTTGCTTTTCAAAAAAAGACGCGAAGTCTATAACATCCGGATCCATCCCGGGAAGTGTCGTAGAGTCATAACGGCTGCGCATCATAAATCTTATGGGCTGCGTGCTGATGATCATTTTCCTGCTATCTCTTGAAACAACAGAATTATAAAAGGCCAGGGGAATAGTCGCATTTCTTTCATCCTCTTTATAATCCTTCAATTGCTTATTTAAAAAACCGTTTGTGTTCTTATTCAATTTTGATTCAAAAGAATAAGCCCTGTCCTTTACATATATATAAGGGCCGACCTCAAATTTCAGTGATGGCGAAATAAGATCTCTTGCTACAAAAGATGAGAACAAAGGATTCAAAAGATCTCCGGAAATATCATCAACATACTTTTTGTCCTGCAAATGAATGTTCTCACCCTTTTGCTTGCGCAAGTATAATTCCCGGAAATAAGAAGCGCCGATCATGCCACCCGATGCGCCAGTGATGAGAAATGTTTTTTTCATCATTTCGCCATTTGTAACACTATCAAGTCTTTGGAGAATACTCATTGTGAAAGTTGCACTCCGATGTCCTCCACCGCTAGTATTAACGATGATGAATAATGGTTTTTCTTCTCCTTGCTTTCTTTTCCAGTTTTCCAGCACCTGGATCATATTCAGGCTATCTTCAGAAACATTTTTTGTTGATGCCATTTCCAGGATATGTTCGCGGCTATAAGCAGGTCGTTCTTCGGTATTTGAATATTTTAAGCCAAATGCTTTATTTCTCGGATCGATCCAGTCCCATGTATAAAAAAGATTAAGAATAATTATTAAACCAAGAAGATAGGGAACACTCCAGCTTTGTAAAAAATAAGTAAATGCTCCAGCCACCCCGATAAGTATTGCAAAGAAAACCGTAATACTTGCGGCAGCTGGTATTTGAAAAAAAGCCGAGTCTTGTAAAAAGCCGATCCCGATCAAAAATAAAAACGCTGCAAATACAGAAAGTACGGCGGCAAAGTGGTGACGTTTAAAAATATTTTCAATAAAATCACGGGTATAGTGAGAAACATCTCTTGTCTTTTTTACAGACATTGGTGTTTCAAGATACCATTCCACTTTAATGATCTTTGATTCGCTTGGTGGTAATTCACCTGGCTTTAAATGCCTGATATATTCTTTTGGATTTCTTATCACTGGCATCATCCGGCGGTAAATAGAACGATCGGCTCTGAAAAAATAAATAAACGAAATAAAGAGTATTACTATTAATCCCAACAAAAAACCACCGGCTAACATTAAATATTCTGCTGTAGGAATAAGTTCCTTGTACCTGATAAACTGCCATGCCTTAATAAAATAAAAAACTAAAAATGCTGCCGGTATTACAAAGTTGTTTATACAATACCGTAAAAACGGGTTGGTGGTTGCCGCCAAAAACCTGAAGTGCCGACTGAATAATATGAAGCTGGCAATATTCCAGCTCATGATAAACATACCGATAGCAATACCAACAATGCCGGCGCCCAGTGCATTTACATTACCAAGATATTCCGGTGCCAGGTAAAGTGAATCGGCACCAAAGGTTCTCATGAAAGTGCCATTGATTGTGCTAAATAAAACAAACCAGAAAATAAGTAACACCTGGTATTTTCTGAAATGCAGAAACAACAGTTGAACGGGGAATGAATAAAAGAATCCGCGAAGCCAGGCCTTCATAAGAATTGTAAATGCTTAAGAATAAAATTAGTGATAATTATTACCAATTCAAATGAAGGAGATTTTCTTTATTTCAGCCTTAACCTTAAAGCAAAGGTCGCAAGAGTCAAAACACTTGCAAAAAGCAGGTGAAGTGGTTGCGCAATAGCGGGAATATTATACAAGGCCATTATAGTCCCTACCAGGATCGTGAGAGCAACAACAGACAAAATAAGAATTGCATTTGCTCTTAATGCAAGGTGTTTTCTTGCTTTAAAAAAAATAACCAGGCAACCGGCAGCGATCACCCATGAAAAGCTTCTATGTATAACAAACATATTATCTATGCTTTCTATCCAAAGCTCTCTTTGTTTGTATAATAATACTTTGGATATCTCATCAATTTGTTCTCTTAGCTGTGTGCCAAGTACAATTTGTACAAGCAACAAGATCAACATGGCAACAGAAAATATTTTAAGAAATTTATCTATTACCTTTTCACTTCCTTTTACTCTGTAAATGATGAGTAATGGAATTGCCGCAATAACCAAAGCTACCAACATGTGAATGGTAACTTTTACAACTTCCAGATTATGATCAACCACTTTTTTACCAAGCCACCCCTGGAAACCAACAGCGATCAACAACAGAAATGAATACAACAATGCCCTCCGGTCAGATCTTCTGAATTTCATATAGCTCCATATAAAATGGATAAATATGAATACGCCGAGCAATGCGCCCAGCAAGCGATTAATATATTCGATCCAGGTGTGATACACATTAAAACTATGATCGATATCCTGTGCTTTTAAATACTTTTCAAAGTCGGGAGGCAATTGTTCTGCGCTTGTCGGAGGTATCCATCTGCCAAAACATTTCGGCCAATCCGGGCAACCCATTCCGCTTTGTGTCATTCTAACAATTCCACCTGCGGCAATTACAAAGAAAACCATCAATAAAACAAACCATGTGTAGCGGATGTATTTTTTATCAGCATTCATTGGCTGCAAAAATATATCAACAGTTTTCCCCAGAGCAATTTTTATTCGCCAATATTAATAATATTGCAATTGATGCTAAGCCCTTTTTACCAGGACCAATTAACTGAAGCCGGTTGTGATGAAGCCGGACGTGGTTGTTTTGCAGGACCGGTATTTGCATCGGCGGTTATTCTTTCAAAAGATTTTTATCACCCGTTACTGAATGATTCAAAACAGCTATCCGAAGAGGAAAGAAATGAATTACGCGTAGTTATTGAGAAAGAAGCGATCAGTTTTGCTGTTGCAAACATCAGCCATGATGAAATTGACCGCATCAATATTTTACAGGCATCTATCAAAGCAATGCATGTTTCCGTTAACCAGTTAAAACCAAAGCCTCAATTACTATTGATCGATGGAAATTATTTTGTCAAGTATAAGAGACTTCCTCATCGTTGTATCATAAAAGGCGATGGCATTTATGCATCAATTGCCGCAGCAAGTATTCTTGCCAAGACTTATCGTGATGAGTATATGAAAAAGCTTCACGAAGAATTTCCTCACTATAATTGGGCAAGTAATAAAGGATATGGAACACCTGAACATCGAAAAGCTCTTAATGAATACGGCGTATGCAAATATCATCGCAAAAGCTGGCGGCTTTTCTCCGAACAACCGGAGCTTTTCGATAAAGAAAGCTGCCTTTAATGTTATCTTCTCTATATCAATCACATGTCTTCGTAAATTTTATCAGATAGTTAGCAAGCTGTATGATGTCGATCTATATCTTTGTCAAAATTGTCCTGCATGCAACTAAGGCCACTTCCAGTTGTTGATACAATTTCGCCGGAAGACTTCAAGAATGAATTCTATGATAAGAATATGCCGGTCATAATCCGGGATCTCTCACATCAATGGCCTGCATACACAAAATGGAACTGGGATTATTTTAAAAAATTGGTTGGTGACAAAAAAGTTCCGCTGTATAACAATGTAAAAAGCGATGCATACACACCTATAAATAAGGCGGATGATTATAAAACATTTGGTGAGTATATTGATATGATAAGCCAGGGACCCGCAGCCTGGCGAATTTTTTTATTCAACATTTTTGATCATGCGCCACAATTGATAAATGATTTTACATGGCCCGAGCACATGATGAAAGGCTTTATAAAAAAATATCCAATGTTGTTTACTGGCGGCGCCACTTCCATCACACATATGCATTTTGATATTGATCTCTCAAATATTTTACATACACAGTTTGCCGGCAGAAAAAGAGTTTTATTATTTCCTTTTGAAGAACAATATAAACTCTACCGCAAACCATATGAAGTTTTATCATTAGCTGATTTTTCCAATTACTATATGCAAAACGGAAGCCCTGATTATGAGAAATTTCCTGCTTTGAAACTTGCACATGGGCTCGAAGCTGTATTAGAGCATGGAGATACTTTATTTATGCCTGCAGGATGGTGGCACCACATGGAATATCTTGACAGTGGTTTTGCGATGAGCCTAAGAGCGTTGCAGCCATCTTTGACTGGAAAAATGAAAGGGGCGTGGAATATTTTTGGGATGCGTAGTATCGATACAGTAATGAAAAAAACTGCACCCATCTGGTGGTATGAAAGAAAAAAGAAAAAGGTTTTTGAAAACGCGGATAAAGAATTAAGAAAACCAGTTGCACTTAGTTGATCACCCACACCTCATTTCCTCTTAAAAGTTTATCAAGATCGGCAGGCTTTTTTGCTATTGCATCTTTTATTTGTTGTTCCATTACATTTTCGTAACACGAACGATCTGTTTGATAGAAGACACCAAATGGTCTTGGTAAATGACCTTCAATACCTGGGTTATCAAAAATGCGAACGAGTATCTGGGCTTTGTAAATGTCTTTCTCATCATGCACCCAAAGATCATCAGCGCTATAACCATCTGAAAGGTTTACAACTTTTGGTGTAAAACCATCAAGCTTGATCCCTTTTTCTTTGTTTGCTCCAAAAGTCAATGGCTGGCCTTGTTCAAGGAATAACGTTTCGGCTGCTTTTGTTCCTTTTTCGGTAAACATTTCAAAAGCTCCATCATTAAATATGTTACAGTTCTGGTAGATCTCAAGGAAAGAAGCTCCTTTATGTGCATTGGCACGAAGCAACATTGCCTGTAAATGTTTCGGGTCGCGGTCCATTGTTCTTGCCACAAATGTTGCATCGGCGCCCATTGCAAGTGCTAGTGGATTAAAAGGATGATCGATACTTCCATAAGGAGTCGATTTTGTCACCTTATTTTCTTCTGATGTTGGAGAATATTGTCCTTTCGTTAAACCATAGATCTGGTTATTGAACAAAAGAATATTAACGTCAAAATTCCTACGTAATAAATGGATTGTGTGATTACCACCAATACTTAAACTGTCACCATCACCAGTCACAATCCAAACACTCAACTCCGGTCTTGAAGCTTTCAATCCACTGGCAACGGCAGTAGCTCTTCCGTGGATCGAATGCATTCCATAAGTATTCATGTAATAAGGAAAACGGCTGCTGCAACCGATACCTGAAATGATCACAATATTTTCACGGGGTATACCAAGTGTTGGCATTACTTTTTGCACTTGCGCAAGAATAGAATAATCCCCACAACCGGGACACCAACGTACTTCCTGGTCGGTTGCAAAATCTTTGGATGTCAAAGCGGGGGCAACAGTAGTTTCACTCATAAAAGAAATATTGATTACAAATTTAAAGAATAACGGATAGGAAGCAAGGGGTTTCAAAGCCATTGACCCTGATTTTTATCAGGCAAAGCCTTAATTATTCGTTATTTCCCAATTCTTCCCAATACTCGGCAGCACGACGGGTATGCGGAATTACAATTGTACCGCCAACTATATTGGCTACAGCAAAGATCTCATATATCTCTGAAGTTGTAATTCCTAATTCATGGCATTTTCCAAGATGATATTTGATACAATCGTCGCAACGAAGCACCATGCTGGCAACCAAACCTAGCATTTCTTTCGTCTTGGTATCCAGGGCACCGTTTTCGTAAGTGTTGGTGTCAAGGTTCCAAAGCCGTTTCATCACAAGATTGTTCTTACTAAGGATCACCTCGTTCATACGGCTACGGTAATCATTAAATTCTTTTACTAATGACGACATATTTAAAAAATTTGTTCAAAGTTACCTGTATGGTTGAAGTAAATGATAAAATCCCATGAGCCTAAAAAGTATTTAGTAAATTCAAACTTTAAAATTATTAGCATGAAAAATAAAGTCGTTGCTATTTTGTGTCTTGCCGCATTTGTTTTTATTGGAATTGCAGCAAGCAAACCTGCGGACAATAAAGAGAGAAATCTGAAAGTCTTGCCAAAAGATATCAGCAATGCAGATCTTGATTCGGTAATGGACGCTTATTCAAAAGCATTAAATGTAGGTTGTGATTTTTGTCATGCTGAAAATAAAACCAAAACCGATATTGATTTTGCAAGCGATGATAAACCAGAAAAAGAAATTACAAGGATGATGATGAAATTGACAGCCACAATAAATAAAGATTATTTTGATTACACCATCGTTTATAAAGCTGGGGAGACAATGGCAGTTTCATGCTATACATGTCACGATGGATTCCCCAGGCCTGACCTTAAACATCAAAAAAAGGATTAGTATTTCTTTCATGTTTTAACACAAAGAAACTCCTATAAACATTCTGGTATTATTACCTAGCGATTGAGCACTTTTGCTCGATTTTCCTATAAATCAGTCTTTTACTACACTACTATATACAACACATCGTTTTATAATTGATCCAAATTAAGCGTATAGCTTATCCTATAAAAACCATTATCCATGAACTGGCAAGACGCCATAGGAATTTTATCAACCCTTGCTCTCTTTACACCAATGTTGATCATTGTAGTAACTAAACTGATCCGTTACAAACAATACTTTCCTCTTTTTATATATTGTTTATTAGCATTTGGTTTTAACCTAATGACCGAGCATTGGATAAATGTGCCTAAAAACATAGAGCGTTTTTATGGCATTACAAATAACCTGACTGATATGCCTCTTATGCTTGGCTTCTTACTTTTTCAAATCCCTTCATCCGCCCAGAGAAAGGGAATGAAAGTATTATTGTGTGCATTTATTGTTTTTGAAATTGTTTTGATAATAATGTATGGTATTACGATCAAAACGATAACGGTGACGATGGGACCAGGGCTAGTAATCGTGTTTGGATATTCTTTATACTATTTTGTCTATACCGTTAAGCGAAGCTTTGTTCATAATAAGTTCGTGGGAAAAGCGATCGTGGCCTCTGCTTTGACATTTGCTTATGGATGTTTCATCATCATTTACCTGATGCATTATGTATTGAATTTGCAGGATCTTTCCAGTCTTTTCCTAATCTACTATTTTATCACAGTAATTTATTGCATCATCTTGTCAGTAGGTCTTTATGTAGAAGGTAAAAGAAAGAGGAAACTGTATGAGCTGTTAATAACCCGTAAAGAGTTAATGCGCTTTTTTGCAGATGAAAAAAAACCGGCTGCACCAAAAGGAGCAACCGGTCAATGGAAATTAAACTGATCGTTTAGAAACAATATTTTCCTTCATTTATCATTTTATCAGCTATTCTTCGTCTTGCATCTTTAGTGTTAAAGGGTTCTGCTTTAGTAAATCGCTTTAATCCCATTAAGATCATTCGCTGTTCATCGCCTTCTGCAAATGAATTGATCGCATCTTTACCAAACTTATTTACATTATCGGCGGCGTCATATAAATAGGTTCGCATGATGTCAATATGATTCGCACAGGCGGCTTCTCCTTTTTGGTCAACCATCTTCATCACTCTTAATAATACACTTTCTGCATTGAATGTTTCAATAGCCATATCGGCAAGATTCATCAATACTTCCTGTTCGTTTTCAATTTTCATCATCAGTTTTTGCACAGCGGCACCCGATGCCATTAGGATCGCTTTCTTGAGATTAGCAATTAATTTTTTCTCTTTTACAAATGCGCCTTCTTCTTCAGCACCAAAATCAGGAATACTCATTAATTCTTTTTGCACTGACATCGCCGGCCCCATCAGATCAAGCCTTCCCTGCATTGCTCTCTTCAAAGTCATATCAAGCGTTAGCAAGCGATTGATCTCATTAGTACCTTCATAAATTCTATTGATACGACTGTCACGATAAGCCCTTGAAATATTATACTCAGCGCTGAAACCGTTGCCTCCATGTATCTGCACACCCTCATCAACTACAAAATCCAGTACTTCGCTACCAAAAACTTTTAGCATGGCACATTCAATAGCATATTCTTCCGCTGCTCCCAATAATGCTTCATTAAAAGGTTTTCCAGCAGCAAGTAGTTCATGTTCCTTTTTGTCGATCCAATTTGCAGTACGGTATAAGGCACTTTCTCCAACAAAAATTTTAATTGCCATTTCAGCGATCTTATGCTTGATAGCGCCAAAATTTGCAATTGGCTGTTTAAATTGTTCTCTCGTTTTTGCATACTGCACTGAATCGGTTGCTGCTCTTTTCGAACCTCCTAATGCAGCGGCAGCCAATTTCAAACGACCAATATTTAAAATATTAAAAGCGATCTTATGTCCTTTACCAATTTCTCCCAATACATTTTCTACCGGCACTTTACAATCCTGGAAATATAATTGAACAGTTGATGAACCTTTGATCCCCATTTTATGTTCTTCAGGCCCTTGTGTAAAACCTTCCGTTCCTCTTTCAATAATAAAGCCGGTGAATTTATCGCCATCAACTTTTGCAAATACAGTATACACGTTTGCAAAACCACCATTTGTTATCCAACACTTCTGTCCATTGAGCAAATAATATTTACCATCATCACTAAGTTTGGCGGAGGTTTTTGCGCCAAGTGCATCACTGCCGCTATTTGGTTCCGTTAATCCATATGCCCCGGCCCATTCACCAGTAATAAGTTTCGGTATATATTTTTTCTTCTGTTCTGGAGTACCAAAATATAAAATAGGCAAAGTGCCGATACCCGTATGCGCAGCGATCGCAACTGAAAAAGAATGACCAGCGCCGAGATACTCATTCACAATTGTTGAGGTAACAAAATCTTTTCCTAAACCGCCATACTCTTCCGGAAAAGAAGTTAACAGCAATCCTTGTTCACCCGCTTTTGTAACAAGGCCTTTCATCAACCCCGGTTCTAATGCATCAATACGGTCAAGTATCGGGTAAACTTCTTTATCGAGAAACTGCTCACACATATCGCGGATCATCAATTGTTCTTCTGAAAAATTTTCAGCAGTAAACACTTCAAACGGTGAAGATTCTTTTATCAGCCATTCGCCACCTTTTAGTGCCGGTGCTTGTTTTATTTCAGTGCTCATAGTATTAAGTTTAAAAATTTTGTAGTTATTATTTATTTACCCAACTGAATTACTACTATCATCTTCTCTTGCATCGCAGTCTTGTCCTTTCTGTATTCTACTCATCTTTGACCACCGCTCGTTTGTTATTTCAAATTATCATAAACGATCTGCAATACTTCCTTACATACTTCGATCTTTTCCGGTGGCACAGACTCCAACGCTTCATTCAAAGTTTCTTCTGCCAGTTCCATTGTTTGTTCCTGCAACTTCTGCGCCTGCTTTGTCAAAAAGATCTTATTGATGCGCCGGTCATTTTCCGATGCCACTCTTTTTACCAGGTTCAGTTTTTCAAGATTGTCAACCAACCTTGTTATACTTGGCTTATCACGAAATGTAGCATTGCATAATTCCTGCTGACTGATCCCATCCTGTTTCCATAAGTGATATAAAACACTCCATTGCTCAATGGTGAGGTTCATGGCCGAGGCATTGAATTTTTTTTGAAGCCTTCTTGCAATGGCAGTGGAAGCTTTCCCAGTTATAAAGCTGTATAATTCGCCTTTTTTAAAATGGTTGTTTGGCATATAGTTGTTTATACAACTATTCAAAGTTAGTAATTAGGTTTATAAAGTCAAATTAATTTGTCCTAATTTTTGCACCTTGTTTTATTAGCTCTTTTCCTTTGGTTACCATTGTTTATTTAGATTTGTCCTAACGAATGATCCTTCTTTATATAACCATTGGCCTGCTTATTATTTATTCCATCCTGATCTTGTTTTACCGTGCTGGCTGGCTGGAGCTAAACCCATTTTCTCAAATTGATCTTGAATCTTCATTGAAGATCTCCGTAATAATTCCAGCCAGGAATGAAGAAGAAAATATTGGTAAGCTTTTGTCTTCACTTGAAAAACAAACTTATCCTCCTCATCTTTTCGAAGTAATTGTTGTTGATGATCATTCCACAGATACTACAGCAGCTGTAGTAAATAGCTACTCCTTTGCAAAACTTATAAAACTTGAGTTTGATAATATCAATTCTTATAAAAAGAAAGCAATTGAAACAGGAATCGCTGCTGCTTCGGGTGATTTAATCGTTACGACAGATGCCGATTGTATTGTACCAGAGAACTGGTTGAAAACAATTGCATCATTTAAAGAAAAAACAAATGCCATTTTTATTGCGGCACCAGTTGTGTTAGAAAACGAATCAAATCTTTTACAGACATTCCAGGCTCTTGACTTTCTTGTTCTGCAGGGCATTACTGCTGCATCTGTACAAAAAAGATTTCACAATATGTGTAACGGCGCCAATCTCGCCTATGAAAGAAAAGCATTTTTTGAAGTGAATGGTTTTATCGGCATTGATCATATTGCTTCCGGCGATGATATGCTATTAATGCAAAAGATAGCGCAACGCTTTCCTGCTAAAGTTTCTTACCTGTTATCAAAAGACGCTATTGTGACTACCCAGGCAACAAAAACATGGAAAGGATTTTTAGGCCAACGAATACGGTGGGCAAGTAAAGCAACAGATTATAATGATATAAAGATCTTCAGCACTTTATTTCTTGTGTACTTTTTTAATTTTGCACTGTTAGCATTATTCATATCCGGTTTCTGGATACCTTCTTTATGGTTAGGCCTAATTAGCATTCTTATTTTAAAAACTATCATTGAATTAACCTTCATCTACCCCGTAGCAAAATTTTACAATAAACAAAATTTAATAAAGTGGTTTCCTTTTTTTCAGCCCATACATATTGTGTATACAGTTATTGCAGGTTGGCTAGGTGTCTTCGGAAGTTTCGAATGGAAAGGCCGCCGGGTAAAATAGTTTGGTTGTATCTTTCCCTCTCATGAGTATGGCGTCAACATTATCACAACAGGCTGCCTGGAAGCGTTTGAAAAAAAATAAAGGAGCCATCGCTGGTCTTATCATTATTGTTCTTGCAATACTTACTGCGATCTTTTCCTATTTCATTGCACCTGATTCATCTCCATACGCAAACAGGATAATTCTTGAAATACGAAAACAAAAACCAGGTTTCAAAAAAACATTTTTAAAAGTTCCAAAAGAAACAAATACAAAAAGCGGGTTCTTTAGTCATCTATTATATGGAACCCATGATGAGCTCGAATTTATTCCGATCAATGGTTATCATTCCATTAATAAAGACTCGATCGTTGCTTTAAAATTCATTGATGATGGTGTGGAAGAAGAAAAAGCATTTGCAATAAATAAACTACCGGCATCATTTACCGTCACAAAAAAATTTTGGTTAGGTACCGATAAGTTTGGTCGTGATATACTAAGCCGCATTATCATTGGCACAAGAGTTAGTTTAAGTGTAGGACTGATTACTGTGATCATTTCTCTTTCTATTGGTGTATTACTCGGTTCATTAGCTGGCTATTTCAGGGGAAGAATTGATAACATCATTATGTGGCTTACCAATATAATATGGAGCATCCCAACACTATTACTTGTATTTGCGATCACTTTTGCTTTAGGAAAAGGTTTTTGGCAAGTATTTATAGCAGTTGGATTAACCATGTGGGTGAGTGTCGCCAGGTTAGTTCGCGGACAGGTTTTATCTATACGTGAATTGGAATATATTGAAGCAACAAGAGTTTTAGGATTTTCACACTTCAGAACGATCTTTCGTCATATACTTCCAAATATTATGGGACCTGTTTTAGTAATTGCTGCCTCCAATTTTGCATCTGCAATTGTAATTGAAGCCGGTTTAAGTTTTTTGGGCGTAGGTGTACAGCCGCCTCAACCAAGCTGGGGCCTGATGATAAAAGAGAATTATAGTTTTATAATAACACAAAACCCGATGCTTGCTTTGGCTCCGGGTTTTGCTATAATGTTACTTGTTCTTGCTTTTAATTTACTCGGTAATGGACTTCGTGACGCTTTAGATGTTCGTTAAATAATTAGGGTTTTCTTGTATACCGATAAGAAAGTGTTACTGTATTAGTTGCTTTTGTTTTGGAAGTAACAGTTACCGTTGTCACGCATACAACACCTGTTGGTGTACCGGTTATAGTAAAATTATTATTAGCTGCCGAAGAGGATTTTGACTCGGTAAAAAAATTTGTAGTCGATCCATCAGGTGCTGCTTTAACATCAATAGTAACACCCTGTGGGGGCATTGTTGATGTAATAGAAACAGTAAGTGGAAAATCAATTTGAGGCGCTGCAGGTTGAGTTGAGCCCGCAGGCGGGTTCAATGTAACAACAAGATTGGCTTCATCACCACCTCCTCCACCGCCTCCGCTGCCACCTTGGGAACAACTGCCGATGCCCAAAATAATTGCGGGCACTATAAATAGTTGTAACAACCCTTTCTTCATAAAAACCATTTTTTAAACGAGAAACTAAGTTAAGGTTATTTCAGGTATTGATAAAACGAAAACGATTCAAATGACTTTAATAGTTCGATTAAAACTTTCCTCAAGCGAAATAAAAGTCTCTGTTCGTTCAATCCCCTTTATTTTTTGAAGCTCATCATGTAAAACTGTTTTTAATTCATTTATATCCCTACATACAACTTCTGCGAACATACTGTAATTACCCGTTGTATAATTTAATCGTACGATCTGTGGCATTTTGCCCAATTCTTTTGCGACGGCATCATACATGGAACTTTCTTTTAAATAAATTCCAATAAAAGCTATCACATCAAAACCCAGTTTTTTAAAGTCCACATTAAATCTTGTTCCTTTTACTACTCCTGCATCCTGTAATTTTTTTATGCGTACATGAATAGTTCCGGCAGAAACAAAAAACTTTTTACCTAATTCAGCGTAAGAAACATTGGCGTCATTCATCATGTGGTGAATGATCTGGTGGTCCAATTTGTCAAGATTCAATTTAAGAGTCGTTTCCATATTCTATTTTTAAATAAATTCAATCGATTGCAATTTAATTGAATAATATCTAATTTTTTAAAATAATTATTGAATATTTTGGAATGAACCGGTCAAACGGCTTACTTTTGTTCTATCAAGCTCTTTAAATAGCTGATCATACTGTGGGGTGATGAAATGGCGTAAAGCCCGGCAGACATGCCCTCTCGTCTCGGGGGTGGAGATAACAGGATAAACGAAAAGTAGAGCCGACGTTACCAATGGTAAGGCCGACCAGGGTTGACCACTAAACTTT
>Ga0193738_1000441_pt1 | contig 22228 bp, 22 predicted proteins | sample L2a1metaG_FD_144927 | JGI IMG/M metagenome (GOLD analysis project Ga0193738, IMG submission 144927) | Soil microbial communities from a riparian zone of the East river system, Colorado, United States - L2a1 | ecosystem: Environmental > Terrestrial > Soil > Riparian zone | place: USA: East River...
CCGAAATCCGCCGAGTCTTCCCGCCGCGAGGGGGCGGTGGCGGCGCAGCTCTCGCGCCAAGCTCGCGAACCTCGCCCCGGGCGGCGCCACCGAACGCAGGGCGCGGTGCGATGGCGTCGCCCACCGGACCTCGCCCGTCGGACGTCGGACGTCGGACGTCGGACCCCTTCACCGTCCAAGTGGCCGCGCTCACGGAGGCGCCGAACGCGCGCGAAGTCGTCGACGAGCTGAAGGCTCTCGGGTTCGACGCATATCTCGTCGAACCGGGGGAAGCTGGAGGTCTTTACCGCGTGCGCGTCGGAACCTTCACGACACGTGCGAGTGCGCAGCGCACGGTCACGCGGCTCGAGAGCCACCTCGGTCTCAAGTTGTGGGTAACGAAGAAGCGTTAAGGAGGGCTGAGCCGACGCCCGTCAGGGCGTACTAAGAATGAACCGGACTGGCATCGTATAGCTGCCGGCCGCGTTGGCGCGGAGCGCGAAGACGAGACGGCCGGCGCGAAGGCCGCTTCCCTGCCATCGCCCGATCACAGTGCCGCTGGTCGCGCTGACGGTCGCGGCGAGAAGTCCCTGGCCTTCACCGCTGACGCTAAGAGAGGTCTCCACATCCGCCGCGCCGCCTGGTCCCTGCATCGCGTGCATCGGCTCGAGGGTCAGGACGATGTCGCTGCCCGATGACATCCGGGCGCCGGCGCTGAACTCGATCGTTGCAGTGGCCGTGGCGCCCGGCTCGACGACATCGAACCGCAGCAGTTGGCTCGAGACCTTGAGCGACGTGCGCGACGCGAACTGCGCGTTGACCGCCACCGTCCCGCGTACGACGTCCTGCGCGGCCGCGGCGCGGACGCCGAGCAGCACGAGGACTACGAGCAGTGACACTGTCCGTGAGCGCATGGGGTACGCCATCGTAGGGAAGCCTGCTCCGGGCGCCAATGCCTTGAGGGACAAGGATCGATGTGACTCGAGCAGACAACCGCCGACAGGCGCTGGCACGATGGGGAGATGACCGCGGCTGGCGACAGGCTAAAATGAAGCTTTTGGCGTGATTCAGCTTTCCTCTCTCTCCAAATCCTTCGGCGACCGGGTCCTCCTCGACGCTGTCACGTGGCAGATCGACGACCGCGAGCGTGTCGGCCTCAGCGGCCCCAACGGCGCTGGCAAGACGACGCTGCTCAAAATGCTCGCCGGCATCGACGAGCCGGACGGCGGCCAGGTCGTGAAGCCTGCGGGCCTGACGATCGGCTACCTGCCGCAGGACGGACTCTCGTACACGGGCCGAACGCTGCGCGAAGAAGCCAGCATGGCGTTCAAGCCGCTGCTCGACATGAAGGCCGAGATCGCGTCACTCGAGGAGCGGTTGGGTGACGACAGCGCATCGCACGATGACCACGAGCAGATGCTCTCTCGCTACTCCGAGGTGCAGGACGAGTTCCGGCGCGGCGAGGGCTACACCATCGAGTTGAAGGTCACGACGGTCCTCAAGGGCCTCGGCTTCTCCGAGGACGACATGGAGAAGAAGACCGAAACGTTCTCCGGCGGCTGGCAGATGCGCATCGCGCTGGCGCGGCTGCTGCTCGGCCGCCCCGGCCTGCTCCTGCTCGACGAGCCGACCAACCATCTCGACCTCGACGCGCGCAACTGGCTGGAGGAATACCTCACCGACTATCCGCACGCCGTCATCCTCGTCTCGCACGACCGCTTCTTCCTCGACGCCGTCGTCACGCGCATCACCGAGATCGGGATGCGCACCCTGACCGACTACGTCGGGAACTACTCGGCCTACATCAAGGAGCGCGACGCGCGGATGGAGCGGCTGCGCCAGATGAAGCGCGACCAGGACGACGAGATCGAGCGGATGAACGCCTTCATCAACCGCTTCCGCTACCAGGCCACCAAGGCGTCGCAGGTGCAGAGCCGGATCAAGATGCTCGACAAGATCGTCCGCATCGAGATCCCGGCCGAGCGCAAGCGCGTGCGCTTCCACTTTCCGCAGACGCAGAAGAGCGGGCGGATGGTGCTCGAACTGAAACACGTGAAGAAGGCCTACGGCGCGACTCGCGTGTTCAGCGACGTGAACCTGCACATCGAGCGCGGCGACCGCATCGCGCTCATCGGGCCAAACGGCGTCGGCAAGTCCACCCTGATGCGGATGCTGTCGGGAACCGAGTCGCCCGACACCGGCACGCGGACCGAAGGACACCAGGTCGTCATGCAGTACTTCGCGCAGGACGAAGCGGCGAAGCTCGATCCGACGCAGACGGTGTATCAGACCCTGGCCGGCGACGCGCCCATCCACATGGTGCCGAACATCCGCAACATCCTGGGCGGGTTCCTCTTCTCGGGAGACGACATCGACAAGCCCGTTCGCGTGCTTTCGGGCGGAGAGCGTACCCGGCTCGCCGTGGCCCGCATGCTGTTGCGCCCGGCAAACACCCTGCTGCTCGACGAGCCGACGAACCATCTCGACCTCGACTCCAAGGACGTGCTGCTCGAGGCGCTCGAGGACTTCGGCGGCACGCTGATCTTCGTCTCGCACGACCGATACTTCGTGGACAAACTGGCCACCAAGGTGATCGAGATCGGCGGCGGCGACGCGGTGGTCTACCCGGGGAATTACGAAGAGTGGCTGTGGAGCAAGAAGCAGCGAGAGACGCCGACGCCCGAGATCCGACGCCCGAAGCCCGTGAATCCGAAACCCGGACCGCGGACCGCGGACCTCGGACCTCGGACGCCGGCGGAGGCAGCGAAGCCCCCGTCCTACGAGGAGAAGAAGAAGGCGGACGCGGAAGCCAGGCGCGTGAGGAAGGAGTCCGACGCCCGCCAGAAGCGGGTCGCGGACCTGGAGGTCCGCATCGCCAAGGCGGAGGCCGGCATCAAGGAGCTGGAAGACAAGATGTCGGCTCCGGGCTTCTACGAGAATCACGAAACGTCGAAGCCGGTGCTGGCGCGGCACCAGGCCCTGATGTGGGAGGTGGGCGACCTGATGAACCAGTGGGAGGCACTTCAATCGAATACAGAAATGTAAGTACGTCACGGTTTTGTTGGGCTGGCTCGGACGGAATTCGCCGGATTCCTAGGAAATCATCGCGTGCGGCTGAGGCACACTGTTTGCCCCACCGGCCTTATTACAATGTTGTCATCCGACATGACAGCTAAGCCTCGGCGCGCCGCGAAAGGTAAGAAACCGTCAACTTCGGAAGTGGTTCCTGACGGGTTCTACCGCGACATGGTCTGGAACCTGCGCAATGGCGTCATCGCCATTACGCGGGACGGCCGCGTCGCGGTCATGAACGAGATTGCCTACCGGACGCTGGGCCTCAAGGCGCGCACGACCGACATCGGCCGCCCCTACGCCGAGGTCCTCAAGGACGCCCCCGACGTCTGCCGCATCGTCGGCAGCGCCTTCAATTTGTCGCACCTCCCCAACCGCGCGGAGCTGCGGATCAAGAACACCGAGAAGGTGATCGGCTACACGCTGTCGCACGTCAAGGACGCGCGCGGGCGGGACGTCGGCGCGACGCTGTTCTTCAAGGACCTGACGCGCGTCGAGCAGCTCGAAGAACGGGAGCGGCTGCGCGACCGCCTGGCGGCACTCGGCGAGATGGCCGCCGCGATCGCGCACGAGGTCAAGAACCCCCTGGCCGGCATCGAGGTCATGGCCGGCATCCTCAAACGCCAGCTGCCCGACTCGCCCGACGCCCAGACGACGCTCGCCGACATCATCAAGGAAGCGAAGATGGCGAACGTCATCGTCCAGGAGGTGCTGGCGTTCGTGCGGCCGCTGCGCCTGCAGGTCGAGGACATCTCGGTTGGCGACGTCATCCGCGATGCGCTGGCGATGGCTGAAAGCCATTCGCTCAAGGGGAACGTCGAGGTCTCCGTCGACATTTCGGAAGCCTTGCGGCCGATTCAGGGTGACCCACACCAGCTCCGGCAGATCTTCACCAATCTGTTGATCAACGCGTTCGAAGCCATGGGGGGCTCGGGCACGGTCGAGATCTCGGCGGCGGCGATCGACACCGACGAGGAAACGGCAACCGCGGCCGACCAGGCGACGGGCCCGACCGTGCTGATCACGGTTGCCGACGACGGCCCCGGCATCCCGCCGGAGGTCTTGGAACGGATCTTCAGTCCGTTCTTCACCACGAAACCACAGGGATCGGGGCTGGGCCTCGCGATCGTCCGGAAGATCGTGGATGCGCACGACGGGCGCATCGACGTGGGCGAACGGCGGGGCGGGGGAACGATTTTTCGCGTAACAGTGCCGGTGCGAAGCCAGGCACAGCTGTTTGGATGAGGTGAGCCGGATATGGGACGGATTCTTGTTGCAGACGATCACGATTCGCTGAGGCGCGGCATTGTCCGCGCGCTGTCGGACGCGCGGCACGACGTCGACGAAGCCCCGAACGGCAACGTCGCCATCGAGAAGCTGCACGAGGGACAGTACGACGTGGTGTTGAGCGACTTGAAGATGGGGGGCAGCGACGGCATGGACGTGCTGCGCAGCGCCAAGGCGCTCCATCCGACCAGCGCCGTCATCCTGATGACGGCGTTCGGCTCGGTGCACACCGCGGTCGAGGCGATGAAGATCGGCGCCTTCGACTACGTGCAGAAGCCGTTCGAGATCGAGGAGATGGAGCTGAAGGTCGAGAAGGCCCTCGAGCACCGGCGCCTCAAGCACGAGATCGAGTACCTGCGCCACACGCAGCAGGACATCTACGACTTCGACCGCATCATCGGCGCGAGCGGCGCCCTGCAGTCGGTCCTGGCGATCGTGAAGAAAGTCGCCAAGAGCAACACGACCTGCCTGATTCGCGGCGAGACGGGCACCGGCAAGGAGTTGATCGCCGGCGCGATCCATCACAACTCGCTGCGCGCGGCGCGCAACTTCGTCAAGGTGAACTGCGCGGCGCTCCAGGAGAACCTGCTCGAGTCCGAGCTGTTCGGTCATGAAAAGGGGGCGTTCACCGGCGCCGACAAGCAGCGCGTCGGCCGCTTCGAGCAGGCGGACGGCGGCACGCTGTTCCTGGACGAAGTCGGCGACATGAGCGCGAACACGCAGGCGAAGATCCTGCGCGTCCTGCAGGAGCACGAGTTCGAGCGGCTCGGCGGCACCCGGACGCTGCGCACCGACGTCCGCGTCATCACCGCAACCAACCGCAACCTGCCGCAGATGGTCGCCAACGGGCAGTTCCGCGAGGACCTCTACTACCGCCTGAACGTCGTCTCGATCGAGATGCCGCCGCTGCGCGAGCGCAAGGAGGACGTCGCCGCGCTGGCGGGCTTCTTCCTGCGCCGGTTCGCGAGCGAGTTGAAGAAGCGCGTGGACGGCGTGTCCCCCGATGCGCTGAAGCTGCTGATGCGCTACAACTGGCCTGGCAACATCCGCGAACTCGAGAACTCGATTGAACGCGCCGTCCTGCTCTGCGAGGGACCCCAGGTGTCGAGCACAGACCTCCGGCTCGGCGAGCTGTCGACCGGCACGCCCGGCGGGGAGAGCAACCCGGTGGTCAAGATCCCGCCGACCGGGATTGCGCTCGAGGAGATCGAGCGCCAGGCGCTGATCGAGGCGCTGAAGATGTCCAACTGGGTCCAGAAGGACGCCGCGGAGCTGCTCAGCATCAGCCCGCGGGTGATGAACTACAAGATCAAGACGCTCGCGATCGAGTATCCGCGTGGCCGCCGCATGGTGGACGTGGCGTAGGCGCTTCGAAAAGACGTTCGGTGGCTTCCGCCTTCAGGCGGAAGATCCACCTATGCCTTCGGGTGGGCTTTGCGGTAGGTTGCGATCAGCTGCGCGGCGTTGACGTGCGTGTAGCGCTGCGTCGTGCTGAGCCGCGCGTGCCCCAGGAGCTCCTGGATCGCGCGCAGGTCCGCTCCGGCTTCGAGGAGGTGCGTCGCGAACGAGTGCCGCAGGGCGTGGGGACTGATCCCCATGCGCGTGCTCGACTCCGCGACGTACCGCCGCACCAGCTTGTCCACGCTCCTCGTGGACAGCCGTCCCCCCTGGTAGTTCAAGAACAGCGGTTCCCGCTGCCGCCGTTTGGGGTCTGACCCGGGTCTGACCCCCTTTTCCTTTTTCTTCGGGCCTGAGGAGTCGCTTCGTGCCCGCTGAAGTCGCCCCGAAGGGGCGCCTGGCAAGGGGTCAGACCCGGGTCTGACCCCTTCTCGGTCTGCGAGCCAGGCTTTGAGGGCGGCGGCGGTGGTGGTGTTGAACGGGACGATGCGTTGCTTGCGGCCCTTGCCGAGCACGCGGACGACGCGGCCCGAGAGGTTCACATCATCCAGGTCCAGACCCACGAGTTCGCTCAGACGCAGCCCTGACGCATAGAACAGCTCCAGAATCGCCTTGTCGCGGCGTCCCAGCGGGTCGGACGTGCTGGGCGCATCGAGCAGCGTGGACATCTCCTGGACCGCCAGGTGGTTGGGGATGCGCTGCTCGCGCTTGGGGGTGCCGACCAGTGCCGCGGGATCTCCCTCCATGGCCACTTCGCGCCGCAGGTAGCGGCCGAAGGCCCGAATCGCCGACAGCTTCCGCGCGGCCGATGACTTCGAGTTGCCGCGCTTGTTCTGATCCGCGATGAAGGCGCGGGCGCCGAGGTGATCGAGATCGCCGGCATCCAGCTCCGACACGCGCTTGGCGACGTGCGATGCGAGGAAGACGAGGTACTGCGAGAGATCGCTGTCGTAGGCGCGGACGGTGTGCGCCGACGCGTTCTCGTTCAGGAGGAGGTATTCGAGAAAGGCCTTGAGGTGTTCTCTAACCACGCGTGGAGGTCCTTGAGCGCCCGCTCCGAAATCGCAATGTTGCGGTCCTTCTTGCTCTTCACGCGCTGTTCCAGCGCGGGGATCAGGCCGAAGGCGATATTCGATGGTACGTAGTGTTTCGGATCGGCGTGCGACGCGTAATAGGCCAGCGAGCCCAGCGCGGTTGTGCGCGGGGGCGCGGTCGGCGGCTCGCCCAGCACCAGCGCGGCGGCGTTACGGCCGGCGATCAGCCCCGACGCCGCGGACTCGACGTAGCCCTCCACGCCCGACATCTGCCCGGCAAACAGGAGGTCGTCACGCATCCGCGTCTGCCATGTCTCGCGCAGCACGGTTGGCGAGTTGACGTAAGTGTTGCGGTGGATCATCCCGTAGCGCACGAACTCGGCGTTCTCGAGCCCCGGGATCATCCGCAGCACGCGCGCCTGCTCGCCCCACTTCATCTGCGTCTGGAATCCGACCAGGCTGAAGTGATCGCCGGCGATATTGTCCTGCCGCAGCTGGACCACGGCGTAGGCGTCGCGGCCGGTTCGAGGATCCGGCAGCCCGACCGGCTTCATCGGACCGAAGCGCAGGGTATCGACCCCGCGTCCCGCCATCACCTCGATCGGCAGGCAGCCTTCGAAGAACGTCGGCTTGTCGAACTCGTGGAGGCCGGCCTTCTCCGCCGCCATGAGCGCCGCGTAGAACGCCTCGTATTCCTCTCTCGTGAAGGGGCAGTTCAGGTAGTCCCCTTCCCCGTCGTCCACTCCGCACGCGGGCTGCGCAGTGTTCTCGCCTTCAGGCGGATCCCGCCGCAGACTGCGGCCCCACCGCGAGGCGCGGAAGACCTTCGAGCGGTCGAGCGACTCGCCGGAGACGATGGGACTGATCGCGTCGTAGAAGTAGAGATGCTTCGAGCCGACGAGCGCGGCAATCTCCGCCGACAGCGCTTCGGACGTCAGCGGACCGGTCGCCAGGATCACGGGACCGTCGTCAGACGACGGAATCGACGTGACCTCGCCGCGACGGATGCTAATCAGTGGATGCGCACCGATTGCCTCGGTGACGCGGGACGAGAAGACGTCGCGGTCGACCGCAAGCGCGGCGCCCGCGGGCACGCGCGCCTCGTCGGCGCAGCGCATGATCAGCGAGTCCAGCCGCCGCATCTCCTCCTTGAGGAGACCGACGGCGTTATCGAGCTTGTCCCCGCGGAAAGAATTCGAGCAGACGAGCTCGGCGAGTCCGTCGGTCTTGTGCACCGCGGTCGGCTTCACAGGGCGCATCTCATGGAGCACGACGTGAACGCCGCGCGCCGCCGCCTGCCAGGCCGCTTCGCTGCCCGCGAGTCCCCCACCAACCACGGTTACACGTTTCATCAGAAAGCTCACAAAGACCACGACGACCACAAAGTCTTTGTGGTCTTGGTGATCTTAGTGGACTTTGTGCCGGAGCGTTAGGCTGGGGCCAGCTCCTCAGAGCGCACGTACGTGCACTCTTCGTTGTTGCAGATCAGCTGACGGCCGAGCTTCTTCGTGATCTTCTCGACGAGGAACGGCGCCTGGCAGTCCGGGCACTTCTCGGCAATCGGCCGGTTCCAGAGTGTGAAATCACAGTCCGGATAGTTGGCGCAGCCGAAGAACACCTTGCCGCGGCGTGATTTCCGCTCGACGACGTCGCCGCCGTCCGTCGGGCAGAGGACGCCCGTGGACTTCTGCTTCACGTACTTGCAGGTCGGATAACTCGTGCACGCGGTGAACTCGCCGAAGCGGCCCTGCTTGATCACGAGGTTCGAGTCGCACTTCGGGCACTTCTCGTCGAGGATCTGGTCCGGCTTGGCGGCGGCAATGCCCTGCTTCGTCGCGATGATCTTCCGCGTCGTCTTGCACTCGGGATAACCAGTGCAGGCGAGGAACTGCCCGAAGCGGCCGCGCTTGACGACCATCGGCTTGCCGCAGTTCTCGCACGCCTCTTCGATGTCCCCTTCGGCGCCTGGCTCCGGCGCGTCGAGCTCGCGCGTGTTCTCGCAGTCGGGATAGCCGCTGCAGGCGAGGAACAGGCCGAACTTACCGGCCTTGATCACCATCGCCTTGCCGCACTTGTCGCACGTGACGGGCGGATCCGGCTCATACCCTTCTTTCATGTTGGGCATGTCCTTCTCCGCGCGCTTCAGATCTTTCTGGAACTTCTTGTAGAAGCTCGCGAGCGTCTTCTCGTAGGTGGACGCGCCGGACTCGACCTTGTCGAGATCCTCTTCGAGCTCGCGCGTGTAGTTGACGTCGAGAATGTCGTCGAAGGCCGGGCTGAGCAGCTTCTCGACGAGCATCATGCCGAGGAACGTCGGCTTGAACTTGCCCTCGATCTTGTTCACGTACTCGCGCGCCTGGATGACGCCGATGATCGACGCATAGGTCGACGGACGGCCGATGCCGTTCTCTTCGAGCGCCTTCACGAGTGTCGCTTCCGTGTAGCGTGGCGGCGGCTGGGTGAACTTCTGCTCCGGCGTCAGCGCCCGCAGCGACAACTGGTCGCCCTTCGCCAGTGGCGGCAGCACGCTCGACTCTTCGTCGTCTTCCGGCGTGCGCGAGTCCGGCCCTGGCGCCGTGCGCTCGTCTTCGGACATGAGCGCGCTGCCAGCGGCGACCGCCGGCTGTTCGTAAACAGCCATCCAACCAGGGAACTTCGGCACCGATCCCTTGACGCGGAACAGGTAATTTGCGGCGGTGATGTCCACGGTCGTGTCGTCGAACGTCGCCGGCGGCATCTGGGACGCGACGAAGCGGTTCCAGATCAACTTGTAGAGGTAGTACTGGTCCGATGTCAGCTGGCCGCGCACGGCGTCGGGGTGGTACTGCAGCGACGTGGGGCGGATGGCTTCGTGCGCGTCCTGCGCGTCGGATTTCGTCTTGTAGACGTTCGGCTTCTCCGGCACATACTCCGCGCCGAACGATCCGGCAATGAATTGCCGCACGTCGTCGAGCGCCTGGTCGGACACGCGGGTGGAATCGGTTCGCATGTAGGTGATGAGACCCACCGCGCCTTCACCCGGCAGCTCGATGCCCTCGTACAGCTGCTGCGCGATCAGCATCGTCTTCTTCACCGGGAAGCGCGACGCCTGCTGCAGCTTGCTGGTGATGAACGGCGGTACCGCGCTCTTCTTGCGTTCCTTGGTCGTGACCGAGTCGACGAGCCAGCTGGCGGACTCGAGGGCGCCGAGGATCGCGTTGGACTCGGCTTCGTTGCCGACCTTGATGTTTGATCCGCCCTTCTTCAGCAGGCGGGCGTCGAACTCGGGCAGCACTGGACCGGCGAGCCGCGCCGTGAGATTCCAATATTCCTCGGGGACGAACGCCGTGATCTCGCGTTCGCGATCGCAGACCAGCTTCAACGCGACCGACTGAACGCGTCCGGCCGAAAGACCGCGGCGGACCTTGTCCCACAGCAACGGGCTGATCTTGTAGCCGACCAGCCGATCGAGCACGCGCCGTGCCTGCTGCGCGTCCACCATCTTCTTGTCGATCGACGTCGGCTTCTCGAGCGCCGCCAGCACGCCCTTCTTCGTGATCTCGTTGAACATCAGGCGGCGAATCTTCTTCTTGTTGCCGCTGCCGAGCTCCTCGGCGAGATGCCAACCGATCGCTTCACCTTCACGGTCAGGGTCGGTCGCGATGAAGATGTCAGTGGACTTCTTCGCCTCGTCCTTCAGTTCCTTGAGGACTTTCTTCCGCGACGCGATGACTTCGTAAGAGGGCTCGAAACCCCCGTCCACGTCCACGCCCAGCTTGCTCTTGGGCAGATCGCGGACGTGGCCCATCGACGCGATGACCTTGTAGTCTTTTCCGAGATACTTGTTGATGGTCTTCGCCTTTACCGGCGACTCGACCACCACGAGTGACTTAGCCATAGTTCAATCCCGCCCGCCGACAACGTAACGACCGCCCGGCACCTTTTTCAGAAGCCCCCGCATTTCCCAATCCGTTAGCCGGGGCAGTAAATCCGAACCCCCTTTTTCCACCGTAGCAGACATTTCGTCGAGGTCGTAAGCGTGCCCGGGGGTCAACCGGCGCAGTAACTCATCCTGTTGCAACAAGTTAGAGGCTTTCTTGGCCGACCCTTCGACTCGTGCGGGGTCGCGCGGGGCACACCACCCCAGTTCTTCCAAGATATCGTCCGCTGTCTCGACGACCTTTGCGCCGTCCTTCAGCAGGGCGTGGGAGCCGCGATTGCGGCCGCCAAGGACGCTGCCCGGTACGGCCATGACGTCGCGCCCCTGTTCCAGGGCGCAGCGGGCTGTAATAAGGGAGCCGCTCTTCTCGTTGGCTTCGACGACGACGACGCCCAGAGAGAGCCCGCTGATCAGTCGGTTGCGCAGTGGAAAGTGGTCCGGAAGCGGCGGGGTCCCAGGCCCGAACTCGCTGACCAAAGCCCCATCCTTGCAGATACTTGCCGCGAGCACGTCGTGCTCGGGAGGATAAATCCGATCAACCCCGGACCCGAGGACCGCGACTGTGGCGCCACCGCCATCCAGGCACCCCCGGTGAGCGGCCCCATCGGCGCCGCGCGCGAGACCCGAGACCACCACGACGCCGCGAGCCGCGAGCTCGCCGCCGAGCCTGGCCGCAACCTCGAGGGCGTACGGTGAGGCCGCCCTGGAGCCCACGATGGCCACCGACGGCAGGATCAGAACGTCAGGCCGCCCGAGAACCCACAGCACGGGGGGCGGGTCGGCAATCGCCTGCACCAGCGGCGGGTAAGATCCATCGTCGAACGGGACGATCCCGACACGCTGTTGCGCGGCGGCCGCGATGAGCACGGACGCCCGATCCCTGGCCTCGGCCGCAATCCTGTCGGCGTTGGCCCCGGGCGAGGCGCAGGTGATCACAGCTTCGATTTCCGGAGATTCGCCGGAATGTCGGAGTTCCTTGAAAACCGCGAACGCGCGGGTGCGCGTGAGGCCGGAGAGGGTGCTGAGAGCGACAGCGTCGAGAAGATCCATCAGGGCACTCCGGGAGCGGGGTGCCCGACCTCTGGTGTCCTTATTATAGGGCTTACGGACCTCGTCGGCGCTTACGAAAAGAGGACAGCTTCGCCGCCGATCCTCTCAGAAAACCTGCACTTTTCGTGGTACGGGCATTGCTCGGATTTTCAGCTTGGAAACTGGTATATTGGCGATTCATCCCATGCGCCGACTGATTCTCTCCTCAGTCGTGATTCTGCTGCTGGCACCTGTGGCCTCGTTCGCCCAAGACCGCGGGAAGTCCAAAGTGCAGGTCGAATTCGGCATCAACGTCGCACAGAACAACCTCTGGAACGAAGCGCTCTATCGCTGGCAGAAAGCGGTGGAACTCGATCCGACGTATGCGGCCGCGTGGAACAACCTTGCGATCGCGTACGAGCACGAAGGGAAGTTCGATCAGGCGAAGAAGGCGTATGAGAAGGCCCTGGAGCTGGATCCTAAGAACTTAATGATCCGGCAGAACTACGATCTCTTCAAAGAAATCAATGACCGCACGAAGCGCCGCAGCGGCAAGTAGCTTCATCGTCGCCTGCGGGCTCGCGCTCGCCGGCTGCGCGGGGTTTTACGAAATCCCGATCGAGACGCCCATCCAGCCCAAGATGGACGTGACCGCGTTCCAGCGCGTGCTCGTCGCCGGCTTCATCAGCGGCGGCAGCGACGACGTGGACGCCAATCTCGAGACCGTGCGGTTGCTCCGCAGCCAGCTCCGCTCCAAGTCGCCGCTGCGCGTGATCGAAGCCGAGGTCCTGCCGCTCGCCGAGATCGCCGCGATCGAAGCCAAGGAAGACGCGACCGCGATCACCACGACGTCCACCGGCGTGGCGCCGATCTCCCCCGTGCCGACCGCCGAAATGGCACGGCCGGCCGGCTCCGCTCTGCCGGCGGATCCGAAGCGTCCTGAATCGAGCATTCGCAACGAGAAGGACCTCGCGAAGTACGACAAGATTTTCGCGGACGTCGCCTACTGGAAGAAGCTCGGCGAGGAATACCAGACGCCGCTCATCGTCACCGGCACCGTGCTCTTCACGCCGCACCAGGCCAACGGCTTCGTGATGCAGCAGCGCGAGGTCTACGACGCGTACGGCCGCCGCAGCGTCATCCCCGTCCGCACCTATCAGGAGCGGAAGGGCTTCATCCTGCAGCCGCGCTTCGTGTTCATCGACGGCCGCACCGGGGCGATCGTCTACTCCGAGACATTCCACGAGGAAATCCTCTATCCCAACAGCCAGAGCGTGCCTGCGCTGTCGACCTACTTCGAGCTGATGGACCGGGTCATGCCCTCGTTCCTCAGCACCCTGAGCGCCCAGAAGATTCGCGGCACCAGGGTCCTCCTGAAGTAGCACCCCCCTCGGGGGCTGTGGTATCCTAGAGTTTTGCCTCCCCCATCAAGGAGCCGGTAGAGGTGTTTGCAATCATTCAGAGCGGCGGCCGCCAGGTGAAGGTCACCCCGGGCGCGGTGGTCGAGGTCGACCGGATCGACGCCAAGGCAGGCGACGAGGTCAGCATCGAGCAGGTCCTTTTCCTCGAAAAGGACGGCGGTGAGGTACTCGCCGGCGCCCCGTACGTCGCCAACGTCAAGGTTCTCGGGGTCGTCGACGGCGAGTCGCGCGGCCCGAAGATCCGCGTTTTCAAGAAGAAGCGCCGTAAGGGCATGCGCCGGACCAAGGGTCATCGGAGCACGCTCACCCGAGTGCGCGTTACCGACATCAAGGTCTAGCCATGGCAACAAAAAAGGGACAGGGCAGTTCACGTAACGGCCGCGACAGCAACTCGCAGCGCCTCGGCGTCAAGCGCTTCGACGGCAACGTCGTCACCGGCGGTTCGATTCTCGTGCGCCAGCGCGGTCGCCGTTTCCGTCCGGGCCTCAACGTGGGCCTCGGCAAGGACGACACGCTGTTTGCGAAGGTCGACGGGACCGTGAAGTTCTCCGACCACGGCGCCAAGGGCCGGGTCATCTCGATCCTTCCGCTCGAATAACGAGCGCCGGTCCCGCCGAAGCCGCACGCGGAGGCGGACCAGCCTACAATCGTTTTCGTGTTTGTCGACGAAGTAGAGATCCACGTCGCGGCGGGGCATGGCGGCAAGGGCGCGCTGAGCTTCCGTCGCGAGAAGTTCGTGCCGCGCGGCGGCCCGGACGGCGGCGACGGCGGTCACGGCGGTAGCGTCTACCTCGTCGCCCGCGCCAACCTCAATACCCTTCTCAATTTCCGCTTCACAAAGATCTTCGAAGCCAAGAACGGCGCGCAGGGCGAAGGCTCGATGCGCACCGGGAAATCGGGCGCCGACGTCACCCTGCAGGTCCCCGTCGGGACGCAGATCTTCGAGCGGCGCCCGGGCGAGGACGTCGAGTGGGTCCGCATCGCGGACCTCACTGAAGAAGGCGATCCGATCACGATTGCCAAGGGCGGCATGGGCGGGCAAGGCAACGCGCGCTACGCCACCGCCACCAACCGTGCGCCACGCCGCACCCAGCCTGGACTGCCTGGCGAAGAGAAGGACCTGCGGCTCCAGCTCAAGCTGCTCGCCGACGTCGGTATCGTCGGTTTCCCGAACGCCGGCAAGTCCACGATCATCTCGCGCATCTCGGCGGCGAAGCCGAAGATTGCCAACTACCCGTTCACGACCTTGACGCCGAACCTCGGCGTCGTCGGGTTGTCCGGCGATCGTTCGTTCGTCGCCGCGGACGTACCCGGCCTGATCGAGGGCGCGCACGAGGGCCTGGGACTCGGACATCGCTTCCTGAGCCATCTCGAACGGACGCGAGTGCTGGTTCACGTTGTGGACGTGTCGTCCTCCACCGCGCGCGATCCGGTCGAGGATTTCGACACGATCACGCGGGAGCTGGCGCTCTTCCCCGGGCGCGATTCGACAGGTGAGCGGCTGCAGGACAAGCCGGTCGTGGTGGCCGCGAACAAGATCGACGCGCTCGACGAGCCGGAGCGGCTCGAACGACTGCGCGCGCACTTGCAGCAGAAAGGCATACCGCTCTACCCTGTTTCCGCGGCGACGGGAGATGGACTTCCGCTGTTGCTCGAGGCAGCCTGGAAGAAATTGGAAGAAGCGCGAACGGCAACCCATGAGTGACCGAGGACGCCGTTTCGGCATCCTCGGCGGCACGCTCGATCCGATTCACTGCGGCCATCTCGCCGCCGCCGTCGCGGCGCGCGACGCACTCGACCTCTCCCAGGTGCTCGTCCTCCCATCTGGCGTCCCGCCCCATCGGCACCAACCGCTCGCCTCGCCGTTTCAGAGGTTTGCGATGGCGGCGCTGGCGGTAACGGGCGTTGACCGGTTCCTGGCCAGTGACGACGAGCTGAGGTCGGAGGGACCGTCGTATACGGCCGACACGCTCGAGCGGCAGCATGGGCGGGGCATTTGCGCGTCGCAGATCTTCTTCGTCACCGGCGCCGACGCGTTCGCCGACATCGAGACCTGGATGCGTTATCCCGCCGTCCTGGATCTCGCGAACTTCGTCGTGGTCGCCCGGCCCGGGTACGCCGTTTCTGCGCTCCCCACCAGGTTGCCGGCATTGGCGAACCGCATGCGTCCAGCGGGAGCCTCTGTGAATGAAGAAGGCGCCGCGCCGGTAATCTACCTGCTGGACGCACCGACGCCTGACGTCTCATCGACGAAGGTGCGGTCGCGGCTGGCTCGCGGCGAATCGATCTCGGGTCTCGTGCCACCACTGGTCGAGACCTATATCAACCAACACGCGCTGTATCGATCTTTGCATGGCCAAAACTGAGAAGAAACGTCCAACCACCCCGAAGAAGAAGCTGACGGGCGAGATCGCGAAGGCGGTCAAGGCCGCGCTCGACAAGAAGGCGATGGACGTCGTCGTGCTGGACCTGCGCCACACGCCGGCGTTCACGGATTTCTTCCTTCTCTGTTCGGGCCAGAACACGCGGCAGGTTCACGCGATCGCGGACGCCGTCGAAGAGGCGCTCCGCGCCGCCAAGGTGAAGCCGAACCACGTCGAGGGTTACGACAAGGGCGAGTGGGTGCTCATGGACTTCTTCACGTTCATCGTCCATGTTTTCACTCCGCAGACGCGCGATTTCTATTCCCTCGAACGGCTCTGGGGCGACGCCGTGCGTATCGAAATCTCCGACGAGCCTGCTCCGAAGCGCGCTTGACGGCGTCGTCGCGGTCGTCCTGGCGCCGGTGTGCGGCGCGTGCGATCGGCCGCTCGACTCCCCCACCCGCGGCGCCATCTGCGCCGCGTGCTGGAACGCGATCGTCCCACCGTCGCCGCTCGGCAACTGCGGTTTCCCTCCTCACGTCGGTCTTGCGACCGCCATCGGGCCCTACGACGAAACGCTCAAGGCAATCGTTCACGCCCTGAAGTACGACCGACGCGCCACCGTGGCGCGCGGGTTGGCGATGCGGATGGCGCGGGCTGGCAGTGACATCCTGCGCGGGGCGGACGCCGTCGTCCCGGTTCCGCTCCACAAGGCCCGTGAGCGGGAGCGCGGATTCAACCAGGCCCGCGAGCTGGCCCGCCACCTCGGCGTTCCTGTGCTGGAGGCGCTCGTTCGCGCCCGGAAGACCGCTGCCCAAGCGGACCTGCCGGCATCAGGTCGTACCACCAACGTTCGCGGTGCGTTCACCCTTGCACGCGACGTTCGCGTGGAGGGGTTGACGCTGGTTCTCGTGGACGACGTGAGCACGACTGGAGCGACGCTGAACGCCTGCGCGGCCCCGTTGCGGGACGCAGGGGCCGTTGAGGTGCGAGCGTTGACCGCGGCGAGGGCGACGCTTAAATCAGTTGGAGGACGGCTGCGATGACATCTGCCGAGACGACGTCCTTAGAGCGTTCGCCGTCGAGCCGAAGCCAGCCCGGCCCCGTCGCCTGGCGTCGATAGCTTTCGCGAACCCGCGAGAGCAGCGCGAGGTCGCGCTCGTACTTGTCGCGGTTCGTCGTCTTGCGCCCTGCGGCGGTCTCGGGGGCGATGTCGAGCAGGATAGTCAGCGCCGCGGGCGGTAGAAATCTCTGCATCTCGAGCAGCCACGCCGGATCGAGCCCCTGCGACTCGCCGTAGGCGATGCTGGACGCCATGTAGCGGTCGCAGACCACGATCGTCCCTTCCGCAAGCATCGCCTCGATCTGCGGCTTCTTCTCGTAGCGGTTCGCCACGTAGAGGAGTTGCATTACGTCCGCGCCGTAATCGCGGCTGCCGTGGAGCCCTCCGTCGATCTCTTTGCCGATGGGGGTCTCGTACGACGGAAAATCCAGCAGGACGCACCGGCGTCCGCGCTGTTCGATTTCCGCCTTGAGCCGCTCGGCCTGCGTCTGCTTGCCGCTCTGGTCGAGCCCTTCGAATGCGATCAGGATGCCGCGCATCTAAACCTCGAGCGCCAGGATGTCGTCGAGGGTCTGACGGCGGCGGATGAGACGGCTGGCGCCATTCTCGACCAGGACTTCAGCCGGCATGAGGCGGCGGTTGTAATTGGACGCCATCACCGAGCCATAGGCGCCGGCGTCGAGCACGGCGAACAGGTCGCCTACGGACGGACGCGCGATCGCGCGGTCCTTCCCGAGCGTATCGCTGCTTTCGCAGAGCGGCCCGACGATGTGAACCGGCGCCGTCGGCGCATCGGTCTGCGTCACCGGCTCGATCCGATGGAACGCGTTGTACATCATCGGCCGAATGAGCTCGGTCATCCCGGCGTCCATGACGACGAACGAGTCCTTGACGTCCACCACGCGGGTCAGCAGCGCGCCCGCGGGGGCGATGACGTGACGGCCGGGTTCGAGGACGACGTGCAGGCCTGACTCGCGAAGGATAGGCAGCACCGCGTCCGCGTATTCCCTGGCGCCCGGCACCGGCGAGCCGTCGTACGAGACGCCGAGGCCGCCGCCGATGTCGAGGTGTTCGACGGCTGTGCCTTCGATGGCGAGCTGACGGGCGAGGTCCACGAGCGCCTTCGCGGCGCGCGCCAGCGGCTCCATGTTGGTGATCTGGGACCCGACGTGCGCGTGCAGGCCGACGATCTCGACGTTCGGCCGGCCGCGCGTCTGGGCGCAGAGCGCGCGCACCTCGTCGATCGGGATTCCGAACTTGTTGATCTTGAGGCCGGTCGAGATGTGCGGATGCGTCTTCGCATCGACGTCCGGGTTGACCCGAATCGCGATCTTCGTGCGCACTTTCCGCTCGCGCGAGAGCTTTTCGATGCGCTCGATCTCGCCCGCGGACTCGACGTTGATGGTGCGGACGCCGAGATCGATCGCGTAGCCGAGCTCGGCCATCGTCTTGCCGACACCGGTGAAGACGATTTGAGCCGGCGTAAACCCCGCGCGCATCGCGACGTCGATCTCGCCGCCGGAGTTGGCGTCGGCGTGACTGCCGAGGCCGCGCAGCAGGCGCGTGATCGCGAGCGTCGAATTGGCCTTGAGCGCGTAATGAATCGAATGCGGATACCCGGCGAACGCCTCGTCGATGGCGCGGTAGCGCGACGCGATGGTGTCGGCGCTGTAGACGTACAGCGGCGTGCCGTGTTCGGCGGCGATGGGGTCGAGGTGGACGCCGTCGCACACGAGCGCGGCTCCCTGTCGGTAGAATCCGGTCACGGGCGTCTGGACAAAAGAGTGTAAGATATCAGATTACGACGCATGTCTGCTGATTCCGCGGCTGCGCAGCCGACAACGCCCGACAGCCTGATCGAACAGTGCCTGGCGGGCGATCAAGTCGCGTGGGAACAGATCGTGCGCCAGAACTGGCGCAAGGTGTTCAACGTCGCCTACAAGTTCGTCGGCAAGCACGACGAAGCCGAGGATCTGACGCAGGACATCTTCCTGAAGATCTTCAAGGCGCTGAGCACGTTCGATCGCCGCGCCAACTTCCAGACGTGGATCATCAGCATCAGCAGGAACCTGTGCATCGATCACTACCGATCGGTGCGGAAGGAACGGCAGACGATCGCCCGCGACGTCGATTCGAACGATCTGCAGCCGGCCAGCGCTGAGCGCGGGCCCTACGCGCAGGCCGAGCACCAGGATCTGCGCGCGCAGCTGCGGCAGGCGCTGGAGACGCTTCCGATCACGCTTCGCACGGCGGTCGTGTTGCGCGACCTGCAGGAGTTGTCGTACCAGGAGATCGCGGACCGCCTCGGGCTGCCCGAAGGCACCGTGAAGTCGCGGATCAACCGCGGCCGCATCGAGCTCGCGCACCAGTTGAAGCGCGTGCAGGAGAACCAACCCGTCCGCCCACGGCGGCGAGGTGCAAGGAGTCATTGATGAACATCACGACCGAACACGCCAACGGCATCGCCGTCGTCCGCGTGGGCGAATCGCGCCTCATGTATCCGCTGCTGTCCGAGTTCTCGGCCGCCGTGCAGAAGCTGATCGCCTCAGGCGAACGCCGCGTCGTCGTCGATCTTTCGTCGGTCGGATACGTGGATAGCGCGACGATCGGCTGCCTCATGGATCTCTACCGCCAGGCCAGCGCGGCCGGGGGCGCCCTGAAGCTCGCCGGCGTCCAGAAGCGCGTCGAAACCATGCTGACGATGACGGGGGCGCAGAACTTCATCGAGGTCCACCCGGACGAGCCCAGTGCCGTCAAAAGCTTCGGAGCCTGAAATGCGGACGATCACGCTGACGACGGGCGAGCCGCTCACGCTGGACGGCGATCTGCTGACGGTCCTGGAGTCGCTCTATAGGGAAATCTCGGCGAAGCACGAGCTGAACTCGACCTTCGAAGACATGGCGCGCGAGATCCAGCACATCATCGGCCAGATGGACGACTCGGAGCGCCGTCACTACCTCTCGGAGAGCCTGTTCCTGAACGTCGTGTCGTACGAGAACGAGCGGCTCGGCGCCTACGTGAAAAAGCTGACTGACAAGTAAGTGTCTCTGAACTTCCTCGCAACCCGGTTCACGTGCTCCTGGCCGTGGACGACGATGATCCTGTTGTGCGACGGCCGCATGGTCTGTGGCTGCGCGGATCCGTACGGGAAGCGCGTCCTCGGCGACACGAAGGTGGCGAGCGTCGCCGAGATCTGGAACGGCGACACGGCGTCCTCCCTGCGGCGCGACATCGTCAACGGCGGATCGAAGTTCTGCGGCGACTGCCCGCTCAAGCTGCCGCTGAAGAAGGACGAGGCGCCGCCGCAGCGTCCGCTCGACGTCGGCGCGCTGCCGTCTCGGCTGTATATCGAGTGCACCGCGGCCTGCAATATCTCCTGCAACCAGTCGTGCTGCGCCCCCGAGACAGGGATTACGCGGACGCGCAACGCCGGAATGCTCGACTACGCCATCTTCCAGAAGGTCGTGGACGAGGCCGGCCCCACCGTCGGACGCATCGACTTCTTCAACTACGGTGAAGCGTTCCTGCACAAACGGGCGCTCGACATGGAAGTCACCTTCTCGATCGACGGCGCGACGGCCGAGTCGTACGTGAAGTATCGCCAGCGCGGCGACTTCGACAAGGCGATTCGCAACCTCGCGGCCTTGACGGACGAGAAGCGAAAGAACGGCTTCGACGTGCCGTTCGTGAACTGGCGCTACATCCTGTTCAATCACAACGACAGCGACGCGGAGATGGAACTGGCGCGGCAGATGGCTGCCGACGTCGGCGTCGATCGCCTCAGCTGGGAGATCACCGATCACCCCGAGAACATGTTCTCGCGGCGGTTCGTGCCAGGAACGCCGGAGTTCGAGCGGATTCAGTACGAAATCTGGGACAAGACCGGGCTCGGCAACGCGATTCCCGGCGCGACGCCTCGGGCGCGGATCGAAATCGGCGGCTCGTCGTGGCTGGATCGGGTCGGTGGCGCCCCGGTGAAGGCCGCGGCCGGCCAGCCGGTCGCGATCCCGACGCGCATCACCAACCTGTCCACGCGGGCCTTCCCCGCGCGCGCCAGCTACGGCCGCCGGCTGGTACGCCTTGGCGCTCAGCTGTGCGCGGCTGACGGCACGCTGATCAACCGCGACTACGAACGCGCGTGGCTGCCCGAACACCTGCAGCCGGGCGCGACCCTCGAGCTGCCCGTTACCCTGAAGGCGCCCGAGGCGCCGGGCCGCTACAAGCTGAAGTTCGACCTCGTCAGCGAAGGAATCGACTGGTTCGAGCAGAGCGGCTCGCAGACAACCGTCAAAGACCTGATCGTCCTCTAGTCTGCGCGCAAGGCGACGAGCGGATCCACGCGCATCGCGCGGCTGGCGGGGACCCAGCAGGCGGCGACCGCAACCGCGATTAGGGACACTGCCACGAGCGCGTACGTCATCGGATCGACGGCGCGTACCCCATACAGCAGCGACGTCAGCAGGCGGCTGAGCGCGATGGCGCCGGCGAGCCCGACCGCGACGCCAATCAACGCCGGTGTGACGTGCTGCCGCAGGATCAGCAGCCGGACGTCGCTGCGGGCGGCCCCCATGGCCATGCGGATCCCGACTTCCTGGGTGCGCTGGCTGACGGCGTGCGACGTCACCCCGTAAATACCGACGGCGGCCAGCAGCAACGCGATCACCGCGAAGCCGGCGAGCACGGTCGCCTGGAAGCGCGGCTGGCTGAGCGTGTCGGAGAGCTGCGCTTCCAGCGTGGTCACGCGGAACAGCGGGAGCTGCGGGTCGATCGACTGCAGCTCGCGGCGGACCGCCGCCATCAGCGCGGTCGGATCGCCGGCGGACCGAACGAGCAGGGTTTGCGTCCGCGGCGTGAATTGCAGCGACGGAATGTAGATCTCCTGCCGGATCGGCCGCTTCACGTCCCCGCGGCGCATGTCCCTGACCACGCCGATCACCGAGATCCACGGTTGATCGGGATTGGTACCGTCGCCGGGCTTCACGCGTTTGCCGATCGGATCCTCGCCCGGCCACACCGTGCGCGCGAGCGCCTCGTTGACGATCGCGACCGGCGCCGCGCGATCGTGATCCTGATCGCTGAACTCGCGGCCGGCCGCCATCGTCGCGCCGATGGTCGTGAAGAAGCCCGGGGACACGTTCTCGTATGGATATTCGGCGCGCTGTTCCGGCGGTGGCAGCGGCTTGCCCTCGAAGACCGCACCGCCGGAGTTGGCCAGCAGTGGCAACAGCACGCCCGTCGTCAGCGCCGCGGATTCGACGCCCGGCACGGCGCGGACCTTCTCGATGAAGCGCGCGTAGAAAGTACGGACGTCTGGAGGAGTCCGGTAGGTCGAACCGGGGAGACTGACGGTCGCCATCGCGACGCGCTCCGGTGAGAAACCCCGATCGACGCCCTGCATGCCCCACAGCGTTCGCAGCAGGAGCCCGGCGCCGGTCAGCAGCACGAGCGCCAGCGCGACCTCCGCACCGACCAGCAGGTTGCGCGTCCGGCGGCTGCCGGCCGGGCCGCCCTGGCGGCCGCCTTCGCGTAGCGCGCTGCCAATCGCGGCACGCGACGCGTGCAGCGCCGGCAGCAAGCCTGAGAGCAACGCGGCGAGCGTCGCGATCGCGAAGGCAAAACCCAGCACCCGGGCGTCGAGGCCAAATCGAGCCGCTGCCGGAATC
>Ga0193738_1000442_pt1 | contig 22195 bp, 39 predicted proteins | sample L2a1metaG_FD_144927 | JGI IMG/M metagenome (GOLD analysis project Ga0193738, IMG submission 144927) | Soil microbial communities from a riparian zone of the East river system, Colorado, United States - L2a1 | ecosystem: Environmental > Terrestrial > Soil > Riparian zone | place: USA: East River...
CGTGTACCACAAGCAAGTAGCTCTCACCCTGGCTGCTCAGGGCTTTCGCGTCTTCCCTCTCCATGCATCGACGGGCTGCGATTGCGGTCGGACCCCTGGTAAGGGCTTCGGCTTCTGCGACGAGAAGGCCCCGCGAAGGGCCGGTTGGGTAGGCGACGCTGCGGCGTCTCCTGATTGGGTCGAGCGCTCCTGGACACGGGACTACGGGATCGGTATTGCCACGGGCGAGGACTTCTTCGTCCTTGACGTGGATATGAAGGACGGGCGAGACGGGCTTGCATCCTTGGATGCGCTGGCCGCTGGCCGGTCCTACGATACCGGCCTTGCCGCGCAGACCCCTTCCGGGGGCTGGCACTTCTACTACCGCAGCCCCAAAGGCAAGAGGTACACGATCGGCGCGGGGCAGATCGGGGAGGGCCTCGATCACCGCTGCTACTCGGGGTACGTCGTCGCGCCGGGGACCCGCGTCGCCGCAGGAGAGTACCGCTGGGCGCTCGAGGGCGAAGAGGCCGAGGTCCCGCCGTGGCTCCTGGAAAAGCTCACGGAGAAGAAGCCAGTCACGAAGAACTACGGGGAGGTAGCGTATGCAGGTCTCACCCCGAGGGCGCTCACAGAGGCCGACCTCCGTGAGATGAGCACGGGAGGCCGCTGGGTTGATACGGTCTTCCGCGTTCTGTCAAACGAGTCCTGGGCTCCGAAGGGCCTGCGGTACACAACGATTCGCGACTTTACGCTTGCCCTTCAGTACCGTTTCGGCCCGTTGCTCCCCGAGCCGTCCGCGCTGCTTTTCGAAGGGTCCTGCCTTGCTGTCTGCACGGAAGGCGCGGATAACCCGCCTGACGTTGGCTGGGTGGCTGACTGGTTCGCGGACGCTGCCCGGATCGTGGACTGGTCTAAGGTTGCTGCGGAGCGCTCGGCGCCTGTATCGCTGGACGAATTCCTTGCAGGGGCTCCGGTGAGGGCGCCGAAGATCGGCCGTGCCCTCGGACGGGAGGAGGTAGAGGCCCTGGGCTCTAAGCTCTCCCGGAAGAAGGATGAACGCTCGCAGAAGGTGGGCGCTCTTCTCTTGGCCTGGAAGGCTGACGGGGCCGCCGCCTGGACTGCCGCCGAGACTCAAGAGGTAGCGCAGAAGCTCGCTTGGGAGCTGCCTTCGTTCGACCCGCTGCTCTCGGCAGGCCTCTTCGGGGCTGTGCTGGCTTCTCCCGAGGCGTTTGCCAAAGGCGCCGCGGCAGGGGCGAAGGCTGCCCTAGAGAAAGGCAAGTATGACTGGGACGATCTCGGAAACATGCAGAGGTTTCTCAAAGAGCACGGAGAGCGCTTGCGTGTGGTCTCCTCCTGGAACGTCAAGGGAGAGGGGCCGGGACGCTGGATCGCGTACGACGGCAAGCGCTGGGCTGTAGAGCAGGCGCCCTCCCTGGTAGAGGACGCAGCCGTACGGACCGTCCGGGGCATGGAGCAGCAAGCCATGGTCCTCGAGGACGAGGACCTCCGGAAGGCTTACCTGGCCTGGGTGAAGCACTCGAAGACCCGAGGTGCTCGGCAGACCATGCTTGCGGACGCCAAGGGCTCCGTAGAGTTGTCGATATCCCACGACGCCTTGGACCGCGATCCGTGGCTGCTCAACGTGGCGAACGGGACCCTGGACCTGCGCTCCGGGGTGCTTCGCCCTCACGACCCTTCGGACCTTATGACGAAGCTGGCGCCTGTGGGGTACGACCCGGAGGCTACGTGCCCTACCTGGGAGCGGATGCTCTTGGGGTCCATGAACGCCAGCCCGGTCATGGTCGACTACCTTCAGCGCGTTCTGGGGTACTGCCTTACGGGCCTCGTTTCGGAGCAGTCGCTCTTCTTCGCCATCGGCGAGGGCGGCAACGGCAAGGGCACGATCCTGAATACAGTACTTGAGATCCTGGGGGACTACGCGACGAAATGCCCTATGGATATGCTCCTGGCCACGCGGCAGAAGGCCCACGAGACAGAGCTGACCATGCTCTACCGTACGAGGCTGGCTCTGGTCTCCGAGACCGAGCAGGGCCGCTCCTGGGCCGCTGCCAAGCTCAAGGAGCTAACAGGAGACGACCCCATCACGGCCCGCCGCATGCGAGAGGACCACTGGACCTTCCTGCCGACACACAAGTTTATCGTCCTTTCGAACCACGAGCCAGTGGCCCACGATCAGAGCTACGGCATGCGCCGTCGTCTGCGCTGCGTGCCCTTTGAGGTGTCCTTTGAAGAGGGGCAGAGGGATACCAGGCTCCGGGAGAAGCTGCGCGCCGAGCTGCCGGGCATCCTGGCCTGGGCCGTTCGGGGCTGTCTGGCCTGGCAGGCGCAAGGGCTCCAGGAGCCGGAGAAGGTCAGGGAGGCAGCCGAGTCCTACTGGGAGCGCCAAGACACGTTTGCTCAGTTCTGGGACGAGTGCTGCACGGTCGAGGGGTCGAGCCCGGAGACGAGGCGCGAGGACATGATTGCAGAGTACCAAGCCTGGTGTCGCCTGAACGGGGACGAGCACCCGATGCGGCCTAAGGCGTTCTATGCCCGCGTCCGAGGGGTCAAGGGCGTAGAGGACAAGAAGAGCAACGGTAGCCGATCTTGGTCAGGAGTAGCCCTGAAAACGAGGCTACGGGGACAGGGCACTTGGAGTCCGCCACTGGCAGCGCCGGTGAAGAGGCCGAACTAAAAAACAACACAGGTACCTACAGTGTAGGCAGGTCTTAGCCTCTAAGCTTTCGGCTTAGGGGTTTTTTCGTTTGGGCTTGGCCCGTAGTGATAAGAAAACAGGGCACGTCAGGGCACATGCAGGGCACATAAAAAAGACCAAGTGCCCTGGCTAAGTATCTGAGATCTTTTAGTATTAAGTAAATAGGGCACATAAGGGCATCATATTTGACTTTACTGAAGGTCTAATGCAAAAACAGACTACACTGTAGGGCAATTACAACATCGATCAGTCCTTAAAGCAGATCACGTGCCCTTGCTGCCCTGGTGCCCTGCCCCCGGGACGGTCAGAGCTTGGCTGGGAGTGGTCAGAGAAGGCTAGAGACCCCATAACTCTCTAGCGCGCGCCCGCGCACGCGTAGCACGGGCAAAGCCAGAGCGTGTCTAGGAGTGGACGCAGTGCCACTGTAACTCTCTAACGCCCTGCCCCGACGATCAAAAGACTTGCAAGCGTCCGCCGCAGGGCTTACGCTCTGGGTATGAAAGAATTCTCCCTAGACGTGTGGATTGACGGCGCCTGCGCGTTCCGACTCTTCGGGACGTCCTGGAAGGCCTTGCTCGCGCAAGCGCGGCACGTCCGAGACATCGCGCCGAAAGGCTCGCTGAGGTTCGTAGGTCGGGCGCGCTGATTGGCCTCAAGTGATAATTGACCTCGTAGGCTCTAGGGCGTACTCTTTACTTATGACGAACATGAACAAAGCCGCTGACCTCCTCCTTCAGGCCGCTAGCTACGAGATCGCCGCCCTTAGCGCTTCCGAGGAGGCCCTTGCGATGGATTACCGGATCTTGGCGCAACGCGCTCGGACCCAGGCTGCCTACTGGGCACGCCGCGAAGAGCGAAAGGCTCTTTGGGCATGAGCCCCTCTCTCAAGAAGCTTCAGGCCCTGGCTAACAGGGCAGCGGAGCGTATGTCCCGGGCTGCCGTAGAGTACGAGGCTGCGCTGAAGGCCTACAGCAAGGCGCATAATGCCGTCTTGGCTTTCGACGAAGCCGACCTGGCGCGAGATGACGAGCGTACTGTCTCTAGGCTCTCTATTGCTATCAGGCAAGCGGCAGAGGACTGCATGTCCGGCAAGCTTTCCGTAGAGGCTAGCTTGGCTCTGAACAAAGCTCTCTGGGACGAGGCAAGGGCCGCAGGGCTGACCTCCTGATTCTCCCGACACGTTGCTGTGCGAAGGCTCGGAAGAAGCGCTAATGGCTAGGAAGAACAGCCTTGTGCCGCAGCGAAACACTAAGTACACTGCCGGTATGTCCTTGGCAGCGAACGCTTTACCTGCACCGTCTCGTCCTTCAGCCCCCCAAAGGTGTGCCTGTCGACCACATAAACGGGGACGGGCTAGACAACAGGAAAGAAAACCTGCGGCTGTCCTCGTACTCCGAGAACTCCTACAACCGTCGGCTACCTACGCACAACACCAGCGGGCAGAAGGGTGTTTACTGGGCAAAGCTCCAGAACAAGTGGCACGCCCGGATAGGCGTTGACGGCAAGCGCGTGCACCTGGGCTTCTTCGATTCGTTCGAGGAAGCCTGTGCTGTCTTCCAAGCAGCGGCCCAGAAGTACCATGGCGTTTTCTTCCGGGAGTCCTAGGTCATGGGGTGGAAGAACCTCGCAGAGGACATTGCAGAGGAGCTGAGCTCCCTCGAGGGCCGCGAAGACTTCGGAGATCGGCTCACCCTCCACGCCGCGAAGACTCGCAACGCCCAAGCGGCGAACGCAAGGAACAGGGCCTATCGTAAGCGGCGCAAAGAGGCCGGGCTCAAGGACCCCTATCGCCCTCAGCGGAACCGGAAGCGTAAGAAGCGCCCTTGGACCGCTGCACGAACCGTGAAACAGAGGGAACGAAGAGCCAAGGAGCGATTGGCCCGTAAAGATAAAGACAAAGCGTAGGGCTTCGGTCATACTCTTCTTATGACGAACGAATACACGGTGGACGGCGAAGGTTTCAGCTCTTACTTCGCGGCGATCGCGGCGGCCAAGACCAAGGGGGCCGAGGTCATCGAGACCGCAACGGGCCTTAGCCGCTGGCGCCCCGCTTTGGCCGCAAAGGCTAAGACCCGCCACGTGCTCGTCAACGCGGACGGCAGCAAGACCGAATTCGGGAAGGTTCGCCGCTAACCCATGGCCTGGGACGATCTCTCTTCCGAGCTTGAAGAAACCTTCGCAGGCCTCCAAGCCTGGGAGCCTGGCCTGCCCCAGGCCGTCAAGGCGGCCCGGAAGGCGCCTCCCCCGGACCCTCGGAGGGCGGCGCTCGAGAGGGCCGCTACGGCGCTCATAGAGGCTCACGACGCCCCGGCACGGGAGCAGGCTCAGCGAGACCGCGTAGCAGCTTGGTGTCGGGAGAATCAGGAGGTCAGGAGCCAGAGGCAGCGGCAGAGACGTGCGGCCCGGCGAGAACGCGAAGGCCGTAGCCCTATGGGTCCAAAGCCGGAGAACGCCTGGCGCTGTGGGCCGAAGCGAAAAAGAGCATTGCAAGCGTCCGGCTAAAGGCGTACCTTGAGGCAAGGAGGAGTACCGTGAAAGAACTAAAGCTGTCCTGCGGCGCTGTGACGTTGGTGGACGAGCGGTGCCCCCGCCCCCCGTCGCAAGCGTGGCCCTCGTAAGAACAACAAGAGCGGCCTGCTTGGTGTTCGCGCAAGAAAAGGTGGATGGGAAGTGAAGTGCCGAGAGCATGTCGGCACCTTCCCGACAAAGCTAGCCGCCGCTATCGCGTACAACATCGCCGCTCTTCGGGCGTACGGTTTTGATGCCTATCAGAACCCTGTGTTCGCGGGAGACGTGCTATGAGGGCTATCAAGGTCCTCGGGCTCTTGCTCCTGGCTGCGATCCTCTTGCTCGGCTCGAAACAGGAGACCGAAGAATGAACCGTTGGCAATACCGCGCCCACAGGCGAGCGCAAGCTAAGCGCTCCTGGGATGCTATGGTGTACGTGCTGGCTCTCGCTCTGGTGTACCGTATGGGTACGGAAGGAGCCCTCGAGAGCGCTTGGCTCTGGGCAAAGCAGAACGGATGGAAGCCATGAGCCCTAAGCAAAAATTCAGGATGCTCCAGAAGCGCTTCGCCAAAGCGGTGCGCTCCGGCCAAGCTCACGAAGGAGACATCCTCCGTTCCCACAACGGGGTCCAGCTCGGACGCTTTCACTGTAAGTACCGCGGGTGGATGGGCCACAGCGGAGAAGACTGCGTTACCCTCGAAGGGTGGCTATCATGACCTCGGAGTACCTCCCACCTAGAGACCCTCTGGCATCTCTCGGCGTGCCCATACCTGACGTTTTTGACGATCGTGTCGTGGTCTACCAACCCGTTCGGAGAGGCGTAGTCTCCTACTCCGTTCGGAAGCGCTGCTACTACCCCTGCCCTCTGAAACCTTGTGAGGCCCCATGACTCTCGCGTTCTCTTTCCTCCTCGCCCTCGCTTTCGCCTGGACGGGCGAGCCGCTCTGGGTCTCGGGCCTGGCCCTCTTCGGGGGCTTCGGCGCGCTTGAGATTCTCTTCGGAGGTGAGCCGTGAGACGCGTCCTTAGCTTCGATCGCCCTCCCACCTCCTGCTCTTACCCGGGCTGCGGTAGGTCGTGAAGTCGGCTAACTACGCCCCGGTGTACTGCGCGCTGTATCCACGGCTCGCGGAGATCACGCGCAAGCACGGCTACGCACTGGCCGTCCACGGCACGCTCGGCCGCGACATGGACTTGATTTGTGTCCCCTGGGTGGACGAGCCGAGCACGCCGGAAGCTGTGATGGCTGAAATGACGTCCACCTTTGATCTGTGGCTACTGTTCGAGGGCAAGGGCACCGCGAAGAAGCATGGCCGGGTCGCTTACACCATCAGCATCGGCTTCGGCGAGTGCGCGATTGACCTCTCGTTCATGCCGCGCCACGAGGCGGCGACCCCATGCACCTAGCTGTTCGACTCCTACAGCGGCAGCAGCTCGGCCGGCGCACGCGCAAGCTGCGCCCGCTGTTTCCGCCCATGGGCATCGAGTACCAGCGCGCGGCCGTTGCCTACGCGCGCGCCTGCGAGAGCATCATCCGTAGCGAGTTACTCGCCAAGCTGCCCTACATGCTCGACCAGCAGCTCGCGCCCACCACGCGCGCGGACGACCTGGGACAAAGAGCAGTACCTCTACGGAGCTGGCTGGCGTTGCGAGAAGCATCAGGGCCTAGCGCTCTGCGCTGTCTGCGTTCACTGGGTGCCTAGCGCCTATCCCGGGACAACGTTCGGCCAGTGCCGACGCTATGCCCCTCGGCCTGACTGGCCCGAGACCGACCGCGACGACTACTGCGGAGACTTCCGGCAGGGCGAAGAAGAGAAACCTTGACCCTGCGTCTCTGGCAACCCCAGCGCTGCCGCCCTGGCGTCCCGAACCTCAAGGAGAGCGCTGCCTTCAACGGCCGTGTCTGGCTTTGCGGCTGCGGCGCACGCTGGGAGCTTCGGCGAGACCCTTACGAGCAGCTAGGAGCCGATCCCCGCTGGCTCTACTGCGTTGCTTGCGGCTTGTACGAAGACGGGCACGCAAAAGAAACCTTGACCGCGTCCGGCTAGGAGCGTACCTTAGACAAATGGCTCCCCTCCCCAAAACAAAGACTGAGATTCTCGCCTCCCTCGGCCTGAAGCCCATGGTCCCTAACCCCATCCTGGTAGCCCGCGCGGCTAAGGAGAAGAAGTGATGAACAACAGCGGAAACTACCTAGGCCAGTACGCCGGAGCCCAGAACGCTTTCGGCCGCCCGAGCGAAGAGGCGAAGATCCCTACCCCATCCGAGGTCCGAGCGAAGCATGAGCGGGAGATCGCAGCTGACGAGGAGCGCTTCAAGAACGCCGCGCGCGGCGCCCGTAAAGGGGAAGGACCTAAAGGCCTTATCATTCTCATGCATCGCGCTCTTCTTGTCACAGACCTAGACGTCGACCACATCAACCGCAATGGCCTAGACAACCGTAAGGGGAACCTGCGCGCCGCATCTCGCGGTGAGAACCTCTGCAACAGGAGGATTTGCGGGAGAAACACGTCAGGCTACAAGGGCGTGCACTACGAGAAACGCAGATGCCATTGTGTGGCTAGGATTCAGAAAGACGGCAGGCCCTACCACCTTGGCTCCTTCGACACCAAGGAAGAAGCGGCGCAGGCGTACGACCAAGCGAGCCTGGGTATCCACGGAGCTTTCGCCGCGCCTAACGACCTTATCGGCCCCTACGTTCCTCCCTCCGAGGAGAAGAAGACACGTCCGCGGTACCCTCGGGGCTCTTCCGGCTTCCGGGGAGTCTCAAGGTTCAAGAGTCGATGGAGAGCAATCGCAGGCAACCCACCCGGCGTGCACCCGCGGCAACGCGTTGTGGGGTGCTACGACACGCCACTTCAGGCAGCGATTGCCTACAACGTCGCTGTAGGCTTTGACGCGCCCGAATACAACGACGTGTTCTCGGGCGAAGCACAGAGTCGCCAAGGGGAGAAAGTCGACGCGCTTGCGAAGCGCTCTTCCCTGGGGTCTCTCTTCGGTAGGGGCCTTTCGTGATCTCCCGGCTCTTGCTCTGCTTCTTCCTCTGGCTGGTCTACGGCTGGGATCTTTCTCCTGCCTTCTGAAAGAAAAACAACATGTCTAAAGCCCGTACCGCTAACCTCGCTTTGAGACTTGAGAGCCCGCTCAAAGCCGGGCCGCTAGAGCTTCAGCTCACCCTTCCGGAGTCTGCCTCTATCCTCGAGGCTGCCGAGGCCTCCGCGCTCCGGCCCGGGACTTACGCTCGGCGCGTCGTGACCTCGGTTTTTGGGGAGGAAGCGACTCTCGAGAACGTGAAACTGCATGCTAAAGAGATGAATCTTCCTGTTTCTGTTCTGTGCAGGATCTTGGTTCTGGCAGCCTCCGGGCACCCGTCCGATGACCAACTGGAGACTTACAAGGCTCTGGCGCGAAGAGCAGGAAAGGAGCTGCGTCATGGCTGAGATAACCCTGCGGTGTGGCGCTGTCGCGCTTGTGGATGACGATGACTACGACGGACTAAACAAACTAACCTGGTGCCTGTCTGCTCTTGGCGCCGTTGTCGTAGCCCTGAACGACCAGAAAGCAGACGAGCGGAGGAAGGCCTTCCTCCGCAAGAAGTACGGGAGGATCTGGGGCATCTTCTGAAGGGTCTTGACCCCGTCCGGCCTAGGGCCTACTCTAGCCGTATGAAGACCGCGCTCCTGCTCCTCGCCTCGCTCCTTACGGCTTGCGCCTCCCTCGAGAGCCCCGAAGCTCCCGAAGTCTCCGCGCTCTCGGGCGCTCCTCTCCTGCCGTACGAGCCTCCCCCTCCGGCAGAGCCTTACATCCTTGCGGAGCATTCCGAGGACGCGGCCTTTCCGGAGATCCTCGAAGGAGACGCTAAGCTCTTCGCGGGCTGGTCTCCGGACACCATCCCCGCAGTCAAGGCGCTCAGGCACACCGACTGCTCGGAGGCCAACGTTTCCGCTGCCGTGGAGATCGTCCGGGCGGCAGGGCAGGAGATCGCCCTTGAGTTTGTGGACGTTCTCCCGGAACGGGGCACCGAAGGCGTTATCCGCTTGCGCCTCGAGGCGCCCGCGGACGGCAAGGCAGGCAACGGAGCGTGGTTCACGATCGGCAAGCGCGTCGTCTCCGGGGATATCCTCGTAAAGCGTTGCGACGTGGACGTAATCTCTCACGAGCTTTTTCACACGGTCGGCTTCGGGCATTCCTCGGATCCGACGCACCTACTATACCACCAAGTGGGCGGAACGATCGTCTCCCCGGGCGAGAAAGCGCAGCTGGCCAGCCGATGAGTACCCTACCCAAAGACTTGCTAGAGCACCTCGTAATCGTCTACCCCGAGATGGCAGCGGCCTCCGTGAACCCGTCCTTCCTGGAGGTCCTCAAGGCCTTCGAGGGCGGCACCTGGGGCCACGTCTACGGGGCTCACTGGCTCCTCGAGATAGACCCGAGGACGCCGCACAGGGCGAGCGTGAGCGTGGCAGTAGAGCCGTCGTTCAGGGGCAGGGGGTTAGGGACCCGCATGCTAGAGCAGGCCGAGGCGAAGGCCCGAGAGCTTGGCTGCGCGTGGCTGACGGGCTGGCTTTGGAAACAGAATGCGGCAGCCCTCCGGATGGATGTCGCTTTCGGCTTCCGCATCGCAGGTGAGTTGCCAGACGCTTACCGGGGGCCTCAAGGCGTTCGGGATATGGTACTAGTGGTGAAAGAGCTTTGAAGCCAGGGCTCTTTACAGAGCTTTTTACAGGGAGTAAAGAACGTGCGGATCTGTAGCGTTGGTGTGTGCGGGAAAAAGCACAAAGCTAAGGGGCTTTGCGCCATGCACTGGAGCCGCGCAGCTAGAGGGCAGCCTTTGGTACAAACGCCAGAAGAGCTTGCCCTACGGCGCACAGGCAAAAAGAAGCTGCGGTTGTGCTCCGCCCCAGACTGCGCTAGCAAACACTTTGGCCGGGGCCTGTGCAAAGAGCACTACCAAAGCTGGCGCAAGAGACAGCCAGACCTGATCGCGCGCAGCCGAGCACGGGACGCGGCCAGGAAAGAAGCAAAGCGCCTTTGGCGAGCAGCCTGGCGTGCAAAGAACCCGGAGAGAGCTAAAGTCGAAACAGATCGCGCCTGGCAGCGACAGAAAGAGCTGTGGGCCGAACGCGTCCGATCAGGCCCCGTGCACGTACCGGAGCAAACCGGTGTGCACTACGTTTACATGTGGGAGAACCTGGTCAACGGCAAGAGGTACATAGGCAAGGGTCAAGGAGAACGGGCAGTTCGCCATTTGCGGGACGCGCAACGCGGCAAGGGAAGGCTGCTGGCAAAAGCCTTACACAAGTACGGCACAGCCTCGTTCCGACTGACGTATTTAGCAAGCGGCCTGTCTCACGAGGAGACACTAGCCCTGGAGATCAGGCACATAGCCGAGCAGAACACAGTCTGGCCGAGCGGGTACAACATCACGAAAGGAGGGGAAGGCCGACAGGGCCCTTTTTCCGACGAGACCCGAGCACGTATGTCACTCGCGCAAAAAGCTGTGCGGGCCAGAAAACAGTCTTTACAGCTTTCTTTACAGAAATAGGTGGCGTACCCGCCCCAGTGCGGTTAGAATGCTTTTACGTCCCTCCTCGGGGGATGGGCCACAAGCAGGGAGGCCAAGCTGAGCAAGGGGAAACGAGAGTTGACGTTAGAGATGGCCCACAAGATGGCTGCCTCTCTGCGGTCTAACACTCTGCTGACACGTGACACAGCTGCAATTGAGGCGGGCGCCTCTTGTCAAGCCGTAAATCAGGCTATGTGGCGCTGGCGCCAAGGCAAGGCCTCGGAGGCAGAGTCTGAGATTTGCGAGGTAATTCACCTTGCTGTGCAGAAGCAAGTTCAGGACCTTCTTCAGCAGGGTCTTACGGCGTTCGCCTCCGGCCAGCGCACAGGATACATAGAGTTTCTTGCCAAGAAGAAGGACCCGATCAACTACGGAGACAAGACCTCTTTGGAGGTCTCGGGCCCGGACGGGACGTCACTAAAATACGACCTGATGTCTCCTGCCGAGCTACGTGCCGAAGCGGAAAAGCTTCTCGGCGGCACTCCTATCCTCGTCCTTGAAGCCCCGAAAGAAGAGGTCTCCGATGAGTAGCTACGCAAAGGCGCAGGATATCCTTTCTCGGGCGCAAGCCAAGCTCAGGCTCTCGGAGGCTCTCTCTGCCAAGGGGCTCTTTATCGCGCCCTCGGGAGAGCGTACCGACTACTGCCGAGACCTCGAGAGCGAGGCTTTCAAGCTCTTCGAGGAGGCGATGCAAGCTTTCAAAGCTGCCGATCGGGAGGCTGTATGACTCGTAAGAAGATGGGCTTCGATCTCGCGGACGTCTGCCAGTGCGAAGACTGCGAAGAGCCTGAGACGACCGAGGTTCAAGACGGCCAGGCCTCTCCCGAGGGCGAGCCGAACGCCTACGATATCGCGGAGATCTTCCTCGAGAGCGTCGCAGCCCTCCGCGCTCTCGGCGCTATGAAGGTCGCTATGTTCGACTGCGCCGTTGAGTTCTCCGAACCTTACGTACCGAAGGCTGCCGCTAAGACCGCCCCTAAGAAGGGGGCAAAGACTTGAATCCCGCACTCCGAGAGACGTTCACGCTCCGGGCAATGGAGCCTTGCGACTACTCTTTTATCCTAGACTCGTGGCTCCGCAGCTTCAAGAACAGCCCCCGAGGCTGCCGCCTTGAGGACTACTGGACGAGCCAGCGCAAGACCTGCGAGCACCTCCTTGGGACGACTGACGTCCTGATCGCCTCCCCGAAGGATTGGCCCGAGGGCATTCTCGGCTGGATCTGCGGCGAGACGCAGGGTGAGACTTGCGTTGTGCATTACGTCTACAGCAAGAAAGCCGTCCAGAAGATGGGGCTGGCCTCCTTTCTCGTTTTCGAGCTTCGCGGCCCGTCTCCGAAGCTTGCTTATACGCACCTACGTCCTCCTTTTTCTCTGTTCATTGAGCGCCTCGGGGGTCATTACGACCGGGGCCTAATCCGAAAGGCGATCAAGTCTTATGTCTGAACCCGTCGAAGTCTTGCTTTTGCAGTGCATTCAGCCCGTGAAAGATCCGCAGAGGTCCTTGGGTATGGGCGATCAGAGCCGCACCATCACCACGACCGGCGTTGACCCCTCTTCAGGTAACAACCCCCGGCCGTTCCGGAAGATTACGTACCTTGACGGCCTTTTCTACATCGAAAGTGTCCACGGAGCCCACAAGGGGCAGGTTGTGGTCACCCCCGCCAGCAACGTGCAGTGGGCCAGCTTCCGTGGCTCCGACGCGCAGCAGCCTAAGCCGTCTGCCCCTAAGCTGGGACGTCCGCCTAAGGTCGTCGGGGAGCCCGAGGCCGGCTAATGTCTCGCCCCTTCAGACCCTGTACGGTGCCTGGGTGCGCACGCACGCTGCACAGTGCGACGTTCTGTATGACGCACTATACGCGGCATAAGAACGGCCTAGACGTCTTTGCTCCTGTCAGCCCTCGCGGCTTCGAGAACAAAGGCCTCTCGTGCTCGGTACAGTCCTGCACGTCTGAAGCCCACAGCAAAGGTCTGTGTCACGCACATCGGCGCAGGGTCAAGAACGGTAAAGACTTAGGGAGCCCTGTGGTTCGTAGGGATCTTTGCTCGACCCCCGGTTGCGCTGGTGCCGTTTCGAAGAAAGGCCTCTGCAAAGGCTGCTTCGCTCCGGAAAGGCTACGCAAACAAAAAGCGCATATAAAAGCATGGCAGCAGGCACGGAAAAACGAACTACGCGAGCGGACGAACGCTTGGCGCAGGAACAACCCTGTTGCTGCCAAGGCGCAGCACCACATCCGACGTGCCCGGAAGACCGCCGCAGGGGGTAGGTACACCCAGCAAGAATGGCACGCTCTCCTGGAAGCCTACGGGCACCGCTGTCTGCATTGCGCGAAGCACGCGTCTGAGGTCAAGCTGACCGTAGATCATATCGTCCCTGTCTCCAAGGGAGGGACGTCCAACATCGACAACATTCGGCCGCTCTGCGGGAGCTGCAACTCTAAGAAAGGTAACAAGTGCCTATAACTTACGGCCGCGCAGATTTGGCTGCCCTAGCTCGCACGTTTGCAGGGAAGCTCTCCGAGGACCGGAAGGCAGCGAACGCTCGCAGGGACTCCGGGCACGAAGAGAAGCAAGAGATCCCTTCGGCCCTCTCCGTGATCACCTTCGAAGCAGGTTGGAACGCGGACGGCAAGGCCGTGATCTTCGAAGCGGAGACCCTAGAGGACTTTGTCCCGGGGAAGAAACTCAACGTCCAGGCCAAGGACGAGCGAGGCCTCGTCCGGGAGATCCGCTGGCGTATCGCCGAATGGCTCAGGATGGAAAAGAAGGTTCCCGCGGCCGAGGCTCGGGACAAAGCCCGATCCTGGCCCGTCTTTATCGCAGATCGCTTAGCACGTCGCCCGAACAAGGGCGAGATCATTACAGGAGTTTAGCTTATGGCCAGCAAGAAGAAAAGAGCACCTCTCAAAGTCAAGTATCTCGACCTCGACGACATGTCCGTCCCGGACGAGGAGAGCCCCGTCTTCGAAGATGACGAGATCTCTCTCGGCGTCACGGTGAACGTGGAAGATCCCTTTATCCGCGAGTGCGAGCGTCGCCGGCGCAAGAGCGGCTGCCCGTGAAGCGCCTCCCGCCGATCGTTCTAGCCGTTCACAAGAAGGGCGGCGTTTCTCGTGTGTACTGGACCGGCTTCGGGCTGTTCTCCTGGACGTACAAAGCGTGGGGGAACCCTTCAGTAAACCCCTTCGTGCACCAGTGGGCCTTCGGGCCTTTCACCGCCGTGTTTTCTCGTTCGACCGGGTCGCGAGACGATCCAAAGCGTAAGCCCTTCCTGTCTCTTGCTTTGCCGGGGAGCAACCGCCTGTGAACCCTGACGTAGCCAGAGAGCACGTCCTTCGGGAGGCGCAATGGCTCTGCCAGGGAGGTTCCTTTCTGGCCGTGGACATCGACGTCGATCTGACCGTGGTCCAGATCGAAAAGCTCCTTCAGGAGTTTGGCTTTACGGCACGTGAAGGCCGTTGGGTGAGGATGCAATGAGCAAAGCCCTAGACAAGCACAAAGCAAAGCTCCTCCCGCTGCCGACGGCAGACGAGACCCTGGCCTTGCTCCTGCGCCGCGCCGAGAGCGACGCGCCTTTCCGCGTCCTCGGGAGCACGAGAGCCACGCGCGCCGCTCTCCGTAAGGCGGAGCACGAGAAGCGCAAGCGGGAGAAGGCCGCGGAGCCTTGAGCGACCTTGCCCCGGTAGTCGCCCGGCTTCGGCAGATCGAGGACTGGAAGAAAGCGATCCGTTCGGACATGTTCGCTCAGCAGCTCGCTCTGCATGACGATCCTGCCCGTAAGAAGGCCTGTCACTCCGGCCGTCGTGCCGGAAAGTCCGAGGGCATCCCACGCTCTTGCCTCCTTGATCTCCTGGACGCGGGACCGCAGGACGTCGTGCTCCTCGGAGGCGAGACGCTCAAGAAGGCCAAGAGTCTGTATCAAGACAAGGTCCGAGATGTCGTCAACAGATACCGTTTGCCATTCTCGTACAACGGGCAGGAGGCAACGTGGACAACGCCTTGGGGGGCTAAACTACACTTCTGGGGGGCCAAGGACGAGGGAGCGATCGCTCTGATCCGGGGCCTGCGCCTTCGCAGCGCTCGATTTGACGAGGTGGCCACGTTCGCCTCGAGGCTCCCGCACCTAGTCGATCAGGTCGTCATGCCTGCTTTGGGCGACCTCAATGGCGGCCTCAGCCTGTACGGCACGCCTAGCGTGACCTGCTCCGGGGGCTACTATGATATCTGCGCCGGCAAGGACGCCAAGAAGTGGAAAGTCTACCGCTGGGACGCCAGACAGAACCCGTACTTCCGCAACGGCAAAGCCGAAGAGTATTTTGCTGAAGTTCTAGCCGAGAACGGTTGGGACCCCGACAATGCGACCTATCTGCGCGAATATATGGGCTTTTGGAGGGCAGATCCGGATTTCCTTGTGTACCGCTACGTAGAGGATTTCAACGATCTCCCGTCCCTGCCTGAGGTCTATGACGTAAAGACATGGTCGCACACCATGGCCGTAGACTTCGGGTACGAAGACGATTGCGCTTGGGTTGTTCTAGCGAGCCATCCGCACCGGAAGGATATCGTTGTCGTTGACTGCATGAAGCAAAACCACCTGATCGTGGACGAGGTGGCAGAGATTACAGCCAAGTTCTGCGCGAAATACCAACCGTCTAGGCTCATCGGTGACGGGGCGGGCAAGAGCTATACGACCTACTGGAACTCTCGCTTTGCGGGTCGGGAGTTCGTCAAGGGGCACACACTCCTACCGATGCTTAGTGCCGATAAGCTAGGGAAGCGTGCCCACATCGACCTCGTGAATACGGAGTTCCGCACAGGGCGTATGAAGCTCCTGCGGCCTACTTGCGACGAACTGGCCGGGGAGCTTTCTACGCTCCCGTGGAAGGACGGCATGCGCGCCCTTGAACACCCGAGCTACGATAACCACCTTGCGGACGCCTTGCTCTACGCCTACATGGCTCACTACTCGTACCTGAATTCACTGCCTGTAAAGACGTCTGTAAAGACTAACAGGCCAGACGACCAAGAGCAGATCGCCCGCGAGGAGGCCCGCTACCGTGAGCGACAGGGCCGGGACTGGTACGATGACGGGAGCGGCTGTGCGGACTAGTGGCGATTTCTTCTTTACAGCCATCTTTACAGGGCGTATACTTCCCCAAGTGCTAGCCTCTCGTAAAGCCTCGGCTTCGGCCGCGCAAACCCTTGCCTTCGTGGCGGGGTTTGCTTGTCCGTTGAGCTAGAGAGCCACAAGCAATTTCTCTCCCTTGCCTTGGAGCTTCGCGCTTACGGGGCCGTTCGCGTTCGCGACGGGGGGCTAGAAGTCGTTTTCCCGGAGGACAAGACCGAGGCCGAAGCGCCCGTCGAGCCTCCTAAGCGCGTCGTCTACACGACCAAGGAAGAGAACGAGCTGGCCGAGCTTCGCGCTGAGAAAGAGCGTTGGGAGGAGCGGGCCTGATGCCTACCGTCCCGACTCGTAGCGCTTCGCCTAACGGCCGTAAGAAGCTCGCCTCTTGCTGGTGGGGCGGCAAGAGCACCAACCGTGCTAGTGACGTGTTCGCTACGGTCGCCAGCATTCGCCGTCAGTGCGCTGCACAGCGCCGGGACGAGCGGCACTACATGCTTCTGTACGGCAACGGTACCGTAACAGGGGCGGAGACCGCTCGCACCGTTGACCCTCGGCTCAACGGCCGCATGCGGTACAACCTGCCGAAGTCTGCCGTAGACACGGCGCAGTCTGTCATCGCACAGCAGCGCCCTCGCCCGCAGTACCTCACCACGGAGGGGGACTGGGGCCAGCAGAGGCAGGCGCGTCTCTTGACGCGTGTCCTCGAGGGGCAGCTGCACGATCAGGACATGTACGAGATCGGCCCGGACTGCCAGCGCGACGGCGGAGTCAACGGGACTGGTTTCGTGTACGGCTACCTGGACCCCGACACGCAGGAGCCTGCGCTAGAGCGCATCCTGCCTCTCGAGGTCTTCGTTGACCACAATGACGGTATGCGGCGCAAGCCGCGGAGCATGTACTGGAAAAGGGCTTTCCCTCGGGATTCCCTGCTCGGTATTTATGCTGACGACAAGGAGAAGTGTCGGCTCATTGAGACCGCTGCTTCTCCTGGTCCGGACGATCGAGAAGACCTGTTCCTGAGCTACAACGAGAACGTTGACCAGGTTGTTCTGCTTGAAGCCTGGCACCTACCTTCGTCGAAAGACGCGAAAGACGGTCGTCACGTAATTGCTCTGTCCTCCGGGTGTCTCGTTGACGAAGAGTACAACGAGCGACGGATCCCGATTTCCGCCTATCGGTGGCAGACTCGACAGAGCGGGTATTTCGGCGCTGGCATCGTTGAGGAAGTGCGTGATGCGCAATGGCGGATCAACCAACTAATCAAGAAGAATGAGCGTCTCGGAGATCTCGGCACAAACGCGATCCTTATGGCCCCGCGCGGGGCTAAGGTTCGCGTCGAGCAGTTCACAAACCAGCCACTGAAGATCATCGAGTATGAGGGAGGCATCGAGCCGCACCTTCAGGTGAATAACGCTCAGCCCCCGACGATTCAGCTTGAGATCGAGCAGATCAAGGGCGAGGCGTTTCAGCAGCTGGGCCTCTCACAGATGGCCACGCAGGGCGAGAAGCCTGCGGGCCTTGATTCTGGCAAGGCCATTCGCGCTTACGAGGACGTAGCCTCGCGTCGGCACCTTATCAACGGCCGGATCTACGAAGACTTCTTTATGGACGTGGTTGACCTCCTGGAGATGCTCAACGAGCAGGCCAGCAAGATCAACCCCTCGTACAAGGTCCGCGCTCGCTCGTCTCGCGGTCGTCAGACCGTCGTCTCGCAGGTCAAGTGGGCTGAGGTTCGCATGGAGAAGAACAAGTACGTTCTTCAGATGTGGCCTACCTCGGCGCTGCCGAGCACTCCTGCGGGCAAGTGGGCCGCGGTGCAGGAGTGGATCGATTCGGGCTTCGTTTCTAGGCCTTTCGCTATCTCGCTGCTGGACTTTCCGGACCTTGACGCCTCCGTGCGTATCGAGCTGGCAGACCTAGACGCAGTCATGTTTGACGTAGAGAAGATCATGGACGGCGAAGATCGCCTCCCGATCTCTTACCAGGACCTTGCTATGGCCGCAGACGTCGCGCGCCGGTCCATGCTCCAGGCCCGTGTCATGGGCGCCCCTGACGACGTGATCCTCGCTCTCGAGGACTACATCGCAGCCGCAATGAGCATGCAGGCCGAGGCGAACGCCGCTAGCGCGCCTCCCGCACCCCCGATGATGGATCCGGCAATGGCGCCGCCTCCGATGGACCCCAGTCTTGCTGCCCCAGGTATGCCCGTACCGGGAATGTAAAGAGGATCGATGGAAGACACAGCACCAGCACCCGTAGAGAGCCCTGCCGCAGCGCCGGCTACCACTGACGCCCCCGCACCCCGTAATCGCTCGGAGGCTGTGACGCGTGCCCGTGAGGCCTTCAAGCAGGCCCTTGTGGCTCGTGCCGAAGCGGCAAAAACCGCTCCTGTAGAGGCGCCTGCCCCTGCGGAAACTCCTGCGCCCGTAGCGGAAACGACCCCGGCAGCATCGGCAGAGAAACCGGCAGAGCCTGCCCCTGCGGCCCCCTCTCCGGACATGGCAGCGGCTATCGCTAAGGCTCTCCAGGACGCCATGGCTTCGGACCGTACGCGCTACGAGACCGAACAGCGGGCCAAGACTCTTGAGTCGGAACTCAAGAGCGAGCGAGACCGCTTCGCCAAGCTCAACGAAGACCCCATCCGTAAGGCCTTCATCGAAGGTAAGACCTTTGAGCAGGTCACGCAGGACATCGTAGATAAGAAGTACGAGCCTGTAAGCACGGAGGAGCTTCGCTTTCGCGAGCTTCAGGAGCAAGTCGCGCAAGAGCGCGCCAAGCGCGAAGCCATCGAAAAGCGCTTTGAGGCCGAGGACGCCTCGAAAGAGCACCAACGTCGGCTGACGACGGCCAAAGAGAAGCTTACGCAGAGTGCGGACAAGTACCCCTTCGTCAACGCTCTGGATTGGATGCACGAGCAAGCGGTGAATCTCCATCGTGCGAGGGAAGGCGAAGGCGTCGACCTCGACACAGTGTTTGGAGAACTCAACGCGGCAGCTCAAGGAGATCTGCGCCGAGTGATCGGCTCTGACGCAGCGCTCAAGCAGCTTTTCTCTGATGAGACGATCAAAAATAGGGTGCTTGCGGTCCTCGGAACTGCAGCCACGCCAAAGCCTGTTACGCCCGCTGAGCAAGCAGTTGCAGCACCGAAAACCCCGACTCCGGAAGGTCCGAAGTCGATCCCGACCCGAAAGGTTGGGGAGTCCGGCGAACGCGTTTCGCGTAAGGCCCCTACGGCCGAGGAACGCCGGGCTAACGCTGCTGCAATGTTCAAGCGCCTTTCAGGCAAGTAAGGATTTTTTCTCATGGCTGCAACACTCTCTCTCACTGAAATCACTCCGATTCTCAAGGAGCTTTACGTCGACGGCGTTGACGAAGAGCTGATCTACAAGAAGCACCCCCTCCTGGGCATGCTGAAGCACACGCACAACTTTGGCGGCAAGTACCAGCACGTGACCGTCCGCCACGGCAAGGCTTCCGGCCGAAGCCACACGTTTGCGACCGCGCAGGCGAACGCCTACACGAGCCAGTACGCTGAGTTCGACGTCACCCGCGTGGATGACTACGGCGTTGCGAAGATCACCGGCGAGTCCGTAGATCTGGCGAAGACCGGCGAGGCGTCGATCATGATCGACGACCTTCAGGCCGAGATTGACGGCGTCCTGAGCACCCTTGGCGACAACGCCGCGAAGGAAGCCTACCGCTCGAACTCCGGTTCGCGCGGGCAGGTCGGCTCCGGCACCGCTTCCCCCATCGGTCTGAGCAACCCGGAGGACGTGTACTTCTGGGAGCAGGGCGACGTCATGACGGCGAACGACTCGGACGACGCGACCACGCCGCGCACGGGCACCGGCGTCATCACGGCGATCGACGAGGACACTGGCTCGATCACCTACACGGGTATCATCACCGCTCTCGCGGTCGGTGACTACCTGTTCAAGCAGGGTGACGAGGCTGTGGCGCAGGCCGGTCTGGCTGCTTGGGTGCCTGCCGCGGCTCCTTCGGCAACCCTCTTCTTCGGCGTCAACCGTTCGCTGAGCCCCACGCGCCTCGGCGGTATCCGTTTCAACGGTACCAGCTTCGGCTTCGAGGAGGTCTTCATTCGGGCCAATGCTCGTCTTGCGCGCAGCAACGCGACCCCGGACTACTACTTCCTGAACCCCACGGACATGGCGAACTTCCAGGCTGCCGTGGCCGGTCAGAAGGTGGGCGTCGAGAGCCGTAGCTACAACATGGGCTTTGACGCTGTGTCGGCCTACGGTACCAAGCTGATCTCGGACCCGGATTGCCCCCGAGGCATCGCATGGGCTCTGGACATGGATCACTTCTGGTGGTCGACCCTTGGCGACGCCCCCCGCATCGTGAACGAGGACGGCCTTGAGCTGCTCCGTGCTGCTGCTGCTGACGCGTACGAGCTGCGTGTTCTCTACCGCGGCAACTTCATTTGCGACGCGCCCGGCCTCATCGCCCGTATCTCTCTTCCAACTTAGTGCTAGGGGGATTCTATGACAATGGCAGGACTCTCTAAGTACGACCTTCAGACCCCGGGCGTCAAGCACGTCCAGGTCGCGGGCTCGTTCGTTCCTAACGGCACGGGCGCTATCGCGGCCACCATCGGCACCGGATTCTCTGTCGCCCGTACGGGCGTCGGCGTCTTCCGCGTGACCTTTACGGTCCCTTTCTACAACGTGGTCTCTCTTTGCGTCGGTTTCACGACTGACGACACGACCGATCACTACCTTCGGGTGGCTTCGCCCGTGCTGCCTACGGGCGGCGCTAACGGCTACTTCGATGTTACGCACCTTGTAGCCGCGGACGTCTCTGCGGCTCGCTGGGCCGCGGCAGACATCACGGCTTCGGGCGTGCTGCGTAAGCTGCACTTCCAGGCTGTTCTTGCCGAAAGCGACGTTCCCGGCGCTGGCGTCTGATTAGACTTGCCCCTCCTCGGAGGGGCTCTTCCCGGAGTTCATTATGAGCCGTCTTGTTTCTCTTAGTGACCTGCGGGAAGACGTGAGGATCCGCTACGATCTACCTACGTTCTCCGCATCAGGTTGGTGCACCGCAGCCGCGGTCAACCGCCTGATCAATGAGTCTGTCCAGCGCTTCCGGGCGATCCTCTCTGAGTCTTACGGGGACAACTATCTCCTAGGCTCGACGACGATCACCACGACGCCGGACATCCCCGTCTCTTCGCTGCCCTCGGATTGCTTCAAGCTCACAAAGCTTGCTTGGCGCAAGAGCGCAGAGCTTGCAGTGCCTGTAACCCGAGGCTCTGTCCACGACCTTACCCGAAGCACTCTTGCCTCCGAGGGTTGGACCCGCCCGAAGTACATCCTTACGGCAAACACCATTACCTGGGTGCCCGTCCCGAGCGAAGCCTACACCGTAGACTGCTGGTACCAGACTATCCTTGCGGACCTCTCCGCAGACGGGGACACCCTCGACTGCGGTCCGGGCTGGGCGGAGTGGATCGTTCTGGACGTCTGCCGGAAGCTAGCCTCGCGCGAACAGAAAGATCCTTCAGTCTGGCTTATGGAGCTAGGGCAGGCGGAGGCCTACGTGCGTACGCAGGCCCCAGACAGGGCCGAGACTGACGCGCTGGCCGTTCGTGACGTCTACGGCGACGGCATGGGCGACCAAGAGCGCCGCGACTACGCTACACGGTGGGGCTGATGCGGTCCTTTCGCCGCAGGAATGACCACGACAAGGACATCGCAGACTTCCTTCAGTTCATAGAGAAGATCGCGATCTTGGGGTCTGTCTTCGTGGACGTCTCTCTTGCTGCGTCTACCGCGAATCAAGAGTTCCCTCACGGGCTTGGGTACTCGTACACGGGCGCCGTGGTCGTCGGGCAGACTGCTGCCGTGGTCGTCTTCCCCGGACTTCCGGAGACGTCCTCAGACCCTCGCAAACGTTTCGTCCTGGCTCAGGCCTCTGCTACCGCGCAAAACGTGCGCGTTTTGGTGTTTTGAATGCAAGAGCTAGAGCTAAAGATCCCTCTGAACGTAGGCGTTGATCAGACTTCTGTGGACGAGGCGATCCCTCTCGGTCGTCTCAAGGTCTCGGAGAATACGCGCCTTACGGCCAGGCGTGGGACTTCGGTCAAGTGCCCGGGGACAGAGTCTCTCGGCACCGTGACTAGCGCTCCTGACTGCATGGGGGCTGCCTCTTGTGGTGACGTGGACTCCACGATCCTGTACATGCGCCCGAAGTACGGGCAGCAACGCGTGATCGATTCGGACATCACGGCCGTTCGCTCTACCGTCGAGAATACGGCGCCTCAGAACGTCTATTTCCCCACGGAAA
>Ga0193738_1000443_pt1 | contig 22160 bp, 32 predicted proteins | sample L2a1metaG_FD_144927 | JGI IMG/M metagenome (GOLD analysis project Ga0193738, IMG submission 144927) | Soil microbial communities from a riparian zone of the East river system, Colorado, United States - L2a1 | ecosystem: Environmental > Terrestrial > Soil > Riparian zone | place: USA: East River...
ACCACACTGAGCGGGGCATCGTTTCCTCCTTGGTTGACTGCGACCACGCGGCTTGCCCCCGAGCCCATCGGCTCGGTTCCCGCGTGCGTTTCGACCCTGCCAGAGGTGCTCGGTGCGGTGGGTCGCTCGGGGGTATACCCGAGCCCGGCTGTCGCCGGTCATCAGAGAGTCGCCGCACCTTCTGGAACGAAGGGGAGGATGTGTGTGCCGCGCTACCCTCCCTCGGACGGCTGTCGTTGGCGCAGGTGGGCGGCGGCAGGTGGCTCGATGGTGAGCGTACCGCTGGCCCTGGCTCCACGCGGGTCACGTCTCAGGTGCTCCTCACTGGGTGGCGACTCTACGTCGCTCCCTTCCCGGCTCTGCGCTGCGCCTCCTACTGGCGGGGGGAGTGTTCCGGGTGGAAACCCCATGATCGGGGCAGCACCCCCGAGAGTCCATCCCTCGAAAGGGTGATCTTCATGACACGAACGTACATTCGCTTTGGGATGCCTGCTGGGTTTGCGACGCACCCCTGTGCGTCCAGGTGCGCATGACTGCGCCGGACACGGAAGGCACTGACCCCACGGGAGAGCTACAGGAGGAGCAGGGAGACGATCCAAGACCTATCTTCGAGGGTGACTGGCGTACTGCGACAGGAGTACAGAAGGGAGACCATTCGGAGCGGGTTCGCCAGTGGCGGGCTCGCCACCCTGGGAGTGAGGGGGGAGCAGGAACGACCCCCGACCCTTCCTCCGTTTCTGGCTTGGTTCCACCGTCGGCGCCCGACGCCAATGACGTAGAGACCACGTTGCAGGCCATGAGGGCGATCATCGCCGACCCCAACGCCCTCGACACCTCCAAGGTGGCGGCGGGGAAGGTGCTCGTGCAGGCAGCAGGGGCAGGCGCCCGAGGTGGAGGGGGCGACGCCACCACTGCATGGCTCGCACGTAGGGACGCACTGAGGGAGCTACCCCCACATGACAGGCTCGCGCTGCTTCGTGAGGTGCTCGACCTGGACAAGGGAGGCACCGAAGACGCCGACGAGCTTGGCGACGATGACGCCTGGCCAGACTGACAGAAGGCGGGGGAGCCCTCCCCCCGCGGCGATGTCGGAGTCCCGGAGGTTCAGAGCGGGAACCCGCCGTCAGCATCGTCCACACCCGCACGAAACGTAACGAGGAGGCATCATGGCACTCGCAAAAGGCCCAAAGGTCTTCGGCCACTCCCTAGACAACACGGGAGGCCCCGGCCACTACTCAGGAGAGCCCGCAGAGGCAAAGCAGGCCGTCTCCGTGGGGCATACCTCGAACAAGTCCGCCTGACGCTGTTCCCAGCGAGGCAAACGTAACGGCGAAGGGGGCAAACGTAACAGCCCCCAACCAGGCTCGACCGTACGGGAGGAAACGTAACATGGCGAAGTCCCAGCTCGACAGGATCGAAGAGAAGCTCGACAAGCTCCTGGAGCGCGCCCAGCCCATCGAGGAGCTGATGCTCCCCGGTCACGTCGTAGATGGGCTCGCCAAGCGTTACGGAACACCCTCACTCGCTACGGCAGGGCCTGGCGAGACGCTTCCCTTCAAGCAGAAGCCGATCACGGCCGAGACGCGCCCGGATCCGTTCGGTGGCGCTCCGCCCGTGAAGATTCAAGAGGCCGACCCCGACCCGCTCGGGTTCCTCGGCCTCTCGCCCTTCCGTGACGGAGAAGAGCCCCACGAGGTGAAGCAGAAGGCGGTTGAGGCGAAATGACGATCAACCCGCTCGACGACCACGTTCCCGTTCGCGAGTTCTCGCAGAAGGCCCTCATGGAGTACGTCCTCCAGTGGATCCAGGACAACCCCGGTGGAGGGTCAGGCGTTACTCTTCGCGTGGCAGGTGTCGATGTCGGCACCCGCGCCGCGCTCAACCTGATCGAGGGCGCGAACGTCTCGATCTCCGCGGTAGATGACGCACCCGGCGGCGAAGTGGAAGTCACGATCACCGCCACGGGCGGTAGTGGCTCTTCCGGCCACGACGGTATGCCCGGCCTCGACGGCGATCCCGGAGAGCCCGGCGAACCTGGGCCTCCCGGCCCGGCTGGGGTAGCGGGCGCCGCAGGCGCTCCCGGTGGAACCGGCCCGGCTGGCGCCCCCGGCCAGATCGGGCCATGGGGCTTCGACGGCGACGAGGGCGCAGAAGGCTTCCCCGGACAACCGGGGCCGCGCGGCACAGCAGGTACAGCAGGCGCTCCTGGAGCCGCCGGACAACCCGGCCTCCAGGGGCCATTCGGATTCGACGGTCAAGACGGCGAGGACGGCATGTCTCTCCCCGGCCCCGCGGGCTCATCCGGCGCAGCCGGAGCCCCAGGCTCCCCAGGCGTGCCCGGAGCCGCAGGCCCCGCCGGAATCGGCATCCCCGGCCAGGACGGCGAGGACGGAGACTGGTTCTTCCTCCCCGGCCAGCCCGGCGCCAAGGGCGACACTGGAGCGCCCGGCGCAGGCGGTTCTGGCGCCACGGGGAGCACCACCGTAGATCTCGGAACGCCCGGCGTGGGTCTCGTCAAGAAGGCCATCGCCGACGCGGCCGTAGGAGCCTCTTCGGTCGCCGAGGCGTTCATCATCGCGAAGGCCACCGCCGATCACAGTGCCGACGAGCACACGCTTGAGAACCTCAACGTCACCGCTGAGGCTGTTGCCGGAGTCGGCATCAACATCTACGTCATGGACATGAACAAGGCCCCGGCCAGCGCTTACGGCGTTTGGTCTGTCGGGTGGCGCTGGGCATAAGGAGAGCGAATGGCGATTCAGCTTCAAGGCGCAGGCGCAGTCAACATCGGTTCGAGCGAGGACGCTTCTGCACCGATGCACGTTGCGTTGCATCCCTTCGCGGGGAACGCCTACCGCTACGCGGGCTTCACTGGCACCATCGGCGCGGCTCTCGGAGCCAACTCTGAGGTGCTCCAGTTTCGGTTTCTGACCGGCACCAAGACCAAGTGCGTCGTCCGTAAGGTCATGTTCGATGGCATCGGCATCGTGGCCGTCGGCACGGCCCTCGGCCCGCTCGGGTTCATGGTCAAGCCAGCTAGGTCATGGTCGGTCGCCGGTTCCGGCGGTACTCGTATCGCTGTCACGGGCGACAACCTCCAGTTGCGCCAGGCCAACCCGGCGTCCCAGGTGAACGACCTTGGCATCGCCACGACCGGCGCGCTGACAGCGGGCACCAAGACGCTCGACGCGAACGCGATGGGCCAGGTGCTCTTGAGCATCGGTACCGGAGCGGTGACCACCTACCAGATGCTCTCGGCGGTGCAGCCGCTGATCGACGTGTCCGGCGGCGGAGCGCCGCTTGTGCTCGGCGACCAGGAGGGCTTCTCCATCCTCACCACACATGTCGGCCCCGCAGGACTCACCTACGCGGCTGGCTTCACCATCGACTGGCTCGAAGTAGCCGCCTTCTAAGGAGAGAACATGCCCGGCATCCCTAAGAGAGTCGTAGGCCCCGCCCTGGTGGCCACCGGCCCGACGACGGTCTACACCGTCCCGGCGAGCACGCGCACCGTGTTGCGTCACATCCACATCCAGAACCCATCGGGCTCAGTCGTGACCTTCTCGCTGTCCATCGGCGCGGACGCGGCAGGCACGCGCTTGTGGGACGCCTTCTCGATACCCGCCGCAGCGGCCGGTGAGCGTGAGTCCGTCAAGGACTTCTACGTCTACCTCCCTATGGAGGCGACGGAGACGATCCAGTTGAAGGCCGGGACGAACAACATCCTCACCGCCACGATCAGCGGGGACGTGATCCAGCTCTCCTAATGACTGATCTTGGAACCCCCGGAGAGCTGCGTCCCCTTGCCGAGCAGGTGCTCGTCTGGGTGCAGCGTGAGCGGTCGTGGAAGTCGCCGGAAGACGTGCTTATGCCGTCCGAAGATGACATCCGCCGCATTGAGCTGATGGCCCTCGCCGTCCGCGAGTGGTCGATGTTCTTGACCTTGTACGGCCTCAACCAGAAGGAGTCCCATGCGTAAGGCCATCGTCATCTTCATCGCCGCTCTCGCGCTCTCTCTTGTGGGAGCGCAAGCGGCGCTTGCCATAGGCCCTCCGGTCATCAACTCTGGCCCGGCTAGCCCGACGACCGCAACGGACGCCACCTTCGTCTTCTCTCTCGACATCCCGCCCCCGAACAACACGATGGTCGCGGAGTGTTCGCTTGACGGATTCCCCTTCACGGTCTGCGCGAGTCCGAAGACTTACTCGAACCTCTCACCGGCCACCCATCAGTTCCAAGTGCGCCAGAAGAAGTGCAAGGACGGCGTGTGCTCGCGCCCCTCTTCTCCGGCGACCTACTCTTGGACGATCACCGGCAGCGGCGGCAACCCCCCGAACATCGCGGGCGTCACTGACCCCTCCACCAACGAGGGCCTGAACGCCGTCTTCCGGGTCTGGTTCACCGGCCCGACCGTAGCCTCGACGTTCCGCCTGGGGGTCACGTATAGCACCGCCTCGGCCGCGGACATCGGCCCGTTCACCTACTCGACCAACGGACAGTCCACCTGGCAGTCTCCGGCCGGTAACGGTGACATGACGCTGCCCGCAGGGCTCGCGGAGTTCCACATCCGCACCATGGCCCTCATCGACGGGCTGGCGGAGGCCAACGAGCGGTTTGACATCTCGATCTCTCCGATCACGAACGGAGGCACTGTCACAGGCAGCGCCTTCGCGACCATCATCGACGTGACCCAGCCGCCCGGAGTGGAATACCCGGCCTCCTACTTCACGGGCCCGCTCGGACAGGGCAACCTCCTGCCGACCGAGGACGGAGCCTTCCTGATCGCCTGGATCAACGCTCCGTTGTCAGAAGGATCGGGTTGGCCAGTCCATCAGGCCCAGATCGTCCAGCGTGAGTTCGAGATCGGGCGCGCGTACGACGGCCTCATGGTGACGGACTGGAACTTCGAGTGGGGCGAGAACCACATGTCGTGGATCAACTCTCGTGGCAGTATCCCCATCGCGAGCCTGAACTTCGGCTCTAGCGCGAGCGTGCTCAACGGCTCGCAGAACTTCACCATCGACACCTATGCGGCCCACTACGCGGCGATGCCGTTCAAGGTGATGCTCCGCCTCAACCACGAGTTCAACTACGCGGGCCTCTCGTACACGTCGGTCGGCAACACGCAAGGCTTCGTGGACGCCTGGCGTTACGTCGTCAACCGCTTTACAGCGGCTGGCGCGAGCAACGTCGGCTTCTGGTGGAGTCCCGCCGAGGGCGGTGACCAGTCTCGCGCTGCAGACTGGGCCTCCTACCCCGGTGATGCGTACGTGGACTGGGTGGGTTCCGACCAGTACAACCACTGCTACGTCGGAGAGGACTGCTACGCCACGCCGTACACCCCAGGCTGGGCTTCTTTCGGCGCGATCCTGGACTACGCACCCACTCCTCCGTGGGATCCTAACGCCACTCCGATCCCCACGAAGCACAACCAGCTCGGCCCCAGCAAGCCGTACATCGTCGGAGAGACCGGGACGGTCTACGACGCCGCGAACCCGTCCCTCAAGGGGCAGTGGTACGACGCGATCCCGGAGTACGCCGACGCCAACATGGAGTGGTTGCGCGGCGTCGCCTTCTTCGACGTGAACGCGGCGGAGCAGGGCGAAGACCCGAAGAACAACTGGCTCGTGGACTTCCCGACCTCGAATCCGTCCGTCCTCCAGGGCTTCCGCAACATGGCCCAAGACCCGTTCTTCAACGCACGATGAACCAGGCGTTCCTCGACGCCACGTCCCTTCTCGAAGAGGGCTACACCTGGATGCCCCAGGTGCTACTGATCGACCTCGTGGCCTTTCACGCGCTAGTCCGTCTGTACCGACGGCGCGGCCAGAGGATCGAATGATGGCCTACCTGTCCGACCAGACCAAAGGAGCTTCAGATGCGTGATCGTTTTTTCTTGCGATGGGCGGGCCTCCTTGCCCTCGTCGTTCTTGTAGCGGTGCCCGCGGCGTCTGCACTAGACACAGCACAGGCTCAACTGGCTGCGGCCGAGTCCGCTGTCGACATCCCATCGAGGGGCGTACAAGCCATCGTTAGTGTTCCGCAAGTGGTTCTCGACGGCGGTTCTGTCGTCTACAGCCATGTGAGGCTCGAAGCGGACGCCGGTCATGCCCAGATCGGGTGGATGAAGTCAGAGGGTAACTCCAACAGCGACTTCGACTGCGACCCTGGGGGCAACGATGGAGGTGTCACCTTCGCCGGTATTCAGATCGAATCGCGGATCGGTGACACTTACTCCTGTCAGTTCATGGCAACCCCGCTCGGATATACCTGGGGGCAAGCGGTCGAGATGCGGGTTCAGTACGTCGGTACGGAGGAAGGCGACCCTGAGATCGACGGGGATTTCATCGCCTGGTTCGACAACTTCATTCCGTTCACGATGTATGACCTTGGCTGGATACCGAGTTTCGTAGGCACGGCCGCGAGCGTTGGAAGTGAATGGTTCGCGGATTCGGCCGACTCTCCTTACCTATACAGGACGGCTTTCTCCGGCTTGGCATACCAGCCTGTTGATGCAGAGTTGGAAGATCCTTTCGTAGTTGCTGACGATGCACTCTTCCATCCGAAAGACCCTGTTTCGGAGCCGTTTGCATATAACTTCTACCACGGTTCTGACACTAACAGCGGCAGTATCGTCTACCCGGCTGAATCCATTATTTCCAATATGGTGCTCGACAACTTCAACCGTGCGGATGAGAACCCGCTCTCGTTCGGCGGCAACTGGGCGCAGGGTCATACCTCTTGGTGTACGCATCCGCTGAAAGTTCTTTCCAACCGAGCGCGCTCGACCGCCAACAACTTCAACGGTGCCTACTGGACGCCCTCAACGTTCTCTGGGGACATAAAGGTATTCGGCAAGATGACAGACGGTTGGCCGACGAACTCCGCTTCCCAGCTAGGGCTTCTGAAAGACGTGACCGGAAACAACACTGTCGACGGCTATGTGACCTTCCTCGTCAAGACGATTGGTGGCTACAAAGTCCAGATACGCAGACTGACCAACAATGTCGCGACGATACTCAAGAACGTGTCTATGCCGGTCAATCCAGTACCCGGCGACCTGCTTCTGTTCCGCACAAACGGAGCCCTTCTACAGACCTTCATCTCGAAGGACTTGGGGCTAAGTTGGCTGAAGATCACGGAACACTCGGACAACACCTATCGCACCGGGCTATCGCTACACATCGGCGTAGGAGCAACGAGCGGCGGCGGGCCGGGTTGGGACGACTTCGGCGGCGGGCTCGACTAATGAAGCTCCAGGGCATCATCTACGTCATGGTCGTGGCGCTGGCCGCGGTGGCATGGTTCGCCCCGGTGGGCACCTCGCAGGAGGTGCTCCCCGAGCAGTCCGTGCTTCTCACCGCGTGCAAGTCGGCGACCCAGCTCGGACAGATCGGAGGCGTCAACGTCTCCCGCTGCCGGAAGGTCGTTGTGGTTGAGGAAGGGAACATCGCGCTCGTCACCGTGAAGGTCTGGGTGGACGGGCAGGGTACGTTCATCATTCGCTTCGCGTACCAGAAGAGCGTCTGGAGTCAGTCCGCCGTGGATGTGCAGCCGGGATGAGGCTGGTCGCGGTCACGACCGTGATCTGGTGCGTCGTCGCGGTCTTCTGGTGGTTCACGATAGGAGCCGAAGTGGCACAAGCCCAGTACTCCCCCAGGAGCTTCAACGAGGCGTTGTCCGAGTTCATGGGCAGGCCGATCCGCGTGGGCTACCAGGGCGGACAGGGCAACCTCTTCGCGAGTGGAGCCACCTCAAACGCTAAGGTCGGGCGCATCCACCTCCAGCGTCCCCACTATCGCGCGCTGACTTCGCAGGATCCGAACGCCGAGGGCCTGCCCCTCGCGCTCGGGATGCTGGCGCACGAGATGGGCCACTACTCGCCCGGCGCGGCGGACTACCGCGGCACGCCGAACGGCACGGGGGGCTTGGACTACGATCTCAGCGTCCCAGAGGGGCTCGCCGACACCTACGCCTACACGAACATGCTCAAGATCGCCAAGTTCCTCGGCTACAGGCAGCCGAAACTTGTGGCCGCTCGGGCCGTCACCCGGTTCAAGCAGTTCCGCAAGGCCAACCCCTACGATCTGTGATCGGGAGGCCCTAATGCCCATGCCCCGCAAGTACCGCAACAACGCAGAGAAGCAGGCCGCGTACCGTGCGCGCCAGAAGGCGGGCAGGGTCGTGCCGCATCCCACGCGAGGCAACGAGGCCATCACCCGGCGTGTCATGGACGAGGGTCGCAAGTCCCTCGACGCCATCCTCGGGGACAGGAAGAAGTGAGCCATGGGGCTACGCGGGAGCAAACCCGAACCCCAGAGCTGGAGCTACCGTTGCTCGATCTGCGCGATGAGCTACCCGATGGTCGGGCCGTGCAAGATCTGCGGCGAGCCTACTTCTGCGATCTCGCACTCCCCTCCCGACCCTGACTGGGAGTACAAGGTGGAGCTAGCTCTCGCGGTCGATCCCGAGTTCTTCGACAAGCCGACGCACTGGCGCTTCGAGCAGCTCGTGTTTGCCGGAGCCCCAGTCAAGTTCGCCGAGAAGATCGCCGCTGACCGCACCATCGACCTGCACAAAGCGTGCAAGCTCTTCCGTGAGGCGCCTGCGGATCTCGCGGTAGCGATCCTCCTGTGAACGAAACTGACCCCGATCCTGGGGCGGTACAACGACCGGCACTGTCGCGGCTACGGGCCGCAGATGTGCAGAAGGAGTACAGCGATGGCTGAAAAGCTGATCGTCAACGGTACGAACGCGGCTCTTGCCGCGCAGGGGGAGACCACCCCCGCTTTCACGGCTGCGAACTCGACGGGCGCGATCACGGCGGCGGAAGCCGACGCGGTGGCTGACCTGGAGGGGTACGCGGTCATGAAGCTGAACGCCACCACGGCAGGCAAGGCAGCCGTGATCCTGACCCTCCTCGACAACCTCTCGTCAGGGCTCGACCTGAGCACTACGGCCAAGCGTAAGCAGTTCCGCCTCAAGGCGGGCTTGCAGGACTACGTTGACCTGCTCAAGTCGATCCCGTCACAAGGAGCGTGAGTCATGGCTCACTTCATCGAAGAGCGCGAGATCGTCATTCCGGTTGGCGTCGAAGTGGTGAAGGTCGTCGGTTCGCGAGACGGCACCTACACCGGCTCCAAGTTGCTCGTGAAGGCCCACTCGGACGTGAACGCTGCGACCGCTAAGGGCCTCGGCGACGACCTGGGCGACAACATCAAGACGGCGTACGCCTGATGTTCCCCGACTGGGATCTCATCCTCAACGTGGCGAGTGGAGTTCTGTTCGCATGGGCGGTCATCACCGTGGCCAGCCTCCTCTTCGGAGCGGCTCGAAGGTGACCCAGCCCGAGGAACAGCCCTCGGCGATCAGGGTGCTCCCCCCTGACTACAACCCGAACGTGGACGGGGGGCGCATCGCGTGGCAACTGTTCGATAGCTGGATGGTTCCGCCGAGAGAAGTGTTCCTCCGCAAGAACGACGAAGGGGAGACCATCGTGCTCGCGTACGGCGGTCACCCCATCGTCTTGTAACCGACGCTCAGTGGATGTGCTCTGCGCGGGTTCGACTCCCGCCGTCGGTTTTGCCCCCGCTGGACTCCCGTCGCGTAGCCGCGAGGAGACCACCTTGGTGCGGGGGCTCTTACCGAAAGGACATGATGTACCCGAATGACGCTCTGGCTCTCACAGTTCCTCTTACGGTGGTGGTTGCGGCTGATCTCACTCCTCTGATGGTTGGTGGGATGGCTGGAGCTGTGTCGCTCGGGGGCATCTACCTGTCGCATCGACTGGCCTCGAAGAAGATTGCGGAGATCCACGTTCTCGTGAACAGTCGCCTTACCGAGGCCCTCAATGAGATCTCTGATCTCAAGACCATCGTGGCACGCAAGGATTCAGTCATCCAAGAACAAGCCGAAGAGAAGGAGTTGAGGCGCAAGTGATGGACTGGTGGGAGGCCCCCGAGTGGGGCAAGCCTGTGGTCATGAAGTTCCCCGACCGATCACGGTCATCGTCGATACCCGTGAAGCAGATCGGATGCTCAGGAGGCCCCGCTTGCGAGTGCCTCCGCGTCCGCGTCTTCGCCGAGCGGCCGATGCGAGCTGAGGTGCTGTGTGACCGAAAGACACCTGACCAGGGCTGAGGCCCTGGAGCACTACAGGTACGAGAAGGCGCAGTCACACCCGCGCTTCCTCCTGCCCCACATGAGCGTCCCGGACTCCCGCGAGGGCGTCTTCTTCCAGTTCGCCACGTTGAGCTGGGAGGAGGCAGTCGAGCTGGAGATGCCGTTCCTCGCCGAGAACATCTACCGCGGCGACGAGCCCTTGGGCGAGACGAGCTGGGGCTGGCAGCGCGACTACCTCGACTTCATCATCGACAACCCGTTCACGGTCACGCTCAAGGCGCGGCAGCTCGGGGTGTCGTGGATCTGGGACGGCGCGATCTGCTGGGATCTCCTCTTCTTCGCGGGCATCGACGACTTGATCTACTCGATCAAGGAGGACGACGCCATCGAGCAGATCAACCGCGTGTGGGATCTCTGGCTCTCCCTCCCCGACTACATGAAGGTCGGGCTCAAGGTGCTCAAGCCGTGGGGCGATGCTCGCCCCTCGAACCGCATCGAGATCGAGCACCAGGACGGCCGTGTCTCGACCGTGACGGGGATGCCCGCCACGAAGAAGTCCGGCCACTCGCGCGTCGCCCGGCGCGTCCTCTTTGACGAGGGCGCCCACCAGGAGTTCGCGCGGCCGATCTGGAAGGCCATCATCCCCGCGGCAGGCGACTCGGGCGGCAACATCGGCGCGGTCTCGACCGCGAACGGGATGTCCGACGGCGCTGGCGGCGGCAACTTCTTCCACGAGCTGTACTCCGGCGCGGGCGGGGTGGACTACCCCAACGTGAAGGCGATCTTCCTCGACGTGTTCCGGCACCCGCAGCGCGACGAGAAGTGGTACGCCTCGCAGAATCTCGACGCCTCGTCCATGGCGGAGCAGTACCCGCGGGACGACGACGAAGCCTTCCTCCTCACCGGCAACCCGTTCTTCGAGCTGGAGGCCCTCCACTACTACGCCCGCGAGGCAGCAGTCGAGCCCCTCGGCCGGTATGCGTTCAAGACCTTCGGCACCAACATGGCCGCGGCCCGACTCACACGAGTGGACGGCGGCGAGCTGGAGATATACCGGCGTCCGACCGAGGACGGCAGCTACTTCATCGGCGCGGACTGTGCGACCGGCGACGGCAAGGACTACTCGGTGGCCGCGGTCATCGACCTTGCCGACGGCGCCCCGTGCGCCGAGCTACGGATGAAGGCCGACTACACGGACTTCACGCGCTCGCTCCACTTCCTCGGCCGGTACTACAACAGCGCCTGGATCGCCCCAGAGAAGGGCGGCGGCTACGGAGACGTGGTGATCGCCTACCTCCGCGACGGCCACGAGGGGCGCAAGCCCTACGCGCGGCTCTACCGCCACCGTCAGTTCGACGACCCGCGGCAGAAGACCCGGAAGGTGTACGGCCTGCCGATGACGAAGCAGACGCGCGGCATGGTCGTGTCCGAGCTGAACGAGTGGGTCAACAAGCACCACTGGCCGTGGCTGACCAAGCGGTTCCGCACCGAGGCCCGCACGTTCGTGCGCCGCACCTCCGGGCCGAGCCCAGCGGCGGATGACGGCGCGAACGACGACTCGATCATGGCATGGGGCATCGCGCTCCTGCTCTACGCCCGGTACGGCACGGGCCACAAGTTCGACCGGCGGAAGCAGAAGGCCGAGCCCCGCCCGACCCCCGTAACCAACCCGCTCCAACCTAGTTCGAGGAGATGACGATGATTCCACCCGACATGCAGGCGATGCTCGGCGGCGGGGGTGCTCCCGCAGGCCCCGCAGGAATCCCGCCCGAGCTGGCCGCGCTCATGGGTGGCGGAGAAGCGCCCCCGGAGGAGGCCGCAGGCCCGTCTGTTGTGGACGGACAACCCGGCGGCGGCGTGGATGCTCTGACCATGGCCATCGACGCCATCCAGGACGCCATCGACGCAGAGGCCGACCAGGAGGACATCCAGGTCATGCTCAAGTGCCAGCAGCAGCTCCAGAGCATCCTCGCCAAGAACCAGAAGGAGGCCGACGGCATGATGCAGGGCAAGATGTCCCCGCGCGGGACGCGCCAGGCAGCCGCGGCAGCCGGGGGCGGCGAGTACTGACGTGGCGAAGAGGAAGAACCAGGACGCGCTTGACCGCGCGGTGAAGTTCATCGACGACTGCCGCGGCCATCACGACAAGCTGATGCGCGAGGTGGACACGCGGAGCGACGCCTACCACGGCGTCGTGAAGAAGAACTCTGCCGCCGCCGAATGGCGGTCGAAGGTGTACGGCAAGTACGCCATGCACATCGTTGAGACGACCCTGGCCTCGCTCGTGGAGGACAAGCTCCGCTTCAAGATCCGACCGCGGATGACGCTGGCTGACCTCAACGACCCAGGAGCCCCCGAGCGCCTGCGTCTGGGTGCGGAGGCGCACACCATGCTCTTCGACTGGCAGTCACGGCAGTCGAAGTTCACGCGCGTCCAGCGCCCGTTCCTCCTCCAGAACGCCATCGCGGGGATCACCTTCGCCAAGACCTACTGGGAGGAGCGCGTCGAGCGCCGCCGCCGGATGATCACGGTGGATCGACCGCTGCTCGACGACAACGACGAGCCCATCCTGCACCCCGTGCATGGCCCGGTGATGTACCCGCAGCTCGAAGAGGACGTGCGTCCGGTGTCAGTCTATGACGGCCCGATGACGGACGTGATCGACGCCCACGACATGTTCTGGGCGGAGAACGCCACCACCCTCTCGCAGTCGCGCTACATCGGCCACCGCATCCGCATCTCCCGCGAGGACTTGGAGCGCGGCTTCCGCGACGGCGGGCCGTACGGCCCCGAGCAGGGCGGGTGGAGCTGGAAGGTCGTGTCGGCCGGACTCGGCGAGAACCGCCAGGGAGACCGCGACGGCGGGCCACGCTGGAGCGCCAAGGAGCAGACCCATGACAAGGATCTCCTCGAAGTCATGGAGGTGTACGACCTCTTCACGAAGGAGGTGATCACCTACGTCAACCGCACGCAGCTCATCGCGTACAAGGATCAGTTCCCCTTCTTCCACGAGCAGCCGCCGTTTACCGTCTGCACCACGCAGCCTGACCTCTTCCAGATCGTCGGCGTGAGCCAGATCGAGAAGGTCGAGGCGCTCCAGACGATGCTCTGGCGGATCCAGAACCAGTCGCTCGACTCCCTGGAGTTGATCAACACTGCCATCGTCATGTACCGTCCCGATCTGGAGGACGCGGACGCGCTCGTGTTCGCTCCGGGAGCGATGTGGGCGGTCGAAGATCCCGAGCAGGTGAAGATGTGGTCGCCGGAGGGCTACCCCGCTGACATCTCGCTCAACCGCGAGGGCCTGATCAAGGGTGACATGCAGCAGCTCGCCGGAGGCTTCCCATTCTCCTCGGGAGCCGAGTCGCAGACGGTCGATCAGAAGACGGCCACGGGCGCGAGCATCGTCTCGCAGCTCGCCCAGCGCAGCATCGACATGGCGAAGCAGCCGGTCTACGACGCCTGGGAGGACATCGGCAACCAACGCCTGATCCTCAACAACCAGTTCATCCGCGAGACCACGCTCGTCACCGTCCTCGGCCTCGAAGGGGTCGAAGAGGTGAAGCAGATCGAGCCCGAGCTGCTCGCCGGAGACTACGAGTTCGAGCTGGAAGCGATCCCCGACGCGATCATGAAGCAGCAGAACCAGGCGCAGGCGCAGGCCATGGTTCAGATCTTCCAGGGGCTCGCCCCGATCCAGCTCCAGCTCGCCGCGCAGGGTATGGCCAGCATGATCAACTTCGACGCCGTGGTGAAGTACTACCTCAAGGCTATGGACATCGAGGACACCGAGCAGTTCTTCATCGCCAAGCAGCCCGGCCCTGGCGCCGCGGTGGATCCGCAGGGCTCGCAGCCCGCACCGGGTGAGGGGGCTCCGCTAGGCATCACCGCGGGCGAGGGCGGCACCGCCCCAGGCACGCAGTTGACCAGCTCGCCAGACCAGAACATGCAGCGGGCGCTCTCCATGGGTGGTGATCCGGGTGGCACTAACGTCTGATCGCATGGCGCTCCTGTCTCGCGTCGCGGCCATAGCGGACGACGAGCTTGAGCTGATGGTCAAGATGGCCGACGCGGGCGCCTTCGCAAGCGACCCGCCCCTCGACCCTGACGACATCCTCGACGAGGAACAACTCCAGTCTGTCCAGATGAACGTCGCCGTCCTCAAGGAGCACGAGGCGTTCAAGCATCTCGCGATCTGGATTCGCTCGAAGCGTGCGCGCTACTGGCTGCGCATCGCCGAGGGCCTGGCCAACAACGACAAGCCTGTCGATCAACGTGAGATCGACTTCAAGCGCGGGTTCTGGACGGGGGCCAACTGGTTCGCGTCCGTAGCGCCCGGACAAGCCGCCGCCGCCTTCCTGCGGCGCGCGGCCGACGACGAAGCAAGAGAGGAGTTGACTGACTGATGTCAGAACTCGAATCCGAGCTGCAAGAGCAGTTCGAGAAGGACGGCACGGCACAGTTCGTGAGAGATCACATCGCTGCGGCCAACGCCGTTCAGTCCCCCGAGGCGGATGCCGAGGACACGGACTCGACCCCGAGTGAGACGGACGAGCTTGACACGACAGAGCCCGTCACCCCGGAGGAGCCGACTGCGGTCGCCTCCCCGGTCGAGGACGAGGCCGTCGAGCCGCTCGCGGACGGAGAGGACGAGGAGATGTTCCTCGAACTCACGCCCGAGTTGGAGGCTCTCATCAACGAGAAGTACGACGGCGACATCAACAAGGCGCTCAACGCCTTGCCGAACGCCCAGTCGGTCATCGGACGCCAAGGCAACGAGCTGGGCGATGTCAAACGCCAGCTCGCTGAGATCCAGGAGCAACTCGCCCGTCCGGCCCCGCAGTCCTACGCAGCGTGGCCAGACCCGGACGACGAGCCCGAAGAGATCGTCCCCGTCTACCGCGAGATCGCGGAGGCAGCGTTCGTCAACGAAGACCCCCAGACCTTCATCAGATCGGTGGAGACCTGGGCTCAGGTAGACCCCCTCGGGGCTGCCACGTTCCGCGACTCTAAGCGAGTCGAGCTACTCCTCCGGGAACGGGAAGATCAACCCCTCTCGGCACAGGATGACCTCGAACCGCGCATGGCCGCGCTCGTGGCGAAGTACCCAGAGATCCAGAAGCCCGAGATCCAGCAGGAGATCGGGAAGCTGGCGCAGGCACGGCCCACCCTCGGCCGGTTGCTTGCGGACGCCACGACCGAAGAGCGCGTTCAGATCCTCGAAGATCTGTACGTCGAAGTTGCGGGCCGACAAGCGTCGGACACCTCGCAGACGGCGCTCAGGCGTGTGGCGATCAAGCGAAGCGAGGAAGCCACTCAGGCACGGCAGGCGGCGCAGGTCGCCCGCGGTGGCGGTGGAACACCGAAGCCGACGGAGCCCGAGGACGTTCGTATTCCCATGGGGAAGACGAAGCAGTCCATGAGCGCCAACAAGCTCGGTGCAGAACTCGAAGCGATCTTCGGCCACAAGGTCGAGATCGGCGAGTGAAACGGGCCGTCCCTCCTGGGACGACACCCCTCCGTTAGCACCACTCCAACAAACGGAGGAGGGCCATCATGGCTCTTGCAGTAGCAACCGGAGTCCAGGACACAGAGACGGGGCTCGCAGACGAGCACGTCGTGGACATGGATCCCGCAATCGGAATGAAGCAGGACGACACTGCTCAGTTCATGACGATCCTCGGGAAGCTGCCTTCCAAGGCCGCAACCCAGATCAAGGTGAACTGGCTGGAGGACGAGTACATGCCGGTACTCACGTCCCTCGCGTCCGGCTCAATCACGGCAACCGGCCAGACGGCGATCTCGGTCGCGTCCGGCGAAGGCGCGTACATCCGTGCCAACGACATCCTCTACATCGCAGAGACGGGCGAGAAGGTCTCGGTCACATCGCTGACCGGCGACGCTCTCACCATCGTGCGTTCGGTGGGTGGCGTTGCTGCGGCAACCGCCTCGACCGGCTCGCAGGTCGTGATCCTCGGGCCTTCATCCGCACAGGGAGCCGACACCGGCACCCTCAAGGCGACGAAGCGCGTTCTGGGGTTCAACTACACCCAGATCTTCCGTGACCCGTTCGGGTTCACGGGTACCGAGGCAGAGGCCGAGCTGTACGGCGCAGACGACCCCGAGCGGGAAACCGCGAAGAAGGCCGTCGAGCACCGTCGGCACCTCGAAGCCAGCCTGTGGGTCGGAGGGCGCGACTTCACGTCGAACCCGCCGAACTCCATCGGCTACATGGGCGGAGTGTCCGAGTTCCTGGTCTCCAACGTCTTCGCGACGTTCGGAGCGATCAGTCTCTCGGGCTTCGACCTCAAGATGCAGCAGATCTTCCAGCAGGGCTCGATGAACAAGGTTCTGTTCATGGCGCCGACCGCTGCTGGCGCTCTGTCGCGTCTGCTCGCCAACAACTGGGTTCGTGCCACGCCTGGCGAGAACGTCTACGGCGCGAAGGTCAACGCCTTCGTGAACGGGGCGTATGGCGACTCCGTTCCGGTGATCGTCAAGAGGGAGTGGGGAGCGTTCTCCACCGCAGGGTTTTCCCTGGGTGGCGCGGTCTTCGCCCTCGACCTCGACCGTGTTTCGCGGCGTCCGTTCAGGAACCGCGACACGCGCCTCCTGCCGAACCGGCAGGGCAACGGCGAGGACAAGGTGGTCTTCGACTACCTGACCGAAACGTCCCTGGAGCTGAAGAACGAGTCGGCTCATGGGGTGTTCTGGGGCGTCACCGGCTGATCCAGCCTGGTGACCCTGGTGTGGTGGGGGGCCTCGGCCCCCCGCCTCACCGAATCCGACGCACCATCGAAGGAGAGTGAACGCGCATGGCGCGATTCGTTTCGCAGTACAAGGGGTACTCGCACGGAGTGCGTGCAGGCAAGGAGGCTCGTCTCGGCCCGAACGGCGTGATGATCCCCGAGCAGCCCGCGTTGGAGGCCAAGTTCGAGCACGAGCAGATGGACGCCGAGGCGGTCTTGATCGCCAAGAAGCCCATTGAAGAGGGCGGGCTCGCGAACAGCAATCCGCTCAAGCCCCCGTTCCACGGTATGCAGGAGAACGAGGCCGGTCGTGAGTACGATGTCACGCCGCGTCTCGCGCTCTTCGACTCCGAGCGGGCGCAGCTCAAGAACGAGTGGACTGACGAGGATCGGATTCTCGTTGAGGACACTCTTCGGGCCTCGAACTTCAACGGCGTCCACTTCGTGGAGGTTGTCCCCGAGCCACCCGTCAAGCCGTGGCGCGGATACGACGACGAAACCGATGCTGACCAGATCCTGTACCTGGCGAAGGCCATCGACGCCGACCTGAATCAGGTCATCGCGTACGAGGCTGCCAACCAGAACCGTCTCGAAGTCCTCTCGGGCCTCGAACTGGCGGCGCAGGAGCAGGCAGAGGAAACGACGGTCGTCACCGCGTGAGGCACGCAGAAACAGCGGCCCGGATCGCGCATGTAGAGAGCGTGATCCCGGACGTGTCTCGAACTCCCGACGAAGGGTGCCTGGCGACCTTCTGGCGTCAGGCATCCATCGGGACTTCGTACGTCCGCTGCGCCGTCCCGGCGCGCTGGCTTCCAGCGCAGATGATCGGCTTCGAGATGTCCGACCTCAAGTGGGAGGGCGACGAAGACACTGGCCACATGGTCATGCCCCGACAGCGGGGCGCGGCGATCTGGCAGTTCCTCGGCGACGACGTGCGCGGCCGTGTTGCTCTCGCGCAGCAGGAGACCGGCGTCCGCACCCTCTTGGAGGTGGACGACAACTACCTCTACTCGCCGGGCAAGTGGTACCCGTGGGCGAAGACCCACGAGGAAGCGATGGCCAACCGCGGCACGACCGTGGGCCATAGTCACGAGCAGCACCGCCACCTCGCAGGGCTCGTGGACGGCATCATCGTCACCACCGACTTCCTGGGCGACCGCTACGCAGATTTCAACGACAACGTGTACGTGTGCCCCAACTCCGTTGACCCGAACGACTGGGACTGGGAGCGGCCCGAGCCCGACGGCATCCTCCGTATCGGGTTCGCCGGAGCGCCGACACACATCTTCGACTACGCCCTGGTCAAGCGCGCGCTCAAGTGGGCGCAGCGCCAGGAGGGCGTCGAGGTATACCTGATGGGGTTCCATGCCACCGGGTTCACCGGCACGCGTATGGACTGGACGGACTCCATCCCGGAGTACCAGCGCCAGCTCGGGCTCCTCGACGTGGGCCTCTGCCCCGTCGTCAACCAGAACTGGATCAAGGGCAAGTCCGACCTCAAGGCCCTGGAGTACGCCATGGCTGGCGCGCTGCCAGTGGTCTCCCGCACGCTGCCGTACCTGCCCTGGCTCGAACGCGACTACCCCTACGTCGCCCAGACGGAGGAGGACTGGATGCGCGTCGTCCAGGATCTCGTGCGCAACCGTGACAAGATCGCGGGCGCCGCCGCCGAGGCGAAGGAGTACGTCGAAAACGAGCGCATGATCTACAAGAGCATCGACCGCTGGAGGGAGGCGATCCGCGCATGACCGTAGTTGCCAAGCCCACAGGACGGCCGGTGATCCCCCGCGCCGTAGACAACGACCCGGAGAATGTCGTCATCCGTCGCGACGAGCACAGGCCCGAGGCGAAGGCCGCGGCCCTGATCGCCTTGGAGCCCCACGACATGGGGCGCCTCAAGGCCGGGTATATCTGCGTGAACTGCTACGAGGATCTCGACACCGCGTACCCCGACGCCTGTCCCGTTTGCCGCTACCCGATGGCGACCAAGCAGGCCGAGCGCGTGGCCAAGGAGTTCATCGGCGACGTGGCGGTAGGCCCCACGACCACCCTCGAAGACGAGCGCCTGATCATGCAGGAGATGCGCGCGCGTCGAGAGCGCGAGCTGCGCTCGAACGACATCCTGGTGGTCAAGCCCCAGATCATCGTCCCCAGGGGCTTCTGATGCCCCGCCGTGTCCGCTTCATGACGTGGCGCACCCGCAAGCAGCGGAAGCGCCGCGGCCAGGAGAAGGAGAGACGACGTGGCAAACTCAAGCGAAAAGACTGAGGAGATCAAATGCTGAACCCCATTGACTCCAACGACCCTATTAGCTCGATGTCCAGTAGGCAGTTGCTGGAGTCCATCTTCGGTGACACGTTCAAGCTGGCAGTCGGTAGCGTAGATCCCTCAAACCCACCCAACGTGATCGGGGCTAGTCGTGTGCTGCTGGCCGTCGGAGGAAACTACGCCGATAGCGGATCTGGCAACATCTACCAGCTTACGTCCTACATAGAGAACACGGGGACACGACCTGCTGTTGGTGTTTTCGGATTCGGCAAAGCTAAGGGCTCAGGAGCGAAGGCATGGGGCGGCAACTTCGCCGCCTACGCTGAACACGCCACCGCGGGGTCTGTGATCGCGCTGGAGATCAACGGCGGGCGTCTCGTCGCGGGCTCCGGTGCGGCTTACGGAATCGTCGTCTCCAACTACGGCGGCAACGGCATGACGAACCACATCCAGCTCCAAACAGGAGCGGCGGGTTCTGTCGCCACTGACGGGATCGTGTTCGAGGCAGGAACCGGGTTCGAGCCTGTCTCCGGCCGGATGATCCGCACCTCTGGCGTCTGCAACGCGCAGTACGGGATCGACTTATCCTCCGGCGTCTTCTCCGTCTACGGCATCTCGATAGGGACGAACCCGATGCTCGCGGGCCTTGGCACACACGCCAAGTCCACTGACGTTGCCGAGGTTCTGCTTGAGCTGGAGAACCTCTCCACCGGCAGCAACACGTCGAAGGGCATGGTGCTGTCGTTCGTCGGGCGCGACACAGTGAACGCGCGGAAGGTGGCGGCTTACATCCAGGCGTTGCCCCAGGATGTGAACTGGCAGGGAAGCGTCATCAGCTTCCAGACGCGTGTCTCGAACGTCGTCGCCGAGCGCATCCGACTTTCAAGCACCACGCTCCAACTCAACAACCTCTTCGAGGAATGGGACGAGATTGCCGCCCCGGCTAGCCCGGCTGCAAACAAGGCTCGACTGTTCGTCCGCGACAACGGCTCGGGCAAGACGCAGCTCGCCGCGATCTTCCCGACCGGAGCCGTCGTGCCGATTGTGACGGAACCGTGATACTCAGACCTTTCAAGTACGTGCTCGTGGCTGTCGCCCTTGAGGTTGACGAAGACGGCCATCCTGTCGCGGAACACGCCAGCCAAGAGACCGTGGTCTACGGCAAGGAAAACCTCTTTGCGGCGATTGAGGCGTTTGAGTCGTCCCTGAAGTCCACAGAAGAGGAGTCTCGTGCCGAGCCTGACCGTGCTCAACGAAGCCACTGAGACTGCCACAGCCCTAACCGAAGACGCGCCAGGGCTGGCGTGCAGCGAAACCCTACCCTGTAGTGAGAACCTTGCCTGTCACGATGGCGGCGTCTCGCTCGCGATACTGACGGAGGCGTAATGCCGTATTCCCCTACCACCTGGATCGAAGGCATCACCAAGCTCGGCCCCACGCGCATGAACGCCATCGAGCAGGGAATCGCCGCGGCGATCCCGGCGGACATCGTGGACGCCAAGGGTGATCTCATCCTGGGTACCGCGGCCGATACAGTCGGACGCCTTGCGGCGGGTGCGGACAACGAGGTTCCGATCTACTCTTCCGGCCAGGCTACCGGCATGAAGAAGAGCAAGATCGCCGATGCCAACGTGAGCGACACCGCCGGAATCCTTCAGTCCAAGCTCGCGTTTGACGCCTGGGCGGCGTGGTCGCCCGCCTGGACTGCTACCGGAACGGCGCCCGCCCTGGGAGACGGAACGCTTGTTGGGCGTTTCGTGGTGATAGGCAAGACGGTCTTCTTCACGATCCTGCTTACCTCTGGGGCCAGCACCACTTACGGCACCGGAGACTACCGCTTCTCCCTGCCAGTGACGGCCCTCTCAACGGCGCAGATCAACGGTGTGGCGTACTCGGTGAATGCGGGGGTGGCGCGGTATGGTGCCCAGCCCTTGCTGCTAACGACTACCACGGTTGAGATGATCAACAATGTGCATCCCGGAACCCGCGTGGGACAGTTGGTGCCGTTCACCTTCGCTGTCGCAGACCAGATTTCAGTGGCCGGACAATACGAGGCTGCCTGATGAACCTCACCACCTTCCGACTCCGCATCCAGCGCACCGTGGGCCTCGCAGGAGGCACCGCTGGGGACGAGCAGACCTTGATCGACGGCTGGGTCAACGAGGCCGTCGAGCAGTTCCTGATCGAGACCAAGGCCGTCAAGAAGACGGCCTCGCTCACGCTTGCGGCAGGGCAGGGGGACTACACCATCGACGCCGACATCCTGGCGTTCGAGGATCTCTACATCGACCCCGCCGACGGCACGCAGGAGTACATGATGGTGCCCGTGGACACCTGGGACATCCGCCGCGCGCGGCGCGTCACCAGCTCGCCGGGGGTGCCTCCCTACCATTACGCCTACGAGTCGCAGATGCTCATGATCTACCCGACTCCGGTCTCGTCGAGCGACACCGTTCACATCGTCTACGTCGCCAAGCCTTCGGCGCTCTTGGCGAGCGGATCTGACTCTCCGTCGGACGCCACGCGGGGCAACATCCCCTCCCAGTACCACCCCGTCTTGGAGGCATACGCCATGTGGAAGGCGGCTGAGTACTCGAACGACGCACCGTCCGGTATGGGCGAGAAGTTCCGGGCCGCGTACGAACGAGGCATCCTCCGCGTCAAGATCCTGGAGAGCCGCAAGGCCGGAGTGCGCGTCTCGCGCGCCCGTGTTGGCTGGCGGCGTAGCATCCCGGCGCGCCCTGGCATAGATCTGGGGGACTGACGTGGCTAGGCCGTTTCCCCTCCAGAAGAGCTACCGGGTGGGCATGAGGCGCGACGGCGCTCGCGAGGCTCTTCCCGAGGGTGCGCTCTGGAACATCGTGGACTGGATTCCCGAGATGCTGAACGCCCGCCTGCGCAAGCGTGGTGGGTATACACACGCCTCGCAGAACCTGGCGTCCGTGCAGCCCTCGGCGTCATACGTCAACGCTGGGATCGTGGCTGAGTACCTGGCCGGGCAGTCGATCCTCGCGTTCGACGA